>Ga0182013_10003041_pt1 | contig 21301 bp, 19 predicted proteins | sample 612S2MmetaG_FD_120487 | JGI IMG/M metagenome (GOLD analysis project Ga0182013, IMG submission 120487) | Permafrost microbial communities from Stordalen Mire, Sweden - 612S2M metaG | ecosystem: Environmental > Terrestrial > Soil > Wetlands > Permafrost | place: Sweden: Stordalen | collected... | reverse complement strand
TATTTACAGCAATCCTGCAGCTGGATATAGGTATTTTCCACAAAACCAAACGCCCCGGACAACAAAAATTGAAGATAAAGTAAATTTTCTACCATCCTATTTCTCCCCTGTGGCCTCCGCACGTACCCATTCGACTTCACTCAGGGCGAGCGGGGCTCTCAAAATTCTTTCTCATTAAATTAATCCTAAATCATTAAAATACAGCTTGTAAATGGTATAAATTGTAGCTAGATTGAAAACTATCGATTTGCTCTTTTAAAAAATGGTAGTATCGATAGACTAGAAATAAATTAAAAACAGTTTTTATACTCAAGGAACTCTTATGGCATTACTTCAAGGATTACTAACCACCCTTTTTGTTATTCTATGCTTTATGCTTATCTTTATTATCTTGCTTCAAAAAGGTAAAGGCGGCACGGGGCTTTTCAGTAACATGGGCAACGCAAACGTCAAACTTTTCGGTGGCTCAGGTGGACAAGATCTCTTTCAAAAAATAACCTGGGTACTAGCTTTTCTCTTTCTTGGCGGATCATTAGCGCTTGCTCTTATGCGCAATAAAGGAACATTGCAAACTTCACGTATTTTAGACCAACAAGTAGCTATGCCGCAAGCGCAAGAAGAAGCTCCTGAAATGGCTACAGAAGAACCACAAGAGTAAGTAAAAAACTATGCTCATCAACGCATTGAATTATATTGGAAGAAAAACAATTGATGCAACGCATTGGCTTGCAGATGAATTTTTAAATCTCTGTTCGTCGATTGGTGAGTTCTTATTCTTTCTAGCAACAACGCTGCGGGTATTTTTTACCACGCGCCTTAAATTCAGCAAACTTATCGAGCAGCTGATGCGAGTCGGTGTAGAGTCTTCAAGCATTATATTCCTTACCGGATTTTCAACCGGCCTGGCGCTCGCATTACAAACCTATATAGGGTTTCATCGTTTTGGCATAGAGGAATTTATCGGTACAGTCGTCGCTCTGGGCATGACGCGCGAGCTCGGGCCAGTTCTAACTGGGCTCATGGTAACCGGCAGATGCGGGTCAGCAATGGCTGCTGAGCTGGGGACCATGGAGATAACTGAACAAATTGATGCACTTAAAACATTGAGCATCAACCCTTTTCAATATCTCATTGTGCCGCGCATACTTGCAAGCACACTCATTTTGCCCTTTCTTGCCATATTTTCTATGGCGTTCGGCATACTGGGGGGTTATATGCTATGCGTCTACAGTTTAGATATAAGCCCTGATGCCTATATGTCGAGCATTAAAGAATTTGTAGAATTTTCTGACATTAAAGGTGGATTAATAAAATCGAGCTTTTTTGGCTTTATTTTATCATCGATAAGCTCATATAATGGCTATATTACTACCGGTGGTGCGCGTGGTGTAGGGATAACCACTACCCGCAGCGTAGTGCTTGGCTCTATCCTTATTTTGATAGCGAACTACTTTTTAAGCTCCATTCTCTTTCAAACGGGAATTTCATGATACAGATCAAGCAGCTGACAAAAGTTTTTGATAAACAGGTGGTTACTGACCATCTTGATCTTGATATCCCTGAAGGGAAAATGACCTGCATTATCGGCAGATCTGGCGAGGGTAAATCTGTTCTCTTAAAGCAAATTATCGGGTTGATAAAACCGACCAGTGGCAATATCTATATAGACGGTGTCGATATTGTGCAACTTACTGAAAAAGAGCACGATACTATCTATGAAAAATGTGGCTACGTCTTTCAGTTTGCAGCACTCTTAGATTCATTAACCATTTTTGAAAATGTAGGAATCTCTCTTTTAGAAAATGGCAGAGACAGGGATGAAGTCCGTAAGATTGTCATTAAAAAGCTTGAAGAGGTTAATTTAAGCAAAGACATTCTTGATAAATACCCTTCTGAGCTTTCAGGGGGCATGCGTAAGCGGGTGGGCCTTGCCCGTACACTCATTAGAAACCCCAAAATCGTCTTATACGATGAACCAACCACCGGGCTTGACCCTATCACTTCCCGCGTGGTGCACGAACTCATGGCCGCTATGCAGGAAAAATTGAAAATCACCAGCATAGTCATTTCGCATGATATTGAAATATTCAAATATGTCGACTATATTGCCCTTCTTCACGAGGGTAAAATACGCTATTTTGGCCCGGCAGCCACCATTTGGGAATCTACCAACCCGTATATCTACCAATTCATCCGTGGCCTGCCTGAAGGCCCTATACAAACAGAAAAACAACAATAACCTATTAAACATAACGGATGACCATGTATTATTTATTACTATTATTTTTAATTGGCACTGCAACTTCCTTAAATGCCAGCGGCAAGCCTCTCACCAAACAAGAGATATTGTTTAATCGTGTAGAGCAAGAGCGCAAAAGCAAGCGTGATGCAGAAAAACAACCACGCAGTAACTTAACAGCTGCACAAAGAAACATCGAATCATTGCTCTTTCAACGAGTCGAAGCGGCTCGAGTAAGAAAGCATCGAGAAGACAAAAAATCTTCAAAAAGATAGTCGAGTACATTCAGCCCTCTATATTGTTTATTGACAATTAGAATTATATATCTATAAACTGATAATAAATAGAGTATATAGAGGGTAAAATGAATAAAAGTATTATTATCAGTTTCTTGATCAGCATGGCATCACTGAGCCTGTACGGGGCTGAAGCCAAGCCCGTGCTTCCAGCAGAGGGCGCATCCCAGGGATCAACAGCGACCTCAGGCTGGTTCCCAAGCGCGGCCGCTATATCTGATAAGATTCCAAATATTCCACTACCCGATTTTGCAAAAATCACTGAAAGATTCTCTGGGGTCTTAAAGCAGGCTAAACCCTATCTACCGAACTTCGACTACTCCGCCCTTGGCGAGCGGCTAAAGAACGCCACGCCACAGGAACAAGGGGTTCTTTTGGGAACTCTGGCAGTTGCAGCTTTGTATGGGGGATATAAATACAATCAATATCGCACGAGTTCAACAGCGCAATCAATCGATAACTCACTTGAATTTATAACCAAGATAATGAAAAATCCTCAGTTTTTACGCGAAGCTTGGGATGACACTAAAAGCGAAACTAACCCGACTACGATAGTTTTTCAAAAGCAAGCTGGTATTGTAAATGCTTTAGGGCTGAGCCTATCAACGTTAAAGAATAAATCTTATAATCAGAATCCAAAAAAAGATATCTACATCGCCATAGATGATTTATCAACAGATATTATATACATTAATGGCGTTTATAAATTCATAAAAAATAATGCGGCAAAAGCGGAAGAAGCAAAAAATGAAAAAGCTGTCGCTATCGAGAAAAACAGCATATTTCTCTACTTAAAATTGCTCCAGACGCGCAACGACTACAAGCCAGAAACATTGCCCTTTATTCTAAACAAAATTAATTTATCAGATTATTTGGCAAAAGAAGAAAAATTCAAACCACTTACTCCAATAAAAAATGTCTATTTTATCGTTCAAAGTTACGTTCAAAAACCAGAAGATAATTTAAATATAAAGACGCTTAAAAATACGGTTATGCAAATACTTTTCGGTGGAGCATTCTATCAAGCATTACGCATGCCAGCAAAATATAAAACGGAAATCCCTGAATTTGAAAAATTGTTTAAATTAATATCTTCAAAAGAAGACAAAAATGACATCATTAGACAAGCAAAACGATGCCGCTCTATAATTGCCAACCGGGACGATTTCCCAGAAGCAGACAAATGGTTGATGGTTCAAGATTATCTGGAACAGTTTAAAAAGCCTTTTACATTGCAGGAAGAACCGCGTGGAAAAATGGTTTCTTCAACTCAAACACAAACAGAGAAGCCTGCAGTGCTCGAATTTAGCCATGGTCTAAGCGTTATATCAAGAACCCCCATCGACACGAGCCCCGCAACCTCGCGAGAGATAACATCAGCCACGACAGAAACCAGAGAAACACAACCTGCTTCTACAACGCCGGAATTGCCATTGTTCGATAACCCTTGGGAAGAAAATTCTGAGTTAACAAAATCAATGAAAAATCAGACTTATGCTCTCTCACAGCCAGAGAGAGCAGGAGTCATTAAAAAGCTTAAAGAAGAAGAGGCAAAAAAATCTCAGCAGCCACCAAAAAGAGCAGCCGAAGCGCCGAAGTCTAGTGCGCCTAAAAAAGAACGGTCCAGCTCATACTGGAACCCGTTAAATTGGTTTACCATATGATAATTAAGAAAGAGAATCCTATGAAAAATAAATTTTTAATGTCTTTAATTCTCGTACTAACAATGAGTATATTACAGCTTAATTATCTCGATGCTGTACAAGGTAAATTCTCGCTAGACGACCCCGACGCATGGTCCTTTAGCAAACTTTATTCAAACCTATCGTTTCCGGAATGGGCAAAATTCAGCAATCTTAGCATGCCATCAACGCCGCAATGGATATCTAATTTTGCACTGCCTGATTTGAAACTTTCAACTCCAGAATGGATATCTGATTATGCCCCTTCCGTGCCGACAATATCTTCCGAAAGCTTTAGCGAATTAATGCCATCACAACAAACGGCTATCATAGGCGCACTTTCAGTTGGCGGGCTCTACGGCGCCTATAGGTACCACAAAGCTTATATAAAACCGACGCCTGAACTCATAAATGATTCCATCAAATTTATGGAAGAAATTATTCAAAATCCATTTTCATTTCATAAGCAAAATATAATAACATCATCTGAGATAGAAAAATTAAATAGAAAACTTTTAGAAAAAGAATCTGAAGTTATGCGCGCCCTCGGATTAACATCATCATTTTTAAATCCAAACAGCTATCTATCTCTACTGTTCCAAAAAGAATTAGCTACGATAAACACATTTTTCACATTGTTAAATTCTTTCGATTATTTGACTTTGGATCAGCTCAAGAGAGATCCGAATAACGCTGTTGTACGGATCGTCGAAACGTATAGCTTGAAAATATATTTTTATCTCTTGCAAGCATTGAACGTATATGAACCGACAACACTCAACAAACTTATAAAAGATATAAACGCGGATAACGACTATAAGCCCACTTTCAATCTTAAAAATAATTCTGCTATAGCAAGTTATTATAAAATTCAAGACGCATTACAAAATGTAATCAATTTTAAATGTCAACAATGTACCCTAGTAACTATTAATAGAAAGATTCAAAACATTGATAGATTGCTGCAGGATATCGCTTATCAGCTTTATGGCAGCCGCTATTTAAGGATTTTCTTAAGATCATCCAAAAAACAAGAACTGCAAGAGCTGAATAATTTATTCACCACACTCAAAGAAGCACTTGTTGAAACAGGCAAACGTGCGGATGCAGAACAAAAAGTGGCAGATTCTCTTACTAAAATTACCGACCGCTTACCGGAAGCAGATAGATGGCTCATTGTTGAAGATTATTTGAGCGATACCAAAGAAAGCTTTTATCTGCAGATTGCTCGCCCCCAGCCGATGCAGCAACAAAGACCGCAACAAAACCTTGGACAACAACAAGGACAACAAGCGCGCCAGCAGCAACAGCAACAACAAATAATCAATATTAATCCTATACTCCAGCAGCAACAGAATCCACAGGCACTTCAGCGGTACACGGGTCCTCATGACAATCAATAAATTAATGCTCGCACTACTCACGCCCTTCACTGCTCTACAAGCAAGTGATTGGCCACAAAACTCACTAGAGATACCAGAAATAAAAACAGAACATGTTGCGGGCGGCGCTGCTACCGCGGCTCTCGCTGGAGCAGGCATATACGCTTACCATAAATCGTACGTCGCGCCCAACTTAAAGACAATCGACGAAGCAATTGCATTTACGCAGTGGCTGCTCAAGAACCCATTTGAATGGTACACCTCTAGAGTTGGCACGCAAGCATTTGAAAATGCAAATGCTTTTTTAAATCAGCAGCAAGAAATAGTGCTGCGCGCGCTTGGTATTGCACCGTCATTTACCAACTTAAAAACATATACGGCGTACCAATATCTTTTTGCAAAACCACAAGAACTCCTCACGAATGTTAATACACTTTTTGATAAACTAAAAACTGTCACAGGAAAAACTGTTGATGGCCTGACATATGAATCTGAATTAAATGGTAAAATTAAAAAAGATGCGGCAACCGTATACATAGAGCTTCTGCAGATGCGCAATACATTTGATAACGAGACACTGCAAAATCAAGTTAATAAGGTACTAAAAAATGTTGAAAGGCACCTGGAGATATTGGATGGGATCAGCGATTCATATCAAAAAATAATCGCGAAAATAATCGTTTTCATTCAAAATCCATATACCTTTCACTGTAATCAAAACGAATGTACGCCCAATGATATACAGAAAATAAAAAAACAACTAGATGCTTTCGAGCAAGAAATTCTGGGTATAATACCGGGAAATCGATTGTTTGCATCAAAAAAACGTAGAGATCTCGAGGCCGCAATCAACATCCTTTTCGGGATTGTGAATGATAACATATACACTCAAGATTATGAAGTTGGAGAATCTATACAGGCAAGCGCACGCAAATGCATCGAAATATGTGTAAGCATGCTTTCTGTTAATGATTTATGTACCATGGTAAAAAACTCAATAAAGTAGCCTCTTGAAAAAGCTGACAAGCCGATGGTGGCGATCGGAAATTCTGACAGTGACGAAGACGAGTTTTCAGAATCCGAAGAAGAAACTAAACCTGAAAAGACCCCACAAGAGATGGGATTCAAACTAATGAGCGGGAAATGGGTTTTGCCACAGGGAGACAAGATATATGATCAGCAAGGCAACGAGCTCGACCCAAAAACGCTTGAGTTTCTAGAACAATAACGCACCTCATTACATAACGTGATGAACGCTGTTTCTGATAGAATTTTCCGATATACTTGACAAATAATTCCTTCCCAGCAAATATTGTATCATACAAATGACTAGATCCTGAAACGAGTTCAGGATGACACCACGGGAAGAGTTATCCTAGCCTAATGTGCACGATATAAAGGAAAACAGGGATGTATAAACAACCCCCTATCTGGATTATAAACAGTACCTTATCTCTATTCTTTATCTGCATGCTTATTTTTGTAATCGCAACTCGTTACAAAGTTCCCGCACGCACACAACTTTCAGTCTCATACGTGCCAGCAGCTCCGGTCAAAGATGTTTCAAAAATAGATATCTCACAAATTTACCGTAACGACCTTTTTAATACCTACAAAGAGACGCCGGCGCAGACTGCTCCACAAGAAGAGAAAAAATTGCAGCTTCCGCCACCACCATCACCACGTGCCGCAGCTACCGTAGAACGCCGCCCCGTGCAGTTTCTCGAGCCCCTGGCTGTAACGCTCAAGGGCATTATGTACTCTACACAAGAACAACATAATCGCGTGGTTATTGAAGATAAAAAATCTGGCAAAGAAAAATTATACAAAGTGGGCGATGCGCTAGAAGATGCAGAAATTGTAAGAATTTATTATAATAAGGTTATGCTTATTCGATCAAACGGCCAGCAAGAGACTCTTTTTGTTTCACCACAAGACGCGCAAAAAGACCCACAATATAAGCATGAAATAGTATGGCAAAATATTATTCATCAAAAAGCGCCTACGGAATTTATGATCGATAAAAACCACTTTGTTGCAGCGATTAAAAATTTAGCAGAGTTTATAGACATGCTCGATATAACTACCGCATTCAAAAAAGGTAAAACTATCGGCTGCCGCATCGGTGCGTTAAAACCTCAAACTGTTGGCCCTGCGCTGGGATTATTACCAAATGATGTGATACTTTCTGTTGACGATATTCCAACTATTACTACTAATGACCGTGTAGAGATATTCACTAGAATAAAAAACATGGGCGAGCAAGAGACGGTATCGGTTAAAATTTTACGCAATGGCAATGAGATAGTACAGCACTATTCCCTTACGCCGGAATCTCCCGTTGAACCGGAGCCGGAGCAGCCGCAAAGCGCATTGCCAGCAGAATTGCAACATATGCATGACATGAGCAGTAAGTTAGTTGCCGAATCGCACACAACAAAAAACCCTATGGTTGAGCAAATACATAAACAAAATCTTTCTGCGATGACCACAGCCACCGCGCCATCATCACTTTTACAACAGGTGCCTACGTAAGATATGAGAAACACTATGAAAATAAAATCACTTTTAATTTTTTTAATCGCTATCGTTTCAACGCAACTTTTAGCAATGCCTCTCATTGATTACATAAAAAGCGATACACAGTTAAAACTTGAAGCTGAAAAGCCGGGCTATATTCATGATACCTATCTCAATGAATTTACCAACCCGTGGGACGAGGGCGACCCTGATGAAAAAATAGAGTTCCGCTTTGAAAATGCATCGCTTTCAACATTTATAGAATATTTTGCTGAACGCTTTAAAATAACTTTTCTCTTAGATGAAGCGCTCAACCCACTGCCAACAGGTGCCGGAAAGGTCGAAGGGAACAAGATAACCTTTAGTACCAATAAACCATTCTCTAAAAAAGAGGCATGGGGTATCTTTACTTCATTTTTAGATCTTGCTGGATTGACGGTTATACCAGGACCATCGCCACGCGTATTTAAAATCGCTCCCGTTGATCAAAAATCTCCTCTCAGCCCTGGCAAAAATCCACTACCACTTTTCATTGATACTGCGCTGGAAGAATTGCCGTCTGATGATACGGTAATCCGCTATATTGTTTTTATTAAAAATACGGGACTTGATGTTATCGGTAATGTGATCGAACAGATTAAAAGCATAAATTCACCCCGCGTTATCGGTGTGCCCGATATGCGTGCGTTTATTTTAACCGATAAATCGTCCAACATTAAAAATATGTTGGCGATCATCCGTGAATTGGACCAATCGAGCCCCGCTGAGATTTTACGCGTTTTAAAACTGGAACGCATTGATGCATCACGCGCAGTAGCTCTTTATAAAGATTTAGTTAAAACTGACGAGCCATCTTTAACAGCGCGCCTTTTGGGGCAACGTAAAAAGCCGAGCACCAATTACTTTTCAGATAATGTCCGCCTGACCCCAATACCACACATGAATTCCATTGTTATGATCGGAACCAAAGAAGCGGTCGGCCGCGTATACAACTTCATTCAAGACACTCTGGACAAACCTTCTGATGCCTTAACATACAGACCATTTTTCCCCTACAAACTTAAGCATAAAGATGCAGCGGATATGGCACGAATTTTAAATGAAGCGGTGAAATTCCAGATAGGGACCGAGGCACAAAAGAGTGGCGGCGTGCGCGACGGTGATAAATTTTTTAAAAATGTATATATAGCTCCTGAACAGTCGAGCAATAGCCTTATTATCTATGCCGAGTACGAAGATTATACAAAAATTGTTAATCTCCTTAAGAGAATCGATGTCGAAGAGCAACAAATTGCCATTAAGGTTCTGCTGCTCAATATAGATCTGACTGAAAATAAAGACATTGGTACGCAGTTGCGTAATAAGATACCTGGTGTTAATGGATTGCTCGGCAAAAATGTCAATTTCCAGACATCTGGCCTTGCAGGAACCTCCTCGCCGGTGATTGAAAACCCTAATGGGACTGGCGCTACGCGTCTTTTAGGCGACTTGATTAACCTTGCGCAGCTAGCAACTGTCGGTTCCACGCTGTTGACATTGGGTTCAGATATATTCGGCGTATGGGGACTTTTTACTATCTTAGAACAATACACTAAGACATCTGTTGTATCTAATCCATTTTTAGTTACCACAAATAAATACCCTGCCACTATATCGGTGGGTGAAATACGTCGGGTGCTTGATTCTCAAATTCAAAACTCTGGCAACACGGTCGGCGCATATAAAGATATGGCAGCGAACCTTACCATTGCCGTCACTCCACAAATTAGTGGCGCTGATGGTCTTATAACACTCGATGTTGTAGTAAATTTTGAACAATTCACCAGCCCTGCCGGCCAGAACACGGTAACCTCTGGTAACAGGACCAAAAAAGCGGTCAGCACGAGCGTGATTATGGGCAATAACGAAGTTCTTGCGCTGGGTGGCTTGATACAAGATACTGTTACTGACGTCGTTACCAAAGTTCCTATTTTAGGTGATATACCGATACTTGGTAACCTCTTTAAAAATACCGTTAAAGAGACTGATAGAAGCAGCCTTTTAGTGCTCATTATGCCTGAAATTATTCCAACTGATAGTGATGAGGTTGCTGATAAAATTACTGAAGATAAAATTCTTGACACCAAGGCGATCTTTTACGGCGAAACGAAACAGCGTGACCCATTCTTGCGCTGGTTCTTTAAAGATCAAGTTCGTCATGGGGAAGCGGTTATCGACGAATTTGTGCAGCTTAAAGATAAATATATCGATGAGAGCCAGTATGCACGCATTGAAAAACCTTTACGTCTTAAAAAAACGCCGTTCCGCTCATTAATTCATGAAGTTGGGGAAGATAATAATGAAGAGGCACCTGTTGTAAAAGAATCGGCTATTCCTTTACAAGAGGCATCTTCCCAAGTAACGCGTATGGCGCAAGCCCGTTATGGCAAAATAGAAAATGAGGACAATGATCAGGAGAAGGCAGGATGATACTTTCATACTTATCTCAGCTGAGGTCACTATTTTTGCCCGAATCGTTCAACGGGTATTACCTAACACCTAGAAAGCTTGTTGGTCTCGAGATTCAAAATGCATTTGTGTTTGCCACCGTGGTCTCCGCGCACGGCCATAAAAAAACGATAACCGGCTGCTTCCAGCAAGAGATCGCGCAGGATGAGCTTATTCCGCTTGATGAGCGTGTCGTTGATGCGCTTACAAAAATAGCTGCTTCAATTGGCGCCTACGACGAACTTACGCTCTCCATTTCAAATAATTTTATTATTTTCAAAGAGATCACCGTGCCATTTTTAGATATCGATACAATTAAAATGGTTGTCCCTTTTGAAGTTGAGCCGATGCTCCCTTTTGCACTCAATGAGGCATTTATCGATGCGTTTATTGTAAGCCAGGATAAAGCAGCGCTTAAAACAACAGTGCAGGTTGCCGCTATCAAACGGAGCACAGTCGCATCGTATGTAGCGCTTTTAAAAAGTGCCGGGCTTACCCCGACTAAATTTTCTGCTCATCTTTTTGAATTTTATTCGGTCTATAAAGAGATCCCTGAGTTTCATAACGATACCACCCCGACGCTGTGTATAGAAGTTTTAAGCGATTCGCGGCAGTTTATAGCCATTGCCGATGGGCAATTAAAAAATATTCGCATTATTCCACGCGGCTTGAACGATGCCCGCTTTATGCAAGATATTCAATTCACTCTTGATACATTCAATAACTTACTCCCAGAAGGGAATAAAATTCAAAAAATTCTGGTGGCTGTCTCAACCCCGGAGAGCAAAGAACTGGTAAACCAAATCCATGAAAGCACCGGGCTTAAAACCGAAGAATTTTTATTGTACAAAGTGGTGCATAACAACACTATAAAGGCTATCAACAGTGTGCTTTTAACGACGCCATTTATAGCGGCTATCGGTGCTGGTCTCGATTTACCCTATACACGCACCATCAACTTCTTGCAGGATGAATTTGAGCCACATAATGACCCGTTACTCTTTAAACAAATTATCACCGCATCTGTTATTGCGTTAATCACATTCGCTTCACTGATTATCCATACGCAACTGACACAGCAAAAAATTAAAAAAGAGATTGCTGCAGCCGGACAAGAGGCAAAAACGCGCCTGGCTAAAGAATTGAGCCTCCCTTCCGGGCAGACTAAAGGCGAACTTAAAAGCGTGATCAATGCTGCTAACGCCTATATATCAAAACAGGAAGAGGTATGGTTCGCGCTTTCAAGTCAAAATAGATACTCATTTTTACATTATCTACAAGAGCTTTTTAGGCGACTTGATACGCAGGCGCTTGGTCTTTCACTCACCCTGCTTTCTATTAACGATAGCAATAGCATTATGACTCTTGAGGGTGAGGTAAAAGATTGGGACGCACTTTCAAAATTGGATCAAGAGCTCAGCAGACCCAATAGCATGTTCACGCTAGTGAACCACCCACAGCAACCAAAATTCTCCATTAAAATTAACCTCAATAAAAATTATAAGGAGGATTAATGAATTTTACCGAATCGATACGCAGCTTTTTTACGACCAAAAATAGACGTGACCTCATGATCTATTATGGTGTTTTTGCGGGTGTCTTTCTGACGATTGCTGCTATTATCATTTATAGCCACTTTTCTACCATGGCGCGCTTATCACAACAATTAAAAGATATTAATAAGCAGAGAAGCAGTGCTCAAAAGATACTTATTAAAAACAAAGAGATACTTGCGCAGCAAGAGGCGGTCAAAGATATATTGCAGCAGGAACCAAATTTTTATATAGGGAAATATTTCACCAACGACCTTATGCAGCAGATTAATCTCCCTATTACCTCAGGCCCGGATCTTTCTGAAACTGATGTAGGCAATGGTTTTATCGAGCGCAAATTAACCGTGACGTTTGGACACATAAATATGAAACAACTTACGGAACTTCTTTTGAAAATTGAGCAAAAAGAACGTGTATACACCAAAGAACTGAAAATCACCAAAGATATTAAAGATGGTCTTCTGAATGTAACCTTAATTATTGCGACATTAGAGCCACAACAAACCCCAGCGTAGTTAAATTATGGAAATGAAAAAAATATTTTTTTATATCACGGCGATACTTATAACGAATATCGGCTTTTTGCCGCTACTTGAGTGTAAACTCAAGCTTATAGATTTTAATTTTAATGATACCGAGCTGACCGATATCATAAAGATACTTGCAGAAACGCCGGGAGAGGAAAAGAACATTATCCTTCCGCAAGGTGCAAATGCTATTAAACAAAAAGTTAATATCCATCTTCCAGAAAAAATATCGATTAAAAAAGCCTGGGAATATGTAGCAACATTTTTAAATCTTGCCGGCTATACCATGATTACACACATTGGCATGGATCAGGTTGTTAAAAATGATATCAATAGCAACCGGGATACTCTACCTATTTATGTAGGTTTCAATCCGCAAGATTTTCCACATACAGAAAACAAAATCAGAGCTATCGTCTATTTAACAAACCTTAAGGTTCCAGAAAAATATGACGAAAAATCCCCAGACCCAATTAACCAGATTTTAACCGATATGCTTGCGTCGACTAAATCTGTTGTATACGATCAAAAGTCTAATGCTATTATTGCTGCAGATTCGGCGAATAAACTTGCGACAGCATTTAATATTATCATGCTTCTTGACCGTTCTGGCGACCCGAATGTTGTAGAGGTTATACAACTATACAACACCGATGCAACTGGGATTGCAGAGCTTGTAAAAACTCAAATTCTTGCACTTACTGGCGATCAAAAAGGTGCATTGAAAGCAGATGTAAAATCTGAAACTGGCCTTTATTTTGGTTCTGGCACGGTGCATCTCATTGCCGACAATCGCTTAAATTCGATTATTCTAACGGGGGCCGGGCCAGCTATAGAGCGGCTTCGCGATCTTATCTCTATGCTCGATCAACCTGCTGAATCGGGCAAATCTATACTCCATGTGTATGAGTTACAATATCTGGAAGCGGATAAATTTGCACCTGTGCTCGCTAATCTTGTAAAAGGAGGCACTGAAACAGCACAATCGACTAAGGATGCCCAGGGCAACACTAATAAATTATTTGAAGGTGTTATTGTCCTGGCAGAATCTAAACTCAAGGAGACCGTTAAAAAATATGATGCTCCGACAGGGGAAGCGGCACTTGGTACCTTAAAAGGTGAAGAGATTGAACGTGGAGGCAACAGAATTATTGTCACCGCTCGTTCAGAAGATTGGTTACGCATAAAAGAGCTTATTATCTCTCTTGATATACCACAACCTATTATTATTGTTGAAGTGCTCGTGATTGACGTGACTATTAACGAAACAAAAATTTTAGGGGCTCAATTACGTAACCTTAATGCAGAAAATATAGCTAAAGGGATTACCGAACAGTCGGCCTTTCTTAATAACCCTATATTGAACACGGTGGTAACTGGCGGGATCCCTACAGTTGTCCCTGAGCCGGCAAAATTGGCAGCAGATTTATTAAGTTTAGTATTCCCTGCGTCTGCCTCAGTATTGACACCAAAAAATGCCTTTAGTATTGCACAAAACTTAACAACGCCCGTTACTGGTTCACCCGGCTCTCTTATTATGTCATTTAATGACCCTAATGGCTCAGGCATATGGGGCGTGCTACAAGTGCTCGATTCATTTAGCGATTTAAAAGTACTGTCGCATCCTTTTTTAGTAGCTAAAAACAATATGCAAGCAGAAACTGTTATCAGTACCATCCGACGTGACCAGGGCCAAGCATTTGCTGGTCAGGCTGCGGTTGTGTCTCAAAAAATTGAGGATATTGAAGCTCGCTTGCGTGTGGGGGTTGTGCCGCGTGTCAGCTCCATAGACCGCGTTAATATGCAAGTGGCAATCGATGTGCAGGAATTTACGAGCAACTTGGCTACCGATTATACGCGTAACACCCGAACCGTGAATACCAATTCGAATATCAGCAGCGGACAGGTGCTCGCGCTCGGCGGCTTGGGGACATTAACAGAAACAGAAAGTACTTCAAAAATTCCTATTTTAAGTGACATTCCGATCATTGGCCCACTTTTTCAACAGAGCAGACGAACAACCTCTCAGGTGAACTTACTCATTCTTATAACGCCTACCATTATTCAACCTAAAATTCGGGGCGGTATTGAAATCTACACCCGTGATAAGGTGGCCGGTGGCTTTGAAGTATTTGAAACACAAAGTGTTATTGGCAACCCGCGTGATCCGGTGACCCATTGGTTCTTCAAAAGCAAAATTGAAGATGCAAAAGAGACAGCAAACGTCTATCTTGCAGAAGCTGAGGGTGATTTTGTAGTTGAGTTTCAAAACGCTCGCCAGCAGAAACGTGACAATACCAAACCGAGACGTACAAGACGCCGCGGTGGTAAAACACCGACCAAAGAGACCGCTCCGCGCGTTAACGCAAAAACATATAGAACTGAATCGAAATTTGGAATATAAAGAAATAGACGAATACTGAAGTATATCAGTATTCGTCTATTTCTAAGATTTTTAGTATTACATGCGACCAATAAGCATATCTTCGATGAGCAATATTCTGTTATATTTTGCAAGACGCTCGCTGCGAGCAGGCCCGCCAGCTTTAAGTTGCCCAGCGCTGGAACCAATAGCCATATCAGCTATAAAGGAATCTTCTGTCTCTCCAGAACGATGCGAGACGATAGTATTCAAATTATTTTCTTTGCATAATTTTATTGCCTGTAACGTCTCAGTGATGGTGCCAATTTGATTTGGTTTTATAATGACAGAGGTCATGCAATCTTCTTCAATGCCATGAGCAATACGCTCAATATTAGTAGCAACTAAATCATCAGCAACAAGTTGTACCTTTGTTTGCAACGCAGCCTTCATGGCCTTCCAGCCAGACCAATCATCTTCACTCAAGCCATCTTCTATAGAGTAGATAGGGTACGTTGAGATAAGCTCATCGTACACTTCGATCATATCTTTGGAGGTTAAATGTTTTTTTTGCCACAAATAGGTGTGCGTAAGTTTGTCGTAAAATTGCGATGCGGCAAAATCGAGAGCGATAACGCAGCGATTGCCTTCTGAGGAGCCCACGCCTTCAAGCACCTCTGTTAATATATCAAGCGCCTCTTCATCGGACTTCACTTCTGGGCTAAAGCCACCTTCGTCACCAACTGCGGTTGAGTAGCCGCGCTTAGTAAGAGCATTTTTTAATTCCTGATAAACAAGCACTCCGATTTCCATAGATTCTCTAAAGGTCGGCACGCCGACCGGCACAATCATAAACTCTTGGATGGTGAGATTATTATGCGCATGCATGCCGCCATTAATGACATTAAAAAATGGAAAGGGAATAGTAATACTTTCTGCACCAAACAGGTAACCTATCAATTCAAAAAGCTCGATGCCTTCTGCGTATGCCTGCGCTCGATAAAGCGCCATACTTACGGCTAGCATCGTATTAGCACCAAGATATGATTTATCTTCAGAGCCATCCATTTCGATCATTTTAAAATCCATGGTTATGGCATTCGGCTCCTGGCCGACAAATTCGGGTGCTATAACTTGTTCGATCATTTCAATAGATTTTACAACGCCCTTTCCCCAGAGCCGCTTATCGCCGTCACGCAATTCGCGCGCTTCGTACTTGCTGCGAGACAATCCTGTAGGGACAGAAGCGTATACAATATGGCCATCGTCTAGATGGACGGCACACAATAGAGTCGGCCAGCCGCGTGAATCATAAATTTCATGACCTATAATTGAAGCTATATTCATTGCTGGCTCCTAATTTAAAAATAAAATTTGATAATTAATATATAACGCAAATACCACCCAAACAGCACCCGGCAACATCAAGAGTGCGAGTGTACGCGCATCATGCCAGGTGGCAGCAATAATAGTTATAAGGTTAAATTCTATAACGATGCAATCTATTAAAGCGCCCGCTATACTATTGTGAATAAAAAAAACATATGACCATACGATATTTAAAATCGCGCATAGGGCAAATAACCCCAATATCGACCGGTAATACCCGATATGCTTATAAGAGCGCATAAGTATAATAACAGCGCAAGCAGCAAATATATATAATAGGGTCCAGGTCAGCCCAAAGACCCAACTTGGCGGAGTTAATGGTGGCAAATTCAATGATTGATACCAATTCATGCCTAAATCAGATGCTATTTTTCCAAATGTAGAAAGAATGGTGACTATCAAACTTACGATAATAATATCGATATTTTTCATAATACGTGAAACCATCAAGATTCTCCTTTGGTATTTAGTACGTATATACTTAAACACTCTAACAAGAATCTTGGGACTATTTCAATATTGATTGTCCAAGTGGTAAAATATTTGCAACAACAAACAAAGAAGACTTTCGGAAAAAAATGATCAAAAAGACACACTCACTCTCTCTTTTTATTTTTCGACGAGATTTGCGTTTGCATGATAACACGGCACTTTTGCATGCACTAGAAACATCTACATCTGTTATACCCTGTTTTATATTCGATCCAGAACAGGTTACTGACAAAAACTCTTATAAAAGCAACAATGCTTTGCAATTTATGCTTGAATCGCTTAATGATTTAAAAAACGAATTAAAAAAAGATAATGCTCACTTTTATCTGTTTTATGGCACACCTCACACCATATTAGAAAACATTTATAATACAATAAAAATTGATGCACTTTTTGTAAATAACGATTATACCCCTTACTCTAAATCGCGTGACCTTTTATTGCGTAAAATATGCCAAAAGTTGGGAGTAGTCTTCAATACCTACGATGATCTTTTACTGCATAGTCCTGATGCAATTTACACGAAAACAGCCACTCCTTTCACCATCTTTACACCCTATTTGCGCGCAGCATCTAAAAAGGCAATAAGTTATCCGATAGTTAATAATTTTAAAAATTATTACACTGACCACATTATATCTGAGTACAGCCCCGAGAAATTGCTTTCAACATATAATGAAAATATTTTTTTTCATGGCGGTAGAAGAAATGGCCTTACTATTTTAAAAAATATCAAAGAGTTTAAAGAATATGCCCAAACAAGAGATATTCCGGCATTTCCAACGACCGGACTTTCCGCACATAACAAATTTGGCACCCTTTCAATAAGAGAGGTATATTACTCTATCAAAGATGTCTTGGGCGCATCACATCCCCTTATAAAGCAGTTATATTGGCGAGATTTCTATACTCAGATTGCTGACCATTTTCCTCATGTATTTGGACACAATTTTTTAAAGAAATATAAAAAACTAGCATGGCGTAATAATACCGAGCATTTTAAAAGATGGTGCACCGGAACCACCGGGTTTCCCATTGTAGATGCAGGCATGCGCCAGCTTAATGCTACTGGGTGGATGCATAATCGTGCACGCATGATAGTGGCATCATTTTTAACAAAAGATTTACTTATCGATTGGCGCTGGGGCGAATTTTATTTTGCAAAACAACTTGCAGATTATGACCCAGCAGTAAACAATGGTAACTGGCAATGGGCGGCATCAACCGGTTGCGATGCGCAACCCTATTTTCGAATATTTAATCCGTGGATACAGCAAAAAAATTTTGATCCGCAGTGTACGTACATCAAACAGTGGGTACCTGAATTATTTGATATACCGCCCAAAGTAATTCATACACTGCATAAAAACACAGTGAGTATCAAGGATTACCCAAGGCCCATCGTTGACCATGCTGAACAAGTTGCATACGTAAAAAATTATATTTTCAAAACGTAGCTATCTCCATTCAACTTTTTTGCAAAACATCAAATAACGAGAGCCTTCATATATAGCGCAGTAATAGACTTTTTAAATTGAGAGAATAAGTCGTTCAAATCCTGAGCTGACGATTTCTCTATACGCTCAAAAAAGAATAGATACGATTCTAAGTTTTTTTGCTTTAAATATTCAATAACTTTAGCCTCAGTAAATTCTTGAACTAATAGATCATCACAGATATACCATTTGTCGCCCTTGCGCACGATTGCATTGTAATGACCACCCGTCATGGTGCCGTAATGAAACACTACTCCTATCATTTTGTAGGCAGTAGATCCAATCTTAATTGGCTCTAAATCGTATGACACTATCCCCATGTTCTTACCCTCTAGGTGAGCTCTCACCGGGTGCATGACTAAAATCTTTGGGGCTCTTATCAAGCGAGTAAAAGATTTTTTGACAAGATTTTGCAGAGAAATATCTTCATTAAAGACTGCGGGTAAATTTAACACCACCTCAGAAGGCTGAAAAACTTGCGTATTGTCACTTACGTGAAACAACTCTCTTGCGCGAGCATCGACAGCAGATAACGAGTTGATAAGATTACTGAAAAATTCAACGGCATCTTGGGGCGATTTTACTACCAAGCTCCCCATAAGACTATTATTTGATATGCATTCAATAAACGTTGTGGGTTCAAAGCTGCCTTGCGAGATTAAATGATTAAGCATAAGATTTTTAAATTCAAAACCGATCGTGCCAGCACTGAATTTACCTTGAGAATCAAGGTTTTGAATTAGTTCAACAAAAGGCCGGCAGGCAAAGAGGCATTGCAGTGTAGAGTTTATGTAACAGGTATTACCAAGATTGGTTAAGCCAACGGGTGATTCAAGGCGAGTGAATATCACGAATAATAAAAAATATTTTTTCATGCACGCTCAAAAAAGTAGATATATCCCTGCCCATTAATACGTCCATCACGCCCTTCCGTATACTGTTGCGCCTCCTGCACGGTCACAGGAAGAACAGTATCATCATCGCAAAAAAACCACTGATTACCATACCGAACAACAGCCATATAATGGCCAGAATCGGTAGAGCCGGTATGTATTACACAGGCAAAAAGGTTATACTGCAACCGCCCATTTTCTGAATGTAATGAGATGGGTTGTAACGCGTTAACAATAGGGTTAAGAATTTTAAAGCTTTCAAATGTACCTTTCTCCTGCCTTACGCCGAACCTCTTTGGCACAACTATCAAAACTTTTGGGCCTGAGACAAACGCTCTCCAGTTGCTCGCTATTTTTTTTGTTGGATCGCTAAAGCACTTTGGCTGCTCGGATGCTTTAAACAGCTCCTGCTCATAAAATTTATTAAATAAGTCATCCAGTGAAACTTGCTGTTTTTGATCGCGCAATGGTGTGAACTCTAAATCTAATTTATTGAAAATTTCTTCTTTATTATTGATCGTCTTTTGAGCGTCTGTGCACTCATAGTAGGTTCTCAGGGAGAATGAAAAAATATTTTTTATTGATGGAACGTTTATCCTATCAAGAAATTGATTCAAAAACTCACTCGCGTCTTGCTGAGTATTTGGGTTTTCACCCAATAATAAGTTACTCTCTCTGACGCAGGTCAAAAAACCCACCGGCTCATTTATAGCAACATTCTTCTTCTGATGATCTTTCATCAATGTATAATACTCTTTCAGCAAAGGCTGAGCGTTCAACTGTTTTTGAGCCTGCAACTTTTCTAATTCACCAGTTAATGGCTTACATGCAAAAAGCGCCTGCAAAGTCGCATTCATATAACAGATGTTGCCGTAGTTCTCTAAGCCGGCCAGGCCCAGAAGTGTATTGTTACAAAAGATTATCAAGATAATTATTATTTTTCTCATGACTATTCCCTTACGCCCTAAAAGATCTAAATCTTATCTGTTTAAAGATAACACCTGGGCGAGCAAATAATCAAATAGAAATTACGCGTTGCAGTAAAAGCCTATTCTTTTAAAGAAAAACGCCTCTATTTTTAATTGAGCTAAATATTTGTCATTTTTATTCTTTGAGTCAAGAAATTTATCCGCGTGCAATACCAACCCCAGAACAAGCTTTGGTTCGGTTATTCCTGCATCGCTACCGTTTATAGCTTGGGATAATGAATCTTTATAGCTCGGATAAAAGTTTGAAATAATATTTGCCGTTTCCAAAGTTATATGTGAATTACCATTTTTAATTTCCTGTGCAATATTCACCATTGTAGATTTTAGAGGATCATATTCCTTTCTTTGTGCATTCTCATTAAGCAAGGATATCAAAGCTTTAATTTTTGGTGAGGTATTGTCTTCTGCCGAAAACAATACTCCGAGGGATATACTATTGACAAGTAAAATTAAAAAGAATTTATTCATGGTTTAACTCCGGCAGATAAATAATCATTTAAAAATCACAATAAGGTATCATGCGGGATTGAATTTTGCAATTTTAATCCTATAGAAAATAATTATGATCTTGAAATTTAACAAAACCTTCAGCAATCAAATCAGAAAGATTCTTTTCAATGCGTTTAATTTCGCGCGGAATGGTTGCTATAAGATCATCAAATGAAAGTTTGCCAAACTGGCCCAATGCGCGTAATATCATGCCCCTTATTTGGCGCTCAGAACCTTCAAACCGCGACTGCACCGTGTGATGCTGGCTTTTTCTACTTGGGTTTTTCCGCTCTTTTTTGAGCTTTACTCCGTAATCCATAAGTGCATAATACCAGTCCCGCGGATTAGCTTTATCAACTGCTGCCTCTATCAGGGGGAGAAGTTTTTTATCATGAACTTTTTCTTCACTCGCAAAAAAATGGTGAATAAAGACAGCCCGTATATTCGTTTCAATAAATACCGTAGGCTTATTGAACGCAAATGCGCATATAGAGCCGGCTGTGTT
>Ga0182013_10003040_pt1 | contig 21307 bp, 19 predicted proteins | sample 612S2MmetaG_FD_120487 | JGI IMG/M metagenome (GOLD analysis project Ga0182013, IMG submission 120487) | Permafrost microbial communities from Stordalen Mire, Sweden - 612S2M metaG | ecosystem: Environmental > Terrestrial > Soil > Wetlands > Permafrost | place: Sweden: Stordalen | collected... | reverse complement strand
TGCAAATTCCACGACATCAGGAGTTCTGAAGCTCGTGTTTGACAGACATACTCCTCGGCCAAAGTCATAGCGGTCCCCAACAGCGTGTTGGCCGAAACACGGCCTTATCGGTAACTCTCACGCGACGGTCAGCCTCTCCTCCCCCTCACCGCCGACGCCCCCGTGCGGTCGCACTCGGACACCGCGATCGCCGCGCGAGCTTTGCGTCGGCCGCGCGACGCGAACGCCACGCTACGACCTGCGCCGAAAATCGGAGAGTTGCCCTCCGGCAGGGCGCCCAAGCCTTCAACGCGTCTCGCGAGCGGTGGCGAACGGCACACTACTGCGCTGACGGGCGAAGGCAAGGGAAGCCCTTCGTCGCCGCCGCTAAAGCCGGCCTATTCTCGGCCGATAAAGACAGTGAAGGAGGTTCCCTTCGTGTCACCGCGAAATATCGCTGTCTGCGCCGGCCGCCGTGGCGGCATCCGGGAGCTCTGGCGCATCTCGAGTGCCTGCCATCCTGTCGAGCAGTTTTTCCGCTGCGATCCCGAGGGCGGCTACTTCGGTTACAGGATCCTCCATCCGACACCGCGGTTCTGCCATCGACGTCGCGTGCTGGAACGCGTGATGGTCCTGTGCCTGATGATTGCCTTCACCATGAGGGCAGGCGAGCGGCCTGGCGAGTGGACCGGGCCTTATCCCGTGTGTGACGGTCACACCGAAGTTTTGAAGCGAGAGCCTATGAATCTGGGCGTCCGGTTCTCGACGTCAAACCCAAGACTGGCCGTTGAGTTTGCGCGCGCCATGACCTTCTGGGCCAGCATCCTCGAAATGAATTGGCACGAGGAAGATAACCGGGCTTGCGCGATTCAAGTTGTCGACGGCGATCCCGGCCTTTTCAGGCCCGCCGAAGCCGCCCGCGCCCAGTTCCCCGGGACGCCTGCATTTCAAGGCTGGATCGCCTTCAATTCAAGAGTCTCCTTACCCTCGAATGATCTCTTTTTGATCGCCGTCCACGAACTGGGGCACGTGCTGGGATTGCCACACAGTTCCAACGTGTCATCGGTCATGTATTTCCTGGCTCTCGATGGTCCGGTGTTCCTCGATAGCGCCGACCTCGCGGCCCTGGCGGCTCGGCACCGCTTGCGGGCTAGGGCCGGCACAGTCGATGTCCCCGAATCGGCCGTTCAGTCCTGGAGACGGGTGTCGCCCTGACGGTTCGCTACGTGTAGCGTGTCGCCCTCACCGTAAATATATTCCGATCGTCATCCCGGCAAGAGTTTCGCGTGCACCTCGCTCGCCAGCCGCTTCTACGGTGCCGATGGCGGAACATCGCGAGCCCCTTGACAAACCGCTCTCCTAAGCGCGCCGGCGCTCCTTCTCTAATCGTTCAGCAAGAAATACCTTGAGCAGCGACTGATAGGGTACGTCCCGTTTATTCGCCAGGACTTTTAGATCCTCGATCATTGAGACAGGCAGCCGCAAAGAAATGGTCCGCAACGAGGGCTTCAGATTCGGGAACTTGCGGCGCTGGGCGGACTGCCAGTCGATGAACTCCGTCGAGTCGTGTCCGGCCCAGAACTCGCGTTCCTCATCCTCGGACCGAAACTCAGGCACCGGCGTCTCTTTCGTGCTTGGCATAGGCATCTCTCTCCCTTCGGTTCATGTCGCGAACCGAGATTACCCGCAACCGCGAACGGCGGATCGTGAACGCGATGAATAGATACCGGCCGATGCCGGTCTGCCCGAGCGCGTAGTATCGCTTCTCCCGCTTCGAGTGCCGGACATCGCTGCGAACGACCAGAGGCTCATTGAAAAAAGCATCTTCGGCTTCCTCCGGGCTGACACGATGCCCTACCCAGTTCTTATGGGCGTTTCCTTCGTCCCACTCAAACCCGTTGCAAACATCCAACGGGTCCGTTTGTTCCGCCACGATACCAGTATATATCTGACATATACATTCCGCAAAACGGCCCCGCTTCGCTACGGCTCCCCGGGAGGCACGTCCTGTCTCTCTTCCGCCGCGCCCGCTTGCCCTACCGGCGCTTCGATCGGCGGCGCCTCCATCGCGACCGCAGGCGGGGCCATTCCCATCAGCCGCTGCACATACACCGGATATCGACCCAGCATAGTCCCATAGAGCAAATGACCCACCACCGTGGAATGCTCCACATGCAGCAGCGCCACCAGCGGCAGCGCGAATTTGAAGATCCAGCGGAACGAAAGGTAGTACCAGGCGAGTGCGAACACCACGGCCCACAACATCACGCGTCTGCGCGGCACGCGGCCCCGCAACACCGACGAGAACGTGGCGCCCAGCACGCTGTAAATCAACAGGTACAGTGCCAGCCCTCCGCAGGTAGCCCAGGTAAATACCGGCGCCAGTGTGGAGTTGCGGTCGAAGGCCGTGGCCATCAGATTCTCGGGAGTCCAGAAGCTGCGCTGCTGCCACACGGAGCTCACTCCCAGCCACGTCAGCATCCACAAAACGCCCACCGTGCCGCCTTCCAGTCCGGCGAGTAGTGTGGCTAAACGGGCCTTCGCGGTCTGGCTCTCCGTAGCGGCGTCCATAGAATCAGCCTATACTGACGTAAGGCCATAAGGCAAAAGTGCGGAAAATCAGATCATGCTTCGCGTAGCGGTAACGGGTATCGGTGCGGTCAGTCCCAACGGTATCGGACGAGAACCTTTTTGGAAAGCTTCCATCAACGGAGAGAGCGGGGTGAGAAGAATCACCCGCTTCGATCCCGCGGGCTTTGCCGTTCAAGTGGCGGGCCAGATACCCGATGAATTCGACGAGAAAAAGTACGTGGAGGTCAAAGACCGGCCGCATGTATCGCGCTCCGTTCCCCTGGCCGCGGCCAGCGTGGCCGAAGCCGTGGCCGATGCAGGGCTCGATCCCGCTTCCATGACCCGCGACGAATTGCGCCGGATCGGCGTCATCGTGGGTTCCGGCGGCGGCTCGCAGGATTTCACCGAAGAACAGTATCGCCTCTACTACACCGGCCATCTGAAGCAGTGCAGCGTCTACACCATTCCCACATCTACCATCGGCACGCTGGCCAGTGAAGTCTCCATGCGCTTCGGGTTCCGCGGCCTGAGCCATATCATTTCGACCGGCTGCACCTCTTCCACCGACGCCCTGGGGTACGCGTTCCGCACCATCCGCTCGGGCCACCTGACCACCATCGTGGCCGGCGGCGTGGACGCCCCCATCGCTCCCCTGATCGTGCGCGGTTTTCAGCTCATGCGCATTATGAGCACCCGCTGGAACGACGAGCCGCAGCGCGCTTCGCGGCCCTTCTCCCGCGACCGCGACGGTTTCGTGATCGCCGAAGGCTCCTGGTTCTTCATCCTCGAAGAAATGGAGCAGGCGAAGCGGCGCGGCGTTCACATTTACGGCGAAATCGCCGGCTACGGATCCACCTGTGAAGCTTTTCACCGCGTGCGCCTGGAAGAGTGCGGTGAAGAGCCCGCCCGCGCCATTGGGATGGCCCTCGAGGAAGCTGCCATTCCAGCCAGTGAAGTGCAGTACATCAATTACCACGGCACCTCCACCGAACTGAACGATCGTGTGGAAACCCGCGCCGTGAAGCTGGCTTTCAATGGCCATGCACGGAAATTGGCCGGTTCTTCGCTCAAGAGCCTCATCGGCCATCCGCAGGGCGCTTGCGGCGCGGCCGGAGTGGCCGTAACTCTGCTGGCCATGCGCGACGGGGTGGTGCCCCCCACCATCAATCTGGAGGAGGCCGACCCGAATTGCGACCTCGATTACATTCCCAACCCCGGACGGCATCTGGCCATCGAGAACGCCGTGGCCAACTGCATTGCCTTCGGCAGTAAGAACTCGGCTCTGGTTTTGAAGAGAGTGAATTAGGGCTGAAGCCGGCTGAAGCCCACCGCTGACTGAAGAGGGACTTGCGGAATTCGGTATTGAACCCGCTCCCTGACGGGTGCCCTCTGGGTCCGGCTCGGTAAGTGCTTGCCTTTCAATGTTACCTTTCCGAGTCGCGCGCGCAAGCAAGCGGTTTCCTCGAATTCTGCAAGTTCAGAACTCCTGATGTCGCCCCGCAATTTCAGCCTGGCGGGGAAAATGGGCTGAGCCACTCCTTTCGATGGCGAGAGCTTCGCAGGTGGGGCAGGCGGTGCCGCCTGCCCGCCCGCGCTGGATTAGGCCCGCCGCTCGAAATAGGATCGAGCGAAGGCGAGCACCGCCTGCCCCACCCGCGGGCTCACTGCAAATTCCACGACATCAGGAGTTCTGAAGTTTCGCTGAAGTCCGTCCCACAGCTCGGGAATCGAGGTTTCCCGTTGGCATGGCCCCGGTCAACAGAGGGATGCACAAGGGGGGACCTCAAGAGGGACCTCGCACCCCTCCCGCAAGTCCTTATATCCACTCAAAAGCTGGAATTCCCGGAAATCAGGCAACTATTCCCGACGCAACCTATCGGGTTCCGTCGAACCAGTCGATATAGAAGTCGTGCCACGAATATTGCGACATCGTTATTGCGATCTCAGCACCGTTGCCTGGCCGAAGGGTTGGTAATGCCGCTCGAATGAATTTGCGACAACCTGCTCCGGAACCACACTAACAGTACTGTCTCGCCCGGCACTGCCGAGGCTTGACCGACCTTCAGAACGAGATTTAGGAGATATACAGAATGCACACAGATACAGAACCAAAAGTGAACGGTTCCGCAGCGCCGAATGGCCGTTTGGCCACGAATCGGCTGGCGCCTCAGCGGGCCACGCCGGCGCCGCCCTCAAAAGCATCCGTTCAAGCAGGAGACGATGTCTCCCAGAACCGTGTCGCCGCCAAGAAAATGGCGGAGGAGAAGGCCAGGGCCCGTACGCTGGCTCGGGCGCAGGCTGTTGCGGAGAAGCTGTCGACTGCGACGGAGCAGGTGGCCAGCGCCATTGCCGAAGCAAACAGCGCGGTGGTGGAACTCGAAAAGACCATGCACTCCATCGCTGCCGGCGCCGAGGAGGCTTCTGCCGCCGCTGAAGAATCCCGGGCCGCCATCAATCAGATCGAGAAGGCCTCCGACACGGCCAATGGCCGGGTGGATGCGGCCGTGCAGAAAGTCAACGAACTCAATGTCTTAGCTAAGACTACCCAAGGCGACATCCAGGAACTGGTTAAGGGCGTTAACGAATCGGCAAGGGCTAACCTGGAATCCGCCAAGATGGTAGGTGAGCTCGAGCGGCAGTCGGAAGAGATCGGCAAGATTGTTCACGCGGTAGCCCGCATTGCCGACCAAACCAACCTTCTCGCCTTGAATGCGGCGATTGAGGCCGCGCGAGCGGGAGAGCACGGCAAAGGTTTCGCCGTGGTCGCCGACGAGGTCCGCAACCTGGCGGAGATGAGCGAGAAGAGCGCTCGTGGAATTCAGGAAGTCGTCAATGAGATCCAGAGCCAAGTCAAGGTCGTCGCCACCGATACCGAGGCGGCAGGTAAGAAGAACCTGGACGAGATCGAAAAAGCCAAGGTAGTAACTAAGGATCTGGTAAAGGTGACCACGGACTTTGAAGCGATCCAGGTCGCGTGCGTCGAAATTCGAAAGAATGGGCAGGAATCGCTCACCGGAGCCAAGAAATTTCTGAAGGGCGCGGAAGAGATCGCGGCTGCCGCCGAAGAAGCCACTTCGGCATGTCAGGAGGCGCAGAAGTCCGTGCAGGAGCAATCCAAGGCGTACGCCGAAATGAACGATGCGGCTCGCTCACTGGCAGAGATGGCGGAATCCTTGAAGACCTCCACCAATGCACAGAAATCGGCCGAAGAACTTGCCGCCACGGCGGAGGAGCTGTCCACCAACGCGGAAGAGGTAAAGACGTCGTCGGCTCAGATCTCCACGGCGATCGATCAGATCAACAAAGCGGCAAGTGCCCAGGCCAAGGCCGCTGAAGCGTCGAATGTGGTCTCGGCACAGCTCTTGCAGGCCGCGAAAATAATGGGAGCAAACGCGGATTCGAGCGCGCAGAAGGCCGTGGCGATTGCGGAATTGCTGAACAGCAACAAACAAAACGTGGACCAGTTGATCGGCAACATCGGCAAAGCGGCCGACGCATCCCTCGAATCGGCCAAAAGCGTCCTTGAATTGGAAGAGCGCACGCGCCGGATCGACAAGATTGTGGATGCCATCGTGATGGTCACGGTGCAGACCAAGATGCTGGCAGTCAACGGCAACGTGGAAGCTGCCCGGGCCGGCGAGTATGGCAGGGGCTTTTCCGTGGTTGCGGGCGACATTCGTTCACTGGCAAACGAGAGCAGTGAGAATGCCGACAAGATCAAGGATCTGGTGAGAAACGTCCAAACCCAGATCTCGAAGGTCGCCAGCGATATCCAAATAGCGGGCAACAAGGCGCGTCAGGAAGTCGAGAAAGCCAAGGTATCCACCACGAACCTCGATCTGATCGTCAAGGATTGCGAGCTCATCGTGGCCGGCATCAAGGACGTGTCGAAGGGCTCAATGGAATCCTTGGCCGCTCTGGAGCAGGCGGGCAAGGCCAGCCAGCAGATTGCCAGCGCCGCCGAAGAAACCGGCCGAGCCAGCACCGAAGGCGCCGGCGCCGCCGAGCAGGCTCTCAAGGCGGCTCAGGAGATCGCGCAAGCCATTGAGGACATCGCCTCGCAGGCCGACGAATTGCAGAACGGGTAAGCTCTCGATTCCTATTCGATGGAGAAAAACCCTTATGCAGAATCCAACAGCGCAAGAACTTACCGCTTCGAAGGAAGAGAGCCAGCTCGTCACGTTTTTACTGAAGGACGAAGAGTTCGGCTTCGACATTATGTCGGTGCAGGAGATCATTCGCCTGCCCAAGATGGCCAAAGTACCGCGGACGCCCCCCTACGTGGAAGGGATCGCCAACCTTCGGGGTGTGGTGCTTCCGATCATCGACATGCGTACGCGCTTCGGCATGGAACGCACTGAAGAGACGGATCGTACCAGGGTCCTCGTCATCGACATTGACGGTGTCAAGACGGGGCTCCGCGTGGACCGTGTCAAACAGGTGACCCGCGTGCTTCGCAGCGACGTCGACCCGCCGCCGCCCGCCATTCGTGGAACCACGGCCCACTACCTGGAGGGCGTGGTGAAGCTGGACAATGGCCAGCGCATCATCATGGCTTTGAACGCCGCACAGGTCTGCCAGATCGATTCGACACGTCGCAAAACCGGCGCGGCAGCTACGGCAGTCGCCGGTCCGCAGGCAACCGAAGCCGCCGGTGCAGCCGGCAACGTGACCGATGCCATTGCCCAGATGGTGACATTTCGGATCGCTAAGGAGGAATTCGCGTTCGAAATGAAACACGTCCGCGAGATCCTTCGCGTGCAAGCCCCCAAGCAGGTGCCGGACGTACCCGACTACGTGTTGGGTGTTTTGACCGTACGCGGCAAGATTCTGCCTGTCGTGGACCTTCGCCGTCTGTTGCACCAGCAGTCGCTGGCCGATGAGTTTGCAGGCGGCAGCCGCGACATCCGCGACCATTATGAGCGCTGGGGCAAACAAATTGCGTCCGGCCCCTTGGACTTGTCCGCGCCGGAGCGTCTCCGGGCATGGATCAGCGCCACCAACAGTTCGAGCCAGGTCCTGATGGAGACCCTCTCGAAGCTGCGCGCGCTGAATGAGAAGGCAATCCGGCAGGTACAGGGCCATGCTCCATCCGAGGAAATCGTGGCGACGGTATCGGCAATCGCTGCCGGCCTGCATGAGTTCGAAGGCGAGGTGGCGGCCAACATCCAGGAAGACCAACGCATCATCGTAGTGGATGCGGGAGGCTTCGTTCTGGGATTGGTCGTCGACCATGTGAACGAAGTCCTGAACGTATCGCGTAAGCTCCTGGACCCGCCTCCGATGGTCAGTTCCGAGGGTGGAGTGGAGTTGGAGGCTGTAGCCAAGCTGGATGACGGCAACCGCCTGATCATGCTGCTCGACGTGGCGAACCTGATGCGGGATCGGAAGCTGCGCGAGATTGAGACAGGGTCCTCTGCCAGGGTGTCGGCCGATACCAAAATGGCCGCCGAGAAGGCAGGCGACCTTGCCCAGGAACTGACCGAGGTCCAACTGGTCACGTTCATGCTCAGCGGCGAGGAGTACGGTGTACCTATTTCCCAGATCCAGGAGATTGACAGGCTTTCCAAAGTGACAAAGGTTCCCAAAGCCGCCCGTTTCATCGAGGGCGTAACGAACCTGCGCGGCGAGGTGATACCGGTCCTGGATACCCGGAAGCGGTTTGACCTGGAGGCCAAGGTGGCCGATGACAGAACCAGGATCATGATCGTGGAGTTGGGCGGCGTCAAAACGGGTCTGATCGTAGATTCCGTGCGGGAGGTTCTCAGCCTGCGCAAGAAGGACATTGCGCCTCCGCCGGAAGCGATCCATTCCGGGATCGACCAACGGTTCATCTCCGGGATTGGGAAGGTGGACTCCGGGAAACGCATGGTGGTTCTCCTCAATGTGGAGAAGATCCTCTCGAGAACCGAGCAGGTTGAACTGGCCGACGCGCCGGCGAAGTAGACTCACGGGCCGGAGTTGCCATCCGGGTAGCCCGGCCCTTATTAAGACCATGGGCTATTAAGTAAAGACTATGAGCTCAATTCGAGTGCTGGTGGCCGATGACTCGGCCCTCATGCGCCAAACTCTAAAACGGATTATCTCCGCCGAGCCCGACCTGGAGCTTGCCGGGACGGCACGCGACGGCGAGGACGCCGTGGCCAAGGCGAGAGACCTTCGGCCCGATGTCGTAACCATGGACATCAACATGCCGAAGCTCGACGGCATCACGGCGTTGCAGATGATTCTGGAAGAGAAGATATGTCCGGTCGTCATGGTCTCCTCTCTCACACAGCGCGGCGCCATGACCACGTTCGAATGCCTGGAGCTGGGGGCGTTCGATTTCGTCGCCAAGCCCGACGGTACGGTCTCCGCAAACCTGGGGGCGGTGGCGGAGGAACTGGTGGCAAAGTTGCGTGCCGCCGCCAGTTCGGGGGTGCTACAGCGGTTACACAAGAACCGTGCGCGGCGCCTGGCCTCCCGGGAACGGGTAGAAACTCCCGTCCGGCGGTGGACACCAACTGGCCCGGTCGCGGTGGCGATCGGGATTTCCACCGGTGGACCGGCCACCTTGGGCGAGGTGTTACCGCTTCTGCCCCCGGATTTGCAGGCCAGCGTTTTTCTGGTTCAGCACATGCCCGCGACATTCGTGGGCGCCTTTGCCCGGAGGTTGAACGACAACTGTCCGTTGAAAGTGGTAGAGGGTCGTGCGGGCATGGTTGTCGAACCGGGCACTTGCTACGTTGCCCCCGGCGGATTGCACCTTTGTCCGTATCGCAAGTCGAGCGGTGAAATCGTACTGCGCACTCCCTCCCAGCCGCAAACCCTCTTTGTCCCTTCGGTTAGCGTAATGATGAAAGCCGTGCTGGAGGCCTACGGTCAAAGAACTGTCGGTGTACTGATGACGGGGATCGGAGACGATGGGGCCGACCAGATGGTCGAAATCCGTCAGGCCGGCGGATCGACCATTGCGGAAAGCGAAGAGACCGCCGTGGTATTCGGAATGCCGCGCGAGGCCATCGAGCGCGGGGGTGCGGACGTCGTGGTTCCGCATTACGAAGTGGCCGGCAAAATCGTACAGGCAGTGGGGAAGGTAGGTGGAAAGAGATGATCGAACTACGCGAATGTGTTGACAAACTGACCAGCGCCGATGAGGCGGACCGCATGTACGCCGCCGAAGACATTGGGTACGCCAACCAGGCTGCCGGCGTTGAACCGCTTCTCGCCAGGTTGTTGGAGGAACCGTCCCGCGCCGTACGCGAAGCAATTTTTGGCGCGCTGCGCCAGATCGAACACGATAAGGTAATCGAAGGGGCCTTGAAGCTGCTGGACAGCGACGATTCCTTCCTGCGCAATCAAGCGGTGGAGATCCTGCGGGCGCGCGGCGCCAGAGCAATCCCCTACCTGGACCGGGCTTTCCGCGAGGAAAACAGCGACCGGCGAAAGTTCGTGATTGACGTTCTGGGAAGGCTGGGCGATTCGGGCACATCCGAGATCTACGCTCGCGCATTGAAGGATACGGACCTTAACGTAGTCATTACGGCGGTCGAGAGCCTCGGCAATACACGACAGACGAAGTTTCGGGCGACCGTGGAGGAATTGATCTCCGCGGGCAGCCACCCGATGCTGATCTGCGCGTCTCTCGAGGCGCTCGCGCAGATCGGCGACGCGTCCTCAATCGATGCGGTCCGCGCGCGCGTGGGCCCGGCGGGGGAATTGCCCGGGTACCTGCGGCCTGCCTATCTCAAGCTTCTTGGGGCCAAGGGACGCCAAGAGGATGTCGCTGAAGTTGCGGAAATGATCGGCAGGGATGGGCTCGAAGCATCTGTGCTGAATGCGTTCACCGCGCTACGAAACCGCTACGGCAACCTCAAACTCCCGGATGGCCTGTCTCGGCCGCTCCGCGATGTCGTTTCCAGGAAGAACTCGCCGCTTCTGGCTTACCAGGCCGTTCGGTTGCTGGGCGGTCTCCTCCATGAACCGGCGGTCTTCGACTTTGTGGAACGTTGCCTGGAAGATCCGGAAAAATCGATCCGCATTGGAGCCGGTCAGTCGCTGCGCGAAGCCGGCAGCGAAGAGGCGGATGCCGCCCTGCGCCGGCGCTTGGGCAGTGAGACCGACGAAGACGTCTTACAGGCGTGGCGCGGGAAGAGCGCGGAATGATGGAGCTCTCTACCGATCACTTCAATAAGCTGAGCCAGCAGATCTATGTCCGCCTGGGACTGCAATTCGAAGAGAAAAAATCGTATTTTCTCCAAAAACGCGTTGAAAAGCGGATGGACGTTCTGGGCTTTCAAGATCCCCAGGAATACGTCTTTCTCCTCTGCTATGCGGATCCCGAAGGCACAGAAATGCAGGCGCTCGCCAATCTGATCACCACCAACGAGACCTACATGTTCCGGGAGTTCGAGCAACTGGAAGCGTTCGCGAACTGCTGCCTTCCGGAGGTGCTCTCAGCAAAACAGACCCGTGGCGAGCAGAAAATCCGCATCTGGTCCGCGGGTTGTTCGTCCGGCGAAGAGCCCTACACCCTCGCCATCATTCTTCAGGAAGTCTTTCCCCAATCGCAGTACTGGGACTGCGAAATCGTGGCCACCGATATCGACCAGAACGTGCTGGCGCAGGCGGCGGATGCACACTACTGGTGGCGTTCCGTCCGCGAAGTGCCGCCCCCATACCTGGAAAAACACTTCATTCAGGAGGGCGAACGCTACACAGTCCGGCCCAACATCGCGTCAATGGTGCGGTTTCAGCATTTGAATCTGTATGACCGGATGGCCATGCGTGCGATGCGGAATTTCGATTTCATTTTCTGCCGCAATGTCCTGATCTATTTCGATGACGCGTCCCGTAAGAGTGCGGTCGACCATTTCTACAACTCGCTCAACCGCGGAGGTTATCTCTTTCTAGGCCATTCCGAGTCGGTTGGCCGGATCTCCAGCGCGTTCAAGCTTAGGAGGATGGATGCCCACCTCGTGTATGTCAAGGAGTAAGGAAGCATGAAAAAGAAAATTCTGGTAGTGGACGATTCCGAATTCGTCCGGACTTACCACTCCCACATCCTCGCGCAGGCGAGTTTCGATGTGCTTACCGCGGTTGACGGAAACGACGGACTGGAAAAACTATATGCGCATCCCTGCGATCTCATTCTTACCGACATCAACATGGGACACATGGACGGATACGAGTTTATCCGCCGCGTTCGGGCCGAACCGCAGTACCAGGACCTGCCGATCATCATCGTATCCACGGAAGGTGACAAGAGCGACAAGATGAGAGGGTTCGAAGCAGGCGCGAACCTGTATATCGTAAAACCTTCGGAACCGGCGACGATGATCGAGAACATCCGGCTGGTTTTGACGCTTGAATGACATCGGAGGGCCACCCTAGTGCCATACAGGATTCAAAACACGACAGAGGGTTTGATGCTGGAACTGAGCGGTGGCGTGACCGTACGTCACGCCGCTGAACTCGGCAAGTGCCTGGCGTCCTCCCTGGCCAGCGGGGCCACGGTTGTAGTCCGGACGCAGGGACTGGAGGATATCGACACCAGTATTCTGCAGATGCTGGTTTCGCTTCGCAAGACCACCCCGGCTTTCGTTCTGGAGAACCCATCCGAGACATTTGTAAATGCGGTGGACCGCTGCGCATTACGGGGCGAACTCCTGGCGGAGTCGAAGGACGCCTTGTGAAGAGAATCATGACCGTCGACGATTCCCCCAGCCTTCGCCAGATGGTGGCGCTTACGCTGGAGAACGCCGGCTACGAAGTAGTCGAGGCCCGCGATGGCCGCGATGCCATCGCCAAGCTGGGCGGACGTGAATTTCATCTCTTCGTGACAGATCTGAATATGCCCGGGATGGATGGCTTCGAGCTAACCCGTAAGCTGAGAAGCATGCCTGAATACCGGTTCGTTCCCATCGTCCTGTTGACGACTGAATCCAACCAGGAAAAGAAGATGCAGGGCAAGGCCGCCGGTGCGACGGGGTGGATCGTGAAGCCGTTTCAGCCCGCGGATCTGTTGACGACAGTGAAGAGGGTCATGCGATGAAGGACCCGCGATGAGCGTCGACATCATGGAACAGATGCGGACGGCCTTCCGGCCGGAGGCTCTGGAACTTCTGACCGAGCAGGACGCGGCGCTCCTGGCGCTCGAATCCGACCCGGGAAATGGCGAATTCGTGCATCGTGTATTCCGCGCGATCCACACGATTAAGGGTTCCGGGGCAACGGCGGGATTCGCCCGCCTGGCGGCCGTGGCCCACAAAGTGGAGGAGGCATTCGACCTGGCCCGATCCGGCAAGTTGGCCATAACCGGGGACCTGGTGGATTGCGGTCTGAAAGCCGGCGATGTCCTGCGCGCCATCCTCGGTGCGCAGGACCCTGACGCCGAGTGTGCGGGCGAGCAAGCTGTCACGGAAGCTCTGGCGGCCCTTCTTCCGAAGCCCGTGTCTAGCCCGGCGGCGCCAACCGTCGCCACCGCCGGTCGCTCGATCGCACCGGCAAGTAGCGCATTCGAAGTGCTGCTTCGGCCTCACCGGGACCTGTTCTTCTCCGGCACCGACCCGATCACGCTGCTCGATGAACTGCGTGGATTAGGCCAGGCTCACATTACCGGCCACAGCGACGGAGTGCCGCTTTTCTACGATCTGGAGCCGGAATCCTGCTACCTGTGGTGGGAAGTCATGCTGGTCACGGATCGCGGTGAGGAAGCCATTCGCGGAGTGTTCAGCTTCGTCGAAGACGAGTGCGATGTGTCGATACGCCTGGTCGAGGATCAATCGTCAGCCGTCGCGCTGCTGGGGACGGTACCGGCCGAGTTTCTGACATTGTTCACGACCGAGTGCCAGGAGCATTTGGAGACGATTGAGAGCCAGGCGCTTGACCTCGAAGGAGACAATTCTTCACGCGAAAGCCTGGACGCGCTGTTTCGAGCCGTACACAGCATAAAAGGTAATGCCGGCCTTCTAATCGGGCAGGCGGGCGCATCTCTTGCCAGCAGCCATCCCCTGCCGGTATTGGCCCGCATCGCTCATGCTCTCGAGTCGGCACTCGACAGTCACCGTCAGACTGGCGGCAGTCCTGTTGAGTCCGCCACCGTGACGCTGGTTCTGGAATCGCGGGATGCGATGCAGGGCCTCCTCGAAAATCTGTCAGGCCAGTCGCATGGCTTCGTCTTGCCGGTGCACCTGCTGGAGCAACTCGGGCTCCACGAAGGAGCAGCGGCGGGTTCGCCATCTTCCGCCGGCTCCTCGGCGTTCCGGAATACGGCGACACAGTGCCTCGACCTGTTCGAGAACTGCCTTCTGCAGTTGGAAAAGGAGGCTCCCGGCGCGCCAATTTTCAAGGCCTACCAGCGCGGGCTGAAAACTCTTGCCTCGGCGGCGGCTTATCAGCAGCGATCCGACCTGGACGAGCCGGTTGCCGCACAGTTGCGAATCCTCGCGGCCGCCATCGAAGCCGGCAACCGCGTTACTCCGGAAGACAGAACGCAACTACGCGATTCTTTTCGCGCGACGCGGTCGAAAATCGACGGACTCCCGTCGACCCCGCCGGCCGGCGAGAAGGCCGCGGGGAACGCTGCCAGGTCCGCGCCTGCATCCTCCACGACCATTCGTATCGATCAGGAAAAGCTGGATCGGCTGATGCGAGTGGTCGGTGAACTGCTGGTCGCGAGGGGCGCCATTCCCACCCTGGTGGAGAAGCTCTCGGCGGGAGAGGATCGCGCGGCGATTACGCGGGCGCTCAAGGAAGCCGGGGCCGGGATCTCCCACATTGCCGAGGAGTTGCAGGCTAGTGTGATGGCCATCCGTATGCTGCCGGTGAAGACCGTCTTTCAGCGCTTTCCCCGGCTGGTGCGTGACCTGGCTCGCAGCCTTGGAAAAGAAGTGCAGCTCGTGGTTGAAGGCGAAACCGTCGAGTTGGACAAGACCATCGTGGACCAGATCGGCGATCCGTTGGTTCATCTGGTGAGGAACGCTGTCGACCACGGCCTGGAGCGCCCGGAAGAGCGAACCGAACGTGGCAAACAGGCATGCGGACGGTTGACGCTGCGGGCGAGCAACGACGCGGGCAACGTGATCATTGAGGTCGAAGACGATGGCCGCGGGTTGGACCCGGAGGCGCTCAAGCGCAAAGCCGTCGAAAGAGGTCTCATCACCCGCGAAGCCGCGCTCGCGATGCCGCACGCCGAAGCGTGCCGGCTGGCCTTTTTGCCGGGACTGAGCACGGCGGAAAAGGTGACCGACGTTTCCGGCCGCGGCGTTGGCATGGACGTGGTGGGCAACAACATCCGGAGCCTGCAAGGCGCGGTGGACATACGCAGCAGCCCCGGTACGGGAACCGTCATCTCCATCAAGTTACCGACCAGCCTGATCGTTTCCAAAGGCATTCTGCTGGAGGCGGGAGGGCAGGAGTATATCCTTCCGCTCAGTTCGATCCGCGACATGGTGAAGGTCCCGGCCGCCGAGGTCCACGATTACCATGGGCTCTCGATCGCGCAGGTTCGCGGCGAAATCTATTCCCTGTTCTCGTTGGCGGAGATGTTCGGCCTGCCGGTGAGATCCGCGGAGGAAGTGCCGATCGCCGTCATCGAGTCGGGAAAGGTGCGATATGGCCTGATTGCGGATCGATTCGTCAGTGAAGTGGAGGTCCTGGTTAAACCATTGGCAGGCGGTCTGGAACACAGCAAGGAGTTTCACGGAGCCGCGATTATGGGCGATGGGCGCGTGGTACTGGTCATCAACCCTCTCGAATGTCATCGGCTGGAGGGCGTGGGCGCCCCATGACCGGCTGGCTACAAAATCTCGCCGTCAAGTGCTGGCAGGCGGCATGGCCGAAACGCCTGCGCCCAAGTGCCGCTCTGGCGCCCGATCGGGTGCGCGAACTCAGGAGCCGGCTGGAAGCGGAAAAATCCGCGCTCTTCGGTTTCACCGCGGCCATGGAGGAAGAATTCCTGGGACTGGGAACGCTTCTCGGGAAGATCACGTCCCTGGCCCGCGAGGTGAGGAGGCGGTCCGACGAGATCACGGCCGCCGCCACCGGGCGGACTGAAGACGCGGCGATTCAATTTGCCTTCCAATTGCTCAAGAAGGCGGAAGACCTGGTTCACGCCAGCCGCGAGCAATACAACAACGTGTCGGTCGTCTTCGAGAAGATGCACGTCGAGGTCATACGGATCGCGCGCGAACGGAGCGCCTTGGTGCGAACCCTCTCGCCACTGGAAATGACCAACAGCCAGTTTCGAATCCAGGCCTGTGCCTTTGACGAGGGCACGCGCGCGAAGTTCTTCGCGTTGGCGGATAGTATCGGGAGCATTGTTCGGGATGTTCACAACGCGGTTGGCCAGCGCTTCGAGGAGCTCGAGCGTACCGGTGAAGAGACCGGAACGGCCGTCACCAGACTAACGAGCCTCGCAACCGAACAAAAGGCCAAAACGGAGAGGATGCTCACCGAAACCAGGATCGACCTTTCGACGCTCAACGATGCGTTGCAGTCCTCCGAAGCCGCGGCCCAATCGATATCGCAGGCGGGGTTGAAGATTTCCGGTGGTGTCGGAAAAGCCATCGTGGCACTGCAGTGCCAGGACATGGCCCGGCAAAAATTCCAGCACATCGGCTTGGCTATCGATGAGATGGTGGGACATCTGGCGTCCGGGTCCGTGAATGGGTTCACAGGCGCCGGGGAAACCGACTGCCGGCACTTCCTGGCTGACGCGGGCCGCGTGCAGCTCATGCAACTGCGGGCGGTATTCGAGCAACTGGACGAGGCCGGGCGCCAGGTGGCTGGTGGACTGGCGGAAATAGAGTCGGAGGCCAAGGCCCTGGCCGCCCAGGCATTGCACTCCGGCGGCGCAACCTTGGATGGCGAGATCATTGGGCAGGCGATCGAGAGTCTCCATGCGGTGATCGAGGTGATCGAGAACGCGGCTGTCAGCATGCGGAGTGCGGTCGACCTGGTACAAAAGCTCAAGTCCACATTCAACGACTGTACGTCGCAGATCCTGGGGCTTGCCCTGAAGCTGCGGATGGTGGCTCTCAACGCGCAAATCTTCGCCGCCCACGTGAGCACCGGCGCCTCGCTGGAAGTGGTCGCCAGCAACACCCGGAGGGTCGCGGATGAAGCCATGCAGCAACTGGACGAGATATCGTCCCGCGTGACGGACGTGGTCGATTCGGTCGTGGTTCTGGAACAGCGGCTCAGGGACTACAGCGAACTGGCGATGGTGGAGCAGAGTCTTCTGTCCAACGAATCGGCCGAATCGGAAAACAAACTGCGCGCGCTGGAACAGAGTCTGCGGAGCGCGCTTGGCGCCATTACATCGCTGGAGCGAGAGCTTTCGGAAACTCTACACCGCACAGCCGGGTCCATTCGCTTTCCCGAGGCGGCATCGAAGGCCGGCGCCCGCGCCACGGCGATGTTCGAACAAATAGCCCTTCAATACTCCGATTCAAGCAGTGGCTCTGCAGGCGCTTCCCACCACAAGGTGCGGGAATTGAATCGCAACTATACGATGGCCCATGAGCGCGTGGTCCACGAAGCAGTCAGCGGTCGATCGACCGCACTGGACATCGACCCCGCAGTAGAGCCGGACGACCCTTTTACGGAGCAAGACGACATCCTGGCAGCAGGGTCTGAGGAGCCGGAGCCAATTCCCAACGGCGAAGTTTGCGATGAGGAACTTGCGGGCAACGTGGAGCTGTTCTGAACGCCGCGCAGATCGAGAGAAAGTACAGAATGAAAGCACGGGATATCGGCGCGCGCCCGGCGGCATTCCGGGGAAGCCGCGATTGAGAACGATCCCGTCGGAGTGAACCATGACGACAACCACTACTCACAGTGAGAAGGAACTGGCCAAGCTGCCGGTCGCAAGACTTCAGGACGTGCTCCTGGCTCGTCTGGTGGTGCGCGAAGAGGCTGCGCGCCTGGGATTTGCCGCTCACGCCCTGACGCAGATTGCCACTGCCGTATCGGAGATCGCACGAAATGTGGTGCAGCATTCCGGCTGTTCCGGACACCTCAGCGTCTTCGAGATCGCAGACGGCGGGCGCATCGGTCTGAGGATTTCCGTGGATGACGGCGGCATCGGCATCGGCGACGTCGATCGCGTGCTCGCCGGCACGGCTCCTGGCGCGGGGATACCCGGCTGCCGAAAACTGATGGATGAGTTCGCGATCCGTTCGCCAGCGGGCACGGGAATTTCAGTCACGATGGTGAAATGGCTCCCACGCGCTTAAGGGGCGCCTGCGACTCGCGGCCGGCGCGAGCTTCAGAACTCCCTGATGTCGTGGAATTTGCAGTGAGCCCGAAGGTGGGGCAGGCGGTGCTCGCCTGCCCCACCCGCGAAGCTCTCGCCGTCGAAAGGAATGGCTCAGCCCATTTTCCCCGCCAGTTTGAAATTGCGAGGCGACATCAGGAGTTCTGACTCTAAACCGCGGATTAGGAAGGCAGAAAAAAGTAAACCGGCGGGTGCTCGGAGGTTTCACCCGCCGGTCCGTTCCGCGGAAAGCCAAAAGGCCCACGGAACAAGCTTGACAATTAATATGACGTTACATTCCGGATAAAGGTTGCTAATTGGTAAACCAGTCCCGGGCGGGTCTCACAAGTGCTTTGTTTGCCTCACTGCACTCCCATCGCCAGCCGGATCGCGTCGGCGATTCGGGCACTAAAAGTTTCCACTTGTTCCGCATCCGGGCCTTCTACCATCACTCGCGCCAGCGGTTCTGTCCCGGAAAAGCGAACCAGCACACGTCCAGTCCCGGCGAAGGCCGTTTCCACGTGCTCGATGGCACGCGCCACCGACGGTACCTCCGTCAGTCCCTTTTTCTCGCGGATGCGCACGTTCACCAATTTTTGCGGATACACCCGCAGGTCCGCCGTCAATTCGTCCAATCCGGTACCCGATGCGATCGCCGTCTCGATCACCCGCAGCGCCGTCAGCATGCCATCGCCGGTTGTGGCGAACTCGCGCAGGATCACGTGGCCCGATTGTTCCCCGCCCAGCGACGCGCCCAGCCGCACCATTTCTTCCAGCACATATTTATCGCCCACGGGCATGCGCACCATGCGGATACCGGCGCGCTCCAGCGCTTTCTCCAGCCCCAGATTGGACATCACCGTGGCCACCAGGGTGTCCTCTTTCAAATGTCCGGCGGCTTTCATGGCGCGCGCCAGCACCAGCAGCATGGCGTCGCCATTCATCACCTTGCCGCTCCGGGCCACGAGGATGGCGCGGTCGGCATCGCCATCGAAAGCCACGCCAAAGCCGGCGCCCGCGGCCAGCACCGCTTCCTGCAGCCTTTCCAGGTGCAAGGCTCCGCAATGCAGATTGATATTGCGTCCATTGGGCTCGGCGCAAAGGGTAGTCACTTCCGCGCCCAGCCGGCGGAACAGCTCCGGAGCGAGCCGGTAAGCTGCGCCATTGCCGCAATCCATCGCCAGTTTGACGCCTTCCAGTCGCATGGTCGCCAGCGAGACCAGGAAGTCCAGATACTTCCGGTCCCACTCGCTCTCCGCCCGCAGCGGCGCCGGTTTCGGAGTGACGCCCGCTTTCCGCAGCCGCAGAATCTCCTCTTCGACGAGGGCCTCTTCCGCATCCGGCAGTTTAAAGCCGTTGTGGCCGAACACCTTGAGCCCGTTGTCCTGGTAGGGATTGTGGGATGCGGAAATCATCACGCCGGCCAGAAACGGCCCCGTGCGGGTCAGATAGGCCACCCCCGGAGTGGTGATCGTTCCGGCATAGCGCACCCGCGCTCCGGCTTGCTCCAGCCCGCCGGCCACCAGTTCGGCGATCCACGTGCCGGACTCGCGGGTGTCGGCGCCGATCAGAATCTCGGGGCTCGATTGTGCCCGCACGGCATCGTGGCCCAGCGCCAGACCGAACGCGTAGACGGTTTCCGGGTCCAGCGGATATTCTCCCGCCACACCGCGAATACCATCCGTACCGAACAGTTGTTTTCCCACTCTTGCTCTTTTCTCCGTCGCGCCACTTTTCCGGGCGCGCTATTTTTTCCCGATAGTCACCGACACCGTCACGCGCGACACCCCCGCAAAACGAACGTACGGATCGTCCACGAACGTGTTCACCGGATAGTCGAACGAGCCTGCCCGCGCCGGCACATCCACCTGATCTGTCAGCACCGCCTGGACCAGCGATACGCGGCTGGCGGGACCCGCAATCGCCACCGAATCGGGGATCACCGTGAAGTTCACCACCTCATAGCCATCCCTCGTTCGGAAACGAGGAATCACCTTCACGGTGCGTTCCGCGCGCCGCTCGAAGTGAAACCGCACTTCCGCCGGAATGGCCCGCACCAGGTGTACGCCGCGCACCAGTTTGACGCTGCCGTCGCCGATAGGGAACGTCCGATCTCCCGGCTGCACCGTCGACATATCCAGAATCACTTCGGGACGCGCGCCGCCATCGCCTACGCCGCGCAGTTCCCCGGAGGGTCCGCGCAACTCCAGTTTCACGGTACTCACCGGATCGGAGCTGATCTCCAGGTCATCGGGCAGGTTCCGGTATTCCACGCTCACCGTGGCGAAAGTGGAAAGCTCGGGTTCATTGGCCACCACCCCCCAGACCACCAGCGCGATGGCCAGCGAAAGCAGCTTCCAGCCGATGTTCTGAGTCACCAGCCCGAGCAGCCGTTTGCCCCATTTCATGGCTGGTTCACCCGTTCGGAGGGCCGCGTCTCCGCCACTCTCGACGCGTCGGCGGGGGCCGGAACGCTGGACGAAGCCAGCGGAATATCGGCGGGGCTCTCATCGATCCGGATCGAACCGGGGTGCCGCGCTTCGAAATGGCGATTGATGCGCTCGCGGACCTCGGCCAGCGACAGCCCCTGTACCAACTCGCCGAACGCGCCCACGGAAATCCGTCCGGTCTCCTCGGAAACCACGATGGAGAGGCAATCCGTCTCTTCGGTGATCCCGATGGCCGCGCGGTGGCGCGTCCCCAAGTCGCGCGCCAGTGCCGGGGCGGTGGTTAACGGCAGGAAGCAGGCTGCCGCCGCCACGCGATCCTTCTGCACAATCACGGCGCCGTCGTGCAGGGGCAGCCCCGGCGCAAAAATGGACAACAGAAGATCGCGGGTGATGCGTGCTTCCAGGGTGACTCCGCTTTCGATGAAGGTGCGCAGTCCGATATCGCGCTCCAGCACGATGAGCGCCCCTACCCTCTGCGGCGCCATCACTTCTACCGCCATGAGGATTTCATTCACCGACTCAGGAGCGCGGTACCCGGCGCCGAATCCCAGCCAGCGCTTTCGCCCCAGCCGCGCCAGGGTGCGGCGGAGCTCCGATTGAAATAGTACGATGATCGCCAGGCCGATCAATGGCACCAGGAAAGACAGCACCGCGCGCAAGGCCTCCAGGCCGGCCCAAACCGATATCCCATAGAGCCCCACCAGCATGAAAATACCGAGGAGGATGTGGCCCGCGCGGGTCCCGCGCACCACCATCAGGGCCTGATATACCAGGAACGCCACCACGAGGATATCCACCACGCCGGTGGGCGTCAAAGTCGGCAATAACGGCAGGAATCGAAGGAACTGGGCCATGGAGCGCTTTGTGCTGGGGAAAATCCTGCCCAGCTAACCATCTTAGCGTAGGGCGTCCATGGCGCGTTGGCTGCCTGCATGCTGCCTCGGGCCGCAATCTCAAGTGGAAGCCACGCGCCAGAGAGGTGGCGCAAGCACTCCTGAGGCTCTAACGTCCTAAGGTCGCCCGACATTCGCGAGCCGCCGAGGGAGCGGACTGAGTTGCCACAAGCAGT
>Ga0182013_10003034_pt1 | contig 21319 bp, 21 predicted proteins | sample 612S2MmetaG_FD_120487 | JGI IMG/M metagenome (GOLD analysis project Ga0182013, IMG submission 120487) | Permafrost microbial communities from Stordalen Mire, Sweden - 612S2M metaG | ecosystem: Environmental > Terrestrial > Soil > Wetlands > Permafrost | place: Sweden: Stordalen | collected... | reverse complement strand
GAAGGCCAGATGGACTGCATCTCCGTCTACATGGCAGGCATCCACAATGTACTCGCCATCTCCGGCACCGCCTTTACCGAGATGCAGGCCCGCCAGATCGCCCGCTTCACCAAGCGCGTCATCGTCAACTTCGATCCCGACACCGCCGGAGAGAGCGCAGCCGAAAAGTCCATCGCGCTGCTCACCGCCGAGGACTTCGAGGTCAAGATCGTCACCCTCGAGGGCGGCCTTGACCCCGACCGTTTCCTCCGCGAGCACGGCGTCGAGAGTTACGGCGCCGCCCTGCGCGCAGCCAAACGCCACTCCGACTACCTCATCGACCGAGCCCGCCGTCAGTTCCCCGGAAACACCGCCGAGGCCAAGGTCAATGCGATGAACTTCCTGCTGCCCCACATCCGCCGCATGGCACACCCCATCCGCCGCAACCAGTTCGCTGAGGACGCCGCCAACAAGCTTGGCATCGACTCCGCGCTCCTGCGCCAGGAACTCAAGCAGGCCGCCGCCCAGCGCGTCGCCAGCATCCCGGCCCATCGCGCCGAGCCGCTCACTGAGACCGAGCGCATCCTTCTCCGCGCCCTCGTCGTTCTCGAAGATGCTCCGCCCGATCAGGTCGTCGCCCGAATGATGGCGGCCAGTGAGCTCGCAGCCAATCCAGCCAGCTATGCCGACCTGGTCACCGCCGACCTGCTCGAAACCCTCGCCCATTCACCCGCACCCGCCAACCCGCTCGACGCGGCCTCCACCGACGAGCTTCGCGACTACCTCGCCCAGGCCCTCGACCACTCGCCCCTGCCCACCGATCCTCCCCTCACCACCCAGGTCGAAGGCGCTCTCCACGCCCTCGAACACCACCGCCTGGAGCGCCGCCAGCGCGAACTGCGCAACCAGATCGCCGAGGCCGACCGCTGCGGCGACCAGGAGATGCTCAACAAACTCATCGCCGAAAAACTCGACATCGACCGTCAACTCCGCAATCACTAGCGGGTTCATTAGAATGATCCCAGAGAGACATCGCCGAGGAGCGCTCCATCGATAGCCAAACCAAGCGCCGCCTTCTGCTCGGCTTCGCCGCCAACTGGTTCGCTAAGCTGGCGAACACGATCATCCAGCTCATCCAGGTTCCGATTTTCTTCCACTTCTGGGCGACAGCGGTCTACGGCGACTGGCTGATTGTCACCGCGATCCCGACGCAGCTCAGCTTCTCCACTATCGGCTTCGGAAACGTGGCTTCCAACGAGATGACCATGCTTGTCGCAGCCGGCGACCGCGATGGCGCGCTGCGCGTCTTCCAAAGCTGCTGGTGGCTCATCGCCGCAGTCTGCTCCGCGATCATCCTGCTGCTCTCCGGCGCGCTCTACTTCCTGCCTGCCGCCCGCCTGCTCAGCATCCACAACATCTCCGAGCTCGATACCAAATGGATCATCTTTTACCTCGGCGTCGCCGTTCTGCTGGGCCAGCTCGAACAGTTGATGGGTGCGGCCTACACCTGCGTCGCGCGTTATCCCTACGGCTCGTTCGTCAGGAACACCCTCTCGCTGGCGGCCTTTGCCGCGACCATGGTTCCGGTTGCCCTCGGCTACGGTCCCCGCACCGCGGCGCTGGTCTTTGCCATCGCCAACATCACGTGCGGCGTGGTATTTGGTTGCTTCGTGCACCACGACATGCCCTGGATAGAGTTTGGCTGGCGGTACGCGCGCTTCTCCGAGATTCGTCGCCTGGCACCGCCGGCCTTCGCCTTCATGGGATTTCCCATCGGCATCGCGCTTAACCTGCAGGGAACGCTGCTCGCCGTCGGCTACGCGCTTGGCCCGATCGACGTGGCCATCTTTGCCAGCGCACGCACCGTCTCCCGCGTCGCGCTCCAGATGGTGCAGATGGTCAACAACACGGTGTGGCCCGAGCTGTCGCTGGCTTACGGCGCCAAGAACTGGGACCTGCTGCGCACGCTGCATCGCCGCGCCTGCCAGACCGCGCTGATCCTCGCCGTCGGCATCGTTACCTGCATGATGGCTTTCGGCCCCTGGTTCCTCACGCGCTGGACTGGAGGTCACGTGCCGCCCAGCCGGCACCTGCTGGCGATCCTGCTGCTCGGCGTCGTCATCTACGCGCTTTGGTCGACCAGCTCCACGCTGGCGACCGCGACTAACCTGCACCAGAGGCTCGCCGTCTGGTACATCGTCGGCACCGGCGTCACCGTCATCTTTACCTACCTGCTGGCGCGCCGCTACGGGCTCTACGGAGCGGCCGGCTCGCTCATCATCTCCGAAGTCATCATGAACCTGTACGTCCTGCCCGCATCGCTGCGCATCGCGCACGACACGCTGCCTGCGTTCCTTGCCAGCATGCTGGATTACCCGCAGTCGCTTAAGCCGGCCGCTCTGCTCGCCCGCCTCAGCCGGTCCAAACCCACGCTGGAGGCCGAGTGACTCCTATGAGTCGCACCCGCCACCGTATCGAAAGGCCGCGCGCATCAGAGTCAAACAGGCCCTTTGGGGCGTCTTCATTACTTCGAGACGGCGCGCGAGCTCGATCCGGTCACGCGAACCATCAGCCTGCGGCCAGATGTAATTTCACGCGCTCAACCGTCGCCGGTTGCGTGGCGGGAATGAAGACGAAGTTATTGATGTAAGGCAGGCCGGAGTCAAGGTTTCCGGGATTGGTATCCTCGGCGCGCAATGTGGAAAAATCGCAGAGGCGCCGATCTTTCAAGTAGAAGCCGAGATAGCCGAGGGCCGTCAGAGATGCGGCGATACGGCGAGCTGCGCCCTGATTGTGGCGGTCTTCCGATTCAACGATCAGCGCGGGTTGATTGCGGCGGAGGGTGTCGCGGGCCCCTTCGAGGACGGCTTCTTCGTGACCCTCTACATCAATCTTGATCATGCCGATATTCGATAAGTTGAAGCTGTCGAGAGTTCGGGTTACGATTTCGCGCGTAACCACGGCCGACAAGTCTGCAACGCAGCAGAGGTCGTTCTTCTCTTCGATTGTGGACACTCCGGTATTGTGGTGATCGATACGCATGACGGCGTTGCCGGACGTTCTGGAGAGCGCGGCGGATTCAAGATGAACCCTGCGTCCCAGAAGACGGCGCAGATCCTTCCACAGATCGTGGTTTGGTTCAAATGCAATCACATCCTTGGAGAACTTTGCCATGTAGTAGGAGTAATGCCCCGCATTGGCTCCGATGTCGAGGGATGTTTTCTGCTGGTCGCACAAGAGCGGCACAAGCCAGAACTCCTTTTCGAAGTGGTTCGGACGAAAATGCAGCTCACGCTCCATCCAGAGCTTCGGAAAGTGCCTTTCGATTTGCCGCGATATGGTTGCTTTCAGTGCACGGTGGGGCATGCTTATCCTCGGGTGTTGAGCGATCTCCTGTTCAGAGATCCGACTTGCGCTTGCAAGGTGCCTTTCGGCCCGATGATGAGCGGCGACATCCTTCGCACCAAGACCACCGAAGGCCCATTTATGCTGACAACAGTTCTCAGACTGAGTTTGTGCCGGTTCTCGGGGGACGCAATCGACAGCATGGAACGGTGAGTCCCACCACAGAATACTATGGCAAAGACGCGGTTGGTCTGGATGCATTCCGGTACAGGATGCACTTTGGCTCCTGGATTTTTGTCAGAACGGCAGACATGATCGCGATAAGCCGCTGCTGTTTTCGCGTGAGCTACGATGGTACTCAGATGATCACGCTGCTGCTCCCGGCACCAGCTCATTGCAAAGCAAGACAAAGGCCAGGTACATGCGAGTCAGTCAGGCTGTCTGGGGCGTGTTTCATCACTTCGAGCTGGCCCGCGAGCTAGACCGGCGCGGACACCTCGACACGGTGTTTTCCACCTGGCCATGGACTCGCCTGAAGCGCGAAGGCCTGCCCCACAGCAAGGTGCAAACCTTTCCCTGGCTGCACACCCCGCTGACCGTCCTAAACCGCATCGGCACGCTGCCCGTCTGGCTGGACGACGAACTCGGCTACCAGAATGCCTTGCGCTTCGACGATTGGACGGCGCGGCGCATCGGCAGGATCGACGCGTTGATCGCTCTCTCCGGAGCTGCGCTCAAGACCGGGCGCATGCTCCAGCAACGCGGCGGCGTATTCATCTGCGACCGCGGATCGACGCACCACTCCTACCAGGCCGCGATCGTCGCCGGCGAGTTCCAAAGGTGGGGTCTCGATCCTCCGCGCACCGATCCCCGCGACACCGTGCGCGAGGAGACCATCTACGATGTGGCGGATGCCATCACCGTACCCTCTTCCTTTTCGCGCCGTTCGTTCATCGAGATGGGAGTCCCGGCCGAGAAGGTTCACACCATTCCGTACGGAGTCCGGCTTGAAGCTTTCGCCAGGATCGCCGACCCACGCACGGACACCTTCAACGTGCTCTTCGCCGGACACGTCTCGCTACGCAAAGGCATTCCCTACCTGCTTGAGGCATTTGCCAAGCTCAACCATCCCGCTAAGCGGCTGCGTATCGCAGGGTCAATGGCGCCCGAGATTAAGCAGCTCCTCACGCGTCTGCCGCACCAGAGCGTCGAGTTCCTCGGCTCGGTCCCGCAGGCAGACTTGCCGAAGATCATGAGCGAAAGCCACGTGCTCGTGCTGCCGTCGATCGAAGACGGATTCGGCCTGGTGATGTCGCAGGCGATGGCATGCGGCTGTCCTGTAATCGCGAGCACCAACACCGGGGGCGAGGACCTATTTGCAGATGGCGTCGAGGGGTTCATCGTGCCCATCCGCGATGTGGATGCCTTAGCGAATCGAATGCAGCGGCTGATGGATGACCCCGATCTGCAGCGCCGCATGAGCGAGGCCGCCCTGGCCCGGGTGCGCTATCTGGGCGGCTGGACCCAGTACGGTGATCAGTGGGAGAGCCTGCTGCAGCGGCTGACCGGAAGCAAGGCTGGGGTGTGAGTTATAACCCATGTTATAATTTGGTTCAGGAGGACGATCATGGCCACAGCCGTAAAACCCACTGCTGTGACAGCCGTTAAGGTCACCACTGTCGGCAGTTCTGCAGGCATCGTTTTGCCTCGGGAGATTCTTAACCGTCTCCATGTTGAAAAGGGCGATACGGTTTACCTGACCGAGTCTCCGGATGGCATTCGAATCACTCCCTATGATGCCGCATTCGCCCGGAAGATCGACATCCTGGAGCAAGTCATGCGCGAAAACCGCGATGTCTTGAAAAAGCTGGCCGAGTAGATGGATGAGCCAATCTGGGTGGAAAAGCCCGAAACGCTGGTAGCCCACTCCAGGCAACTCGCCGAACACGGCGGCTCCGATGGTATTCGCGACGAAAGCCTTCTGGAATCTGCGCTGGCTAAGCCCCGAAACGTCTTCGCCTACGAAGAATCGGCGACCCTACCCCGTCTTGCGGCCTTTTACGCCTATGGGATTGCAAAGAATCACCCATTCGTTGACGGGAACAAGCGAACTGCACTGGTCATCGCGGAAGGTTTTCTAGGCTTCAACCGACTGAAGGTCGTCGCCCCCCCGGTCGAGAAGTATCTGACCTTCCTCCACCTCGCCGATGGCTCTCTCAGCGAACAGGATCTCACTGCATGGTTCACCGCCTACGCCGTCCCAATTTGAACTCTGCATAGATTCGTCAAAATGTGCGGGGACGTGCGCCTTTGAGTGCGTGGCTTTTGCCTTTGAGGCTGTCGGACTTGTCATCCCCGCCGCAACCTTGCTCGCCCGCGTGCGCCGCCCCAGGATGCCCCGTCCCGGCAACGACGAAGTCTCCGGCATAAGGTCAGCGACGCGATTTGTTCTCAGTGTGCCGCCGCGTATAACCTAAGAGGCGATATATGAAGCTCAATACTCTTCAGCGGATCGGCAGGATGCACTGGCTCCGCGGCCGGGACCGGATCCTGCGCGCCTTTTCCAATCCTGACCGCCAGCAACCCGTGCTCTTCGAGACCGATTTCTTCGGCCTGCCCTACTCCGGCTACATGGACAACTTCATCGACTGGACGGTCTTTTACTACGGCGCATTCTCCGTCAACGAGTTGCAACTGCTGGCTGCGCTGGCCGCCGGTCTGCGTGCCCGCGGAAAGCCGGTCAACTTCTACGATGTCGGCGCCAATGTCGGACACCATTCCTTGTTCATGTCCCGCCACGCGGAGCATATCTTTGCCTTCGAGCCGTTTGCTAAGGTGCGCAGCGAGATGGAGCGCAAGTTCAACCATGCGGGGGGTCCACAATGCAACCGTCTTTCCGGTCGCTCTGGGCAGCCACGGCGGGGTTGCCGCCTTTCATCCGCCTACGGGCTCAAACCAAGGCACTGGAACCCTTGGCGAGATACTGCCGGATAACGCCTCGCCGGATACCATTCAGGTCGAGGTGGTCCGTGGCGACGATTTCTTCGCAGCCAATCGGCTGCCCCCCATCTCGCTGCTCAAGATAGACGTAGAGGGCTTTGAGGCGAATGCCCTCGAAGGCATGCGTGAGACCCTCTGGCGGGATCGGCCGCCCATCTTGATGGAAATCCAGCCCGAAACCGGCCCCGGCCCCTGCCGCAGCGCCCGCATCGAAGCGCTTCTCTACCCTGACCACCGGCTCTTCGAGGTGGGACACTCGCGCGGCCAATACACCCTCAGGCCCTTTGCCAAAGGAAACACCGAAGAGGCACTCGTTCTTCCCATCGAACTGGCCGGAATCATCCCCGGGACAGCGGCCCACTCAGTCCCGCCGTATGGCGGTTCGTCCTCTTAGTCGCCTCATTGGCTCCACGCGAAGGCCCTGATGTCCATGAAATGGGAGCAATGGCCACCCACGCCGTCCCAATCTGAATCCTTTTTTCCACAGATGCGTCTAAATTCGTGGTACTCTAGTGTCCGCTGGGGACGTGTGCCTTTGAATGCCCTGACTTGCCTTACGGCTATCGGGCTTGCCACCGCGGTTGATACCGCATCCTATCCCTGCCGATCACGAAACAACCAAGGGAATAGTCCGCCTGTGTCGCTGGCGGATGCCCAAAAAATCTAAGCAGGAGTGCGCATCCCCGTGGCTGAAGAAATCGACAAGTACGAAGAAGACATCGAGAAGCTCATCGATACAGGAAAAGAGAAGGGCTATCTCACCTTTGGCGAGGTCAACGACCTGCTCCCCGGCGACATCACCTCGCCCGACGAACTCGATGACCTGATGACCACCATCAACACCCAGGGCATCGACGTGCTCTCCGGCGAAGGCCGTGCAGACCGCGACAAGTACGAGCCCGAGGCCGGCGAAGAGTCCGACGACGTTGAGCTCGATCTCTCCCCGGGCACCCTGGAGAAGACCAACGACCCCGTCCGCATGTACCTGCGCGAGATGGGCACCGTCCCCCTGCTCACCCGCGAGGGCGAGGTCGAGATCGCCAAGCGCATCGAGCGTGGCCAGAACCGCGTGATGAAAGCCATCTCGCGTTCGCCCATCGTCATCCGCGAGATCGTCGGCCTGGGCGAAGACCTGCGCCGCGGCGTGCGCAACATCAAGGAAGTCGTCACCTTCGACGAAGAGGAGCTTACTGAAGAGATCCTGCAGGCCCGCGTGCGTTCCACCGTCGGCCGCATCGACGTCATCGTCAAGCACCAGAAGAAGTTGGTCGTGCTCGAAGAGAAGGTCGCCGCGCCCAGTGGCAAGGACGCCAAGGCCAAGGCCCGCGACCTGCGCAAAACCCGCTGGCTGATCGGCCGCGAACATGTCTACATCAACCGCATCGTTCGCGAGCTGAAGTACACCAACGCCGAGAAGAAGCGGCTGCTCGACAAGGTCAACAAGACCGTCGACGCCATGCGCACCCTGGAGCGCCAGATCAAGTCGCTCGAGGCCAAGCACGAGGCCTCCAAGTCCGAAGAGTTGCGCAAGGAGTACCGCCGCCAGCAGAAGAACTGCCGCACCGACCTCGAGCGCATCGAGCACGACGCCGGCACCCCCATCACCGACCTCAAGCGCACCCAGCGCGAGATGATCCAAGGCGACATGGATGCCGAGCGCGCCAAACGCGAGCTCATTGAGGCCAACCTGCGCCTGGTCGTCTCCATCGCCAAGAAGTACACCAACCGCGGCCTCCAGTTCCTCGACCTCATCCAGGAGGGCAACATCGGCCTGATGAAGGCGGTCGACAAGTTCGAGTACCGCCGCGGTTACAAATTCTCCACCTACGCCACTTGGTGGATCCGCCAGGCCATCACGCGTGCCATCGCCGACCAGGCCCGCACCATCCGCATCCCGGTGCACATGATCGAGACCATCAACAAGCTCATCCGCACCTCGCGTCAACTAGTGCAGGAGCTCGGCCGCGAAGCCTCCTCCGAAGAGATCGCCAAGCGCATGGACATCCCCGTCGCCAAGGTGCGCAAGGTGCTCAAGATCGCGCAGGAGCCCATCTCGCTTGAGACTCCCATCGGCGAAGAGGAAGACTCCCACCTCGGCGACTTCATCGAAGACCGCATGGCCGTCTCGCCCGCCGACGCCGTCATCGCTGTCAACCTCAAGGAGTACACGTCACAAGTGCTTCGGACGTTGACCCCGAGAGAGGAACGCGTCATCAAGATGCGCTTCGGCCTCGAAGACGGCTCCGAACACACCCTCGAAGAGGTTGGCCAGTCCTTCCAGGTCACTCGCGAACGCATCCGCCAGATCGAAGCCAAGGCCCTGCGCAAGCTGCGTCACCCGTCGCGTTCGCGCAAGCTCAAGGCCTTCGTCGACGGCGTCAAAGACGTCTAGATCTTCGCCTCCGCACGTCATTCTGGAATTTCGCGTGCCTCGGCTCGTCATTCTGGAGTTTTCGTCACGAGCTCCGGAATCTCCGTATTCCGCAATCGCAAAAGCCCCACACCTCATCCTGAGATGTGGGGCTTTTCGTTTTCCGTCCTTCGACGATCGCCTACGCCCGCTGCATCACCGCAAGCTCATTCCCCGCGGGGTCGGTAAAGTGGAATCGTCGCCCGCCGGGGAACGAGAAGATCGGCAGCGTAATTGTCCCACCTGCTGCCACCACCCTCGCCAGCATCGCCTCCAGGTCGTCCGTATCGAGCACTGCCAGCGGTGCCTTGGTGCGTTGATCGGGCGCACCGTTCAGCCCGCCGTCCAAGCCAGAGTCGGAGAACGCGGCATAATCCGGCCCCCAGTCTTCGAAGCTCCAGCCAAACAGCGAACCGTAAAATTGCTTGCTTGCCGTCACATCGCTCGACGGCAGCTCAAGATAAACAATCGGGGTCTTTGCCATGGAAATATCCTCGCAATCTACTCTTCACTGAAACCACCGTCCGCATCGCCGCCAGTCTACAGCCGGAGCCGCATTCAACGGGCCTGCTCCGGTTCGCTGCTTAGAATGTAGGTCGCCGCAAACTTCGCCGCAACCACGCTCAGTGGCATCATAAACGGCACGTAGAGGCGTACCTCGTCGACCAGGCCAACCGTAAACCAAATCGCCAAGTAGATTACCGACACAACCAGGATCAACGCGTCAACCGCATCGAGACGCACCCGCTTCATCAACAATGCTCCGCCAACCACGAGGTAAGGAAACAACGCAAGCAGCAGGTTCGAGAAGTTGTGCAATCCCAGGTTGTTCCTGAACTGCACTACGCTGACTCCCGGCCAGTAGGACAGGTGAGGAAACCGAACCAGTTGCAGATAGCCCTGCACTCCTGCTGCGATAGCCGCGACCGCAATCCCCTTGGCTAGGTTGGCCCTGCGCGTGCCGAACTCTCTCAGGGCATCTCCCCTCAGACTGGCCAGCGCCAGCGCGATTCCCAGCGCAAACGGCACGTCTGCGCGCACAAATCCCTGCACCGCAGTCGCAGCCAACAGCATCGCGCTCCAGGCAATACCTCGGTCGCTCCGGGTTAAACAATACAGAGCAAGCGCAACGTACAGGGCTGTCGGCAGTGTCTCCGGCCGCTGCCAGGGGACCACCCAAGGAATGGCAAATTGCAGGAACGCCAAAAACAGGGCGACCGCCGCCGTCCGCTGCCTCAGTCTTGCGCCCGCCAAAGGAAACCCTGCTACCACCACCTGATAGAGCAGATAAGACGCCAGAGTTCCAAAGACAAAATCCAGAACGGCGGCAATGACGGAAGGATGGTGCGTATGCGTTATGCGGACCAAGAACCTCCCCAGGGCCGGGATCGCAACGCGGTAGGTCTCGGGAGCATGGAAAGGAGCCGGCTCCGGCTTGAAAAGATAGTAGACCAGCGTACGGGTAGCAACGGGTGCGAACGCGTCCCCCGGAGAATAATCGCTGTGAACGAAGTGCGCGAGCGTGATGAAGATCGAGATCAGGAATGCCCCGACAAAGATCCGCTCCCGCCAAAGATATTGGCTGTCTTCCGTTGCCTTGCGATGACCAATCGACGGCGAAGACATTGAGGTCGGGCTCTCCACGCCCTTCAGCCTACCATCGGCCGCCACCTTCATGCTTACCCCCGCCGCATCGTTCACACCCCGCATCCATTTCCACTCCACCACGCTCTCCGCCGTATGGTCGAACTCCACATACGGCCCATCCGCCCCCGTCCCGACAGCCACCGCCGCCCGTTTACCATCGCCACACCCCAAATAGCTGCCATACCGGCATCATCAGGGCGAGAAAGTGGAAGCCGGCGGTAGTCGCACTGTTCTCGTGTACACTGGATTCGTGAAGAACATTACCCTCAGCGCCGACGAAAACCTCATCGAGCAGGCCCGCAAAGTGGCCGCCGATCAAGGCACCACACTGAATGCCGCCTTCCGCGAATGGCTGGCCGGTTTCTCCGGCCGCGCCGAGCGAGCGCGGAAGTTCGATGAGACGATGGAGCGCCTGAAATACTTCACCGTCGACCGGAAATACACGCGGGAAGAGATGAATGAGCGGTAAGACGTTCTTCGACACCAATATTTTCATTTACGCAAACGACAAACATGAGCCTGTGAAGCAGTCCATCGCACGCGACCTCCTGCGCGAAGCCACCTTCGACGGCGACGGCGTTATCAGTGATCAGGTCATGCATGAGTTCTTCAATGTCGTCCTGCGCAAGGCTCCAAGCAAGATGAAGCCGGAGGAAGCGTTCCTGTTCCTCGAAACTGTCTTCCGTCCGCTGGTCGCCGTCCCTTCGTCGTTTTCTCTGGTCTCGGACGCGATCCGCATTCAGGATCGCTACCGCCTGAGCTGGTACGACAGCCTCATCGTCGCCGCTGCGCAACATGCCGGCTGCAAGCTTCTCTACTCTGAAGACCTCCAGCACGATCAGCAGTTCGGTGCCGTCACCGTCAAGAATCCGTTCCTCTGACAACATCTCTGTAAGCGGCAGCCTACCGCCACTCCACCACGCTCTCCGCCGTGTGGTCGAACTCCACGTACGGTCCATCCGTCCCCGTCTCGACCGTCACCGGCGCTCCATTCACCGTCGCGCTCGTCACCGTCCCAAATCGCCAGCGCACAATCACCCGTGCCAGGCTCCCCGAAATCTTCAGCGACTGCGCGCCCCGCACCACCGCGCGCCCCTCAAAATCCGACAGCCTTGTCTCTCCTCGGCCTGTCTCTCCTCGACCCGTCCCGCTGGAATTCGCCCCGCCAATCACCTCATACACCCGCCGGTCGTCCAGCGACTTCACCGTCGTATTCCCGCTCTCACTCTGCGGCACCAGCGTCATCACATCCTCAGGAATCTTCGCAATCACCGCGCCCGCCCGCACCCACACCGGAATCGCGTCCGCCGGCGCGTCCGCAACCACCACCTTGCCGCCCGCAACTGGCTTCCCGGTCCAGTAATCCACCCACTCGCCCGGCGGCAGATACACCGGCCGCTGCGTGCCCTCGTCCACCACCGGCGCCACCAGAAAGTCCGGCCCAAACAGATACTCATCCTTCGCCGTCCGCGCCCGCGCGTCGTCCTGATACTCCAGCACCAGCGCCCGCATCAGCGGCATTCCCGTCCTCGCCGCCTCCTGCGCCGCCGCGTACCGGTACGGAAACAGGCTCATATGCAGCACCGCATACTTGCGATACACATCCAGCGCCTCGTGCGATCCCGTCGGCCCATTCGCCTCCCCGCTTCTGCTGTTTGGATCCCCGTTCTTGCTGTTAGCGTCAAAGTCCCACGGCCCGATATTCTTGCTCGACATCACCTCCATGATGGGTGAGAACGCCGCGTACTCCGTCCATCGCTCCAGCAGCCGCGCATTCGGAGTGTCCGCCGTCGCCTCGTACCCTCCCAGGTCCGCCGCCCACAGCGGCATCCCGCTTAGCCCCGAGCCCAACCCCGCCGTCACCACCGTCGGCAGCCCATTCAGCGGCGAGAAGCTCGCTTCATTATCCCCGCCCCACAGAAACCCGATTCCATTCGCGCCCACCGTCACGCTGCGCGCCAGCAACACCCCATTGCCCTTCAGGTCCTTCTGGATCAACTCCTCCACCGCGTTGTTGTACAGCACGCTGTACCTGTTCCGCATTACCCGCGCATCGCTCCCGTCCGCGAACTTCACATCGCCGAAGAAGTTCCCCTCGCCGTCGTCGTCCTTGAAGCCGTCCGCGCCCACCGCAATCGCCTGCCGCACTTGGTCCTGCCACCACTGCTTCGCCTTCGGATTGGTGAAGTCGACCAGCGAACCCATCCCCTTCCACCACCGCCCCACGTACGGGCTGCCGTCGGGATTCTTCACAAGCAGTCCCTGGTCCGCGGCAAACTGATAGTTCTCCGCCAGCGGCGCAATCTTGCCCTCGAACCCCGCCTCCTTCGGCGGGTCGCTCGCCGAGTTGATCCACGGCGTATGCCACAGCACCAGCTTGTACCCCTGCGCGTGGACGTACTTCACCATCCCCGACGCCTCCGCAAACTGTTTCGGATTGAATTTGTAATCGTTATAGGTTGTTGCCCACGGCGAGTCGATCAGGATCACGCTGGCCGGCAGCCCCAGCTCACGGTTCCGATCCACATCCTCCTTCACCTGCGCGTCGTTCTGGTGGTAATCCCGCGCCTTCCACGGCGCAAACGCCCAGTACGGCGGAACCTCCGCCCGCCCCGCCAGCGCGGTGAATTTCTCCAAAATCCCGGGAAACTCCGGCCCCGTAAACAGCACAATCCGCAACTTCGCCGCCGCCGCATCCACCACAATCTCGTCGCGGTCGCTCGCGTTCAGGTCGAACGTCGCCTCGCCCGTCGCATCCACCCACAGCCCATATCCCGTCGTGCTCATGAAGAACGGAATCGGCTTGTACGTCGATGTGCCTTTGACGCCCGCGTTATCTCCAGACAGGTTCTTCACCACCGTATGCGCATGGTCCAGCGTGTCGAACCGCTCGCCCAGCCCGAAGTAGCTCGCTGCATCCCTCACCCGGAAGCGCCAGTAGCCCACCTCCCAGGCCACGCTGGTAATCTCCACCACGCCCGGCGCAACCTGCCGCAGATGCACCTTGTCCGTCGGCACCGGCTCCCCGTTGAAGTCAAAGTCATGCACCAGTAGACTCACCGGCGCCGCCCCTGCAGCTCCCGTCGCCTTCCCCGGCACGGTAAACGCCACCGTGTCTGCGTCCTGCTTCACCAGCCCTTCCACCGGAAGCTCGGGCGTCCGCACCACCCGTGTCGCCCCCGGCAGGTTCTCCCCGCCCACATCCTGCGCCGCCGCGCTGCTCACTCCCATGGCTAGCGCCATCGCCACCATCCACCTGCCCAACATCGACTCGCCCTCCACGCCGGAACCGCATCACCGGCAGCTTCCACTCTAGCCCAACGCTGGCTCGGGCCGCACCGGTCTGCCCCACAGAGAAAGGGCCCCGCGCGGGAGCCCTCCTTTTGTCCTCTCTGTTGTTACATTTGTTACAAACTACGGCAAGTCGCCGGGCTTAGACTCCAGCATGCTTCACTTGTGCCTGGTAGCCGGACTCGAAGGCCGAGCGGTAGGCGCTCACCGCGTCGTTGCCCTTCACCGGCGGATGCACATACAAATGGGACGACTTGGCGTCGATCTTGCGCTTCGCCGCTGCGTCCAGCTTGGCTGCCTCGATACCGTCGCGGTAGCCCTGCTGAGCCTGCTCCGTTCCGGCAGGAGGGGTGTTCCAGTCCTGGGTGGTGCTGTTCTGGGTCTGATTCCCTGTTTGGGAAGCCTGGGCCAGCGTCATAAAGGGTACGCTGCTCATAATCGCCACTGCGATCAGTGGTGTTGCGATACGGGTTAATTTGCTCATTGTGGTGTCCTCTAAAAGTGCATACGGACCGTACAAAGCCCGAAGCCAAACGGAGCATATACCCGTCCCATCGCTTTTAGCAATGCTCTGCATCACAAATATCAAGATTTGTTACATAAAGTTAATTTGCCAGGCTCCCGGCCCCTCAATTGGGCGGCCTCCGGTTACATATTCGTCAAGCCCGCGCGCATCTCTTCGTTAAACGCCGGCTTGATCGACTCCAGCGTCCGCGCCACCTCGGCCCGGTACGCCTCCCGCCGTTCCATCAGCTTCGCCGTCGCCGCCGCATACTCCGCGTCCTCGGCTGGCTGTAGCAAGCCCTCTGCCATCAGGGTCTTCGCCGCCCCTCGCAGCTCTTCCACGGATGTGTCCAGATACTGCGCGTCGCGCGGGTCCGCCAGCCACACCGGGCCACCCGCCCCCAGCACCCCGGAGAGCCAGAAGGCCTTGCGCGCCAAGAAGCCCTTCCGCTGCGCCTCCGTCGTATCGTTGAATACGAACTTCTTCTGCTTCACGCTGTAGTACCGCGTCGTCAGCGGCACCGGCTGCCGGTTGCCGCTCTTCACCAGTTCCAACTGCCCCTGGTCCATCGTCTTGCGTATCGCGTTGTAGATAAAGCCCTCTGCAAACGGCTGCTCCGGCGCCGCCACCACGTCGCGGAACGTCACCGTCATCGATGCCGCCACCTTGGCGTGCAGCACACTCTCCGCGCCGTCCTCCAGCCGGGCGTCCTCTAAGCGCACCTCGCCATGCACCAGCGAGGTGTCCGCTCCCGAGGTCGACTCATGGAACGGCCATCCGAACCGGCCAAAGCTCAACGGCAGCCCATGCAGCGTCAAATAGCAGTCCGGCCGCGGGTTCTTCAGCCGCTTCGCCGACTCCGCCAGATACGCCTTGACGCCTTCCATCAGGTCGGGCCGCCCAAACTCGAACCCCGCGCTCAACTCCAGCAGCTGCGTCTTCGCCGGGTCCGCCGCCAGTGCCAGCGTGAACCTGGCGGTCGCCCCGCCCGCATACTTCTCTCCCGGCTCGCTCGCAACCACCACCAACCCGGCCGACCGCGCCGCCGACTCCACCTGTACCGCCAATACCTCACTCACCATAGCTGCATCTTCCTCATCTTCTTTTCATCGACTCCAGCTGAAGCCTGACCTATTCTACGTAGGTACGCTTCTTAACCTGCAACTGACAACCTGCAACCTGCAACTGGAGTTTTATGAATCTTACCGGCAACACCATCCTCATCACCGGCGGCGGCTCCGGCATCGGCCGCGCTCTCGCGGAGCAGTTCCACCAGCGCGGCAACCAGGTCATCGTCGCCGGCCGCCGCCAGAACGTGCTCGACGCAGTCGCAGCCGCCAACTCCGGCATCCACACCATCGCTCTCGACACCGCGGACCCCGCTAGCATCGCCGGCGCCGTCCGCAAGCTCGCCGCGGACTACCCAGCCCTCAACGTCCTGCTCAACAACGCCGGCATCATGCGCCCCGAAGACCTCAAGCAGGGCGACCCAACCACCGCCGAAGCCATCGTGGCCACCAACCTGCTTGGCCCCATCCGCCTCACCGCCGCGCTCATGCCGCACCTGCTCGCGCAGCCCTCGGCCGCCATCCTCAACGTGTCGTCGGGACTGGGATTCGTGCCGCTGGCGCTAACCCCCACCTACTCCGCCACCAAGGCCGCCATCCACTCCTACACCCAGTCGCTCCGCTACCAGCTCCAGGACACGGCCATGAAGGTCATCGAAATCATCCCGCCCTGGGTCGCCACCGAGCTGATGGGCCAAGTCCCCGACGACCCGCGCGCCATGCTGCTCGATGCATTCATTGCCGAGACCATGCAGATCCTCGCCACCGATGCCCAAGAAATCTGCGTCGAGAATGTGCTGCGCCTGCGCAACGCCGCCGCATCCGGCAAGGACGCCGAAATCTTCAAGATGCTTAACGACTCCATGGCCCAGAGTCGCCACTAGTGAGGGGTCGTTATTCTGCGCGGCGCGCAGAATCTCCGTAGATGCCTTATCCCGGGCAATTCAACCTCCAGAGCCGCGCTCTCAAAAAGCATTCTTCGTATAGAAAGAGAAAGCGCCCCGCGTCAATCGTAGACATGGGGCGCTTCGTTGTTAGACGACCAACTTCCTTAGTGCGCGACCAGCTTCACCTCGCCCAGCAACCCTGAGGTCGGAGGCGCCGCCGGAGCAGCCGCCGGACCCATCGCAGCCGCAGCAGGAGGAGCTCCCGCACCACCTCCCGCGCCTGCACCAGCCCCAGCAGGACGCCGCCGTGCGCCAACACCCGCACCTCCAGCTCCCGGCGCGCCACCAGCTCCAGCCGCCGGAGCCGTTGTCAATCCAGGCGCCGGTGCCGCCGCCGCAACCGCCGTTGGCGGAGGTCCGCCCATCCGGTTCACCGCCGCCGCACGCACCTCGATCTTCAGATCGTTCTCGCCCGGCTTCAACGCGCTGGTCACATCCCAGCGATACGGCTGGAACGCCCGGTCGCCCAGGTCTTTCCCATTCAGCGTCACCTTCGCGTACTCATGCACATCGCCGATCTCCAGGTACACATGCTGCCCCTTCGGAGTGGCCTTGGCCGTAAACTGCTTCTCGTACGTCGCCGGCCCCGCAGACGCAGTCAGCCCCAGATCCTCCCACGGCTTCAGCGCGGTCGTTATCTGCTTGCCGTTCTGGTTCAGCGCCCAATCGCCGTCCAGCGCGGCAATCGTCGTCCCCGTCGCAAACGATGGCTCCGCCTCCGCAATCTCCTTCGGCAGCGGCCCCACCACAATCACCTTCGCCTCGTACGCGCCCAGCACCAGCGGGACATCCACTGCATCCGGCCCATTCAACTTCGCGCCCGACAGCGGATGGATCTCGCCCGTCGCCAGGTCCCACGCCTGCGCCTTGCCGTGACCCGCGATCGTCGCCACCCGCGTCTCCGCCTTGTCGCTCTCGTTGAAGAAGTAGTACATATCGCCGTCCTTAAACGCCCTGTGCGTGTAGGTCAGCCGCTGGAACGGCGAGTCCAGCTTCACATCCGGCTTGGGCAGCGCCGCCAGCACCGCCGGCGTAATGTCGCCCGACGATTCAACCAGCGTCGCGAAGCTTAGGTCCGGCTTTTCCTTCGCATCCATAAACGTCTTATCCAGTATCAGGCTCGGCGTCTTGCCCACAAAAATCACCTTGCCGCCCGCCTTGGCGAACTCCTGCAGCCGCGCCAGCCCCGTTCGCGTAATCACCGTCATCGACGGAAACACGATCGCCTTATACGTCTGCCCGCTCAGGTTCTTGAAGCCGCCATTCTCAATCGTCGCCACAGAACTCAGCGACTGCTCGTCGAAGTAGTCCCAGTCAACCTGGTGCTCGAACAACTGCCAGCCCAGCTTGGTGGTGCTCTGGTCGGCCTCGGTCGCGTCCGTGCCGCCCATCCAGATCGTGTTGCCCGGATGGTACAGCCCAACCTGCGCCGCCGGCCGCCCAATCGACATCAGATAGCCGCCGCGGTTGCCGTACATCGCAATGATCTTGGACTCAGGTTGCACCACGGGGTTCGCCGGCAGAGGCTCTCCGGCAGTGGCGTGCGTCCACGGCACGCGCAGCGCCAGCGTGGTCACCCCGCGCACCAGTTGGAAGTCCATCTGGTACTTGCCATCGATGCCCGTGCCGCCCCCCTCTTCCGCCCAAACCTTGGGCTTGCCGAAGAGATGCGCGTCCGAGCTGGCCAGCTTGGGGAAGTTGTTGTTGATGTTCCACGTCCCATCCGGCCGGTGTACCGCGCTCGGAATCAGCTGGCTCAGGTTGTCGATGCCCGGTGTCTCCACATACCGCTCGTCGCGGAAGAAGTCGCCCTCGCTGCGCTCCAGCGAGAGCATCGTCTCTTCGTGGTTCAGGTGGACCAGGTACTCCACGTTGTGCGCCTTCGCCCAGTTCGCCTGCTCGCCAAAGAACGAGTCCTTGAAGATCCCGCTCCACACATCGTAGTAATCCGCCCGCGCCCGGTCCGCGCCCTCAATCGGCTTGCGATCGAACCACGACGGCAGATACGGCGCCAGGTCATACCCCTTCTGCGCCTTGAACGTCTCCAGCAGCTTCGGCGTCCACGGAATCCCGCTCGAATAGTCCGGCTCGTCGCCGAAGGTCCCCATCACAATCTTGCCGAACTGGTCGCCTACCGCGTTGTAGTAGGTCTCATGCACCGTGTGCAGAAACGCATCCGTCGCCTTCGGATCGAGGTAGTCGATGATCGAGTAGGTCCCGTCCTTCGCTCGCGTCCCGTCCGCGCGGTTGAAGTTCCGCGTCGGCGAGCTCAGGTAGATGTGCCGTAGGAACGTCACCTGCCAGGTGTAGCGCGGCTCGTTCGGCGTGGTGCCTTCGGCCGGCGTCAGATACTTCAACTGCTTATCTGCCGGCATCGGAATCGGAATCACCTGCTTGATGTTTCCGGTCTGGTCCGTCTCCGTCGACCAGATCGCCAGCGTGTCCTGCGGCACCGGCATCTGCAGCGTCTGCCCCGGCGCCACATGCACTGTAACATCCGCCACGATGTCCTGCATCCCCAGCTGCGGGTAGCGCTCGCTGATATACCCGCCGGCAAACCCGCTCGGATAGTCGCTCTCGTCCTGGATCCACATCCTCATGTTCCGCTTCGCCAACTCGGCCACAATGTACTTCACCAAGTCCATGTGTCCCGGCGAAAGGTACGCCGGTTCGCCGTTGGCCATATCGCGCCGGCCGGGCGAAAGGTTGATCATGAAGATGCCGTTCGCCACCATCTGGTCCAGGTCGAAGGAGATCCTCCGCCGCACGTCAGCCTGGTCCGCGCCGTTCCAGCTCTGAAACTGCTGCATCGCCCCATACTCGCGCGGCGGCGCTTTCAGGTTCGCCGCAACCTCCGCGGTCGACGGCACCGTCACCTGCTGCCAAGGCCGCGAATCCTGTGCGAACATCATTGACGCAAACATCATTGGAGCGAACAGCGAGACGAGACACACCTTAAATGCAGCCTTCATAGCAACCACTCCACAAACGCAATTTTTCTTCGACAGGGAGTATACGTCTCCGCACCCACCGTAGTCGCATTCATCTGCGAAATTGGTTGGTGGATCAGGTGGGATCGCCTTGAAGGGGCCCGGCCTCAGCCGCGATGAATCGAGCGCGGTAAGTCAGAGAAAACAGGGAACCACTTGTAGTGGAAGCCGTCGCGGAACTCTTCCGGCCGGTACCTGCCGGGAAACTCGACGCCTTCCCCCCGGGTCAGCGCAGCCACCATCTCCGTGGCCGCCTTATGCGGGAGCAGCTTGCCGAAGGCTCTCTCAAATTGGCCGCAGTTGATGACGAACCATTGCTTGGAACTGGTCGCGGAGGTCGCGACGAAGGCGACCCTCTCGAGTTCCCCCGTGTACTCGCCTTCAGAGATCAGCGACGGTTGTGCGGAAAGCCTACAGTCTCCGGTCATGATGTGTGACAACCCCATTCTGGCATCCCGCTCTCCCAAATCGCTCTCTTGCAGGACTGCCCCCACTACGGATCAAACCCCACTACGGCTCCCGAAAGTACACGTTAAACACGCAGGAGTGACCGTTCATGACTCGCTTTCGGGCGACGTCCGCCTGCTTTGCGAAGAAAATATACTTCTCTTCCATTTCGGCTACCGCATCGGAATGCCTTTGCACCCGTTCATGACAAACGATCCCGCCCTCGAACGTCGCTTCGCTCACCTGGACGAGGTCTGGGGGATAGCACTGGAAGCTGACGACGGCATCCCTTGGCGTCATGTCGCGTTCAAGCTTCTTGGATTGGATTCCACCTTGCATACTTAAAGCCTATGCGCCCCGGGTCTCCGCGTAGGTGTGCTACCGCACCGACGCAGCCGCCCACCTGGCCTTCCTTTGGCTTCGCGGCCATTCCCCGCCGCCCACTGGTCGCCGCGTTGCCAACTGGGAAATCCCACTGGCCCACCCGTCATTTCAAGTGCTATCCTGCTGGTAGGAATAATTCGTACCGCTGTCAGGAGGCCCTTTATGCCGTCCGTCGAAAAGATCTCCATAGCGCTGCCGCCAGAGATGGTCGCCCAGGTGCGCCAGGCCGTCGAGACCGGCGAGTACGCCTCATCCAGCGAGGTCGTCCGCGATGCCCTCCGCGACTGGACCCATAAGCGCCAGCTCCAGCAGAGTGGCATCGCCGAGCTGCGCCGCCTCTGGCAACAGGCCCGCGAAGACAACTCTCCCGGCCTTCCCGCTGACGCCGTCCTCGACCACCTCGAGCGCAAGTATCAGGCCCTCGCAGACGCATCCGGCGCGCCGGAATAATGCGCGTTGACCTCTCGCGCTACGTCGAAAGCGACCTGGAAGAGATCGCCGACTGGATCGGCGAGGACAATCCGCGCCGGGCCGTCACCTTCATCCGCGAAATCCGCGAAGTCTTTCGCAGGATCGGAGACGGACCACTGCACTACCAACTTCGGCCCGACATCGGGGACGACGCGAGACTCGCCGTCGTAGGAAACTACGTCATTCTCTTCCGAGTGGACAACCACTCCGTCCGTATCGAGCGCGTCGTGTTCGGTGGCCGCGATCTTTCCGCACTCCTCCAGTAAGCGGTTTTCTTACGCCGCATCTTCGCCCCTCCCCATGCATCCAATCTCCAGATATCTTTCAGGCGTAGATTGGAACTGTTATGGCATTCAAATGGGAAAAATTGACCGTAAAGTCGCAGGAGGCCCTCCAGGCCGCCGCGTCCATGGCCGCTGAAAACGGCAACCCTGAAGTCCTGCCCATGCATCTGCTTGCGGCCCTTCTCGAAGATCGCGAAGGCGTCGTCCTCCCCGTCCTCGAAGGCGCGGGCGTCCGCGCGCAGGAGCTTCTCTCCGGCGCCAACACCGCCATCTCCAAGCTGCCCAAGGTCTCCGGCGGCAACGCCGCGCCCGGCATGTCGAATGCGCTCACCAAGGTCCTCGACCGCGCCTCCAAGGAGGCCGAATCCTTCAAGGATGAGTACATCTCCACCGAGCACATGCTGCTCGCGCTGACGGAGGCCCCCAAAATCGGTGGCCAGCCAGACCCCACCCGCGACGCCCTCGCCGCCATGGGCGCGACCCACGACGCCGTTCTCAAGGCGCTCTCCACCGTGCGCGGCTCGCAGCGCGTCACCGACCAGAACCCCGAAG
>Ga0182013_10003033_pt1 | contig 21327 bp, 15 predicted proteins | sample 612S2MmetaG_FD_120487 | JGI IMG/M metagenome (GOLD analysis project Ga0182013, IMG submission 120487) | Permafrost microbial communities from Stordalen Mire, Sweden - 612S2M metaG | ecosystem: Environmental > Terrestrial > Soil > Wetlands > Permafrost | place: Sweden: Stordalen | collected... | reverse complement strand
TGGCGCGCCCGAAAGGATTCGAACCTCTGACCCCCAGATTCGTAGTCTGGTGCTCTATCCAGCTGAGCTACGGGCGCCCGTGACGGAAAGCTTCTCTGGCGAAACAGAGGGCCTTTCGCGAAACTGCAACGGCTTCTAGCCTTCCCGAGACCGAATGGCAAGGCCCAGATGGCGCCTCCCGCTCACCCGGCGCCGTTGCCCCTGGCGGCATGGGCCGCCGTCACCTCGCGCGCGTGGCGTCCGGTGACCTCGGCGAGGTGATCGAAGCGCGCTTCGTAAAAGCCCGCGCCCGAGGTCGCCGAGCGCAATTCGACGATCAGGTTTTCCATCTCGGCTTCGGGGATTAGCGTCTCAAGGCGCTCCCAGCCTTCCCAGCCCACGCGCGGGCCAAACCCCAGGATTTGGCCGCGCCGGCTGGAAGCGATGCCGGTGGCGCGCGACATGGCCTCGCTGGGCGTATAAATCGTCACCGCCAGCACGGGCTCCAGCAGCACGGATTCCGCTCGCGAGAGAGCCTCGCTCATGCCGACGCGCGCCGCCGTGCGAAAGGCCATGTCGGACGAATCGACCGAGTGATAGGAGCCGTCCATCAGCACGGCCTCGACGTCGACCACCGGAAAGCCGAGCGGCCCATGCGCCAGCGCGTCCTGGCAGCCGGCCTCGACCGAGGAGAAATATTGCCGCGGCACGGAGCCGCCATGCACCTGCTCGGAAAAGAAAAAGCCCTCGCCGCGCTCGCGCGGCCCGATTTCCAGCACGACATCGCCGAATTGGCCGTGGCCGCCCGACTGTTTCTTGTGGCGGCCGCGCACCGAGACTCTTTTGCGGATCGTCTCCTTATAGGCGACGGTGGGCTTGTGAACCTCGACCGTCACGCCGAAGCGCGAAGCGAGACGCTCCAGCGTCACGCGCAAATGCATTTCGCCCTGGCCGAGCAGCTTGATCTCGGAGAGTTCCTGATCGTGCACGTAGATCAGCGACGGATCTTCATCGACGAGCTTCGCGATGGCGATGGCGAGTTTCATCTCGTCCTTGCGGTCCTTCACTTTCAGCGCGACCGCGTGCACCGGCTCCGGCGCCGGGAAAGGCGATTTAGCGACATCCCGGCTCCCCCCGCGCGGATCGCCCGTGAGCGCATCGCCGGTCGCGGCGTGCTCTAAACGCCCGAAGGCCAGCGTGTCGCCCTCGAGCGCCTCGCTGCGCTTCGACGGCGCGCCGCCGAGCAGGCGCGAGACGCCGGAAATCTTGTCCTCGCCGCCCGGGGAGAGCACCGACTGCCCGTCGACAAAGGTTCCGCGCAGCACGCGGGCCAGCGACAATTTGCCGCCATGCGAGGTGTGGATCGTGCGCAATACGCGCGCCAGCGGCGGGCCCTTGTCCGAAACGCCCAGCCGCGCCCGCGTCGTCTCGATCCCTGGCGCCTCGTGGCGCAACGCCTTGAGCAGCCGCGTCACCCCGGCGCCGCGCGCCGCGGAACCGAAGAACAGCGGGACGACCAGCCCTTCTCGCAGCTCCTTGGCGAGATCGTCGAACACCTGGTCGCGCGGCGGCTCGATGTCGGAGATCAATTCCTCCATCAGCTCGTCGTCATAGTCGGCGAGGCGCTCCAGCATGGAGTACCGTTGCTCCTTCTCCTGCGCCGCGTCGCCCGAGGGAATCGCGACGACCTCGGAGAGCGCGTGCTCGCGATAGACATAGGCGCGCTCGAGCGCCAGATCGATGAAACCGATGGCGACGCCGTTCTTCCAGATCGGCATCTGCCGCGCCAGCAACGGCGTGCGCGAGGCCGGCTGCAACATCGCGAGCGTTTCGCGCACGCCGAGGCCCGCGGCGTCGATCTTGTTCACGAACAGGAAATGCGGGACGCGCAGCTCCTCGAGCTCGCGCAGCGCGAGTTGCAGCGAGAATACCTTGCGCGGATCGGCCTCGCACACGACGACCGCCGCGTCGACCAGCGGCAGCACGTTGCGCGCTTCATGGGCGAATTCCATCGATCCCGGGAGATCGATGAAGGTGTATTGGTCGCCGAGATAGTCGGCGTGGCCGATGTTGGCCTCGACGCTCATTTGATGCGCGCGCGCCTCCGGGCTGGCGTCGCCGACGCCCGCGCCCTCGCGCGTGGCCCCGGTCCGTTCGAGCAGGGCCTCGAATAATTTCGTCTTGCCGCTCTGAAAGGGGCCGATCAGCGCGATTAGCCGCGGCCCCCCGGTTCTTCCGCCGTGGTCATTTCCCGTTCCGCCCATGGCCTGCTCCCTTTATTCGCCGGAGCCAGAGTCGCGACCCGGCTTGTCGCCAGCGCCAAGCGTCCATTCGACGCCCGATTGTCGGTTCCGTTGCCGGATCGTCCCACCTCGCGGCGGCGAGCGCAAGACGAAAGCACGCAGCGCGCGGACACAACCTTCCCTCCGCCGCCAAAGCGAGCTAGAAGGCGAAACAGTCCACTTCAAGGAGCCTTCATGCGTCCCAGCAAACGCGCGCTTGACGAAATGCGCCCGGTCAGTTTCGAGCGCGGCGTCGCCCGTTACGCGGAAGGCTCCTGTCTCGTGAAATTCGGCTCCACGCACGTGCTGTGCGCCGCGACGCTGGAGGACAAGCCGCCGCCGTGGTTGCGCGGCCAGGGGCGCGGCTGGGTGACCGCCGAATATGCGATGCTGCCGCGCGCCACGCACACGCGCACGCGCCGCGAGTCCACCTCGGGCAAGCCCTCCGGCCGCACACAGGAAATACAGCGGCTGATCGGCCGCTCGCTGCGGGCCGTGACTAACCTCCCCTTGCTCGGCGAGCGCCAGATCATGATCGACTGCGATGTGATCCAGGCCGACGGCGGCACGCGCACCGCCGCCATCACCGGCGCCTGGCTCGCCCTGCGCGACTGTTTCGAGTGGATGCGCTCGCGCTCGATCATCAAGGACAGCCCGCTACGCGATCACGTCGCGGCCATCTCCTGTGGCATTTTTAACGGCAAGCCGGTGCTCGATCTCGATTACGCCGAGGATTCCACGGCGCAGACCGACGCGAATTTCGTCATCACCGGCGCCGGCGGCCTAGTCGAAATCCAGGCGACGGCCGAAGTCGCGGTGTTTTCGCCGCAAGAGCTGCAATCGCTGCTTGGATTGGCGCAAAAGGGCGTGGCCGATCTCGTCGCCTTGCAGAAGGCCGCCCTGGCGTGAGCGCGCGCAAAATCGAGGGGCGGCTGGTCATCGCCTCGCATAACCCCGGCAAGCTGTGGGAGCTGCGGCAACTGCTCGGGCCGCACGGCGTCGACGCGGTGAGCGCCGGCGAACTCGGCCTGCCCGAGCCCGAGGAGACCGAGACGACGTTTCGCGGCAACGCGCTGCTGAAGGCGCGGGTGGCGGCCCAGGCCTCGGGGCTCCCCGCCTTCGCCGACGATTCCGGGCTTTGCGTCGACGCGCTGGACGGCGCGCCCGGCGTCTATTCGGCGCGCTGGGGCGGCGAAAACAGAGATTTCGGCGCGGCGATCGAACGCGTCGAGCGCGAACTCAAGGAGCGCGGGGGGAAGCCGCCCTTCACCGCGCATTTCATCTGCGCTCTGGCGATCGTTTGGCCCGACGGCCATGCGGAAGAGTTCGAGGGCCGCGTCGACGGCGTGCTCGTCTTTCCAAAGCGCGGCGACAAGGGCTTTGGCTACGACCCGATCTTCCTGCCCGACGGGCTGGACAAAACCTTCGGCGAGATGATGTCGGCGGAAAAACACGCGCTGCCCGGCGACGGATCAATCGCGCTGTCGCATCGGGCGCGGGCGTTTCAGGCGCTGGCGCGGGCTTCACTGGGGCCGCGGCCAAGTTAGCGCCTGTTGTTCCGAGCCTTGTCGGAACATTATATTTGCGTTGTAAAACTATTGACGCCGCGCCGGTTGGCGTGACCTTTCCGCCGCGCCATGCGATAAAGACTCATGGTCACGACGATTCGCACCGCATTCGATCCGGGCTTCGGCGTCTATGTGCATTGGCCGTTTTGCCTGTCGAAATGCCCTTACTGCGATTTCAACAGCCACGTGCGCCGTGGCGATGTCGACGAGGATCGCTTCGTCGAAGCCTTTCGCACGGAAATCGCCCATCGCGCCGCCCTGACGCCGGGCCGGGTGGTGCACTCCGTGTTTTTCGGCGGCGGCACGCCGTCGCTTATGTTGCCCTCGACCGTCGCGGCGATACTCGAAGCCATCGCCAAAAATTGGAGCCTCGCCCCGGATGTCGAGATTTCGCTGGAGGCCAATCCCACCAGCGTCGAGGCCTCGCGCTTTCGCGGCTTCAAAAGCGCCGGCGTCAATCGGGTTTCGCTCGGGATCCAGGCGCTGAACGACATCGACCTGAAGAACCTCGGCCGCCAGCATTCGGTCGCCGAGGCGCTGGCCGCGCTGAACGTGGCCAATTCGGTGTTTTCCCGCACGTCCTTCGATCTCATCTACGCCCGCCCCGGACAGACGCCGGCGAGCTGGCGCAAGGAGCTCGATTTGGCGCTCGCCTATGCTCCCGAACATGTTTCGCTCTATCAGCTCACGATCGAGCCGGACACGATGTTCGAGCGCATGTTCAACGCGGGCAAGCTGGTCGTGCCGGACATGGACACGCAGCGGGCGCTGTGGGACGTGACGCAGGAGGCGACCGCGCGCGTGGGCATGCCGGCCTATGAAGTCTCGAATCACGCCCGGCCGGGCGGGGAATGCCGGCATAATCTCGTCTACTGGCGCTATGGCGAATATGCCGGCGTCGGTCCCGGCGCGCATGGACGGTTGAACACGCCGCGCGGACGCCGCGCGCAATCGGCGGAGCGCCACCCGGAAATGTGGCTGACCTGCGTCGAGACCGAGGGGCACGGCCTGGTCGAGGACGAACTGCTCAACGCCGAGCAGCAGGGCGACGAATTCCTGCTGATGGGGCTGCGCCTCCGCGAGGGGATCGACCCCCAGCGCTATTTCCTGCTCACCGGCAAAAAGCTCGCGCCGTCAAGAATTTCCGATCTGATCGGCGACGGCCTCGTGGAATACACGAGGGACAAGCGTCTGCGGGTGAGTTCCGAGGGTTTTCCGGTGCTGGACGCGGTCGTCGCCGATCTCGCCGCCTAAAGCTCGCTCGGGCCATTGCCTTTGCCGACGCCATTGCCTACATAGAGTTGTCTTCTTGGCGCGGGGTGGAGCAGCCCGGTAGCTCGTCAGGCTCATAACCTGAAGGTCGTCAGTTCAAATCTGGCCCCCGCAACCAAGGCGTGGCGCGATTAAGCCCATATTCCGCCGCCTTGCCGAAGCCGTCCTCGGACATGCCGGGCAATTCGTGACTTCAACAGCAGCCAGCCCGCGCTCAGCGGCGACGCGATGCCGAACACCGGGATCGTGAGCGCATGCTTCTCGAAGAACTGTCGGGACGGCTAGCACCGCCTTATTTCCTCGGCCTCCAGCCACGACCGCAACGTTACGCCTCCTGCCGTTGGAGGCCGTTCCCGATCGAAAGGCGTTTGCGCGCGGGGCTGCCCCCGCCGCAAAGCCCAATTGGAGCATTTTCGGCTCCAACGAAAAGTGGGGCGGCCCGCGCGCATCGCCCGGGCCGCGCGGTTCGGACCTATTCGCCGACCACCTCCAAAAACGCTTGCGCGGCTTCCTTGCGCTCGAAGACATGCGGCGAAAGCCCGCGCTTGGTCATGGCCTCCTTCATTTTCAGCCGCGCGAAGGCGCTGGTCGCGTAGCGCGCCGTCGACGAGTAGTAATGCTCCATCATATAATGGATCATTTCCGCGTAATCGTCGTAGAGCGGCTCGGCGATCTTGGCGCCGTCGTGGTTGACGACGGAATTGACGCGCTTGCCCACCTTGTGACAGGCCTCGACCAGCGTCTTGCGCAATTCGTCCACGTCCTTCTTGGTGCGGGCGTGCCAGCCTTCGAGGTTCACGAACAGAATGTTGCGCTCTGGATCGTATTGGATGCGTTCATGCATGTTGAGGTTGAGCAGTTCCGCCAAAAGCCCCATCGGCTCGTCGATGAAGAGACGGCGATCCATCAACTCCGGCTCGTTGATGATTGGCTTGAAGGCCATATGCGCCAAAATATCTCTCTCTATGTCGATTCCGGGCGCGACCTCGATTAGTTCCAGCCCCTTGGGCTGGAGTTGGAACACGCAGCGCTCCGTTACGTAAATCACCGGCTGCTTGCGCTTTTGCGCGAATTTGCCGGAAAAGGTGATCTGCTCGACGAAGTTCAAAAATTTGCGGTTGCGCCCTTCCTTGACGATCTTGACCTTGCCGTCCTCGATCACGACATCGAGGCCGCCATTGGTGAAGGTGCCGGCGAAAACCACGCTGCGGGCGTTTTGGCTGATATTGATGAAACCGCCGCAGCCGTTGAGGCGGCCGCCGAATTTGCTGGTGTTGACATTGCCCTGCACGTCGCATTCGGCCATGCCGAGGCAGGTCATGTCGAGCCCGCCGCCGTCGTAGAAATCGAATTGCTGGTTTTGCTGGATGATGCTGTCGGCGTTGGAGGCGCCGCCAAAGCTCGATCCGCTCGCCAGCACGCCGCCGATCGCGCCCGCCTCGGTGGTCAGGGTGATATAGGGCGTGAATTTTTCCTCGTTGGCGACGGCGGCGATGCCTTCCGGAGCGCCGACGCCGAGATTGACGACGCCGTTGGGGGGTAGTTCGAAGGCGGCGCGGCGAGCGATGACCTTGCGCTCGTCGAGCGGCATTTTGGCCATGCCTTCGACCGGCACACGGATTTCGCCCGAGAGCGCCGGGTTGTACATGACGCCGTAATTCATCCGGTGCAGTTCCGGCGTCTCCGCGACGACCACGCAATCGACCAGGATGCCGGGGACTTCCACGTCCTTGGGCCGGATCGACCCCTGCTCGACGATGCGCTCGACCTGCGCGATCACGATGCCGCCATTGTTGCGCGCGGCCATGGCCTGGGCGAGATTGTCGAGGACGAGCGCCTCCTTCTCCATGCTGATATTGCCGGAGGGGTCCGCCGAGGTGCCGCGGATAAAGGCCACGTCGATCTTGGTGGCGATGTAGAACAGCCACTCCTCGCCTTCGACGTTATGATATTTCACGATGTCTTCGGTGGTCACCTCATTGACCTTGGCGCCGCCGAAACGCGGGTCGACATAAGTGTAAAGCCCGACCTTGGAGAACAGGCCCGGCTGTCCGGCGGCGCAGGCGCGGTAAAGCTGCGATATCACTCCCTGCGGCAAATTATAGCCGAGAATCTTGTTTTCCTGGGCGGCTTGGGCGACCTTGGGCATGCGGCCGAAATTGCCCGCTATGACCCGTCCGAGCAGTCCTTCGTGATGCAGGCGCCCGGTCCCGAGCCCTTTGCTGTCGCCGGCTCCGGCGGTCATGATTAGGGTCAGGTTCTTGGGGTGGCCGGTCTCCACGAAGCGCTTTTCCAGTCCCATATGGAGCGCCTCCGGGATGCAGCTTTGGACGAAACCGCTCGTGGTTACGACATCATTGTCTCGGATGAGCGCGATCGCCTGCTCCAGCGTGGTGACCTTGTTATTCGCCATTTCCTTCAGCTTTCCCTTTTTGGCTCCACTCTTTAAGCTTCGACGTGGACGAAGCCTTCGTCGCCGGCGCGCGCGGTGGATGGACCTAACAACATCCGTCCAAGGCTAGAGATTGGCAACGGCTTTCGCAACAGATAAACCTGGGGGAGAAGGCCGAGGCGACGACGCGCGGTGAATGGAGACTAAGTGTCGGACATTTCATTGGTCTTTTCTATCGGCGGCGACCCAATTCCGTCAAATCGCCGCGCTGTAACCGTTTTCGCCCGACATCGATCGGGCAAGGCTTGCGGCGAACCATCGGAGATGCCGTCATGACGCCGCCACGCGTTATCCTTTATATCCTCGCGCTTGCGTCGGGCCTGCTTGGATTCAGCCTTGGGGTCAAGACGGCCCTCGCTCACGCGATTGTCGTCGCCGCGACGCCAAGCGCTCATCAGACGGTGGCGCAAGCGGAGCTCAATGTTGAGATTCGCTTTAACAGCCGGGTCGACGTGGGCCGCTCGCGTTTGACCTTGGCGCGGCCGAACGGCGCCAGCGTCATTTTGCCGCTGCTTGGAAGCGGCGCGTCCGAAACCCTGACGGCAAAGGCCCCGGGACTGGAAAATGGGCATTATCGCCTATTATGGCAAACGCTCAGCATCGACGGCCATCTCACACATGGCGAAATTCCCTTCGAGGTGAAGCGGTAAGTATCGTGCAGCTGTTTTTGGAACTCTATGGTTTTCTGAGCGTCACGCTGCGCGGCTTCATTGTCGCCGCGCAATCGCTCACGCTCGGCGGATTGGTTTTCCTGGCCCTTGCGCTCCCGGCGGGGCAAGCCTGCGAGCGTCCGTCGCGACGCCTGTTGGTGTGGAGCGCTCGCGGGCTGTGCCTGGGCGAAATCTTGGCGGCCTTGTCGTTGATGGTCATGCTCCGCGGCACGCTCGATCTTTCGATCGGACAGTTGCTCGGCGCCGATGCGGTGATCGTCGATCTCGTCGTGGCGGGGCTCGCCGGCGCAATCGCCTTTTTTGCGCGCGGATGCGCGTCCATGCGCGTTTGCGCGATGCTATGCGCCGTTATGCTCGCCGTCCAGGTGGGGGCGACCCACGCCGCCAGCCGTCCCGATCGCGCGGCGACGCTCTATGTCGCGGAGTTCGCCCATATGCTCGGCGTCGGCGTTTGGATCGGCGGAATTCCATATTTTATCATAGCCTTGGCTCAAATCCGCGGGGACGGGCGGCGTCTGGTCGCCGCGCGTTTCTCCGCGATGTCGATTGGCTCGGTCGCGCTGCTAATCGGCGCCGGCACCTATATGGCGGTCGACTACGTTGGCGAGCCGGCGGCTCTCTATGGAACCTCATATGGCGTCATGCTTTGCGCCAAGATCGCGCTGCTGGGCGGCTTGTTGCTTCTGGGCGGCCTGAATTTCCTCGCCGTGCGCCGCCTGCGATCCGATCCCTCGACGCTGCTCTCGCGAACGCGCCGCTTCGCGGAAGTCGAGATCGGCGTTGGCTTGACCGCGAGTTTTTGCGCGGCCTCCCTCACGTCGTTGCCGCCCGCCCGCGATCTTCCCGAGGATCGCGCCACGCTCGCCGAGATCGTCCAGCGGGTCAAACCGAGCTGGCCGGTGCAACTGGAAAGCCCCGATCACGCGAGCCTTTCGACCTCGCTGCCCGCCTCCGCCGCGCCGCGAGATCCGCGCGCCTTCGCGGCGGGCGAGGACGCCGCGCCGCCACGCAACGCCGCGGACATCGCCTGGTCGGAATATAACCACCATTGGGCGGGGCTGTTCGTGTTGCTGATGGGCGCCTTGGCGCTCGCGGAACACATCCCGCTCCTCGCGCCGGTCGCCAGGCACTGGCCCCTGACTTTTCTCGGACTCGCCTTATTTTTATTTTTGCGCGCCGACGAGACAGTATGGCCATTGGGAAATCTCGGGCTGATCGAAAGCCTGAGCGATCCCGAAATCGCGCAGCATCGTTTGTTTATTTCGCTGATTATTCTGTTCGGCCTTTTCGAGTGGCGCGTGCGGTTGGGCCGACTAAAGAACGCTTTCGCGCCTTACGTCTTTCCGCTGACGACCGCCGTCGCGGCGGCTTTCCTGCTCACCCATTCGCATGGGCTGTCCAATCCGAAGGAAGAGTTGCTGATCGAAGTGAGCCATACCCCACTCGCTCTCATTGGCGTGGCGGCGGGCTGGTCGCGCTGGCTGGAATTGCGCCTCGACGATGGCCCCGCGCGTCGCATCGCCAGCTTCGTCTGGCCCACGGCTTTTGTTCTGGCGGGGCTGCTGCTGCTGTTCTATCGGGAATCCTAGCCCCGCCGTTCATGCGATTTTACCGGGGAATACGGTCGGGAAGAATTCTTCGCGAGGGCGATTTCCCGTCCATTTCTTGGAACGGATTCAAATCGCATCTAATCATACGGTTTCCCTCGCCGACGCTGCGGTGTCGGTTCTCGTCATCATAGCCTGCTGCTCGCCAGCGCTTTTGGCTGGCTCTGGATAGACCCGCTCGCCGGCATCGTCGGTTCTGTCGCCGGCCACTGTGACCGGAGCGATGACTATGCGGGAGCAGGGGACGCGCGCGGCCCCTGAATTTCCGCGCGCATCCAGCGACGTTCGGGCGCGTTCCGCGACGCATATCGGGCATAAGTTGGGCGCCGCGTCAGGATTCTTGACCGCTTACGAGCCCGAGACGGCGGCGCAGTTACTTGGCTCTCGCGATTGGACATGGGTTCAAACACGGGACGACTCCGAGGCGGAGCGCCTGATCTGGGACGCGACGAGAAAGGATCTGGAGCGATTGGAAAGTGGCGACGATCACGCGCGCTCTCTTCTCACGCACCCGCTTTGGCTGGCGCCGCCACTCCAAAATGTGTCGGACGATTGGATCGAGTTGTGCGCAAGGCCGCTGGAGCGCAGCAACGAGCAGTGGAGTGTTTGGATTCGATGGTACGAAGCGCGACTGGCCGGCCATTCGCCGTTCTCTGAGAATGACGAAGTCGCCATGGTAGCACTGCCAAACTCGACTTGGGAAGGAGGCCCTGAGCTCGCCAATTCCGCGATCGCTAAACAAGTTGCCTGAGCGAACGCGCACCGATTTACGACATTGACAAACCATTCGATGGCAAATTCTTCTCCTCTGCGTTGCCTGTCTTCCGTCGCTTGGCTTGCGCGATTCCGGCACCCAAGCGGCGGCGCTTTTGCAGATCGTTGGCAGCAATTCCGCGTCGGAATCCGCGTCGGAAGGGCTGCTGAAGGCGCTCCCCAGATGACGAGACGGCCGCCTGGAAAGTCATCCGATCACGCAAAGCAACTACAAACGCGACGTCATGCAAGCGCAACTCTCCGTCCTTTTCCGTGACGTTATCGGCGCAATTTTTCGCGATAATTGAATCGATTTTTTTGGGATTACGCCGAGAATGAAGTGGCGCTATGGCGTGGGATCGGCGAAGTGGTTCAGGAGGGCAAGATAAAAGCGGCAGCCTTCGGCTGCGTTTGGCGATCGATTTGTCGTTTCTTCTCAATGCCGTTGTACAGCCTGCCTCTTTCGTTGCGCAGCCTGTCAATTTGAGCAAGGCGTTATGTAGGAACATTTTTCTTCACCTCGTCAGGTTTTTTTGGCAGCCGAGGGCCATCACGAGGAGGCGATGAGTCATGAGGGCCTGGCGAGGCTAGCCGGAGCGTCGTCGCCCCCTCAAGGCTCGCGCTCCGCGCGCCCGACTCCGCCGGCATGCGGCCTTGAGCGGAAGCCGGCGCTCCGGCTGTTTGGCCTCCATGCCTTCGTGGCTTTCCGTGAGCGAGTTCGCTCCCGGGAGGAGGAGGAAGCCACGGCGAAATCGGATAGGCCGGCGCGCGCTTCGGCCATTCGTCCGGCGTGCGTGCCAATTCCAGCTCGAATTTTATGTCCGCAAGCTGGCGAAGAACGGAGTGCGGCTCGTCTCGATCACCCAGGAGTTCGGCGACGATCCGATGAGCAACATGATCCGCCAGATCATGGCGCTCTTCGACGAGTATCAGTCTAAAGAGAACGCGAAACACAACCTCCGGGCGATGAACGAGAACGCACGCCAGGAATTTTGGAACGGCTCGCGAGCCCCGATCGGCTATCGGCCTCGTGGAGGCCGGCCAGCGCGGCCACAAGACCAAGAAAACCCTCGAGATCGATCCGCTGCAGGCAGAGACCGTCCGCCTCATCTTCAAGCTCGTGCGCGAGGGCGACGGCTCGTCGGGATCGATGGGCGTCAAATCCGTCGCCGCGCATCTCAACGCTCACGGTATCCGCACCCGCGACGGGGGACGCTGGGGAATCGGCGCCGTGCACAAAGTGCTGACCCGGACGACCTATGTCGGGCGGCATCGCTTCAACACCCGACATTGGAAGACAGGCGAGAAGAGGCCAGAGGCCGAGGTTGTCGAGATGGTAGTGCCGCCGATCATCGATGCGGCGGAGTTCGAGGCGGTTCAGGCCTTGCTCAAGACCCGCGGTCCCGCGCTGTCGGCGCCGCGTCGTCAGCGGCCCGACCCTTCTTACCGGCATCCGCTTTTGCGCGACCTGCGGCATGGCCATGACGCTTCGGACCGGAAAGCGCGGCCGTTATTGCTATTACACCTGCTCGACCAAGGCCCGGCAGGGCGAAACGGGCTGCAAGGGATGCTCGATCCCGATGGAGAAGTTCGACGGTCTCGTCGCCGACCATCTCGAAAAGCGCCTTCTGAAGCCCGAGCGTCTTGAAGAAGTTCTATCTTCAATCCTTACCCGCCGGGAAGAGCGCGCCGAACGCCGCGCCGCGCATGTCGCGGATTTGAGGAGGCGTGCCGCAGAGGCAGAGGGCAAGCTCAAGCGGCTTTACGACGCGATCGAGAGCGGAGTCGCCGACCTGTCCGATCCTCTGCTCAAGGACAGGGTAGTCGAGCTCAAGGCAGTCCGGGATCAGTCCCGCGAAGACGCCGACAGTGCGGAGGCGGCCGAGGAGCAAGCTGGGCCAACCGTCACGCGGCAAGCGCTTGCGACCTTCGCCCGCGCGGCGCGCAAGCGGATGCGCAACGCGGAAGGGGGCTATCGCCGCGACCATCTCCGGGCGCTCGCCCAAAGGATAGAAGTAGACGATCGCGAAGTGCGCATCGTGGGGCACAAGAGCGCGTCGCTTCGCGCCCTCGTCGCCTCAGAAGGCGGGAAAACGGCAGGAATCGGCGTGCCCAGTTTTGTTCCGAAGTGGCGCGCCCAAGGGGATTCGAACCCCTGTTTTCGCCGTGAAAGAGGGATAACCCGCGCTTTGGCGGACTCGCGCGGACGCTGACTCGCTCTGTAACCCCTATAAAATAGGCCATATACGGCCTTGACCGTCCGCCAAAGTCCGCCTACATATTTTCCGTATGATTTCCGTATGAATGGGAACGGGGGGGGGTGCCGATGGCCCGCACTGTCCGAAACGCTAAGATCGACACTCGCTCCGCCCGCGTGAAGTTGACGGAACGGCGTGAGCCCTATTGGACGCCCATTTCCGCCGGTTGCGCGATTGGCTATCGGCGCGGCGCAAAGGGCGGGACTTGGGTTGCGCGGTTCCGAGGCGAAGACGGAAAGCAGCATTACGAGGCGCTTGGCGCGGCGGACGATGCTCGCGACGCGGACGGGCTCACGGTCTATTCATTCTCGCAAGCCCAAGAAGCGGCGCGCGAGTTCTTTGCCCGTAAAGCCCGCCAGCTTGCCGGCCATGTCGCGCCCGCCGATAGCAGTCTCACGGTCGCCGACGCACTCGAAGCCTATTTCGCCGATCGTGAACAGCGTGGCTCGAAGGGCTTGGCGAAAGACCGCGCCGCCGCGAATGTGCGCATCCTGCCGCAACTCGGCGCGGTCGAACTGGCGAAGCTCACCACGAAGCGCATTCGAGATTGGCAATCCGCCTTGGCGACCGCACCCAAGCTCACCCGCGCGCCCCGCATCGTAAAAGGTCGCAAGAGCAGCGCCGTCGATATGATGGACGCGGACGCAGTGCGGGCGCGACGCGCGACGGCAAACCGAACGCTCACGGTTCTAAAGGCCGCTTTGAACCATGCCTTTCACGAAGGCCGCGTCGAGGCTGATGAGGCATGGCGCAAGGTGAAGCCGTTCCGCGAGGCGGACGCGCCCGTTATCCATTTCCTGTCCGACGACGAATGCAGGCGCATCGCGAACGCTTGCGATGGCGCTTTCCGCAACATCGTCAAAGGCGCGTTGGTCACGGGTTGCCGCTATGGCGAGTTGACCAGGATGCGCGCCAGCGATTTCAACGCCGAGGCCGGGACGATCACAGTTCGCGAGTCCAAAAGCGGGAAGCCCCGCCATGTCGTGCTCACAGACGAGGGCCGCGCGCTCTTTGCGGGACTGACAGCCGCCCATGTGGGCCGCGACTTGGTTTTCATCCGCGACGACGGCAAGGCCTGGGGACCATCGCACCAGCAAAGGCCGTTAGACGCGGCGAGCGAACGCGCCAAGATCGAACCCGCAGCGACCTTCCATATCCTGCGTCACACTTACGCCAGCGCGCTCGCCATGCGCGGGGTTCCCATGGGCGTTATCGCGGCGCAGCTGGGCCACAGCGATACGCGGATGACGGAACGCCACTACGCGCACCTGTCGCCGAATTACGTCGCTGACACGGTTCGCGCCGCTCTCCCGGCGCTGGGAATTGTCGAGACAGCTAATGTCGTCGCGCTCACCCGTAAGGACTCCCGCTCGAAACGCGAGCCGGTCGCCAGCGTCGCGCCGTGAGCGTCGTAAGGATCAGCGTGGAACCTTGGGCCGAACCTGAGTTCGACTCTTGTCCATGGGCGATGGGACAGAATGTCCGCGACGCCCAAAAGTGGCTAGAAATCGAACTGGAAAGAGCTTCCCGGCAGTATCGTTTCGAACTCAGTCCGGCAATCTGCGCGCGACTTGCTGAACCGCCGATGACGGTTCAGAACTTCGGACTGCAGCAACAATATTCGGGCGGCCCGACGCCGCTGGATTCTCCTTGGGTTGAAGATGCTGCGCTGGCTCTGTTTTGCGCCACCTCTGGGCTCCCTGATGATACGAAATGGGAAGCCCTCACAAAGCCGCAGCGCCGAAAAGCGAAGGCCTTGGCGGCTTCTTTTCTTTCGACGAATAGAGTTTTGCAGAAAGGCGCGTCGATCGATACCGGCGTTCCGCTGTTGCTGTATCTGATATTCACCATCGAAGAACTCATCGGGAAGCCTTTCCCGATGTCGCGACCCGCAGGCGCCATCACAGGGCGTTTGAGCAACCAGACTCCGCCCTGCGGGCCAGCGTTCATGCTGCTTCGCGCTGCCTATGCGCACGCTTCGGTCAAGCTTCACGTCATGCCGTCGAAGCCGGAGACGGTTTACAGCGTTGCTCGCGTCGCCCGTTCGCGAGCATTTCGCAGCCAATTGGAAGAGCTTCGAAGGGCCTACGTTGCGCCTGAAATGGCGCGCTCGAACTCAAGTTTCGCCGAATTTGTCGCAACGCATCCATCAAAATGCGCTCTGCTCTTTGCTAAAGCTAAAGCGAAGCAGGACGAATAAAATACCATTTCGACGGTTCAGGCGCTCTTTGGTTTTCTGCCTTCACTAACGCGTATGTGGAGACAAGCAATGCCAGACAGCGGAATGCAACCGGCGAAATTCGCCTACGGATTGGACGAACTCACCAAGCTTTTGGGGCTTGGCCGTAGCACGCTTTACCTCGAGGTTCGCGCGGGGCGCTTGAAGCTCGCAAAAGTCGGCAAACGATCAATCGTGCTCGCCGACGACCTAGCCGAATATTTGGCCGGCTTGAGGGAGGGGAACTCGGCAAGGCCAACAAGAGCAGGGCCAGATGGCAACCTAAAGCGCCTCGTCGCGACTTCCGTATCGAAATAAAAGGGCCGCCCGCGAGGACGGCCCCGGATAGCTCGACTGCTTAAGAATTTTCGGCAAGAATTCTTTAGCACAGCCGAGCTCACACGCCAACTTCGCAGCGGCCTCCATAATAGGAGGCTCACATGCAACCGCGCGTCACTCCGGTCGCAATAACTCCGCATCTTTCCTGTGACGAGGAAGCGGCGGCCGCTTTTCGAATTGGGCTCGTCGCGGCGACGCGCGAGACGTTCGGGAAGCATGGCTTCGCAGCGTTCAACTACACTAGGCCCGCCGCCGCCGTGCACGAGGCCGGCCATGCGCTCGTTTACGCCGCGCTCGGCCCGCGTCCTATCCGGGTCAGCCTCGAGCGCCGATTTTATGAAATCGGCGGGGTCACAAAGGCTTTTTGGGGCGGAGCCTGTCAGACCGACCGGAAATCTTTCACTATCGATACGCAATTCACGGGCCCACATGAATATTTTCGAGAAATCGCGTTCATCGCGGCGGGCGCTATAGCCGAGCAGCGATCCGCTCCCGGCGGTCTGGCGCCGGGCAGCAGCCTGGACGAGCGGGTCATGGCCGGCATGCTCTGCCATACGGCGGAAACGGCCTTCGGGCTGCCTGAAAACGCCGCGGGCTGTCTCGTCAAGGAAATCGTGACGACGCTGCTCGACGATTTCGAGCAAGTGCGGGCGAAGCTCTCTCGCCGCTTGTTAAACTCCAAAGTCCTTCGCCGCGCCGAGTTGGACCGCGCGCTCGCGCCAGTCACGGCAGCGCGAGGCGCGAACGAAGCGAAGTTTAAGAGTCTCATCGACGACTTCTTGCGTCTCGCCGCATCAACTTCAGCAGAGGGAAGCGCGTTATGAACGCCCACGCTTCTCCTGACATGAATCCAGACGTGAAAGCGATGCTGGCGCATCTGGAATTTCTGGCCGCGCCGGCGCGCGAACGCTTCCGCGACGCTTTAATAGAGATTGCCTGGGACGCCGGCGCGACGAACGAGAAGAACGCTATCACGCGAGCGAAGCTGTTCGGCTTGAATGAACTCGACGCGGCGGCGGCTCACGCGGCGGAAAGGAACGCGCACCAATACAACGTGTATGTGGGCGCGTTCCTCAAGAAGCCGAACTCGACGCGTGGCAAGAGAACGAAGGCTGACGACTTCTACGTCGCAACCGCAATCCCGATCGACTTCGACGAGGACGCGGACGGGGTTTTCGCGCGCCTCGCCGAGCTTGGCGTGCGCGCCGGCGCGATCGTCACCACGGGCCGCACTCCGTCGCTTCGCCAACAGCGATGGCATTGGCTGACCGAGCCTTGCGATCATGCTGGCAAGTGCACGCGCGCGTTTGAGAACGCGGTCGGAAACGCCGGCGCCGATACGAGCGCGACAGGATTGAACCGTTTGATGCGGCTTGCCGGCTCGGTATCGTATCCGCCGGGAAAGAAACGCGCCAAGGGCTATGTCGTCGAACAAACAGGCCTAGAAATCGACGACGCGGCCGAAGCCGTCACGATCGGGACCTTCCTCGACCTCGCGCCGGCTCCCGAAAACGCCGAAACGAAGCACGGCGGCGCCGGGTCCGGCAACGAGTTTCAACCCACGGGCAACTTCTTCCGTGACGTGGGCACGCTCGCCTTGACGAAACTCGACGCTTGGGTTCCGGCGCTGTTTGGGCAGGACGCTCAAAGCCGGCCGAGGGGCGAGGGCTATCGCGTATCGTCGGAAGCACTGGGCCGCGACCTCGAAGAAGACCTGTCGCTCCACCCCTCGGGGATCAAAGACTTCGGCGTTCATGACGGCGAGCGTGATCCGCTCAAGCGCCAAGGCAAGCGCACGCCGATCGATATCGTTTTGGAATGGGGCGAACAATATGGCGCAACGCTCGATAACGGCGCGACGCCGACGACGCGGATGCAGGCCGCCCACTGGCTTTGCGAGCAACTGGGGATCGACCCGCAGGCTTTGAAGATCGGTGGCCGCCCACAATCCTTTGAGGACATCGACGGCGGCGAAGCGGGCGAGACGCCGGATGGAGCGCCGGACAATGGGCCGGATACTGGTCCCGGCAAAGGGGACGGTGTGGCGTCGAAGCCCAGGAACGAATCCAATTCCGATCTGGGAAACGCACGGCGCCTGGTGCGACGCCATGGCTCTGACATGCGTTACATGCACGCCCGCCGCAAATGGGCCGTCTGGGACAGCGAGCGATGGCGGATCGACGAAAACGGCGCGGTTATCCGACTGGCTAAGCAAACCATCGAGGCTATGCACGATGACGCCAAGACCCTTACGAACGATACTGCGCGCGCCGACTTGCGGAAGCATGCTTTATATTGTCAATCGGCGGCGCGGATCGAGGCGATGGTTCGGCTTGCGGAAAGTGAAGCCGAAGTTGTCGCGGACTCGCGCCTGTTCGACGCCAATCCTTGGCTTCTGGGGGTGCGCAACGGCGTGTTGGATTTGAAGACGGGCGGCTTTCGTGAGGCGCGACGCGGTGATTTCATCACCAAGAGCGCCAACGTCGATTTCGACCGGGACGCCGTTTGTCCCAACTGGCTCGAGTTTCTCGATACGGTTACGGACTGCGATCGAGAATTGATCGGGTATTTGCAGCGACTCGTCGGCTACGTACTGACCGGAACGGCCCACGAAGAGGTCATGACCGTCCTTTGGGGGACCGGGCGCAACGGCAAATCGACATTCCGCGAAACGGTGCACGACATGATGGGAGACTATGCGATCAGCGCCGATGCGGGCCTCTTGGTTACTCGGCAAACGCCGGGCGGGGCCACTCCCGACGTGGCGCGACTCCAAGGGCGGCGTCTCGTTTCGATCAACGAGACTGCGCAGAACGACCAGTTGAATGAAGCTCGCGTCAAATTCATTACGAGCAACGACAGGATCGCGGCGCGAAACTTGTATTCCGAACCGTTCGACTTCCTGCCGACGCACAAGACGTTCCTAACGACGAATCACAAGCCGGTGATCAGAGGGGCGGATGAGGGTATTTGGCGACGCGTTCACCTCACACCGTTTACGATCCAAATCCCGGTTGAAAAAATCGAACGTGATTTCCGAACGCGCCGTTTGTTGCCCGAAATGTCAGGTATTCTAAATTGGGCGCTTGTAGGGCTTGCGGATTACCAGCGCGTTGGTCTCAACCCGCCCGAATGCGTGCGGGGCGCGACGAAAAGTTACCGGGAGGAAATGGACTTCCTGCGCCAGTGGATCGAAGAGCGTTGCGAGCGTGACCCTGCGGCCATAGTCCCGACCAGCGTCCTTCATTCGAACTACGTGCAATGGTCGTCAGAGAACCACGGATACACGATGAGGGCGGCCCGGTTTGGCCGGGAGCTTTCCGACCGAGGATTTGAAGGACGTAAGCAGGGCAGAGTCGGTGTTCGATGCATCGTCGGGCTTAAGCTGGCCAGTGGTTGTCAAACCGAGGCCTCGCGGAGCGCTGCGGAATGAGCCCGCCCAGCAGGGGTGATGCTGCCCGCACCGCCTCCGCGGCGTTTTTGGGAGCAGTTCAGTTCGGCCTGCTTCCCATGCATGGTGGCCCAATGTGAATCGTGCTGGCGAGCGAAGCCCGACCGAAAGTCGCTGATGCTGTTGGAGTCGATTATGAGCAACAAGGTTTTGGTTTTCCTGTGCGCCCTAATTTCGATGGCCGCGCTAGACGGGGATAAATCCTCCGCCGCCGCTCAGTCTTCTTGCAGTCAATATTGCCGATCGCTGATTGCGTCTGGTCATGTCACGGCTAATGATCCCTGCGCTGTGCAATGCGCTCCCGCTCCCAAATCCTCTTGCAGCCAATATTGCCAAATGATGATTCAATCTGGTCATGTCGGAGCTAACGATCCCTGCGCTGTGCAGTGCGCCCAATAGCTAACTGGATTGCGGGAACAAAATATACAGATTGGACGATCTTAAGTTTTGTAGGTTGTGACGAAGGATCGCGGAATGCGGTGCAAATGGCTAATTTTCGTTCTCTTGATGGCGCCCTTGACCGGTTGCGCCCCGACAGAAGCGCAACGAGAAGCTCAAACAATTGTGACACGAGGTCAAGCTGCCTTGGAACGTACAAGATATGCACGTCACCACTCGAAAATAACCCTCGTTATTCTCGTATCTACGAGAAATTTGGTGTCGCAACTTTAAAGGAACCGGGGCGCACGCCTTCGCCCTCGCAGCTAGCTGATAGTCAAATCGTGACTGATAGCGACATAGGGCTTGCCCTTGATTGGTTCGCGGAGCTTCAAGCTTGCTCGACGCCGACAATCGAGGAGCTTGGACAACTGGCTCCGGAATTTGAAATCTATTTCGCGGACGGCCAAGCTGAAATCGCCGAAATCGCGAACAAGTTTGTTTCCAACAGGCAGACATTTGGACAGGTCAACGCCCAAATTGCCGCTTTGAAGCAAAATCAACAAGCCGGGGCCAAAGAAATGGGCGCCAACCTCAAGGCTAGGCTTCTCGAATCGCATCGACAGGAAACCGCCGAGAGGGAGGAAGCTGCGCAGGAACTGGCTTCTGACGTGGCGTCCATTGGGCTGGCCTTGGCGACGCGCAGCCATGCGTCGATCGAAAGGTTGGCTGCCTTGCAATCGACGCTGGCGCGAGCTCAAATGAGTTATGCAAAGGCCCACCCGGAATATGTGATCGCACACAGGGTGAAAACTGTTCATTGCCAATCGGTCGGACGTTCGTTCCGGTGTGCGCTACAATAGCGCCAGCGCATTTTTTCAAAGTCATTGTTAAGCTGCGGATTATCGATCTCGACTCAATCTGAAGCCCTCTCCTCGGCAGCGCGTCGATTCTGTCCAATGCCAAGCCGCTCTCCGCGGCGCCCGCATAGCGAGACAGGGACTTCCACCCCGGCCAACTGCCAACTTTTTCCGGGGAGCAGGCTGTAGTGTGCCTCTTTGCTCATACCCCTTTCGTCCCCGAGCGAGCAATCTTGCCACGAGCTTGCGCCGCGCGCCGCGAGGCATGCGCTCAGGCCTCACCATAGCGCCCCCGGACAGGGCGATAGCCGGCTCCCTGTTGTGGCCTTCATCAACGCGACGCCGGCGCGGCCAACGGGCGCGTCGTCAGTCCCGCCAGCCGTCCTTGGGCTGCCCGGATGGCGTTGCCCTCTGGGATCGCGCTCGCGTCGTCTCGGCGCGTTTCGGAGCGAGGCACGGGAAACCGTTCGCCGAAGCGTTGCCGCCAGTGATCGGAGCGTTGGCTTTTAATTGCAGAGCATTCACCCGCCGCATTGAAGCCGAGCGCTGCGAAAGGCGTATGAGATTTTCGACGCGGTTTTCCCTTGCCCGCCTCGCCGCCTCCCATTCGGGCCGGATCGCTTCAAAAATCCGAAGAATGCTCGCTTTCCAATGCCGCCACGTCGGCGCGTGGGCGCGGCAAATGCCGCGCAACTCATGATCGGCGATCGGAAGCGGCCGGCAGTCGGTCGACCAGAAATGTAGAGTGAGTCGCATCAACATGCCGAATGCCGCCGCCGGAAGCGTCATGGCTTCCGGGTGATCTATGAGGCCTTCCACAGGCATTGGCGGGACGGGTCTACGTGCCATGGCTAAGAATAGCGAAAAAATGCCGGACACGCGACCTTGAATGCAAGGTCGTGAATCGCGAACCATAGTTGCGAGGTTCCCAAAGTGTGGGAGCTCGGCCGGCACTTCCTAAGATTTTTTGCCCCTTCGTGTGCTGGGAAGCTCGCCAGCGTTCGGGGACGTGTTTTCCGTATAATTTCCGTATAAATGGCCAGAGCCGAGAAAGAAATCTTGCAACTGATTGTTTTTATTGGCGCGCCCAAGGGGATTCGAACCCCTGTTTTCGCCGTGAAAGGGCGACGTCCTAGGCCTCTAGACGATGGGCGCACAATGTCGCCGACAGCGTCGACGAAGCGGGGTGATCTATAGAGGCGTCAATCGCCGCTGACAAGACCTTATACCTCATTCTTT
>Ga0182013_10003032_pt1 | contig 21330 bp, 20 predicted proteins | sample 612S2MmetaG_FD_120487 | JGI IMG/M metagenome (GOLD analysis project Ga0182013, IMG submission 120487) | Permafrost microbial communities from Stordalen Mire, Sweden - 612S2M metaG | ecosystem: Environmental > Terrestrial > Soil > Wetlands > Permafrost | place: Sweden: Stordalen | collected... | reverse complement strand
GGCCGGGCGCACCGCCATCCTTATCGCCCATCGCCTGTCCACCGTGCGCGGCGCCGATCGCATCTATGTCATCGACCGAGGCAAGGTGGTGGAGACCGGCCACCACGAGAGCCTGATGGCGCGCGGGGGCCTCTACGCCCGCCTGGCGCGCAGTCAGCAGCTCGACGAAGACTTGCCCGCGTGAAGGCTGTGATCCGCTCCGCGCCCGTTCAGGGCCTGTTGGCTTTCCTGACCTGGGCCTACTTGGGCCTGGTGCTACACACCATCCGCTGGACGCATCTTGGGCTGGACGTCGCCGACGCGGAAATGGCGCGCCAGCGCGGCGCCATCGGCTGCATCTGGCACGGAACCATTCCCCTGGTGATCGGCGCACGGCCGATCCTGCGCGGCCGCGAGGCGCGGGCTCTGATTTCCCTGTCGGCCGACGGCGCGTTCATCACCCGCGCCATCGCCGGCCACGGCATCACCGCCATCCGCGGATCCAAGGCCAAGGGCGCCAAGGCCAAGGGGGGGGCGGCTGCGTTCCGTGAATGCATCGACTGGGTGGTCGGCGGCGGCCTGCTGTTGGTAACGCCGGACGGGCCTCGCGGACCGGCGGAGGTCATGTCCATGGGCGTGGCGCGCATGGCCAAGCTCGCCCAAGCCCCGGTCTACATGATCGGCTTGGCCGCCCGGCCCGCGGCCCGGCTGAAAAGCTGGGACCGCACCTGCCTGCCCAGCCCCTTCGGCCGAGGCGCGGTGGTGTGGGATGGGCCCTACCTGCTGCCCGCCGAGGCCACCGAAGCTGATCTGGAGGCGGCCATCGCCGCATGGACCACGGCTCTGAAAGCGGCCTGCGCACGGGCCGAGGCCGCCCTGTCGTGATGCTCAAGCTTTACAGCCTGGCGATGGGAGCCCTGCAGCCTCTAGCGCCGACGATCCTGCGCATGCGCGCGCGAGCAGGGAAGGAGGACCCCGAGCGGCTGGGCGAACGCCTTGGCCGCGCCTCCCTGCCTCGGCAGCCCGGCCCACTGATCTGGCTGCACGGCGCCAGCGTCGGTGAGACCCTGTCCCTCCTGCCCCTGGTCGAGGCGCTAAGGCGCGAGCGCCCGGACATCGCCTTGCTGGTCACCTCCGGCACGGTGACGTCGACCCGCCTCCTGAGCCTGCGCCTGCCCGCCGGCGTCATCCACCAATACGTTCCCCTAGATACGCCCGCCAACGCGCGCCGATTCTTGAAGCACTGGCGCCCGTCTGTGGCCATCTTCGTGGAGAGCGAGCTTTGGCCCGTCCTGCTGCTGCGGGCCAAGGCCTCGGGCGTGAAGCTCGCCCTGGTTGGCGCTCGCCTGTCGGAGGCTAGCCTGCGGGGATGGGCCAAGGCGCCCGACGCCGCGCGCGCCTTGCTTGGGGTCTTCGATCTGATCCTCGCCCAGGACGAGGTCAGCCGGCAGCGCATCGCGCGGCTGGGCGGAAGAGCCACGGGGGAACTGGACCTGAAAAAGGCTGGCGCTCCCCTCCCCTGCGACGAGGCGGAGCTGGCGCGGTTGAAGGCGGCGGCCGGACGCAGATCGGTGGTGATCGCAGCCAGCACCCATCCGGGCGAGGACGAGATCATCATTGGCGCTTTCGCCGCGTTGCCGGCGCCGGCGCCCCTGCTGATCTTGGTTCCCCGACACCCCGAGCGCGGCTCCGCACTGGCTGCGGCCCTGCGCGAAAACGGCTGGCGCGTGGCCCAACGCAGCTGCGGCGAGCCGCTGACGGACCAGGTGCAGATCTACCTGGCGGACACCCTGGGCGAACTGGGCCTGATGTTCCGGCTGGCCCAGGTGGTGGTGATGGGCGGTGGGTTCGCGGGCGGCGTAGGCGGACACAATCCGCTTGAGCCTGCCCGCCTGGCCTTGCCCATAATCGCTGGACCCGACACGGCGAATTTCCGCGAAGCCTACGCTGGCCTCGCCGCCGACCAGGCCGTGCTCATGGCGCACAACCCCGCCGAGCTTGTGGAGCACATCGGTCAGTTCCTCGCCGACCCGGTCCGCGCGAGCCAGATCGGCCAGAGGGCCAAGGCCTTCGCCGTGCGAGGAGACGCGGTGCTGGACGCCGCGCTGGACGCCCTGCGCCCTCTGCTTCCGGAGCCCGAGACGTGAAGCTGGGCACCCCGCGCTGGTGGTATGTGCGCCGCGGCGCCCCGGCGCCGGTGATCCGCGCCTTGCTCCGCCCGGTCTCCTGGGTGTGGGCCTGGGAGACCCGCCGCAAGATCGCCCGCGCCCGGCCCGTCGATCCCGGCGCGCCCGTGATCTGCGTCGGCAACCTGACCATGGGCGGGACCGGCAAGACCCCCGTCGTGCGAGCCCTGATCCAGCGCTTAGAAGCCCAGGGCGCACGAACGGCCGTTCTGTCGCGTGGTTATGGCGGACGCCTCAAGGGCCCGCTGCGGGTTGACCCCGCCGTGCATGGCGCTGCCGATGTCGGCGATGAGCCGCTCATGCTGGCCATGGCCGGACAGTCGATCTGGATCGCCCGCGACCGGCCGGCGGGCGCTCGCGCCGCAGCGGCGGACGGCGCCCAGGCGATCGTGATGGACGATGGCCATCAGAACCCCAGCCTGAAGAAGGCCCTGTCCCTGGTGGTGGTCGATGGTGAAACCCGGGATGGGGAATGGCCCTTCGGCGACGAGGCCGTGTTTCCCAGCGGGCCCCTGCGCGAACCCTTGACCGAAGGCCTGGCGCGCGCCGACGCGGTGGTGGTCTTGCTGCCCGCCGACCTGCCCTCGGCCGACCCGGAGCTTTTGCGCCTATTCGGGGCCAAGCCAGTGTTGATCGCTCGGCTGGCGCCAGGGGCCGCGCCGCCGCCCGGCCCGCAGATGGCCTTCGCCGGCGTCGGCAAACCCTGGAAGGTGGAGCGAAGCCTGCGGGCGGCCGGTTGTGATCTGGTGGATTTCGCGGGTTTTCCCGATCACGCGGGCTACAGCCCCGGCATCCTGAAAGCGCTGCAAGCGCGCGCTGAGGCCTATGGCGCGGGCCTCTTGACCACCGAAAAGGACTGGGCGCGCTTGCCGCCGGACTGGCGCGCCAAGGTGACGGCCTGGCCTGTGCTTGCGCGATTCGAGGACGAAGCGGCGCTGGACCGATTGCTCGGCGCCGTCCTGCCCCCTTACCCGGCTAGATGAGCGTTGCCTTGATCGCGCGCCGATATTGAGCATGGCCCAGCAATGGGTGCGCCATTGAACCCGTCATGGGGAACTTCTCGCGCAAATTGCAGACCGCGCGTTCATTGCCTGTGTGTCCGGTTGATATATTGACACCGCACGATCTATGCGGGTATCGCTCCCTCCCGGCAAATGTGCTTCCTGTGGCTGATCGCCCAGGCCCAGACAAGTGTACCGATGTATTAAATTCGGAAAAAACGTTCATGTCGAGCGAGACATCAGAATGAATCGATGGTCGGTTATAGCGATATTCTTTGTTTCAGCCATTTCTGCTTGCTATTTAATATCGAAGTTATATTTTTTAGAGAATAAAAGCTATTCTATAGCATATTCCATGATCGGAAAATCTAATAAAATATCGTCAGAAACTGGCGGTATAAGAGACATTAGTTTGAACTTGATCAAATCGAGCCTGTCTGAGTCTAAAGCCTCTGGCCGAGCAACGCTCTGCCTGCAGGTGCTCGGAGAGAGACAGAACCGGGACGTGACGGTGAATTTGCAAAAGCGCGACGGCGCCTGGAGTGTCGTTTCCGCCGCCATGGGCGGCGAACAATTGCGATAGAGCCTATCCGGCGAAAGAGTGGGGGCTCCGCTCGAATAAGCGCTAATTATTTGATTTTCCGTCAGATTCGAATATGCGGAGCCTGATTCAGGCTTCAAGGTGAAGCCATTGGGCTATGCCGATCTAACCTAAGGCGCGCCAGCCGATGTCCCGCCGAAAAAAGCCGCCCGGCCAATCGATGGCGTCCACCGCCGCATAGGCCCGTTCGCGCGCCTCCTTGAGCGTCCGTCCCCGGGCGCAGACATTGAGCACTCGTCCGCCGGCCGCGATTAAGGCGCCGTCCCCATCACGCTCGGTTCCGGCCTGGAACACCACCACGTCTTCGCCGAAATCCTGATCGGCGCCCTTGATGACCGTTCCGGTCTCCGGCGCCTCCGGGTAGCCCTTGGCCGCGAGCACCACGCATATCGCCGCTTCCTCGCGCCACAGGGGCGCGTCCAGCTCACCGAGCCGCCCGGTCGCCGCGCCCATCAAATAGGGCACGATGTCGCTCTTCAATCGCAGCATGAGAGCCTGACACTCCGGGTCGCCGAAGCGGGCGTTGAACTCCACCAGCTTGGGGCCGCTCTCGGTCAACATCAGCCCGGCATAAAGCACGCCCCGATAGGGCCGCCCTTCGGCCGCCATGCCGCTGACTGCCGGATCGATCAGGGTTCGGCGAGCCTGCTCGGTCAGCTCCGGCGTCAGCACAGGCGGCGGCGAGTAGGTTCCCATACCGCCGGTATTGGGACCCTTGTCGCCATCGTAGGCGCGTTTGTGATCCTGCGCCGCGCCGAACAGCAGCGCCGTGGCGCCGTCGCTGAGGGCGAACAGCGAAGCCTCTTCACCGGCCATGAACTCCTCGATCACGACCCGCGCGCCGGCTTGGCCGAACTTGCCGCCGAGCATGTCGTCGATGGCCCCCTCGGCTTCTTGGCGGGTCTCGGCGATCACTACGCCCTTGCCGGCCGCCAGACCGTCGGCCTTGATCACGTAGGGCGGCTGGAACCGGCCCAGGAACGCCTTCGCGGGCGCCGTGTCCTCGAAGACGCCGAACGCGGCGGACGGCAATCCGCGCCGCTCGGCGAAGGCCTTGGAAAACGCCTTGGAGGTTTCCAGCTTCGCCGCCCGTTCTGTGGGGCCGAAACAGGGGATGGCCAGGTCCTCCAAGCGGTCCGCCAAGCCCAACTCCAGCGCGCTTTCCGGGCCCACCACCACCAGATCCGCGGCGATCTCCTGCGCCAGGGCCACCAGACCCGCAACGTCCGTCGCCTTGACCGGGCGGGTCTCGCACAGCGCGGCGATGCCGGGATTGCCGGGCGCGGCCACCAAGCGTTTAAGCAGCGGGCTCTGGGCGATTTTCCAGGCCAGGGCGTGCTCGCGCCCGCCCGATCCGACGAGAAGGATGTTCATGGCTCGCCTGTGGCGCGCGCCGCGAGGAAGGTCAATCCCCGCACCCATTACGCACCCCTGCCGCGACTCAGGTCGAGCGCCTATGTTGAACTCATGACCGACGTGGACCTCACGCACCAGACAGCGTCTGCCCCAGGCGGCAACGCCGAACCCTATTCCGTCTCCGAGCTCGCCTTCGCCCTGAAGCGCACCCTGGAGTCGGCCTATGGCTTCGTGCGCCTGCGTGGGGAGCTGAGCAAGGTGACCCGCCACGCTTCAGGCCACATCTATCTGACGATCAAGGACGACAAGGCCGCCATCGACGGCGTGATCTGGAAAGGCCGTAGCCTGCAATGCCGGCCGGAGCAGGGTCTGGAGGTGATCGTCACCGGCAAGGTGACCACCTATCCGGCCTCCTCCAAGTACCAGCTCGTCATCGACAGCATGGAGCCGGCCGGCGTTGGCGCCCTTTTGGCCCAGCTCGAGCGGTTGAAGGCCAAGCTGGCGGCTGAGGGTCTGTTCGATCCGGCGCGCAAGCGGCCCCTGCCCGCCATGCCCGCAACCATCGGCGTCATCACAAGTCCGACCGGAGCCGTGATCCGCGACATTCTCCACCGCATTCGCGAGCGCTGGCCTTGCCGGGTTGTGGTTTGGCCGGTGGTGGTCCAGGGCGAGGCCGCGGCGGCCCAGGTCGCGGGCGCCATCGCCGGCTTCAACGCCCTGAGCGCCGGGGGCTCGATCCCGCGGCCAGACGTCCTGATCGTCGCGCGCGGCGGGGGTTCGGTGGAGGACCTGTGGCCCTTCAATGACGAAGGCTTGGCGCGGGCGGCCGCCGCCAGCGCCATTCCCCTGATTTCGGCGGTGGGCCATGAGACCGATACGACTCTGATCGATTTCGTTTCCGACCGACGCGCGCCGACCCCGACGGCCGCGGCGGAAATGGCGACGCCCGTGCTTGCGGAGCTGAGAGCCGGCCTGGCCGATAGTCAGCGTCGCTTGGCGCGCGTGGGCGGACGCATGCTGGAGGACCGGCGCAACCGGCTGGCCGCCGCTGCGCGCGGCCTGCCGCGACCGGCGGATATCCTGGCCCTGGCCTCGCAAAGGTTCGATATCGTCGCGGGGCGCCTCTCAGCCGCCATCGAGCGCAACACTCAGGTCCACGCCCAAGCCCTAACGGGAACGGCCGCCCGTTTCACCCTGTCGCTGCTTGAGCGCCCGCGCCGATTGAAGAGCGAACGGCTGGCCGAATTATCGCGCCGCTTCGCCCTGGCTGCTCGGCGCGTCCCAGAACGGGCCACGCAAAACGCGCGCCTGCCGATGCTGGGTCATAGGCTCTCGACCGCCCTCGCCCGACGCCTGGCGACAGCGCGTGATCGCTTGATCCAGCTCGACAAGCTGCGGCTGTCGCTGGACCCGAATCGTCCCCTTGCGCTCGGCTTCGCCCTGGTTCGTCGACCGGACGGCTCGATCGTGCGCGAGGGTTCGGCGCTCAAGCCTGGCGAGGCGGTGAACCTCAAGTTTGCCGACGTCGAACGTGCGGCGGTGATCGGAGGGACATCGACAGCGCCGCCGCCGCGCGGCAAATCTGCGACCAACCCGCCCGGTCCGGGTCAAGGCGATTTATTTTGAGCCGGCGCGGAGTTACATTGACCCCATGAACGCTCACGATCGCGCCTTGCCCGGCGCCCGCTCCGAAGAGGCCAAACTTCACTACGGCGATGGTGAATACGCCATCCTCAAGCCGGGCCGCTATGTCGTCTGCGCCGTGTCCGGTCAGGCCATTCCGCTGGAAGCCCTGCGCTATTGGAACCCCGTGCTGCAGGAAGCCTACGCCGGCCCCGAGGAAGCGCTCCAGCGCTGGCGGGAGCTGAATCCTAAGGCCTGATCTAAACGCGTCGATAACCCTTTGTCAGGGTTTGGTGAACAATGTTCTTCAACATCCATATCGAATCGGCAGAGCTACGGAGGGTGGCTGGTATATGAGCGGTCAATTCTCCAGCCTCAAGATTCTTGTGGCGGACGACAACGCCAACGTCCGGTCGCTCGTCGCTGCGGTCCTGGCCGGCCTTGATATAATTCACGTGCATGAATGCCGCGACGGCGCTCAAGCCCTGGACTTCGTGAAACGCGAGCCGGTCGATATCGCCATAGTGGACTTCCACATGGAGCCCGTTGACGGGGTGCAATTCACCAAACTGATCCGCAAAGGCCCGGATAGTCCCAATCCCATGTTGCCGATCATCATGCTCACCGGCTCCGGGGAAAAGACCCGCGTGTTCGAGGCTCGCGACGCGGGAGTCACGGAATTCATCGTCAAGCCGATGACCACTCGAGCCCTCTACGACCGCATCAACGCCGTGGTCTTTCGGCCTCGGCCCTTTGTCCGCTCCGCGATCTATTTCGGTCCCTGTCGTCGGCGTCGACAGGACCCCGCTTTCACTGGCCCCTTCCGGCGATCAGCCGATGCGCAGGCCCGCAAGGTTACTCGTTGAAAGAGGTGTAGGCCTCCGTCGGCCACCGTTTGTGCACCCAGAACCACTCTTCGGGCCGCTCGCGGATACGCTCCTCGATGAAAGCGTTGATGCGGCGCACGCCGTCCTTGATGTCCCGGCCCCGCTCGCCCGAGCGCTCAAGCACGATCGGCTCGTGGACCACCACCCGGAAACGGGCGCCGCCCATCCTCTGCACTGACATGGGCTGGATCACCCCTGACGAGCGCAAGGCCAGGCGTGTCGGACCGGGCGCAGTGTGGGCGAGCACGCCGAAGAATGGCTCCGCCAGTCCGCCGTTGAACTTCTGGTCGTTCATCAGCGCCACCGATTCCCCACGGCGCAGGGCCTCCAGCACTTCGCGCGACCCGGTTTCGCCCTTGGGCGCGAACAGCTCCACGCCATAACGGGCGCGGTTGGCGATGATGCGCCGGTCGATGTAGGGGTTGTTGGCGGCGCGGTAGGTCACCTGGCAGCGGACCCCTGCGCGCATGATCACGATGGCCATGACTTCCCAATTGGAAAAGTGGCCCGAAATGAACACCACCGCCTCTTCGCTCTTGCGGATGGCCTCCAGCCGTTCACCGCCGACCACCTCGATCCGGCCGCTGTCCGGCGTCAAGCGGCCGAGCATCTGAAATTCCGCGGCCAGCCGGCCCAGGTTTTCCCACTGCGCGGCCAGAAGGCGCTCGCGCTCGGCCTCGCTCATGTCCGGAAACGCGATCATCAGGTTGCCCCGCGCGGTCTTGTGCGCGCCAGTGAGCGGACCGATCAGCTTCAGCACCGCGGCGCCGAGCGCCGAAGCGGCGTCAATCGGCAACAGGAACAACAAGGCCCCCACCAGGTCAAAAGCCAGGGCCTCGATACGCCATGCCAAGTCCTGCGCCGGGGAGGGACGTTTGTCGGGCATGGCCTCCTAATAAGCACTGGCTCTTTCAAGGCAAGAGCTTCGCCTCCGGCGCGAACACGCTGCGGGCGAGCGTGGCGCCGCCTTTGCGGCGAGTTCCGCCATCTGTCCCATGCTGGGACACACGCCTTAAGGAGACTTTCCATGGCGAACGACATCGACCTTCACCTGGGCAAGCGCCTGCGTCGGCGTCGGCGGCTGCTTGGCCTTACCCAACAACAGCTCGCTGTGGCCGTCGGCGTGCGCTTCCAGCAGATTCAGAAATACGAATGCGGCGCCAACCGCATCTCGGCCGCCCGCCTTTGGCAGCTGTCCGAAGCGCTGGAAGTGCCCGTATCCTACTTCTTCGACGGCCTGGCCGAGGCAGTGGAGCGCGCTGGCAACGATCCCTCCGAAGGCGGCGGCGAGATGTTCGCCCGCAAGGAGACCCTGGATCTGGTGCGCGCCTATTACCAGCTCGGCGAACGCCCTCGCCGGCGCCTGCTCGATCTGGCCCGCTCGCTCAATGGCGAGATCGACGCGACCTAGCCTTCGTATGAGCACTCGGCCCTTGGCTTTGAGGTCGAAAAACCTCTAAGCCTTGGCCATGCTCGATTGGCCCCGCAACGCCGCGTCCGACGCTCATCTCGCCGAGCTGGAGTCATTCCTGCTGGCGTTGAATGCGGCGGCTGCGGAGGTCACCCTGCCCCTGTTCCGTGCGGACCTGGGCATGGAAAACAAGGCCGCCTCCGGCGAGGCCTTCGATCCGGTGACGGCGGCCGACCGCGGCGCCGAGGCCGCGATCCGGGCCCTGATCTCGGCCCGGTTTCCGGGTCATGGCGTGATCGGCGAGGAATACGGCGAAGACCGCCCGGACGCCGAATTCGTATGGATCCTGGACCCGGTCGATGGCACGCGGGCCTTCGTCGCCGGCCTCCCGCTGTGGACCCACCTGATCGGCCTGCGTTTTCGAGGCGAGCCGTTGCTGGGCCTGATCGGCCAGCCCTATCTAGATGAGATCTATATCGGTTCTCCGTCCGGCTCGCGCCTTCACGTGCGTGGGCAGACCTTGCCGCTCAAGGTTCGGCCCTGCCCGCAACTGACGGACGCCACAATCGCCTCCACCGACCCGCACGCCTATTTCAATGGGGCGGAGCTGGGCGCTTGGAGCCAGGTGCGGGCCGCCGCGCGGCTCGTGCGGCTAGGCGGCGACGCTTATATCTTCGCGCTTCTCGCGGCCGGGCGCATCGATCTGGTTATCGAATCCGGTCTGAAGCTGTGGGACATCGATCCCATCGTGCCGGTGATCGAGAACGCCGGGGGTCTGGTGACGGACTGGCGCGGCGACAGACTCGGCCGCAGCGGCGGACAGGTCGTGGCGGCCGGCGACCGCTCCTGCCTGGACGAAGCCCTGGTGGCGCTCAGGCGCTCCGCCCGGTGATACGCGCCGCCAGGGCGTCGAACTCGCTCCAGAACGTCGCCCGCACCGGATCGGTCTCCATCAGGATCTCGTGGAAGGCTTGGGCGATCTCCACATAGCGTCCGCTCGACGCGGCCTGGGCGAAAGCTCGCCCGTTGGCGCTCAGCACAAGCCGATCCTGCCCTGCGCCGATCACGCTGACCGGCGCCTCCACGGCCGCCGCGCTCGCGCGCCGCCGCAAAACCGCGCCCGCGCTCAGGGCGTAGTCCAGCCAGCCCCAGGTGGGTCCCCCCAGCGCCAGATCGGGACAGGCCTTGAGCTGGGCCATGTAACGGTCATAGCGGATGCGGTCGTGGGTCAGGACGTTGCCTTCGAACGGTTGCGCGAACGGGTCGTAAGTCTGCAGGAGCGCCGCCGACAGGCCGCAAAGGCACGCCCCACGGGCGATCAAGCCGGCAAGGGGGGGCGGCACGGGAACCGCGCGCAGGCCGATCATGGGCGCGGTGGTGATCACCCCGTCCAAGCGCCGTTCGCCTCGAACGATGGCCAACAGGACCAGACCGCCGCCCATGGAATGAGCCAGGCTGATCCAGGGCCGTGGCAGGTCGCCCCCCAATCGGTCGAGCATCAGGGCGTAGTCCGACAGGAACGGTCCAAAGCCCTTGGCATATCCGCGCAGACGGTCGGGCAGCGCCCGTCCCGATAGCCCCTGGCCGCGCCAGTCATGCGCCACAACGGTCCAGCCCCGCGCCTGCAACTCGCCCACGACTTCGAAGTATTTCTCAATGGGCTCGGTGCGGCCGGGACTGAGCATCACCGTTCCGCAGGCCGCGCCCTGGGCGGGGAACAATGCGGCGCGCAGCGGGATCCCGTCTTCCGCCTCGAGCCAGACAGCACGACCGCCCTCGGGAACCGGCGCGTCGGCGATCCCGATCAGGGGCGCCGCCTCCACCGCCCTAGCCCTTGGCCGCCGACAACATCGGCGCCAGCCGCATGGCCACCGCCATGTCGCCGGTCACCCGCATACGACCACGCATCAGAGCGCCCATGGGGTCGAGCGCGCCCTTGGCCAGCGCCTCCAGATCGTCCTTGGACACCGAAACGGTGCAGTCTGCGGCACGATCCTCGTTGCTGACCGTCTGGCCGTCGAAGAACACGAAACCCTCGCCGCGCAAGTCCAGCTTGAGGGTCCTATCCAGGCCGGCTTGGCCTTCCAAGGCGCGCCTGAACCGCTCGGTGATGTGCTGCAAACTGGCCATGGCTAACCTGGCTTGACAAACCGAAGGGTCATGCGATCGCTTTCGCCGACCGCGTCGTACTTGGCGTGATCGAAGCCTGGATTGTCAGGCTTGCCCTTGGGAGCGGACTGCCGCCACGGCGGCAGGGTCCAGGCGCCGAAGGGGTAGGATCGTGTGTCCTTGGGATTGGCGTTGATCTCGCTGGCCGCGTCGAAGATAAAGCCGGCTTCCTGAGCCAGCCGTTTGACATAAGCCTCCTGGACATAGCCATCCGCCGCCAGGACGTCCTGCACGCCGCCCGGCTCGGCCCGGCTCTCCTCGACCCCCAGGACCCCGCCAGGCTTGAGCGCGGCATAGGCGTCGCGGAAGGCCTTTTCGGCAATACCGGTCGCCATCCAGCAAGCGATGTCGCGCGAGAAGATCGCCAAATCCGCGCTGGCGGCCGGGGCGACGGGCCCGCTGGCGGCGCCAAAGGCGGTGATCGAGGGTTGGCCGTACAGCGCAGGCATGGCGGCGATCTTCTTGGCGTAGGCGTCCGCCAGCCACGCCTCGGCTGGCCGCGCAAGCGCGTCCACCTGGAACTGGGCGGCGTAGAGCTTGCCGCCGTTCGCCGCCAAATACGGCGCCAGAACTTCCGTGTACCAGCCCGCGCCCGGCCAGAACTCCACCACGGTCTGGTTCGGCTTCAGGCCCCAGAACTGGAGGGTCTGCTCGGGGTGACGCCAGATGTCGCGCGCCTTATCGGCCTTCGAACGCCAGTCCCCGGCCACGGCCCAGGCCAGGCTGGAAGGCGCGGGCGCATCGGTCGAGGTCACAGGCGCCTGAGCCGCCGGCGTGGCCGCTTTGCGGCTGCAGGCAGCCAGGGCCAAAGCCATCACGGCAAGGCAGGCGTTGCGGCGGGAAGGATCAGACAGCCAATCGCTCATCGATATGGGGGCCCGGCGAATGGCTGGGCGACACCCGGGGTCGCTTAGCGCGTGCCGGCCTCCGGGTCAAAGGCGCCGGAGCACGACGGAACGTCGGCAACCCCCTTGAACACCGCGAAGACCTACCCAAATTTTGGACGAAGGCGCCGATAGAGGGCCTTCCGGGCGGGCGCGGCGAAGGTGCGCCCGGCTCGTCGGAACACAACCTTGCTTATGCGAAGAAGGATGTCGTCATGCGAACCATCGATTTGTCCCCCCTTTACCGTTCCGCCGTCGGCTTCGACCGATTGGCCTCCCTGCTGGAAACGGCCGCCGGCGCCGACGCGGCTTCTGGCTATCCGCCCTACAACATCGAAACCGTGGGCGAAAACGCCTATCGCATCGAGATCGCGGTCGCGGGATTCCGGCCGGAGGAGCTTAGCCTTGAGGTTCGCGAAAACCTGCTGACCGTGCAGGGCCATAAGGCTCAGGCTGAAGACCCTCGGCGGTTCCTGCACCGCGGACTGGCCGAGCGCAACTTCGAGCGACGTTTCCAATTGGCTGACCATGTGGAGGTGACCGATGCCCAGCTCGCCGACGGCCTGCTGGTGATTTCCCTCAAGCGCGAGATTCCGGAGGTGCTGAAGCCGCGCAAGATCGAGATCAAGTCCAGCGCGAACGGTCAGCTGATCCGGGACAAGGCTGCTTAGAGCACGATGGGTTTAGGCGGAATCGCCTAAACGCTGAATCGTGCTCTAGATTCAAATATCTAGAGCCGGATTCAGACTTCGAGAGAAGTCATCCGGCTCTAGGCGATCCTGCTCAATCGACGAGGGCGGCGTCTCAGCGCCGCCCTTTTTTCATTGTCGTCAGGACCAAGGATCGGTCCTTCAGTGCGCCGATGGCGGCTTCATGAGCATCTTGGGCTTGGGCGCCAGCCAGATCGCGCTGGCGGACACAATCATCAGGGCCGAAACCACGGTGAAGATGTGGTTGGTCGACAGCATGACGGCCTGACCTTGGACCAGATTGTCCAGTAGGCTGGCCGCCTGGTTCTGGGCGAGCCCCATCTGGGTTAGGCCGTTGATCGTATCGCCGGCGCCATTCATCCGTTCCACCAGAGTCTGCCGCGCGGTGGTGGCGTGGTCGTCCCAGGCCGTTGTGGCGATGGAGGTGCCGAAGGCGCCGGCGGTGGTCCGCACGAAGTTGAGCAGGCCGGCCCCCGAGGCGACTTCCTCGGGCTTGAGCGCGCCCATGGCCAACGACATGAGCGGGATAAAGAAGAACGGCATGGCCAGACCCTGGGCGAGCTGCGGCCCGATCAACTGACCGTAGGACATGCTCGAGGTGAAGGTGCTGCGCCAGAACATGTCGCCGGCCAGCCAGAGAATGCCGAAGGTCACCAGGCGGCGCGGATCCACCTTGGTCATCAGGCCCGCGACGATGGGCGCGAAGATCACCGCCAGCACGCCATTGAAACCGGTTACACAGCCTGCCCAGCTGGCCGTGTAGCCCATGTCCAACTGCAGCCAGAGGGGGATGATTACCAGCGATGCATACATGCCGGCGAACGCCAGGGTCATGGCGAAGCAGGCGGCTGTGAAGCCTCGGTAGCGGAAGATGCGCAGGTCCACGATCGGGTGCTCTTCTGTAAGCTCCCAGATCAGGAAAGCGATGAATCCCACCACGGCGACCACCAGAAGGCCGACGATGACCCAGGAAGAGAACCAATCCAGCTCCTTGCCCTTGTCGAGCATGATCTGCAGGGCGCCGACCCATAGGATCAGCAGCCCCAGCCCCACGAAGTCCACCGGCAGCTTCCTGAGCACGTCCACGCGCGGCAGGGCGCGCAGGGCCAGAATCACCAGCCCGAACGCGACCGGCACATTGATGAAGAACACCCAGGACCAGCCCAAATTATCCGAAATCGCCCCGCCCAGCACCGGGCCGGCGATGGGCGCCACCACGGTGGTCATGGCCCAGATGCCCATGGTCTGGCCCCGCAGCTCCGGCGGCGAGAACCGCTGCAGCAGGGTCTGGGACATGGGCAGCAAGGGGCCGCCCGAGAGGCCCTGCATCACCCGGAAGAACACCAGGGCGCCCAGAGAGGGCGACAGGCCGCACATCATGGAAAAGAAGCCGAAGGCGCCGATAGCGATGATGAACACCCGGACCGCCCCGAAGCGACTCGCCAACCACCCGGTGAGCGGCACAGTGATGGCCTCGGCCACCGCATAGGAGGTGATCACCCAGGTGCCTTCCTGGGACGAAACCGCCAGGCCTCCGGCTATGTTGGGCACCGAGACGTTGGCGATGGTCATGTCCAGCACCGCCATGAAGTTGGCGGCGGCCAGGGCGAAGACCGCCAGGACCAGGGCGGAGCCGCGAAGAATGGTTTCGGGTGGCGGGCTGGAGGCCGCGGACGCGGCGCTGGAAGCGTCGGCCATGTCAGCCTCCGTGACTGGGCTCGCCGGATTTGGCGACATCGATCGTCGCCGCCATGGACAGGCCCAAACGCAGCGGGTGCTCCGCCAGTTCGTTGGGATCGAGGCGCACGCGCACCGGCAGGCGCTGCACCACCTTGATCCAATTGCCCGTCGCGTTCTGGGCTGGGATCAGGGAGAAAGCCGATCCGGTGCCGCCCGACACGCCGACCACCACCCCGTGATAGACGACCCGGCCGCCGTAAAGATCGGACTTCAGCGTGACCGGCTGACCCGGCCGCACCCGGCGCAGCTGGCTTTCCTTGAAGTTGGCGTCCACAAAGGCCTGGGTTACCGGAACAATGCTCATCAAGGTGACGCCCACCCCAACGCGCTGTCCGACCTCGACCTGCTTCTTGGAAACGACGCCGTCGAGCGGCGCACGGATCACCGTGCGCTCCAGATCCAGCTTGGCGGCGTCGCGCGCGGCGCGGGCCGCGGCCACCTGCGGGTTGGACTCCACCGCGCCCTGCACCAGGATTTGTTGGGCCTGGAACTGGCCTTCGGCGGCCTTGCGAGCGGCGGCGGCCTGGGCGGCGGCGGCCTGGGCGGCGGCGAGATTGGCTTTGGCGTTGTCGTAGGCGCTCTTGGCCGCGCTCAGCTCATCGCCTGAAACGGCGCCGGAGTCGGCCAGACCCGCCCGACGGTCATAGTCGAGCTTGGCCTTGGCTAGATCGGCCGTCCCGGCGTCGATCTGAGCCTGGGCTCGCGCCAGATCGGCGCCCCGCGCCGTCACCTGGGCCGACAGGGAATCGGCTGTGGCGGCCTCGCCGTTGATCTGGCGCGCCGTCGCCTCGTAGTCGGCCTCGGCCTTTTGATAGGCAAACGTCGCATCGGCGGGGTCCAGCTCAACCAGCACGTCGCCGGCTTTAACCTGGTCGGTCTCATGCACGTGGACGGCCTTGACCGCCCCACCCACCAGCGGCGTCACCTGAGCCACCTCGGCGCCGACATAGGCGTCGTCCGTGGTGACATAATGCGAGGCCACCAGCAGCCACCAGAGCCCGAACAGAACCAAGATCACCGCGCCGGCTGCGCCCAACATGGCGAACATCCGCTGACGCTGCTGCGCGCGATGCTCGTTAGTCCCCGCGGGGGCAGCCGCAGCCTGGGCGGAAGGACCAGATTGATCGTCAGCCATCGGGAAGTCCTTAGGGGTTCGAATAATGCGCCGCGGCGGTTTCATCAAAACCGCCCCCCAGCGCTTGGATGAGGGTGACGTCCGCGCCAATAGCCTGGGCTTTCAGATCGTCGAGCTGGCGGCGGGCGGCGAGCAGGGTGTCTTCCACAGTCAGGACCATCAGGTAGGTCGTCAAACCCGCCTTGTAACGCAAGGTTGCCAGATTGTAGGCGTCCTGACTGGCCGCCAGGGCGAGTTGGGCGTGATCGATGCTCGCCTGGACGCCTTCTCGCACGGTGACGGCGTTGCTGACCTCTTGCAGCGCCCGCACCACGGCCTTGTCATAGCTGGCCACGGCCGCTTCGTATTCGCCGCGGGCGTTGCGCGCCGCGCCCGCCAACTTTCCGCCATCGAATAAGGGCAGGGTCACAGCCGGGCCGACCTGCATCAGTTCGGCGCCATGGCTGAAGAATTCCCCGGGCGTCATGGACAGAGCCAGGCCTGAGGCCACCAAATTGATGTTGGGATAGAAGTCCGCCCGCGCCACCTTCTCACGTTGGGCGGCGGCCTCCACGCGCAGTCGGGCCGCGGCGATGTCGGGACGACGCCCGATCAGATCGGCCGCGAGATGCGGCGGCAGGCCGATCGGCGTGGTTTTCAGCCCGGTGTCCGGCCTCAGATCGAGAAAGGCGTCGGGCCCCACGCCCACCACCGCCGCCAGGGCGTATTTGGCTTGCAGCACCGCGCCCGCCGCCTCGATCATATCCACCCGGCTGGACTCGTGCAGGGCGTTCGACTGGCTATACTCGGCCCGGGTCTCCAGGCCATTCCTTTGTCGATCCGCGACCAGGGCGCGGCTGTTCTCGCGCAGTCGCGTGGCTTCGGCAGCCGCGGCCTCGTCTGTTTCAGCCGTGATCAGCTTGGCGTAGGCCGAAGCGACGGCGGCCGAAAGCTCGAGCCGCGCTTCGTCCAGTTCGAACTGGGCCGCCTTGGCGTCAGAGCTTGCGGCAGCCACCGCCGCGCGGTTCCGGCCGAAAAAATCCAGCTCATAGCTGACGTTGGCGCTCAGCTGGGTGATGGGCTGGGCGGCGGAGGGAAAGGACTGTTTGAGCGACTCCGAGACACCCGGCAAGTTCACATGAGCCCCGGTCTCCTCGATCGATCCCTTGGCCGAGAGGCTGGGAAACAGGCCGGCGCGGACCGTCTCCTGGGCGCCTTGGGCCTGAACCAGTCGCGCCTGCACCGCCTTCAGGTCGGGAGAGGTCTTGAGCGCGCGGTCGATCAGCCCGTTCAGAACGGGATCGTTATAAGCGGTCCACCAGCCCTCCGCAGGCCAGTCTGTTTGGGCTTTGGAGAACGTCCTGGCGGCCGCGTAGTCGGATGCGGGCCGAATGTTCGAGGCGGGCCCCAGATCCGGCGCGCACCCGGCCAAGGCGCACAGCCCAAGGCCGACAACCGTCGACAGCACCGAATGCGGCATTTGGGCTAACGCCAAACGGAAGGGCATGACGAACCTGATAGACTTGATAATGACCGTACTGTACGGTTGGCGCGGTTAGGTTGTCTCTGCTGCGGCGCAAGCTGTCAAGACGGAACGAGAACAGGAAAGGCCGAAAAGGCATGAACGCCCCTGCAAAGCCCTGCCGGGACGGCCGACGGGAAGGCATTATCGCCATAGCCCGGGAAGTGTTCATGGCGGAGGGTTACGCCGCCGCCTCCATGTCTTCGATCGCGGCCCGCGTGGGCGGTTCCAAAGGCACTTTATACAACTACTTCCGATCCAAGGCCGAACTGTTCGCAGCCGTGATCCAAGACGACTGCGCCAAAAGCCAAGCCGAACTGTTCGACCTGGAGACCGCCAACGGCGACGTGGAAAAACTGTTGCTCAATCTAGGCAAGCGGTTCCTCCCCCTGATGCTGTCGGATCAGGTCATTGCCGTGCATCGCATCGTGGTGGCGGAGTCGGCGCGCTTTCCTGAGGTCGGCGAGGCGCATTTCAAGGCTGGCCCCAAGGAAGGTAAGGAGAGGCTCACCGCCTTGCTCGCGCGGGCCATGGCCGAGGGCAAGCTTAAGCAGGCGGACGCCGGACGGGCCGCCGAGCAGTGCATCGAATTGATGCTGGCCGGCCTCTATCGCCGGCGCCTGTGGAACATGGGTCCGATCCCCACCGCGACTGAGATGGACGCCAACGTAGAGGCCGGCGTCGCTGTATTCATGGCCGCCTACCGCCCGGACTGAGCGCCCAGAACTTGGCCTTTATGCTGCAATGCGGTGTATTTGTGCGCTGCAGCGCTTGTAGGGCGGGAGCCCCCTGCTAGATTGATCCGTGTTCAGCGACCCTTCGCGACCCTTTAGGTCGTCTGGTCGTGGCTAGCGAGCGGCGCTCATGAATCCTTCCACTTGGCTGAAAACGCGATTGGGCCGCGTGGCGGCGGCAGCCGGCGGCGGCGTGGCCATATTGGCCGGCGGCGCGCTGATGGCGGTGGTCTCCACTGCGCCTTCCGACGCCGCCATCGAACGACGCCGCGCCTTCCTGATCGCCGAGCAGGCCCGGGGCGACTTTTCCGAAGCCCGACTGAAGACCATCCTCGGCCATATGCATCCTGGCGACGCCGCCATGGCGGCGCGCTACGACCCGGCGCTCCTCCAAGCCGCGTCGCCGGTAATACCTGCCCGCAAGCTCGACCAGGACATGCTGCGGCTATTGCCCGACCTCAGCTTGCAGCAGGCCGCTGCGGTCAACGCCGGTTTCGCCCTTTCGGACGCGCCTAATCCTCCCGCCCGTCCCTTCTCTCTGAAAGGCGCCAGCGCCCAGGACCGCCAGCGCGCCGCGGACTGCATGAGCCAGGCGATCTATTACGAAGCTGGCTTTGAGCCGCTGGAAGGCGCCCAGGCGGTGGCCCAGGTGATTATCAACCGCGTCCGTCATCCCGCCTTCCCCAAGACCATCTGCGGCGTCGTGTTCGAAGGCTCGACCCAAAAGACCGGCTGCCAGTTCAGCTTCACCTGCGACGGGTCCTTGAACCGCCCGCCGGCGCCCGCCGCCTGGAAGCGCGCGCAGGACGTGGCTGAGCGCGCCCTCAACGGCTTTGTCATGGCCAAGATCGGCGGCGCCACGCATTATCACACCCGGGGGGTCGTTCCGTATTGGGCTCCGACCCTGACCAAGGTCAGCCTGGTCGGTTCGCAAATATTTTATCGCTGGCCGGGCGACTGGGGCCTGCCCACAGCCTTCCGAGGCCGGTACGCCGGCGGTGAAAGCCCTGGCGTGGACGTCGGCGGCGAACCCATGGCGGTCCCAGGTTCGCGCGTGACGGCGCAATTGCAGATGGCTCAGCCGGCCGCGCCCGCCCGGATCGTCGCTCAAACCGACCCTGCCCCAACGGCCCTGCAAGCCGTCGCCTCGCCCATCACGGCCTTGGCGGCCCAAGACGCCCCGCCACAGCTCATGATCGGCGCGAGCCCGGAAGTCCGAGGACGCTCGGCCTTAGGCGATCTGCATTGACCTGATCAGGGCCGGCCTAACGCCCAGGCGCGCCTGGCCTCTTCGATGCGTCCGAGCTTTGCGTGGAAGGCGCTCCAGTCATCGTCAGCCGCGATGGGGGCCCAGACCGCCTCGATCTCGTCGTACAACAGCTCTTCCGGTTCCGGCGCTGCGAAATAGGGGCTGGTCAAACGGCCAGGCCGGTCGGTTCGATAAGCGGCTAGCCGCTCGCGGAACGCCTTCACGGCTTCGCCCTTGTACAAGGCGCCGCGGCGTCCCGTCACCGCACGACGCTCGGAGTCCAGCCCGCCGAACCAGTCGAAGAAGAACGGCTCCCAACGCGCCTGCGCACCCGCTTCGGCAAGGGCGTGGAACGCCGCCATGGCCAGGCCAGCGTCCTCCTCCGGACCCAGCGGCATAAGACCCAGCCGCCGCACGACCGAGGCCGACAGGGCGCGCTTGTAGGCATCGCCGAAGCCGTTCAAAGCCTCCGCCAGAGGTTCGCTTGGACGCCCCGACGAGGCGAGGGCCACCGCCAATTGCTGCAGGTTCCAGTACACCGCCTCGGGCTGTCGTCCGAAACTGTACAGCCCGGTTTCGTCGAAATAGGCCGCCACGAAGGCCGGATCGCTATTGGGCATGAAGCGGTAGGGGCCGTAGTCGAAGCTCTCGCCCGTAATGTTCATGTTGTCGGTGTTGAGCACGCCATGGACGAACCCCGCCGTCATCCAGGCGGCGGCCAGGTTGGCGCTGGCCTCCACCGCGGCGACCATCAAGGCCGCGCTCCGATCTTCGACCGCCCGCGACGCCAGGGCTGGATAATAGGTCTCCACCACGTGATCGACCAATTGGTTGACCAGATCTGCGCGGCCCAAGGCGGCGTGTCGCTGGAAGGTGCCGAAGCGAATGTGGCTGTGGGATAGGCGCGTCAGCACCGACCCACGCGTGGGACTGGGCTCGTCATGCCGCTGCAGCGCCTCGCCGGTCTCGAACAGGGCGAAGGCGCGGGAGGTTGGGACGCCCAGGGCCTCCAGCATGGCGCTGGCCAGCACCTCGCGCACGCCGCCCTTCAACGTCAGCCGTCCATCCCCGAACCGGGAATAGGGCGTGCGGCCCGAGCCTTTGGTTCCCAAGTCCAGCAATCGGCCATCGTCGTCCCGAAGCTGGGCGAAGAGGAAGCCGCGCCCATCTCCCAGCTCGGCGTTGTACGTGCGGAACTGATGTCCGTGATAGCGCATGGCCAGTGGTTGATCGATGTTGTGCGGCAGCGGTTCAAAATGCGCGAAAGCCGCCGCCCACTCCTCATCGGTCAATTCGTCCAGGCCGACCGATCGGGCCGCCCGCTGATTGCGGAACCGCGCAATCTCGGCCGGAAATCGCGCGGGCTCGACGGGGTCGGCGAATTCCGGCCCCAGGACGGGAAACCTCATGTCGGGCGTGTAACGGAAGGACGTCGGCATGGATCTCCTGCCCGGGCGGTTCGTCGTGACCCGGATGTACAACGCATGTTAGGCACAAGCCCGTCCCAGTTCACCGCCGAAAAGCCCAATGCGCCGACCCACCCTGGAATTTCTGAAAACCGAGGCCGGTTCGGGACTGGTAATGGGTCTGGCGGCGATCCTGGCCCTTTTTTTGGCCAATTCGAGACTGGCTCCGGTCTATTTCGGCCTCCTGCGCGCGCCTTTCACGGTCCAGCTTGGCGTTTTCCGGGAAACGATCTCCGTCGAGGAATGGACCAAGCAAGGGCTTATGGCCGTGTTCTTCCTGGTGGTGGGTCTTGAGCTGAAGTTCGAGGCCCTCAAGGGTGAATTGGCCAACCCGCGCCGGCTGGCGGTGCCGATCCTGGCAGCCATCGGCGGCATGGCCGTTCCCGCCCTGATCTATTGGGCCACGACCTCTGGCGCGCCGCGCATCCCCGGCGCTTGGGCCATTCCGACCCCCACGGACATCGCCTTCGCCCTAGCCGTTCTGGCCGCGTCCTCCAAACGGCTCCCCGGATCGCTGAGGGTGTTCCTGCTTACCCTGGCGATAGTGGACGACCTAGGCGCGGTAGGATTGATCAGTGTTTTGTTCAGCCACGACCTGCACCCCTGGGCCCTGGCGGGCGCGGGCGTCACCCTCGCAGGCCTGGCCGTCCTCGGCCGTTGGCGCGCAGCGCCGACCCTGGCCTATGGCGCAGGGTTCG
>Ga0182013_10003031_pt1 | contig 21342 bp, 12 predicted proteins | sample 612S2MmetaG_FD_120487 | JGI IMG/M metagenome (GOLD analysis project Ga0182013, IMG submission 120487) | Permafrost microbial communities from Stordalen Mire, Sweden - 612S2M metaG | ecosystem: Environmental > Terrestrial > Soil > Wetlands > Permafrost | place: Sweden: Stordalen | collected... | reverse complement strand
TTGAAGATCGGCGATCGCGTTCCTATCGCGACGGGATCCTTCCAGAGCGGCCTGGGCGGATCTGTGAATACTCAGTTCCAATACCTGGATGTAGGAGTGAATGTCGACATAACCCCCTATGTTCACGCCAACAACGAAGTGACCCTCAAGATGTCGCTGGAGATTTCTTCGGTTACCGGTGTGCAAAACATCGGCGGCTTCAATCAACCGACCATCGGCCAGCGGCGAATCGAGCATGAGGCGCGGCTCAAGGACGGGGAAGTCAATCTGATCGGGGGCATACTCGAAGACACCGACACCAATTCCTTGAGCGGATATCCCTGGCTGATAAAGATTCCGATTTTGAAGTACCTGTTTGGACAGGAGACCAAGGAGCGCCAGCAAAACGAGATCGTCTTCGCAATAACTCCCCATATCATTCGCGGGGGAGAGGTCACGGATGAAAACCTCAGAATCGTCGATGTCGGTTCCGGCAGCAACGTAACCTATCGCAAGGACGAGACCAAGGCAGATGCTGCAAAGCCTGCGCCCGCGCCCGCTCAAGCCGTCCCGGCGCCTGCGGAAAAGCCGGCCGTCCAAGGGCCTCCTGCGGCAAAGACCGTGCCTCAGCCGGCTCCGAAGCTCTCCTCGCTTACACCGGCAGACGATGACAGCGATGATTTGCATGTGGCGCCCGCGCTGCCCGCGCTACCGGTTGCGGAGATACCCGCGGGGACGGTTAAGGTCGCATTCGATAACTCAGTGCCCCATATACCTGAAAAAGTAAGTTGGCCGCGTTCCCATAAGGCACGACCGCCAGGCGAGCAGACCGCGACGCCCACTTCGCCCAAGCAAGCCACTCCGGCTACGCAAGCCACTCCGTCCACGCCGTCCACCCAAGTTGCAGTATTGGCGCATCGCGATTAAAGCAATATTAAGAACTTATCCGTATATAAGTAGCTACCTCCAGGTCGGCTGTCGTGTGGGCCTCCTGGCCCGCACACGCATTCTGGCGGCGTAGACGACGCCAGTACAGCCGTTCTGGAGAGCGGCGCTACTCGAAGACACAATTTCCGGATAGGCTCTAAGTGCTCCATTCGTACCGCGTACTGCCTCGGCGGCTCTTTGCGGTAAGCAAAGGGTTGTTGGCTGTAGCATTCCAACTGCACCTGGTTGATTAGCTCTGCCAAACCCTCATTACCAACCAAGCGTGAGATATGGCCTGGAGACGGCTTTCTCCTGAGGGTCTATTTCCGCCTGGATCTTATGGCTGTTCGCGGCGCAACCGAAGTAATGCCCCCGGCCGTAAACCGCGCCTTCCAGCCATGCGAGTTTGCTGGGCATGTCCAGAAGCTGTTTCATAACCTTGTTTTGAAAGGGCACGGCTTCAGCAGTGTCGATACGGAGCAATTAAATCGCGGGAGGTAGCCACTGTGGGAACGCTTATCGGTGCACCAGGCAGTTTATGAAACAGCTTTCAACAATTCCTTAAAAGTGGAAGCGGTAGCGCAGCTCCGCCGAGACCTGCCGCGGATCGTTGTAATGGAAGCCGCCGATGGTTAGCGAACTGTCGGTCAGCACGCGGTGGTTGGTGACGTTGACAACTGTCAGTGCGAACTTGAAGCTCTCGCCCAGAGTCTTGCCGGCGGAGACGTCGAAGGTGGTATGCACGGGCAGATAGTTGCCCTGATACGGGCTGATGAGGTTGCCATCGCCATTGGTTGCGCCGGCTGTGCCGTTGGAGAAGCCGGAGCCGTAGTAGACGTTGCTTGAAAACCAACTGCGCGAAGGCAGGACGGCGGTAAAGCCTGTGTTGAGCGTTTGGCGCTGATCGTGATCGACCGGAGTGTAGCTGAAGCTGGGGTCGCAGCTGGATGTGCAGATAAGCCCACCGGTGATGGCGCCGCGCTGCTCCGCAATCTGGTCGGAGTAGGCGAGATGAAATTGGCCGCGACGCCACAGCGACGGGCTGCGCAGCGTTGCCTCCCATGCGCGCACCAAGGCTCCATCCACGGTGATGGGGATGAAGACGTTGGATTCGCCGATGTTGGAGTGGTCAAGGAAGTTGTTGACCCGCGTCTTGAAGTTGTCGACATCGAGCGCCCATCCGCGGTAAGGAATCTGGATGCTGAACTCGTGCTCTTCGTCGCGCTCGCCGCGCAGCGCGGCGAATCCGGTGTTATTGGCGTTGGCGTAGGCAAGCAGCCGCCCCTGGATGCTGACCAGCGGTGGCGCCTGGTAGTAGCGCCCGTAGAAGCCGCGTAGAACCCAGTGCAGCCGTGGGATGGAGAGCGCAGCTCCTGCACGCGGGTCGGCGTGGTTTTCAGTGACGGCGCCGTGGAAGCTGGAGAGGCGCACGCCGCCCAGCAAAGTAAGCCAGTCGCTCACGCGCAGGCTGTCGGAGAACGAGCTCTCGACGATGCCGCCGTCAGCGCTGTCGGTCTCGTTGATGGGCGCGGAACCGGAGCCATCGTTGAATACGACGCCGAACCGGGATGCGTCGTGCTGATAGAAGGAGTAGAAGCCGGTGGCGAGGCTGTTGCGCTTTACATCGCCGCGCACGCTGGCCTGCAAGCCGGCGTAGTTTGAGGTGCGATCGAATGTGGTTGCGGTGGAGAGGTCTGTCGGCTTCGAGTCGTAGTTGGCCACGTTCCAGTGGTAGAACGGGGCAACTTCAAACAGAGCGGCCGGCGAGAGCGTATGCACCCAGTCGGCGATAAAGAAGCTGTCGCGCTCCGTCTGCCCATCGCGCAGGCCGCTGGAATCGTACAACTGATTGAGCCAGCTATTGGTGTTTGGATCGTATGGAACCTGAAAGTAGTCCTGGCGAAGCTGGCCGTTGAAGCGGAGCTGGTTGGCAGCATTCGGATTCACAAGCAGTGAGCCGAAGCCGCTCTGCGAATTGGTGGCGTCGTGCATGATCGCGGCAATCGGAGTTTCAAGGCCATAGTTGGAGCGAGCCGCGGACACGCTGGCATACCATGCGGCCTTCTGTGAGTGGTCTCCCGCTGAGAGCGCGGTTTCGCCGGTATAGAAGTTGCCTCCGGTGATGCGCAGTTCGGCTTCGCGGTTGCGCTCAAAGCCATTGCGCGGCGCAACGTTGAAGACACCATAGGTACGGTCGCCGATGTCGGCCGCATAGCTTCCGCGCTGGACTTCGATCTGATCGGTGTCAGCCGGGGCGATCTGCGGACCTACATTCGCGGCGATGCTGGTATTGGGGATGTTAACGCCATCGATCAGCCAACTGGTCTGATGGCCGCCGCGCATATGCAGCATATCGTGGCACATGTAGGCTCCGGGCACATAGTCTGTGATGGCTGCGAACGAGGTTGCGCGGCTGGCGCCGGGCGTCTGCTCGATCATCTCCCGGCTGACAAGCGTAGTCGGAGTAACGGAGTCCACTTGAGCTGTCGAGCCTTCCACAACAACGGTTTGTGTGGCGGGGGCTACGGGCAGCGCAATATGAACGACTGGGCTGGTGCCCGACGCGACCGCAATCGTCTCCGTCACTGTCGCGAATCCGGGGGATTCAACTTGCAAGCGGTAAACGCCGATGGGCGTTTGGGGCAACTCGAATGCTCCCTCGGAGTCGGTGGAGGCGCTCAAGGTAAATGCGGAATTGGCCGCCTGGAGCGTGACTTGGGCGTTGGCGATGGGCCGGTGCTGGGGATCGTGAACCACGCCATGCACAGTGGCAAAGACGGTGGCAAACGCGGGGATGGAAAAGGTGAGCAGGAGAGCCATGGCGAAGCGAGACGAGATACGCATGGGACTAACCTCCGGGAATATTGGCAATGGCAGACACCTTTGCGGACGCACGTTATTGCGCAAATCATGTCTGGCGATTTGAGAGGATTCGTCGAAGGCAGACCTGACCTGAAGAGACTCATCGTCTCAGGACATGGGATTCAATTCGGTCTGTTCAGCCGGGGAATAGCCGAAGCCCACTCTGTAACTGGAGTCACGGGGCCTTCAACTCATTCTTCAGGCAATGTCGAAGGCTGGAGGTCCGCGGCCTGTGCGAGTGCGGATCTGAGTCAGATAGGCCGCGGCGCGGCAAGCGGCAGGGGAGTGTGGCTTGGCCAACAGAGCGGGAAGACCGGCCGGGGAAGCGGCCAGAGCTTGAATCGGCTCAGTGGCGGCTGCGATGGAACCTGGATAAGAGGAGCAGCGCGATGGAGCGGCGACAGACGGCTGGGAACTCGAGGCTTTCTGAGGCGCCATTGCGCCGGAGATGGCGCAGTGGTGAGCCCCATGGCGGCGGCAGCATGCTGGCAGGCGCGACTCCGTGTTGGCCGGGAAGAGCTCAGCAAGTGGGCCCAGCCAGTACGACAGAATCAGAAGAAAGCAAAGCGTGCGCCGCATCGTAGTCTCACCCTATACGAAAAGAACAGCGAGCGTGTCAACCGGCAATGTAGCCCGCTCCGGCTCGGTTTCGCAGGAGTATTTCATACCCATATCACCCCATGTGGCTACAGAACTTTGTGCAAAGTCAAGCTCACAAGGCTGGGGTTGCGCGAAACTGGGCGTGACTGGCATACTCCCAAAAGAGCGGGTTCCACCCGCCGAGTGACGCTTGCAAAGTGCTTTTCGCGCCAGCCGGAGTGGGACGCGAAGGCGTTTTCTTCCCGTTCTCTTCCCTGCCCTGGTCCAGTGCTGCAATCAAAGAGGTTCCTGTTCCGGCCCTTGACGGCGGTACTCCGCCGCGCTCGGCACGCGGCGCTCCTGAGGATGGCGAGTGATTCGAAACGACCAGGCACAAACGAGAGCTCTGATGGCCCCTCCGCGGGACGCAGTTTCCTTGGAAGTCCGCGCAGCGCGCGGAGGAACCATGCGCTGTGGAGGCATCTTCCGATTGCCGGTACAGGCGTGCAAACAGGTTCTGGCAATCTGCTTGTTACTGATCCCCTTGGGGTTGGCCTGCGGCGCAGCGAGCGCGCAGATTTCTCCAGGACCGCTGGCCAGTGCCCATCGCAGCCTGGATGGATCGGCCAACTGCACCAAGTGTCACGAAGTATCCACCAAGTCGCCCACGTTTCGCTGCGTCGAATGCCATCGCGAGATCGCCGACGAGTTGCAGCGGAAAACGGGGCTCCACGCCACCTTCCCGCACTCGGGGCCGGAGGGATCGGCGTGCATCAAGTGCCATTCCGACCACAACGGCGAGAGCTTCAAGATGGTGCACTGGGATCCGACCCCATCGGGGTTCGACCACTCGAAGACCGGATACGTTCTGGACGGAAAGCACTTGGGCGTGGGCTGCCGCGCCTGCCACAGCGCACAGCATATTCCCGCTGCGGCGCGGACGCAACTCGCGACCAAAGATCTGAACCGCACATGGCTGGGCCTGTCGCCCAGCTGCATCACATGCCACGAGGACAAGCATCAGGGCCGCTTCGGAACGAATTGCACGCAGTGCCATTCAACCGTGGATTGGAAGGCAGCCAAGATTGATGAGGAGCACTTCGACCACTCGAAGACCCGCTACCCGCTCACCGGGGCGCATCGGGAGGTCGCCTGCAAGAAGTGCCACACCTCTGGCGCCGATGGCCTGCCGCGGTATGCGGGCATCCAATTCTCCACCTGCTCTGCCTGCCACTCCGATCCGCACAAGGGCGAATTCAAACAAGGATGCGACAGTTGCCACACCACCTCGACCTGGAAGAAGTCCAACTTCACCTCGACCTTCGACCATTCGAAGACGCGCTACCCGCTGCTGGGCAAACACCTTGAAGTGCAATGCCTGACCTGCCACAAACAGGGCGACTTCAAGACCCCGATTCCCCACGACAACTGCACCGATTGCCACAAGCCCGATCCGCACGGCGGCCAGTTCCTAAAGCGCGCCGACGGCGGCCGATGCGAGAGCTGTCACACGGTTATGGGCTGGATTCCGTCCACTTACTCGGTGGCCGATCATGCCAAAACCGGCTTCCCGCTCGTCCCGCCCCACGCCAAGGTCAAGTGCTCGGAGTGCCATACTCCGGCCGGCAAGGAAACCCGTTACAAGATCAAGTTCGCGCTCTGCGTCGATTGCCACAAGGATGAACACCAGGGCCAGTTTGCCGCCGAGCCATGGCGCAACCGCTGCGAGCAGTGCCACACCGGGGTCACCTTCAAGACCTCCAACTACACGCTCGACAAGCACCAAAAGTCCAGTTTTCCCCTCACCGGCGGACACAAGGCAATGGCCTGCAACGACTGCCACAAACCGGCGATCGGCTCAGAGGCTGCGATCTACCACTTCAACCCTCTCAGCTGCACCAGTTGCCATGAAGACGTCCACAAGGGCGAGTTTGCCGAGCGAATGGCCGGGCGCGACGCTGCGGGCAAGCCACTGGGATGTGAGGCCTGCCACTCGACCAAGGAATGGAAGGATCTGACAAAGTTCGACCACGACCGGACGAAGTTCTCGCTGGTGGGCTCACATCGCGCCGTGGCTTGTGCCGATTGCCACAAGCCGCCGAACATGGAGCTAACCATGCTCCACGTACAGTTCACCAGCGCTCCCATTGCTTGCAGTGAATGCCACGAAAACCCGCACGCCGACCAGTTCGGCGCTCGCGCCAGCGACTGCGCCGCCTGCCACAACAGCAACAAGTGGAAGCCTTCGCTCTTCGATCACGAGAAGACCGCGTTTTCGCTTAAGGGCGGCCATCAGGATGTTCCCTGCTCGGCCTGCCACGCTCTCAAGAAGCAGATTGGAGATAACCTGGTGCTCTTTTACAAGCCGACGCCAACGGCCTGCGATGCCTGCCACGGAACGAATGTTCCCAAAGAGCGGGAGGACCGCTCGGCGGTGGAAAATATCCACCCGGCGTGGGTAATTATTACGTGGCAACCTTCTGCGCAGCGGACCATTTTTTAATGGACCAGCCGACCAGTCTGTTGTAAAGTGAGTTTACAATCGTTTTGTGATGTGGATCACAAAACGGACCAAGTTGCGTCAAACCTAGCAATCTATTTGTCTTAATGATTTTGTTGCCTTTGAAAGCACAACCTCCGGAAACACGGCCCGAACGACGAGGACCGCAATAAAAAGACTTTTGGCCAGCTGATTGCAAAAGATGCTGCACAGGGTGTTTCCGGCGACCCAGGTTGAACCTCGCTCTTGAAGGAAAAGCTCCTATGCACCTTCTGAAAATGTGAATTCACCTCATTAGTTTGCGCGGGCGCAAGGCGCCCCGATATGAATGGCCTTAAGTTATTGATAACCGGATGGTTATCGTCACGATGGTTGATGGAATGCGGCTCGCACTCGGCGGCAGAACGAGGCTGGCGGGAAGGGCGGCAAACGGCGCGTGGAGAAGAAGATGGACCGGAGACGTTGGCTCCCTGGTATCGGGATTGCGCTGCTCACCTTGCTGGTCAGCTTGGCGGCGCAGCAGCCAAAGGACAATCCGCGGACGATTGTTGGCGGTCCTCAAGCAAAGGTGACCAATCCGCATGGTCCCATGTCCATCCCCTGCCAGAACTGCCACACTTACACCAGTTGGAAGCCCATCCGCGCAATTCCGGAGTTCAATCACGACAGCACAGGCTATCCGTTGCGCGGCATGCATCAGAAGGTGGGCTGCACCCAATGCCATACCAGCCTCGTCTTCAAGAACGTCAGCAAGAGCTGCGCCGATTGCCACGCTGACATTCATCGCCGCCAGTTCGGGGCCAACTGTGAAAGCTGCCATACGGTCCAGGGTTGGAACGCCTCGCTGAATGCGATTCGGAATCACCAGAATCGCTTTCCGCTGGTAGGGGCGCACGCCCTGGTGCAATGCGACGAATGCCACAAGAATGCAGCGGCCGGGCAGTTCCAGGGACTTTCGACCGCTTGCTACTCATGCCATCAGAAGGACTTCCAAACCCCGGTTCTCAATCACGTTGCGCTGAACTTTCCTACGACCTGCGAGATCTGCCACACCATGAACAGCTGGTTCGGCGCCGCCTTCGACCACCTGAAATTCACCGGTTACGCGCTCACCGGGGCGCACGCCACGCTGCCCTGCACCGCGTGCCACATCAACAACGTTTTCGCCGGAACGCCGGCCACGTGCTATGCCTGCCACCAGGCGGACTTCGTCGGTACGAATAACCCGCCCCACGTCCAGCTCGGCTTGCCCCAGGACTGCGGCACCTGCCACTCGACGACCAACTGGCTAAACGCCACATTCGATCACACTCTCTATGCACACTACCCGCTGACGGGCATGCACGCGACCGTTGCCTGCGCGCAATGCCATACGAACAACAACTACACTTCAACGCCAACCGCCTGCTACGCTTGCCACCAGGCGGACTTCACCGGGACCACGAATCCCAACCATGTCTCGGCCGGCTTCCCTACCGATTGCAGCTTGTGCCACACGACCTCCGGCTGGACGACCTCTACCTTCAACCACAATTCGGTCTTCCCGCTCACTGGAGCCCATGCCACTGTTGCCTGCGCCCTGTGCCACGTGAACAACAACTACACGACGGTTCCAACCGATTGCTACAGCTGCCATAAGGCGGACTACACCGGAACCACGAACCCAAATCACGTCGCAGTAGGCTTCCCCACCACCTGCGCCACCTGCCACACGACCACGAATTGGACCGGGGCGACCTTCGATCACAGCACCACTTCATTCCCGCTCACCGGCGCTCACATTACCGTGCCGTGCGCGCAGTGCCATGTGAATAACAACTACACAACCCTGCCCACTGCCTGCTACGGCTGCCACCAGGCAGATTACACAGGGGCGACCAACCCCAATCACGTCACAGCGGGCTTCCCCACCACATGCGAAACCTGCCACAACACCACGGCCTGGACCGCGGCGACCTTCAATCACAACAACACGGCGTTCCCGCTCACCGGCGCGCACGTCACCGTTGCCTGTGCGCAATGCCATGTGAACAACAACTACACAACCCTGCCCACCGCCTGCTACGGCTGCCATCAGGCAGATTACACAGGAACCACCAATCCCAATCACGTCTCTGCCGGATTCCCCACTGACTGCACGATTTGCCACTCAACCACGAACTGGACTTCTTCTACGTTTAATCACAACAACACGGCCTTTCCACTAACAGGCGCGCACGTCACCGTTCCCTGTGCACAATGCCATGTGAATAACAACTACACAACCCTGCCCACCGCCTGCTACGGATGCCATCAGGCAGATTTCACGGGAACCACAAATCCCGCTCACGTAGCCGCCGGATTCCCCACCGATTGCACGCTATGCCACTCGACCACGAATTGGACTACCTCGACTTTCAATCACGCTTCGGTCTTCCCGCTGACGGGTGCGCATGCCACTCTTCAGTGCGCACAGTGCCACACCAACAACAACTACACAACCGTGCCCACAACCTGCTACGGCTGCCATCAGGCCGATTTCACCGGAACTACGAATCCGAGTCACGTCGCCGCGGCCTTCCCTACCACCTGCGACACCTGCCACAACACCACCATCTGGACCACAGTCACGTTCAATCACGCGTTGTATGCCAACTGGGCCCTGACGGGATTCCATGCGACCTTGACATGCGCGCAGTGCCACACGAACAACAACTTCGGGAATCTGTCGACCGCCTGCATCACCTGCCACCAGGCAGACTTTACAGGCACCACGAATCCCGCGCACGTTGCTGCGGGTTTCCCCACCGATTGCACCATATGCCACTCGACCACTAACTGGACTACGTCAACCTTCAATCACGCAACCACGGCGTTCCCGCTGACCGGCTTCCACTTGACCATGCAATGCGTGCAGTGCCACACCAGCGCCAGTACCTACAACGGTTCCCTTCCCACCCTGTGCTACGGTTGCCACGCTGCGGATTGGAATGGAACCACAAATCCAAATCACGCCGCCGCGGGCTTCCCCACCACCTGCGATACGTGCCACACCACCACAGACTGGACCGGCGCGACCTTCAACCACAACAACACGCCCTTCCCGCTCACCGGCGCGCACACCACCGTGGCCTGCAATCTATGCCATATCAACAACGTCTTCGCCGGCACGCCGACCGCCTGCTACAGCTGCCATCAGGCCGATTTCACCGGAACCACAAATCCGAACCACGTTACCGCCGGATGGCCCACTACCTGCACTACGTGCCACACCACAACCGCTTGGCTGCCCGCGACCTTGCCTGCCAGTTACCACACGTTCTTCCCCATGACCCACGGCAATGCGAATTCGGTCTGCGCCACCTGCCACACCAACTCCGCAGACTACTCCGTCTTCCAATGCACCACCTGCCATGGCAACAACAATGCCGCAACATTCCAGCACCCAAACGTCACTGGATATGTCTACAACAGTGTGAACTGCTACGCATGCCACAAGAACGGCCAGGGAGGATAGATGACAATGCGAAACACTTTCTTGCCGCTCCTTCTTCTCGTCCCATTAGCTTGCGCGGGGCAGCAGTCCGAGCCTACGCCTGAGTCAGCCGCCCCCACCGCGGTTGAACCGGTTGCGGCGGCTCCAACGCGGACCGAGTTCCATGTCCGCTATATCAGCGGAACGAACCTCTACATCGACGGCGGCCGCAACGCCGGTCTAGCCGAAGGAACGAAACTCGTCCTCAAGCAGAATCCCAACCGGGCGGCCACTGACGCTGTAGAAGCCGCCCTCGAACCTGGAGTTATTGCCAAGCTCACGGTGATGTCGGTCGCTTCCTCCTCCGCAGTTTGCGAAGTCGATTCCACGGCGCGCGAAATCGCTGTTGGCGAGGTGCTCTCTCTGCCCGATTCCGAAGTCGAGAAGCTGGTTGAAAAGAACACGCTTGGAAATACACGGAAGTACCCGATGGTCGTCACATTCAGCGAGGGCGATCCCCTCGACGAGGAAGTCCGCGACGCAATTCCCCGCCCGCCGCTTCCCGAGGTCAATCAAATCCGCGGCAGAATCGGCTTCGACATGAGCATGACACAGGAACTAGGTCAGGGCAGCTCCACTTCCACCGCTTACGGCATGATCTTCCGCGCCGATTTCTCGCGCATCATGGGTACCCACTGGAACCTGAACGGCTACTGGCGCGGAAGCCGGGAAGCCTCTTCAACTCCCTCCCAGCCGACCTTGCAGGATTTACTCAATCGCACGTATTTGATGAGCCTGTCTTATATCAATCCCAGCTCGCATTGGACCGCCGGCGTCGGCCGGCTCTATCTTCCCTGGGCCAGCAGTCTCGAGACCATCGACGGCGGATATTTTGGCCGCCAATTCACATCGAGCACGGTTGCCGGTGTCTTTGCCGGCTCCACTCCCGATCCAACTTCGTGGAGCTACAATCCCCAGGGAAAGATCGGCGGCGTATTCTACAACGCGCATGGCGGAAGCTTCGAGGATTTTCACTATTCAGCCACCGCCGGAGCGGGCGTAAATCTTATAGGCTGGAGCGTCAACCGGCCCTTTGTCTTTACGCAGAACGAGTTCTCCTTCAAGCGTTACTTCTCTCTGTATCATTCGATGCAAATCGACAGGCCCACCGCTAATCCCTCCACTCCCGCCGTCGGCGCCGGCCTGGGCCAAAGCCTTCTCACCGTGCGCGTCCAGGTTCATCCGCGCGTCACTCTCGATTTTACTGACACTTACTTCCGCGATGTGCCGACCTACGATCCAACCCTGCTAGGAACCGGGCTTCTGGATAAGTACCTGTTCCAGGGGCTTAACGCAGGCGCCCGCATTCAGTTCCCGGAACATATCACCGGTTACTTCAGCCTGGGAAAAAGCAGTGAATCGAGCGACACAAAGAGTTCGCTGAATACCCTTGCAGGAATCACCGTATCCCACATTTGGAAGACCGGTCTTCAGGCCGATGTGCGCTACTCCAAGTTCGACAGCGCTTTTGCCGCTGGAACTTACCGCTCCGTCTCGCTTACAAGAGACCTCGGAGAGCGCCTGCGGTTGAATCTGCAGGGAGGAAAGTACGCGTACAATTCCTCGCTGGCCACCAACAACAACTCGTACTTCGTCAACTTCCTCTTCGATACCAACCTGGGCGCCAGGTACTTCATGCAGAGCGGTTTCACCACGCAGCGCGGAGGCACCCAGCAATACAACCAATGGATCACTACCATCGGTTACCGGTTCGACAACCGGGCTTCATCAAGGAGAGTGGCACATGATGCCAATCAACCATAACTCGCGCTTGTTTCTGTTCGGTCTTTCATTTTCGCTCTCGGCAGCATTTGCCGGCGGCCAGGCATCGCCTGCCTCCAGTCCAGCCGACCTTGCGCAGCGTCAGGTTACCGCATATCTTGCCAAACTTGCCGACCTTCATTGCACCGAGTCGGTCACTCAGCAGAAGCTCGCTTCCAATGGTCATGTAGAAGCCTCAGAACGCGCCAAGTACGACTACCTGGTCATGATCAATGGAAACGGAGACGACTTTCAGTTGAATGAGTCGCGTATTGAATCTGCCGCCTCCCGTCACAAGCAATTGCCCATGTTGGTCACCAACGGCTTCTCCACCGCGCTGCTGGTCTTTCATCCTTACTACCGCGACGGCTTCCGATTCGACGCCGGCGCCGAAGAGATTGTCGATGGAAAACCCGCAATTCCAGTTCACTTTTCTCACATTCGCGGTCGTCGCACTCCTGCCGCTCTCGCCCTGCGCGGGCGCGAGTACCCGCTCGAGCTTGAAGGCACCGCCTGGATCGACAAGCAGTCGGGAGAAGTTGTGAAGATGGATGCCGGACTTATGAACGATATGAGCGACATAGGCCTGCGCTCCCTTAGCATCCACGTTGAATACAAACCGGCCAATCTGGGAAAGGGCTCGGCAGGGATAACTTTGCCGGCCATGGCTGTGGTCGACGTGACAACTACGCGCCAGCACTGGCGCAACACTCACGTCTTCGATGGCTACAAGAGCTTCTCAGTGGAGGCTGAACAAGATCCAAACGTAAAGATTATTGCCGGGTCGGCGAACGCCAGCAGCGACAGTACCGCGGCAGTGATTGCCACAGACCCCAAGGAGAAGCCCTGAACATGTCACTGCTTCAAAGCCCTGTACCCATCGCCGCAACCACGCGAGCGAGCAAGGAAGCTGCCCGCAGGAACAAGGAGACCGGCCATCGCATCCGCGTTGCGCTTGCCTTGTCGGCATCGATTGTCCTGGTGGGGGCAATCGCCGTCTATGGGGCAGGTTACTATCTTCTTCCTCTCGATCAGCGGCCTTACTCCGACAAGTACGATCTGCTTAGGCCCAGCGGCTTGATAGGGATCAATCTTGGCGTCCTCGGCACAGTTCTCTTCTTTATCATCTTCCTCTACGCCTTGCGTAAGGTGATCCCCTGGCTGGGCCGCTACGGGACCGCCAGGCACTGGATGGACTTTCACGTCATTGCAGGCATCACCGCTCCTATCCTGATCGCGTTTCATGCTTCGTTTAAATTCCACGGCATTGCCGGTTTTGCATTTTGGATCATGGTGATCGTGGCGATCAGCGGAGTCATCGGGCGCTACCTCTACTCCCAGATACCGCGCTCGCTCAACGCCGCCGAACTCTCTCTCAACGAACTGCATCTCAACGAGCGCGAACTCGCCGAGGCGCTGCTAGGACAGTCCATCTACTCCGCCGACCAGTTGGATCGGGTCTTGCACATGCCACCCGCTGCGCATATCCGGCGTATCGGCCCGCTGCTCGCCATCGGAGAGATGATCGCGCTCGATCTCCGGCGTCCATTTCGAGTTGCTGCCTTGCGCCGAGTCTCCTGCGGTTTTGCGGGCAAACTTCTGACTGCGGGCGGATTGCTGTCGAGCGGCAACCACGAAGTTGAGCGCGTAGTCCGGCTGGTCCGGCAAAAAGCCTCGCTCTCCAAGCGGGTTGTCTTCCTTGATCAATCGCAACGCGTCTTTCACCTTTGGCATGTTATTCATCGTCCATTCAGTTATGCGTTTGCCGTGCTTGCCGTCTTTCACATCGCTGTCGTCGTGGGCCTCGGGTTTTTGACTGTGGGGTTGCGATAACGAATGGATACACTTCTCACCTGGCTGATAGCTGGAGCCGTCTTGGGGTTCTTCTTCCTTCGCTACTGGAGAGCTCACAGACAAAGCCAGGATCTGGTGCGGGCCGCGCTCGATCGCGGTTCCCTCTTCTCAGACGGCCCAAAGGCGCAGCATCCGAAGATCTCCGCCGATAACTGCATCGGTTGCGGAGCATGCGTTACGGTTTGCCCTGAAGGCGATGTGCTCGCTTTGGTAAGCGGCAAGGCAGCCATCATCAATGGGCATAAGTGCATCGGCCATGGCCTCTGCGCAGAGGCGTGCCCGGTGGGCGCCATCACCATGGTCATGGCCAAGCCCAGTTCCGGTGCCGACATGCCTGTGATCAGCGAAGAATACGAATCCAATGTTGAGAACCTGTTTATCGCCGGCGAGCTTGGTGGGCTTGCACTCATCAAGAACGCTGTCAACCAGGGACGGGATAGTGTGGATGTGATCGCGCAGCGTGTGAGCAACCGGGCTGCAAAGTCCGTGGAGCCGGATGTGCTGGATGTGGTGATCGTCGGCGCAGGGCCTGCCGGAATCAGCGCATCGCTGCGCGCTTCGGAGCACGGGCTCAAAGCCGTCACCCTCGAGCGCGAGACTGTCGGCGGCACTGTATCGAAGTACCCGCGCCAGAAGCTGGTCATGACCAGTCCGGTCGAGTTTCCCTTGCATGGGCGATTCAGCAAGACAACACTCTCCAAGGAGGATCTGCTGGCCTTCTGGGAGAAGATTATGCAGCGGACGGATCTGAACATTCATACCGGGGAAGGCGTGGAAACGGTGAGGAAAGCGGCCGACGGCCTTTTCCGAGTCAAGACCGCGCGAGAGGAGTACCGCTCTCGCGCAGTGGTACTGGCCCTGGGGCGCGCGGGCACGCCACGCAAACTCGGCGTAAAGGGCGAAGAGCTTCCTCATGTCCTTTACCGGCTCATTGAAGCCGACCATTACACAAACTGCAATATCCTCATCGTCGGCGGGGGAGACAGCGCGGTCGAGGCAGCCATGGGGTTGGCGCATCAGGCTGGCAACAAGGTAACTCTTTCTTACCGCAAGAACGAGTTCAGCAGACTCAAGGATCGCAATGCAAAACGGATAGAAGAACACATTCAGTCCCGCAAGATTGAGGTGCTCTTCAATTCCATTCCCACGGAATTTCGCGTAGGCAGCGTGCTGATCGATGTTGGTGGTGAGATTCGCGAGCTGCGCAACGATTTCGTTTGGATCTTCGCAGGCGGTACCCCACCCTCTGACTTCCTCAAAGCGGCTGGAGTTACGTTCGGTTCCGCTGCCAGTGAAGAGCATCGCAAAGAACTTGTCGCCGCAAAATAAGCTGTTGAATTGAAAGTGTAGCGACGTCACTTACTGGTGCTCGATGCCTGACGACTGCAGTGGAGAAGAGTCCAATCTGGAGCGCGAGCCGCCGGAATATTATTGTCATTCATCAAGCAAGTGTGAAGCGCCGACTGCTTGCGCTTCATCAAACAAATGTGAACCTACAGCGAGGATTCTTTGATCAGTATGAGACTCTCCAAGAAAGTTGTTAGCTCGATTTCTTTGTGCCTGCTTCTGTCAGGCTCCATGGCGCAGGCCGCAACCCTGACGGGAACAGTAACCAACAAGTCCAGCGGCAAGCCCTCGGCGGGCGACAACATTGTCCTGGTGGACGTTCAGGCCGGCATGGCCGATGCCGCTACCACCACTACCGATGCCAAAGGACATTATTCGCTTGAGTCGCCCGGCACCGGCGCTTACCTTATCCGGGCAGTTCATCAGGGCGCTGCCTACTTCATTGCCGCGCCTCAGAGCGGCGGATCGGGAGACATTACGGTCTACGATGTGGCGGCGAAACTCGACGGCGTAACCATTGACGCCGACATGATACTTGCCGAAGCCGCGGGCGGAATGCTGCGTGTTCAGGAGCGTTATCTGGTCCGCAACACCAGCCTGCCTCCCAAGGCCCAATTCAGCAGCAAGACATTCGAGTTTATTCTTCCCGTGGACGCTGTGCTCGATGGCGCGTCTGCTACGCGGCCCGGAGGCATGGCCACCAACACGCGGCCAGTCCCCCTCGGACAAAATCAGCACTTCGCGATCAACATTCCCATTCAGCCGGACCAGGGCGAGAAGGAAACCCTGTTCGAGGTGCAATACCATCTTTCATACAGTGGTAAGTGCACCTTTACGCCGCAGCCGCAACTGCCCGCGGATAACCTGGTGATCTACCTTCCCAAGGGAATGACATTCGGGGGCGCCAAAGGCGCGGATTTCCAACCGGCGCAGGAGGATCCGCGGGTCCAGACCTTTGTAGCCAAGAACATCCACGTGGGGCAGAATGTGGCATACACCATCTCAGGTGAGGGGCAAATGCCACGCGATGCCCAGGGCCCCGGCGCGGGTCAGCCGGCCTCGGGCGGTATGGGCGACACAGGATCCGGAGAGACCGCCAGCAGACCGGGCGGCGGCATTGGTAACCCCATTGACACTCCCGACCCGCTCACCAAGTACAAATGGTGGATTCTTGGCTTCATGGCGTTATTGCTCGCGGCCGCTGCGGCATTCCTGCTACGCAGGCAGGGCGCGTTGGCAACGGGTGTGCCCCCGGCGGCCAGGGAACCGGAATTTCGCAACGAGCAATTCTATGATCCTGCGCCGTCCGCCGCGCCGAGAGTCAGGTACGCTGCCCCTGCTTCAACCGACAGCGCCACAATGCTCAACGCCATCAAGGAAGAGTTGTTTTCACTCGAACGCGACAAGATCTCCGGCGAGATCTCCCCGGACGAGTACGCCGCGGCAAAGGCAGGCCTGGAGGCTGTTTTGAGGAGAGTACTCAAGAAACTCTGAATGAGTCTCTTGCCTCCTATCGGTTGAACAAGAAAGCTGCCTCATTGTGCTTCTAGCTCTGCCTGAATCGGATCGCGAGCCGAAAAGCACCAGCCATCGCCGTGCAGCCAGCAGGTTTCGTCTTTCTCATGGGCCTCGCAACGAAGCGATTTTACGCTGGAACCTTGGTCGCGCTTGAGAGCCGCCGCCAGTTGGGCGCTGACTTCGGAGTCGCGCGCTCCACTGAATCCGATGAAGTAGACTCCAAAGTCGAGACGGGCGGCAAAGTTCTCTGCAGACTTGCGGGTCAATAGCGCCATGGCTCCGCCTCCCCCTGGCGAAGTCAATGGAAAGAGGAGCCTTCCACCGGGCTTGACGGGTTGAAGCCAGGCATGCGGCGGGTGGGTTGCACCGGCGCTGGCGATGACCACCTCGGCAGGCTCGAAGGGCCCGATTGCGCCGTCGGAATGAAGCACGGTGACTTGCGGCCACGGCTCGAGCGCAATGCGCGCTCTTTCTGCCAGATCCGCGTCGATCTCGACCGCCGTGACTTTGCCTTGTGGGCCAGCGAGTTCGGCGAGGATCGCGGTGTAATAACCTGTCCCGCTGCCCAGATGAAGCACAGTATCGCCGGCTTTGACGCCGAGTTGGTCGAAGAACTGCGCCCAGAGGCTGGGCTGGCCGTTGTTAATGCCCTTCGCTTCGTCGAGCGCGATCAACACGTTGTGATAGACGTGCCTTGGATCGGCGTCCTCCGTCGTCCAGTAGCTCTTCCCACTCATGATTCGCCATGGGCCCGGCCCGGTGAAGCGCTCACGAGGCACTGTCGCAAAGGCGGCAAATAGCGCGGGCGAGGAGACGCGCGCCAGAAAACGCAGATCCTCCGCGTAGAAACGCCGCGCGGCTTCAACAGGCTCGTTCATCGAGGACTCCATGCGATGAATTTAGTCGTACCATTATGATCTTCCGAAATACCGCTTCGCACGAGCCACATCCTTCAAAATCTGCGCCTTCAGAGCCTCCGGCGAGGGCCACTCGATCTCTCCGCGCAGCCGTATCAGGAACTCCAGCTCGACCGGGGTCCGGTCGCCAAGTTCGATCGGCTCAAAGTCCAGGATGTGCGACTCAACGGCAAACGACGCCTCGCCGAATGTGGGCCGGTTGCCGACGTTGGTTACCGCCTGGAAGGCGCGCCCGCTCACCGTCAGCCGCGACCCATAGACCCCGAAGGCCGGCAGCAGCCCCTCATACGCCGCCAGATTCACCGTAGGCACCAGCAGCCGTGTCCCGATCCCGCGCCCCCGGACCGGCGTCGAGCGCACGCCGAAGGGCCGCCCCAGCATCCATCGCGCCCGCCGTACGTCACCCGCCGCGACAAAAGCCCGAATCGCCGAACTGGAAACCTCCAGTCCCCTTGCCCGAACCGGCTCATGGATATGGACCGCAAACCCGAACTCTCTCCCGAACTCCCTGAGCTCCTCTACCCCCGCCTCCGCATTGCGCCCAAAGCGGAAGTTCCCTCCCTCGTGCAAGACGACAGCCCCCAAGCCCTCGATGAGGATCCGGCGCACGAAATCCCGCGCCGGCAAGCCCGCCAGCGCCGCGTCGAATCTGAGCACCAGCAGCGCATCGATGCCGGTGGAAGCCAACAGTTGCAGCCTATCGTCCAACGGCGTCAGCAGCTTTGGCGCCTGCGCAGGGCGCAGAAACTGCTCCGGATGGGGATCGAAGGTGATGGCCACGGAGCGCATTCCCCGTTGGCGTGCTTCGCCGGCCACTGCTTGGAGGATTCGCCGATGGCCAAGATGCACGCCGTCGAAGTTGCCAATCATGACCATGGAAGGGCCGAATCCGGAAGGAATCTCATCGATGGCGCGATAGACCGGGACGATGCCGGCGGCTGTATCGCTCATAGGCTCACTGCCAGGCTAAACCCGTCGTAGGCCAGGCTGATGCCGGAGGGCAGCATCCGGTTGGTTTCTTTGTGGCCAAGCTCGTGGGCGATGTGGGTCAGCCAGGTCTTTCCCGCGCCAATCCGCCGCGCCCAGCCCACCGCCTGCTCCACAGTTGCGTGGCTGGGGTGCGGTTTGTGGCGCAGTGCTGAGAGAACCAGATGGTCCAAGCCATCGAGCAGCGCAAAACTCTCCTCCGGGATGCCGCTCACGTCGGTCAGGTAAGCGACGCGGCCCATGCGAAAACCCGCGATCACCATCTGTCCGTGCTGGACTGGAATCCGAAGGAACTCCACCCCATAAAGCGCAGTGAGTTCGCTTAGCGGCTCAAGGCGCACACGCGCGCGGTTCGGATAGGTAGCCTGCGGCGAGAAGGTGTAATCGAAGATCTGCTCCAGCACTGCCGCAGTCTCCGGCGCGGCGTAGAGCGGAATTGGTCCGCCCTCGCGGACGGATGTAAAGCTGAGCGGCCGCAAATCGTCCAGGCCCAGAATGTGGTCGGCATGGGAGTGTGTATAGAAGACCGCATCCACGCGCTTGATTCCGCTGCGTAGCGCCTGCTCACGGAAGTCCGGCCCGGTATCGATGACCACCGTGCGCTCGATCTCGCCGCCATCCCGCCAGCGCAACATCGCGGAGGGCCGCAGGCGCCGGTCGCGCGGATCGGAGGAGGTGCACACCGCACAATCGCAACCCAGCGTCGGAACCCCCATGGAGGTTCCCGTTCCGAGAAAAGTCAGCTGCCCGTCCATAAGCTCTCGCCGGAGATCTGTTCCCTGCCCCGTTCTGTTAAACTACCGAATCACTTGAAAAATTGTCTTCAGGCTGTAGTGTGTGTCAGGGCATGACTTCAGTCGTGCCGCAAACGGCCAATTAAGATTCCGGCTTTAGCCGCCGCGAAATTGCAAATTACTGAAAACAAGACCGCAAGGGCTAAATCCCTCCATGATCTTGTTGCTCTTTCGGCACGACTAAAGTCGTGCCCTAACACTTTATGCAGTCTCAATGAAATGTTGCAAGAGACTCTACCGTCTTCCCGGCGGCGGCGGTGGCGGCGGCTGCATCGCCTGAGTCGTGATCATGCTGGTCAGATCGAGAAAAGCCATGCGCAACTCGAAGAGAACCGTCTGGAGAGTGCGGTCTTCCGATTCTGTCAGGTTTCCGCGGGTCTTCTCCGCCAGCACGCCCAGCAGGTCGATGGTTGTGCGCGCGCCCAAAATGTCGACCCGCGGATGCTGCCCATCCTGCGTCCCCGCTCCCATCTGGATCATGGCGGAGACGTAAAACTGCTGCACCAAATGCTCAAATGCTATCGGCGGTTGCGCGCCAACAGCGGGATTCTGCGCGCGGATCAGCTCTTCAAGCCGCTGCGCCGATGCGTCATAGGCGGTCTTCTGCTGGCGGCTTTCAGCGGCGGTCGGTGCAGGCGGCAACTCCGGTTCCGAAGCTCCCTCGGGAGCCTCAGCCGCGGCAGGGGTGCGCTCGGCTTCGCGCTTGCTATCGTTGACCACCAGTTGGGGTCCCGCGCTGGGGACTTCCGGTTTCGAACTGGTCTCGGCTGCCGGCGCCGTCGCGGAGTCTCGCTCCTGCCGATTCTCTTGTTCGTCATCCGCCTTGAACTTGCGGCGGTCGATCACGGTAAACTTTGGTGTTTCGCTCATGGCTCCTTGTTTCCAGTCCACTTCAGAACTTGACTCTCTATTTGCGCCGGCTCCGCTTACGCTCCGGCCTATCCATTCAGGTGAGGCTGTCCCTCAACGATACGGGCGGTCCCCGAGCCTGCCCCACTGGCATAGCCAAGGGGCTGGTCGCGCAACTCGGCCTCTGCGCGAATCATTCCCAGCGCAAAGATGCGGGGGGCGGCAGGCAGCGCCAGTCGTGCCGCGCTGGTGACTTGCCCTACCGCCGTCCCGTCTATCATGGTCAATTCAGTCCCGTCCGCGGGAACCGGTCCCGTCAGCTCAAGCTGCCGCAGATGCCTGTGGACGCTTCCCCGCGACCGGATCCGCTCCACGATCTCCTGCCCGAGGTAGCAGCCCTTGTTGAAGTTGAGAGCCCTCATCTGCGAGGTCTCCTGGGGCAAGTCGCGCTCAGCGATGTCGATCCCATAGGCCGGAATGCCTTCGGCGATGCGAAAGGCCTCCAAGGACGCCGCTCCCACAGCAGTTGCTCCAGCCGTATGCAGTGCTCCCCATACCCTTTTGATGCCCGGCTCCGGTGCCCAAAGCTCATAATGCGGAGCCAGTACCCCGTACCCGCGAAAAATCCTCAAATTCACCCCATTCCACTCCACGCGGGTTGTGGTCATCGGCGCCGGCAGGGTGGGCAGGCTCAGCCGGTCCAGAACGTCGTCGCTCGCGGGGCCGGTCAAACCCACTGCGGCCTCGCCACTCAACACAACCAGTTCCACATCGTCCATGACGATGAAGCGTTCAAGGTGAGCCATCAGCGGCTCAAACTGGCCAGCCTCAATCTCCAGCTCCAGCTCGTCTCTTTCGCGCCAAACCGTCAAATCGCCTCGAATTCGCCCCTGCGCATTCAGAACGAGGTTCCAGGCGCCGGCATTGGCCCCCAGCTCGTTCACAACATTGGTG
>Ga0182013_10003030_pt1 | contig 21346 bp, 24 predicted proteins | sample 612S2MmetaG_FD_120487 | JGI IMG/M metagenome (GOLD analysis project Ga0182013, IMG submission 120487) | Permafrost microbial communities from Stordalen Mire, Sweden - 612S2M metaG | ecosystem: Environmental > Terrestrial > Soil > Wetlands > Permafrost | place: Sweden: Stordalen | collected... | reverse complement strand
CTCGGTCACGTCGAACTGAAAATCGAACGCCCATACCTGGTCAGGGCACTCAGCGCGGAGCCGGTCACCTGGCGCCGTGGATTGCCCGACCCGCCGGCGCTTGCGACGCTTCGCCGGCACCCTGAGCCCTTCCTCACGCCACAGGCGCTGCGTCCGCTTGCGGTTCACCGACCAGCCCTGCTCCAACAGGTGATGGTGAGCGCGGCGATACCCCCACCGCGGTCGCCGGCGGGAGAACTCCCGCAGCTGCAACCTGAGCGCCGCATCGTCGACGACCACCGTCGGCTCATGACGTTGCGTGGAGCGGTGCTGACCAGTCAGACGGCAAGCCCGACGCTCGGAGAACCCCTGCCGCTCCTGCAACGCAAGAACGGCACGACGCCTCCGGGCCGGGCTCAAAAGTTTCCCGACGCGAGCTCCTTGAGCCCCTGGATGTCGAGCGCCTGATCGGCGACGATCCGCTTCAACCGCTGATTCTCGGTCTCCAACTCCTTCAACCGCTTCACATCGTCGGCCTTCATCCCGCCGTATTGCGCTCGCCAGCGGTGATAGGTCGCCTCGGACACTTCCAGCGCCTTGCAGACCTCCGGGGTCTCCGTGCCCTCGGCCAGCATCCGGTCGGCCTCTCTGAGCTTCCTGACGATCTGCTCCGGCGTGTGTCGTCTGCGCTTCACGTGATCGGTCCTCCTCTCGCTCATTTTCCATGAGCAGAAGGACTCTCACACGAGGCGGACCGAATCTAAGGGGTCGGGCCACTCGCGAAGTGCCCTCGTATCAGGGTCACGCTCCAGTCTCCGCCGTTCGGCCCGTAGAAGCCTCGCGACCTCGCGTTCCGCAGCACTAAGCTCAGCACTTCCCGGCTTGAAACGGCCGACCGGCAACGACGGAGCGTCTGGTCGAGACGCCGGCGGACCCTCGGACCGTTTCCGCAGCAGGGCGCCGACGCGCGCGTTCATCCGTGGCACGGTCAGAACTCCCTCAGTAGCCGGGACATGGTGAGCGGCACACCGGCCGCCTGGTGGTCCTCCCAAACAGAGCCGGTGCCGGGCCGCTGCGGCGGAGCCGCGCCGATCTCGAGATGCCTCTGCACGGCCAGCACCAACGCACTCGCACGATCACCGTGTGCACCGTCGGCGGTGCGCGGGTTGATCACACTCGCGCGCCCGACGAATTCACCCGGGCCCTGAGCCGTCTCAGATCAGCGATCAGCGGCGGGTCGCTCGAGACCTCGCGGTCGCTACTCGAACGACCGAAAGGCACGAGCTGCTTCGGATGCTGCCGATGTGGAGCTGCTGCGCGGGCCGCGAATCTCCCCCGATCTCGATACTGGCGCGAATACTCGCGCGAGATGCCTCTTCGCTAAGCCCAGAGCCGAATTACACGTATGCGACCCAGATGTAGTAGCTCACGACCGCCGCGAACAGGACAGCGTCGAGACGGTCGAGCGCCCCGCCGTGGGCGCCGAAGACCCCGCCCGAGTCCTTCGTGCCCGCCTCGCGCTTGACGAACGACTCGAACAGGTCTCCGATTGGCGCGAACACCGCCACGCCGAGTCCGAGCACCAGCGCGTGGGTGCCGGGTAGCCAGTCCTGGTAGCGCCCTGCGATCCACACCCCGAGGACCGCGCTCGCCATGCCGATCAGCAGGCCCTCGACGGTCTTGTTCGGCGAGATGGCGGGAGCGAGGGGCCGCTCGCCGAACATGCGGCCCCCGAAGTAGGCCCCGGTGTCCCCGAGGAAGGTGCCGACGAGGACGTCGATGACGATGCCCTGGCCATGCGGGAGGTCGCGCAGCAGGACGGCATGGGCCAGGGCGAACCCGATCCAGTAGATCCCGAGCAGCGTGATCGCGATCGCTCCTACGCTCGGCCGCGGCTGCAGCAGGGTCAGGCCGAACAGCATCGGCAGCGCCGCCACCGCGACTAGCAGCACCTGGAACTGGGCTCCGTAGAGCGCTGCCGCGAGCAGGCCGGCGAGCGCGATCAGGCCCGCAAGGCGCACCGGCCGGGCGCGCGAGTACATCGAATAGAGCTCGTGCATGCAGATCGCGCCGAGCGCGAACACGCCGATCGTGTAGATCAGGCCGCCCTCGATGACCAGGAACAGCGCGAGCGCGAGCGCGGGGATCGCCACGAGGATCCGCGATGTGAGATCCGAGCTCTCCCGCGGCTCTCTGCGCCGCCGGGGCACGCGGCGCGTGATCTGCCCGGAGTCCCGCTCGCGGCTCCGGCGGGCGGCGGACGAACGCGCCCCGCCCGGTGTCTGCGGTCCACTGGCCATCAACGGACGCTCATCGGCCGCCGAAGCGCCTCTGGCGCTCTGCATATTCCGCGAGAGAGGATTCCAGCGCAGCCCGCGTGAAATCGGGCCACAGCTCGTCCCGGAAGATCAGCTCCGAGTACGCGGACTGCCACAGCAGGTAGTTGGACAGTCGCCTCTCGCCGCTGGTGCGGATGATGAGGTCCGGGTCGTGCATCTCAGGTGCATACAGGCAGTCCCTGAACTCCTGCTCTCCCCCTCCGGTGAAGCGCCGCGCGGCATCCATGATCTCGGCCCGGCCGCCGTAGTTGAACGCGACGAACATCGTGATCCGCGTGTTCGCGCTCGTCAGCTCTTCAGCCCAGTCCATCTGTTCGCTCAGGTGGTCGCCGACCCCCTCACGGCGGCCGATGAAGCGCATCCGGACCCCTTCCGCGTGCAGCTCCGGGGTCTCGCTGGCGATCCGTACCGAGAACATCTTCATGAGCCCGCTGACCTCCTCGGGGGGGCGGCTCCAGTTCTCCGTCGAGAACGAATAGACCGTGAACTCCCTGATCCCGAGCTCGGCGCTGTCCCGCAGCCGCGCCTTGACGATGTCCGCGCCGGCGTTGTGACCCTCGTTGACCGGCAGGCCGCGCGCCTGGGCCCAGCGCCCGTTCCCATCGGTGATGATCGCGATGTAGCGTGCCGCCGTGCTCCCGGGGTCCGCGCCGGTGGCCTGCTCGGCCACTGCCGGCGCCCGTTCACCGGCGGCGGACATCAGACTGCGAGGATCTCCTCTTCCTTGGCCTTCAGAAGGCCGTCGAGCTCGCTGATGCGCACGTCTGTGAGCTTCTGGAGCTCGACCTCGGCGCGATGCTCGTCATCGGAGGACGCCTCCCCGTCCGCCTTCAGCTCGCGCAGGTGCTGCATCGTGTCGCGCCTGACGTTGCGGATCGAGACGCGGCCCTCCTCGGCGAGGTTCTTCAGGACCTTGACCAGCTCGCGGCGGCGCTCTTCGGTGAGCTCCGGGATCGAGAGACGCACGATGTTGCCGTCGTTCGTGGGCGTGAGCCCGACGTCGGACTCGTTGATCGCCTTCTCGATCGCCTTGATCGAGGACTTGTCATATGGCTGCACGGTGAGCAGCCGCGCCTCGGGCGCCGAGATCGTCGACAGCTGGTTCAGAGGGGTCATCGCGCCGTAGTAGTCGACCTGCACCCTGTCGAGCAGGGACGGGCTCGCTCGGCCCGTGCGGACGGTCGAGAACTCGTGTTTCGCGGACTCGACCGATTTGCTCATGCGCTCGGTCGCGTCCTCGAGCAGTTCGTCGATCACGTTCTCAGCTGCCATCGCCCTCTCCTGTCGCCGTGGATACGAGCGTGCCCACCCGCATGCCGGAGATTATCCGCGCGAGGCTCGTCTCGTCGTCCATGTTGAAGACGTTGATCGGCATGCTGTTCTCCATGCACAGGGCCAGCGCCGTCGAGTCCATCACCCGCAGACGGCGCTCGATCGCCTCCATGTGGGTGATTTCGGGGATGAACTCCGCCGTCGGGTCCAGTGCCGGGTCGGCGGTGAACACACCCTCCACGCCGTTCTTGGCCATCAGGATTATCTCCGCGTGTATCTCCGCGGCGCGAAGCGCAGCGGCCGTGTCGGTGGTGAAGAACGGGTTGCCGGTGCCAGCGGCGAAGATCACGACGCGGCCCTTCTCCAGGTGGCGCATCGCGCGCCTGCGGATGTAGGGCTCGGCGACCTCGGAGACCGCGAGCGCGGACTGCACGCGCGTGTCGGTGCCGAGCTTCTCCAGCGCGTCCTGCAGGGGGAGCGCGTTCAGCAGCGTCGCGAGCATCCCCATGTAGTCGGCGGTGGCACGGTCCATTCCCGCGGCCGCGCCCTTCATGCCGCGGTAGATGTTGCCTGCGCCGACCACGATCGCGACCTCGACCCCCTGGGCGCGGATCGCGCCCACCTGGCGGGCCACGCCGACGACGCGATCGGGGTCGGTCCCGTAGTCCAGGCTGCCCATCAGGGCCTCGCCCGAGAGCTTCAGCAGGATGCGTTTGAAGGCAGGGGCCACCGCGGCAGAGCCTATACCCGCCGCGGGCCCTACTGGCCTACGGCAAAGCGCACGAACCTGCGGATTACGACGTTCTCGCCGGTTGTGGCCGTGAGCTCGTCCCGCAGCTGCTGCACCGTCTTGCCGTCGAACTTCGGGTTGTGCATCTCCTGCTCGAGCAGGGTCACCGTCTGGTACCAGGAGTCGAGCTTGCCGGTGACGATTTTCTCCCGGATGTTCTCGGGCTTGTCCGCGGCCTCCTGCTCATAGACGCGGGCCTCCGCCTCGCGCTTCTCCTGCGGCACGTCCTCGCGGCTGACCCAGTTCACGGTGGGCGAGGCGGCGATCTGCATCGCGACCTCGCGGGCGAACGTGACGAAGTCCTCGTTCTTGGCGACGAAGTCGGTGTTGCAGTCCACCTCGATCAGGACGCCGACCTTCGAGCCCGCGTGCACGTACGACTGCACGGTGCCCTCGGTAGCCGCCCGCTCTCCGAGGTCCTGGATTTTCTTGCCCTGCTTGACGCGCAGGACCTCGATCGCCTTCTCGATGTCCCCCTCGGTCTCGGTGAGGGCCTTCTTGCAGTCCATCATCCCCGCGCCGGTGCGCTCACGCAGGGCCTTCACGTCCTTGGCTGAGATCTCCACTGTGCTCATTGCTCGCTGCTCTCCGCTTTCGTCTCGTCGCTTGTCGGTGCCGGTGTCTGTGCTGGGCTCTCGGCGGCGGCCGGCGCCTGAGCCGCCACAGCCGGCTCGGGCGTGGGCGGCGCGGCGGGAGCGGCCGGCTGCTCGGCCGGCTGCTCGGGCTGCGGGACCGCTGCCTGCGCCGTCTCGGCGACGGCGGGCACCTGCGCCTCAGCGGGGGCCGGAGCCGGCGGAGCCGGCGGGGCCGCTGCCGGCGGAGCCGGCGGTGCCTCGGGGGTGGGAGCAGGCGCGGCCTGGGCCGCAGCCGCCGCGGCGGCCTCTTCGGCGGCCTTCTTGGCGGCCTCCTCGGCCTCGCGCTTGGCCTGCTCTTCCGCCTCGCGCTTCTCCTGTTCCTCTGCTTCGCGGCGCGCTCTGGCCTCGGCCTCCGCGCGAGCCTTTTCCTCGGCTTCCTTGCGTGCCCGCTCCTCCTCGGCCCTGAAGATCGTGTGGCCCTCGGAGACGACCTGGCCGATCGCCTGCGTCACAAGGGCGCACGAGCGGATCGCGTCGTCGTTGCCTGGGATGACGAAGTCGATGCCGTCCGGGTCGCAGTTGGTGTCCACGAGCCCGATGATCGGGATCCGCAGCCGCTGCGCCTCTTTGACGGCGATCACCTCTGTTTTCAGGTCGATGACGAACATCGCGTCCGGGACACGCTGCATGTCCTTCACGCCGCCGAGGTTCGCCCTGAGCTTCTCGAGGTCTGCCTGGGCGGACATCCGCTCGCGCGTCGGCAGCAGCGCCAGCTGTCCCTCGGCCTCGAAGCGTTCAAGGTCGTGCAGACGCCGGATCCGCTGGTTGATCGTCTGGAAGTTCGTGAGCAGCCCGCCGAGCCAGCGGTGGTTCACGTACGGCATGCCGGCGCTCTCGGCTACATCCTTGATCGTGTCGCGCGCCTGCTTCTTGGTCCCGACGAACAGGACGGTCCCGCCGCGGTGCGCGAGCGCTCCTGCGAACTCCTGGGCCTGCGCGAGCAGGGCCTGGGTCTTGAGCAGGTCGATGATGTAGATGCCGCCGCGCTCACCATGGATGAAACGGCGCATCTTCGGGTTCCAGCGACGCGTCTGATGGCCGAAGTGGACTCCGGCCTCCAGCAGCTCCGCAATGCCTACTTCAGCCACGGGCTACTCCCTTGTATGTGTGAGTTGTGAGTTCCGCGCGAACGGGGCGGACCCGGAGCGGGAGATGGATCTCCCCACCGGGCAGGGCCGCTATCCGCGACCGCGCGGGTCGAGGTTCAGGTTGCTTTCAGCTCAGGATAGCCCTTCCGCTCGAGCCAGCGCCGCCTGCAGGTCTGCGGGCAGCGGCGAGATGACCTCGATCCGCTCCCCGGTGACGGGGTGCTCGAACGCGAGCCGGGTCGCGTGAAGGAACTGGCGGTCCAGGCCCAGCAGGCCCGCCGTGCCGTACTCGGGGTCGCCGCACACCGGGTGCCCGATCGCACGCAGGTGAACGCGGATCTGGTGGGTTCGCCCGCTCTCCAGCCGCAGCCTGAGCAGCGAGGTGTCCCGCAGCGCCCTGTCCAGCGTGAAATGCGTCCGTGCCTCGCGCGCGCCCGATCCGCCCACGGCCATGCGGGTCCTGACCCTCGGGTCGCGTCCGATCGGCGCCTCGATCGTCCCGGTCCGCGACGGCGGGCGCCCCTCCACGAGCGCGATGTATTCGCGCTCGATCTCCCTCGCGGCAAGGGCCGCCTGCAGACGGCGCAGGACCTCCGGTGAGCGGGCGACGACCATCAGGCCCGAGGTGTCACGGTCGAGGCGGTGCACGATGCCCGCCCGCTCCGGGTCCCCTCCGCCCGTGAGCGGCGCGAGCAGCTGGCTGAGGGTGTTCTCCCTGTGGCCCGCCGCGGGATGCACCACCACGCCCGGCGCCTTGTCCACCACCAGCAGGTGCTCGTCCTGGAAGGCGATCGTGAAGGGCTCCTGCGCGCTCATGCGCTGGAATGCGTGCGCGCATGGTCTGCGAGCAGGAACAGGATCACGATCCCGAACGTGATCGACGCGTCCGCGAGGTTGAAGGGCGGCCAGCCGAGCGGCAGCTTGATGAAGTCCGTCACCGATCCGTGGCGGACGCGGTCCAGGATGTTCCCGAGCGCGCCCCCGAGGAGCATGCCGGTGGGAAGCCAGATGAGCGGCCGGTCTATGTGCCGGGCGAAGTATGCGAGCAGGACCACGAGCGCCACACCGATCAGGACCGTGACGATGCCCTGGCTGCCCGGCAGGAAGCCGAACGCGACACCCTGGTTTCGGGTGTTGATGAACTCCACACCCGGCAGGACCTTGTGCACTTCGCCCGCTACCACCGAATGTTCGATCGCGCGCTTGCTCAGCTGGTCGGCGGCGAGCACACACACGCACGTGAGCGCGACAAGCCCGATCGCGCGCGAGCTGCTCCGCGCCCTGTGCAGTCCGCTCGCCTCACTCCCATGCACCGCCAAGCTCAGCCGTGGATGAGGCGTTGAACCACGATGCTGTTGAACAGCTGCAGTGAGATGAAGGCGATTATCGGACTGAAGTCGAACCCACCGATCGACGGGATGATGCCACGGAAGATTTTCAGGAACGGTTCGCAGATGTCCCGCAGGAAACCGATCACGCTGTCCGTCACCCGTGAATAGGGCGGGCGGATGCCGGCGGCGAAGAGAAGCTGGATCACGATGTAGGCGATCAGCAGCAGCGTGTAGACGTAGATGATCGTCGAGAGGAAGTCGGCGATGTCGGTGCGCGCGGTCGCGAGCACCATCAGCGTTCCTCGAGAACCGCGTCGAGGGCGTCGCTGAACGCCGCCCGCAGGCCTCCGCGCTCGAGTGCGTCCACGCCGCGCGCGGTCAGCCCTCCCGGTGATGAGACCTCCCTGCGGACAGCCATCGTGTCGTTGCCGCGCCGGCGAAGGAGCTCCGCGGTGCCCGCGAGCGTCTGCACCACGAGCTCCGCCCCCTGCGCCGCGGGGATGCCCCTGCGCACGCCCGCGTCGACCTGGGCCTCGGCGACGAGCGCGACATACGCGGGCGCGCATGACATCAGCCCCATCGCGACGTCCACCAGGCTGTCGTCGAGCACCACCAGCGTGCCGAGCGACGCGAACAGCTCGCTCACCTGCGCGTCGATGACGGGTTCCTGCTCGGGTCCCGCCGCCTGCACGACGGCTCCCTGGCGCACCTCGACGGGCAGGGAGGGAATGAACCGGTAGACGGGCCTGGCGGGGTAGGCGGCCTGCAGGTCCGCCAGCGGCGTCGCCGCGAGGATCGAAGCGACAGCTGCGCCGGAGCCTGCGAGTTCGCCGGCGACCGCGCGCAGCTGCGCGGGCTTGTGGCACAGCACGACCAGGTCCGAGCGGTCCGCGACCGCGGCGTTGCTCGCGAGCGCGGTCCCTCCGACCTCCGCCGCGAGGCTGCGGGCGCGCTCCTCATAGGGGTCCGCGCACAGCACGGGTCGCCCCCAGCCGCGGGCCAGAGCCCGAGCCATGTTCCCGGCACCGATGAGCCCTATCTGCATCGGGGCCTCAGGCTAGCCGCGACGGACGAGCGCCGCAGCGGGAGCTGCGAGCTCAGGACTGATTGAAGAAGCCCTTCTCGATCAGACGCGCGCGCTCCTCTGCGGAGATCTCGACGTTGCGCGGGGTGAGCATGAACACCTTGTCGGCGATCCGCTGCATCCCGCCGTCGAGCGCGTACGTGAGACCGGAGGCGAAGTCGATCAGGCGCTTGGAGAGATCGGTGTCCGAGCCCTGGAGGTTCAGGATCACCGGGATCGAGTCCTTGAACTTGTCGGCGATCTGCTGGGCGTCGTTGAACGACTTCGGCACCACCAGGTGGACCTGGACGTCGCCGTTGGTGCGGGCCACCGGCTTGAGCACGGTCGTCGACCGGCCGCCCCGGCTGCGCCCAGCGGAGCTCGGGGCCGCTTCGGCTGCATCGTCGTCGGCGAAGATGTCGTCGAACTCGTCGCGGCGGCGGCGCAGGCGCCGGACGTTCGGGCGCTCCCTGTAGCGGTCCTCGATCTCGGCCTCGGGGACCGGCTCCTCCTCGTAGTCGTCGTGATGCTCCTCGGCTAGGCCGAAGTAGACGAGTGCGCTGTGCCAGGAGTCGCGGAATGCCATCGCTATGGGGTGGTTCGCCCGGAGGGCCGGTTTCCCTGCCCCGGAGAACCGTTTGCCCTGCTGATGCTAGTCGCTCTCGGTGAGAGTGCCGACCGGCGGCAGACGCCGATTATAGAGATCGGCACAAAGTGGCGGTCCGCGGCTTTGCAGAGCCAAACCAGCCCGGTGAGCGCCGCTCTGCGTCCAATCCGGCTGCCCGCGTCTGCGACGTCCAAGTCTGAGCACGCCGAAGATCAGGGCATTGCACGCCCCCAACACATCGGGGTAGGCTCGCATCGAGGGCTACCACAATGACTCGGAGGAAACGCGATGCCGACCCTGAGAATCGTCAACAGCCCGATGAACCGGGCCACGTACGACGCGACGATCGCGAGGATGGACCTCGATCATGTCCACCCTCTTGGCCTGATCATGCACGGCGCGACCGAGGTCGACGGCCACATGCTGATCGCACAGGTATGGGACTCGGAGGAGTACCTGCGCAAATACACCGAGGAGCGCCTGAACCCCGCCCTCGATGCGCTTGGCCAGTCCCTTGACTTCGACTCCACAGTGTTCGAGCTCGAGCACCTCGTCACGCCCTAGCCGCAGAGACCGTCGCGCTCGGCCGGCTGCGGCTTGAGGTCGTCGTCCCGGTGGGAGTGCATCCGGCTCCCGCAAGCCCTAGTTGGCTCTCCAGGACACGGCGGGCGCGACCTGCCCCTGGCGGCCTTCACCTGTAGAGGGTGCTCCCCACCCTGACGATCGTGGCGCCCTCCTCGGCGGCGACCACATAGTCCTGGGATGTGCCCATCGAGAGGTGTTCAAGGCCCCGCTCGTCCGCGAGCTTCCGCAGGCCGGCGAACCACGGGCGGCTGTCGGAGGGGTCCTGCGAGAGGGGCGGCATCGTCATCAGGCCCGCCACGGGGACCGGAGAGCCCGCGATGAACGCGTCCAGCTCCCCTGGGGCGATCCCGGCCTTGCCCCGCTCACCGGAGAGGTTCACCTCGACGAGGATCCTCAGCCCCGGTTTCGCGCTCTGCATGTGCCTGCCGATCTCGCGCAGCGCGGACTCCGAGGCGACCGAGTGGATCATGCTGACGTGCGGGACGATCAGTTTCACGCGCCGGCTCTGGAGCTGGCCGATGAAGTGCCACTCGAACAGGTCGCCGTGCGCCGCGATCTTCTCCTGCATGTCCTGTGCGCGGTTCTCGCCCACGAGCGTCACGCCCGCCCGCGCGAGGATCGGCATGTCCGCGAGCGCCACGTACTTCGTCGCCGCAAGGACGCGCACCGCGGGCCTGCCGTCGGGCTCGCGGGTGCGCGCCGCCTCTGAGACCTCGGCTTCGATGCGCTGGAGGTTCGCCCGCACATGCTCGCCGTCAAGGCCGGTGATCAGCTCAACCATGCGATCCCCGCCTGTCTGCCCGCCTGTGCCTGTTCGCGGCGGTGGGAGAAGAAGCGCTCGTCGCAGATCGTGCACGCATCCACGTCCTGGACGTCGCCGGCGCCCGCGCCGAGGAGCCGACGGCGGGCGATCGCGCGCAGGTCGATGGGCCCGCGCCTCGGCGGCTCGCCGAGCGCCTCATGCACCTCGGGTCCCACCTCGTAGCAGCAGCTCCCGGCGCACGGCCCGATGACGGCGCCCAGCGGCGCGTCACCGCCGAGCTCGCGGACCGCGCGGACACCCTCCTCGAGGATGCCTGCGGCCAGCCCCCGCCAACCGGCGTGGATCATCCCCACCGCGCTCTCGCAGCCGACGGCGACGAGCATGCAGTCAGCCCCGAGCACGGCGACCCCCACCCTCTCCAGCGCCGTGACGTGTCCGTCGGCGTCCATGTCGAGCGCCGCCGCGCCCTGCGCGTCAAGCATCGTCACCGTGTTCACACGGGCGCCGTGGACCTGCCTGCTCGCGCACAGCCTGCGCAGGCCGAGGTCCCGCGCGAGCTGCTCGCGGCGCTCAGCGCCGTGCTCGCAGTCCACGCCCGCGGCGGTGGACAGGTTGCCGTGCCGGCGCGTCGTGAACAGCACACGGCCGCCGCCCGGCAGGCGGGCGACCATCGCCCCCTCGAGCAGGAGTGCCTCGTGCACCTACCGGCCCTCCAGCGCAGCCGCGAGCTCTGCCTCGCGGCCGGCGGCGATCTCGCCGTCCAGCCTGCGCTGCAACGCGAGCTCAAGGCGCCGGCCGATCTCCGGGCCGCCAGGTATCCCGGCCGCGAGCAGGTCATCGCCGGTGATCGACAGGCGCACGTCGCGCAGCGAGGTCAGCCACCGGCGTGCTGCCGCATGAGCCGCGTCGCCGCCGCTCGCTCCCGCCAGCGCTATCTCCTCCGGAGCGCGCGTCCGCACGACGCCCATCAGCTCCGATGGCCTGGCGGCGTCGCCCATCCGCTGCGCGAGCTCCCGTGCGCCGCTCGCGGCGCGGGCCGCCGTGTCACGGTCGCCCGCGGGGAACTCCATCGCGTCCAGCATCTCGGCGACCTGCTGCGACGCGGCGGTGTCCGCCGCATCCGGCAGCAGGCACGCGAGGAGCAGGACGTCGGACCTGCCGTCGGCCGGCAGCAGATCCAGCGCAGCCCGAGCGCGCTCGCGGTCGAGCACGAGGCCGACCGCCGTGAGCACACCGAGGTCGTTCATTCCTGCCAGGGCCGCCGGCGCGCCGGGTTCGCCGAGCGCGAGCCGCAGCTCGGCGCCGATGCGCGCGCTCGAGACGCTCCGGAGCGCGCCCTGCTCGATCGCCAGCTGTGCGAGCGACGCCGTGGCAGGCTCGGGCGCGAACCCCAGGCGCGCGGAGTAGCGCGCCATCCTCAGCAGCCGGGTTGGGTCATCCAGGAAACTCCGCTCGTGGAGCACCCGCAGGCGGCCGGCGCCGAGGTCCTCGAGTGCATGCTCCGCTGCAGCTATCTCCCCTGCGCCCTCCCCGCCCAGGGTGACGGCGATCGCGTTGACGGTGAAATCGCGCCGCTGCAGGTCCTGTAGGACGGTGCCCTCGCGGACATCCGGGAGCGCCCCCGGTGCCGCGTAGGACTCGGCGCGCCGGCGCGCGATGTCGATGCGCCCGCCGTCCCATTCGACGGCGGCGGTGCCGAATCGCTCGTGCCGCGTGATCCGCGGCCGGTGGCCCGCATCGCCGAGCGCCTGCGCGAGCGAGGAGGCCAGCTCGTCCGCGGCGCCGGCCGTGACGACATCAATCTCGCGAGGTGCGCGGCCGAGCGTGAGGTCGCGCACGGCGCCGCCCACGAGCGCGCTGCGCTCGTTGCCCCCGCAGAGCACGAGCAGCTCGCGGCCGCCTGGGAGAGAGGCCAGCCCGGTCAGCACCCGGGTCCCGTCGGCGCCGTCGCGCTGCTGCGTCCTGTGGGGCGAAGCCTGCACGCTGCCGTCAGTCCTGGCGGACCGCCACGCCCGCGGCCGCGAGATGCGCCTTCGCCTCGCCGACCGTGTAACGGCCGTAGTGGAAGATCGATGCGCACAGCACAGCGTCCGCGCCCGCCTGCAGTGCCTGCACGAGATGGTCGAGCTCGCCGGCACCCCCGGACGCGATCACCGGGACGCCCACCGCCGAGCTGACCGCGGCGGTGAGCTCGAGGTCGTAGCCGTCGTTCGTCCCGTCGCGGTCCATGCTCGTGAGCAGGATCTCCCCGGCTCCCCGCGCCGTCGCCTCGCGAGCCCACTCCACGACATCCCGGCCCGTCGGCGTGCGGCCGCCTGCCAGGTACGCCTCCCAGCCCTCGCCGGCGTCGCCGCGCGACTTGGCGTCGATCGCGAGAACGACGCACTGCGCCCCGAAATGCTCGGCGAGCTCGTCCAGGAGCTCCGGGCGGGTCAGGGCCGCAGAGTTCACCGAGACCTTGTCTGCACCGGCATCGAGCACCGCCTGCGCGTCGGCCGCGGAGCGGATGCCGCCGCCGATCGTGAACGGGATGAAGACCTCGTCGGCCGTGCTGCGGGCGAGCCTTGCGATCGTGTCGCGCTTCTCGTGTGTCGCGGTGATGTCCAGGAACACGACCTCGTCCGCGCCCTCGCGGTCGTAGTGCGCCGCGAGCTCCACGGGGTCGCCCGCGTCACGTATGTCAACGAACTGCACGCCCTTCACCACACGCCCGCCATCTACGTCCAGGCAGGGGATGACACGCTTGAAGTTCATGCTCCCACCGTATCGACCGTGCCCGCGGGGCGGGCGGTCAGTCGCCGAGCGCGGCGCGGGCCTGCGCGATCGTGAACCGGCCCTCGTAGAGCGCCTTGCCGACGATCACGCCGGACAGGCCGTTCAGCGCGGCGAGCCCCTCGAGGTCCGCGAGCGCGCCGATACCGCCGGAGTAGATCACCTCGGCGCCGGTGGAGGCGGCGACCTCGCGCACTTCGTGCAGGTCGGGGCCCTCGAGCATGCCGTCGCGGTCGACGTTCGTGTAGACGAGTTTGCGCACGCCGCTCTCATGGAGCCCGTTCAGCACGCCCGCTGTGCTGAGCTCCCCCGTCTCGGTCCAGCCGGCCGTCGCGACGCGCCCGCCGCGCACGTCGACGGACACGAGCACCCGCTCCGGGCCGTGCGACTCGAGCGCCCTGAGCAGCAGCGCGGGATCGGTGAAGGCCGCCGTTCCGAGGATCACACGGCCGGCTCCCGCCGCGAGCGCGTCGTCGACCGCCTCTATCGACCGAAGGCCGCCCCCGTACTGCACGGGTACGCCGAGCTCGCTGGAGATCGCGTGCAGGTGCGAGAGGTTCACGGGCGCTCCGCTCCTAGCCCCGTCGAGGTCCACGACGTGCAGAGCGCGGGCACCCGCCCGCACCCAGCCGCGGGCGGCGGACAGCGGGTCCTCGTCATAGACCTTCTTGGCGTCGAAGTCGCCCTTGACGAGCCGGACGGCGTTGCCGCCGAGGATGTCGATCGCGGGGTAGAGGTCCATCACGCGAGCGCGGCCCGGGCCGTGCAGATCTGCGAGAAGTTCGAGAGCAGCCTGAGGCCCGCGGCCGATGACTTCTCGGGGTGGAACTGGACCCCGAAGAACGACCCGTGCTCCACGGCGCTGACGAACGGAGCGCCGTACTCGGCGCTCGCGAGGATGTCGCGCTCATCGGAGGGCACCGGCGCGTAGGAGTGCACGTGGTAGAAGGCGCAGTGGCGCGGGAGGCCGTCGATCAGTCTCGAGTCGCGCTCGGCAAAGGTGATCTCCGTCCAGCCGATGTGCGGCAGCTTGAGCGCGCCGGGCTCGAGCGCGAGGACCTGTCCGGGGACGATCCCGAGCCCTGCGGCGCCGCCGAGCTCGCTCGATCCGTCGAAGGCGAGCTGCATCCCGAGGCATATCCCGAGCACGGGTGTGCCCGCCTCCACGCGCTCGCGCAGCAGCTCGTCGAGACCGAGCGCACGCAGTTTCTCCATCGCACGGGGAAAGGCGCCGACCCCGGGAACGATCAGGCCGCTGGCTTCACGCAGGCTCGACGCGTCGGCGCTGACGCTTGCACGGACACCGACGTGCTCGAGCGCCTTCTCCACCGAGCGGCGGTTGCCCATCCCATAGTCGACTACGGCGATGCTCGGACCCCCGCCGTCGGGTCCGGCCATCAGGTGAGTGTCCCCTTCGTGCTCGGCACGCCCGTCTCGTGCGGGTCGATCGCGACGGCGGCGCGCAGCGCCCGCGCGAACGCCTTGAATGCCGCCTCGATCATGTGATGCGTGTTGGACCCGGTTTCCACGCGCAGGTGCAGCGTCAGCTTCGCGGCGTTCGCGAACGCGCGGAAGAACTCCTCGGTGAGCTCATGCTCGAACCCACCGGTCGCGCCCTGCGGGAGCTCCGCCTGGAAGAGCGTATAGGGGCGCCCGGAGATATCGATTGCGCAGCTGGCCCGCGCCTCGTCCATGGGGATGGTCGCCGAGCCGTAGCGCGCGATGCCGCGCCGCTCACCCAGCGCATCGTCCAGTGCCTGGCCCAGCACGATCGCGGTGTCCTCGGCAGTGTGGTGGGCGCCGGTCTGAAGGTCGCCGGCGACCGCGACGTCGAGATCGAGGTGCCCGTGGCGCGCGAGGAGGTCGAGCATGTGGTCGAGGAAGCCGACGCCGGTGCTGCGCTCACCCGCCCCGGAACCGTCGAGTGCCAGGGCGACGCGAACGTCGGTCTCGCCCGTCACGCGGTGTATCTCTGCAGAGCGGCTCATGGGTCGGGATTCTCGCGCACTCGCGCCTCCATCGACTCCGCGTGCACCTCAAAGCCCTCCGCGCGCGCGATCGGTGCTCCAGCGGCCGCGAGTTTGCGGGCTGCGCTCCCGATCCTCACCTCGGCCATCCTGCGCCGGAAATGCCGGGCAGAGAGCGTGGAGGCGAACCGTGCGGCGCCGGCTGTCGGCAGCACATGGTTGGAGCCCGCCACGTAGTCGCCGAAGGCCGTTGCGCTGTCGGCACCGACGAACACACAGCCCGCGCTCCCGACACGCGCGGAGAGACTCTCGATCTCCTCGCCGATCAGCTGCAGGTGCTCCGGCGCGAACGCGTTCGCCAGGGCGATCGCCTCGCGTGGCCCCGAGACCTGCAGGACCGCGAAGCTCGCATCCCCGACGCTCGGGCGTTCGAGAACGAGCGCCTGCAGTTCCTCAGAGAGCGCATCGCAGATGCTCGCCGCCGGGGATGCCGCGGCTACGAGGCTCCCCGCACCGTGCTCGCCCTGGGCCAGCATGTCCAGCGCCGCCATCCGGACCTCGTCCGGCGAGACGCCTGCGCCGAGGAGAACCAGCAGATCGCTCGGCCCGGCGAACCCGTCGATGCCGACGATATTGGACAGCTGGTGCTTGGCCTCCTGGACCCAAAGGTTTCCCGGCCCGACGATGACATCGACCGGGTCCACGCTCTGCGTGCCGTGGGCGAGGGCCGCGATCGCCTGTGCGCCTCCCATGCGGTACACGCGTTCGACGCCGCACAGCCTGCAGGTGCCGAGGATGACCGGGTCGATCTGGCCGTCCGGCCCGGGCGGCGCGCAGACCACGACGTCGATGACGCCGGCGGCACGCGCGGTAACGACGCCCATCACAACCGAGCTCGGGTATGCGGCGCGGCCCGCGGGCACGTAGACGGCGGCCGCCCCGACCGGCACCTCCCGGAGGGTGATCCGGTGTCCCTGCGGCAGGTCGACCTCCTGGTCGTGACCGACTCCCGCCTCCGCGACGAGCGCCACATTCGCGATCGCCACCTGCAGTCCTGCGACGAGCTCGAGGCCGAGCATCTTGATCGCTTCGTCGAGCTCCTCGGCGGGGACGACCAGCTCGCGCGGCTCCGCGCCCGCCGTGTCGAGCTCGCGTGTGTACCTCATCACCGCCTCGTCCCCCTCCGTGCGGACAGCGTCGATGATCACCCGCACCTGGTCGGCGACCGAGGAGCCCGCGGGCGTCAGCGAGCGCAGGTGGGCGGCGGCGCCCGTCGCTCCTCCGAGCGCGGCGAGCCTGTCGCCGTCGATGCGCTCGAGCTGCAAGTCAGGCTCCGGCGGCGCGAAGTCGCGCCACGACGTCATCTATCTCCGCGGCCTTCAGCTTGTGCGCGACGGGGTTCGCGACGAGCCTGGCGGTGCAGACGAGGATCTCCTCGCGCACCACGAGGTTGTTCTCGCGCAGGGTCGTGCCGGTCGCCGTGAGGTCGACGATCGCCTCGACGATGCCCGTCAGCGGCGCGAGCTCGACGGAACCCTTGACCTCGACGATCTCGGCCTGCCGGCCCGTCTCCTCCAGGTGCCTGGCGGCGATCCGCGGGTACTTGGTCGCAACTCGCATCACACCGAGCCGGCGCAGGGCCTCGACCGCCGGGTCTGGTCCCGCCTTGCTCGCGAGAACCATCGTGCAGCGCCCGTAGCCGAGGTCGAGGAGCTCGTATACGGCGCGGCCGCGGGCCCCTGGGGCCTCCGCGCCCTGCTCGAGGAGCACGTCCTTGCCGGTGATGCCGATGTCCGCAGCTCCCGCCTCCACGTACGTCGGGACGTCCGACGGACGCATCGTGATCACGCCGATGTCGGCGAACAGCAGCTTGCGGTCGTTCGAGCGCAGTTCGTCCGTGTTCAGCCCCAGCCCCGCGAGGAGGTCGACGGTCCCGGAGAACAGCGCTCCCCGCGGAACCGCGATGGTCAGGCCGTTGGTGGGGCTGTTCATGCGCCCTCGCGCTCCGCGCCCGGGTCGCTGCGCGCGAGCAGCGCGCCGGTCCCGCGCTCCTCGCCCGCGAGCGCTATGTGCAGGCGGTCCACGCCGAGCGCGAAGCCGACTGCGGGGAGCCGGCGCCCGAACCGGCCCAGCAGGTCGTCGTAGCGGCCTCCGCCGCCGATGGGGGCGCCGAGGGCGGGGTCGTAGACGTCGAAGATCGCACCCGTGTAGTAGCCGATGTTCCGCACAAGGCCGAGGTCGAAGATCACCCGGGCGGCGACCTCCGGTTCGAGGAGCTCATGGACGCCGCGCAGTCCCGTGACAGCGTCCTCGGCGGGGGCGGGGGTGTCCGCGAGGATCTCCGGGCCGCCTCTGCGCTGCGGGACATCCACGAGCAGCTCCGCGGCCTCTCCGGTGATGCCGGAGTCCGCGAGTGCCTGCCCGAGGCCGACGAAGTCGCGTCGTACCAGTGCCTCCAGCAGCGCCGCGCGCGCGTCCTGCGGCACGTCGAGGCTAGCCATGAGCGCCGGGAACAGTGAAGCGTCGCCGACACCTATGCGGTAGTCCTTCAGGCCCGTCGCGTCAAGCGCATGGCACAGCACGGTCAGGGCCTCGACGGTGCCCTGCGGCGCCGGGGACCCGATCAGCTCGATGCCGGCCTGGAGCAGCTCGCGCGGCTGTCCTCGCTGGGGCGGCACCCCGCGGTAGCAGTGCGCGAAGTAACAGAAGCGAAGCGGCGGGTCACTGGACGCGTAGCGCGTGGCAACGACACGGGCGATGGGCACCGTCATGTCGGAGCGAAGCGCGAGCACGTTGCCGGACTCGTCGAACACGCGGTAGGCGGGGCGCGCTTCGGCCATGTCGGCGCGCTCGAGGACGGACTCGTACTCGAGCGCCGGCGTGTACACCTCGCCGTAGCCGTGCCGCTCGAAGACCCCCCTCAGGGCGTCGGTGATCGCGCGCACCTCGCGCGTCTCATCTGGGAGCACGTCGCGCGTGCCGCTGGGTATCGGGTGGATCATCCGACCCGAGATTATGCGTGTACGGGCTCCGTGGCCACACGCTCGATGCGCGCGCCGAGGTCCCGGAGGCGCTCGTCGATACGCTCGTAGCCACGGTCGATCTGGCGGATGTTCCCGATCTCGCTTCGCCCCTCGGCACACAGCGCTGCCAGCAGCATCGCCATTCCGGCACGGATGTCTGGCGACTCCACGCGCTCGCCCCGGAGCCTGCGCGGCCCGGTTACGATCACACGGTGCGGGTCGCACAGCACGATGTCGGCGCCCATGAGGATCAGCTTGTCGGTGAAGACCAGGCGGTTCTCGAACATCCACTCATGGACGAGGATCGAGCCCTCGGCCTGGGTCGCGAGCGCGACCGCGATGGATGTCAGATCGGCCGGGAACGCGGGCCACGGGCCGTCCTGGATCTTGCTCTTGTACTCGCCGACATCGGCCTGCGCCACAAGACGCTGGCCGCCCGGAACGAGCAGGTCGTTGCCGTCAAGTTCAGAGTGCAGCCCGACCCGCTCGAAGACCAGGCGGATCATGCGCAGGTCACCCGGCACCGTGTCCTTGATCCGCAGCTCGCCGCCAGTGACGCCGGCCAGAGCCATGAAGCTGCCGATCTCGATGTGGTCGGGCGCGATGTTGTGTTCGCATCCGCTCAGACGATCCGCGCCGTTGACGGTGATGAGGTTCGAGCCGATGCCCTGGATGTCCGCGCCCATCTTCACGAGCATCCGGGCGAGGTCCTGCACGTGGGGCTCGCACGCGGCGTTCCCGATCATCGTGGTGCCCGGCGTGAGAGCGGCCGCCATCAGCGCGTTCTCGGTGGCCATCACCGACGGCTCATCCATGAACACATCCGTGGAGCGCAGCCCCAGCGGCGCCGTGAGAACGATGTTCCGCCCGCAGTCGACACCCGCGCCCATCGCCCGAAACGCGTCCAGGTGGGGGTCAAGGCGACGGCGGCCGATCACGTCGCCGCCCGGCGGCGGCATCACGGCGCGGTGAAAGCGTGCCAGGAGCGGGCCGGCCAGGAGGAACGAAGCCCTGATGAGCTCGGCGAGCTCCGGCGCGATATCGACGGAGTGCACGGAGGCCGCGCACAGGGACACCTCATTGGGCCCACGCCAGTTCACCTCGACGCCGATGGCGGAGAGGATGTCGATCATCGCCTCCACGTCGCGTATCCGAGGCACGTTGCCCAGGATCACCTCATCCTCCGTGAGGAGGCTGGATGCAAGGATGGGTAGAGCCCCGTTCTTGTTCCCGGCGGGTGTCATCGTGCCGGAAAGCGGGACGCCGCCTTCGATTACGAACTTCTCCATGAGCTGTCGGCGCCGCCCGCGGCCCCGGAAAGGCCCGTCGGTTCCACGCTTGGAGAGCGTAACAGCCATCTCTCGCAGTGGTTCGCCCTCAACTGCGTGAAACCTGCAGCTCTCGACGGATCAGGGCTCCTCGCTCTAAACCTTCGCGGGGGCCAGATGCAAGCCGGATTGCAGCACATCTACCCGCAAACGGCTCCACAGAGCCAAATCTCCCCCACGGGCACCTCGGCGCACGCACGTTCGCCCGTTTCCGTCCGGTACCGGTCCTAGCTTTACGAACACATGTTCCCCCCTAAGAGAACATCGCCACTGCGCCAGCGAGCGCTCGGTGCGCTCCGCCTCACCCGCTCGTTCCTGCTGCTCGAGGACGACCATGAGTTCGGCTGGGAGGCCGACCAGGACGAGCCGGTGACGGCCTCACACCCGCACCGGGCGCCGCTGCGCACGAGCGCCCGTTATGGGCGCCCAGGACAGCCGCCGCAGGCCCCCATGACTTGCCTGTGCCCCATAGTCGCCAGAGGGCCCCAGAGGCCGGCTCCGCAGCGACGTCTCGCGGCAGGCCGCGCCCCTGAGCGCGACTGCAGCGCGCTGCACTAGCCTCCCGGGCGGCATAGCCCATCCGCGACCCAGGGCCGCCCGCCTTAACGGCCGCGAGCCGCCCGGTGGCGGCTCGCTGACCTTATGAAGAAACCGGCGGCGTCCTACTCTCCCAGGCCCTTGCGGGCCAAGTACCATCGGCGCTGAGAGGCTTAACTGCTCTGTTCGGAATGGGAAGAGGTGTTTCCCCCTCGCTAAAGCCACCGGAAAAAGGCGAGAGACCACGCCTCCTCGGTCCTTCAAAACTGCACAGCGCCACAACGAGTATCAAAAAATCCGTCAAGCCCTCGACCCATTAGTACCGGTCTCCTTCAGACGTTACCGTCCTTCCAGATCCGGCCTATCAACCTGGTGGTCTACCAGGGGTCTTACTCCCTCTAGGGGATGGGAGAGTTCATCTTGAGGCCGGCTTCCCGCTTAGATGCTTTCAGCGGTTATCCGATCCACACGTAGCTAGCCTGCTATGCCCTTGGCAGGACAACAGATACACCAGAGGTGCGTTCATCCCGGTCCTCTCGTACTAGGGACAAATCCTCTCAACTCTCCAACGCCCACGGCAGATAGGGACCGAACTGTCTCACGACGTTCTGAACCCAGCTCGCGTACCGCTTTAATGGGCGAACAGCCCAACCCTTGGGAGCAACTCCACCCCCAGGATGCGACGAGCCGACATCGAGGTGCCAAACCGGGCCGTCGATGTGGACTCTTGGGCCCGATAAGCCTGTTATCCCCGGAGTACCTTTTATCCGTTGAGCGACGGCACTTCCACTTGCTACCGCCGGATCACTAAGACCTGCTTTCGCACCTGCTCGACCTGTCAGTCTCGCAGTCAAGCTCCCTTGCTACCTTTGCGCTCTACACACGATTTCCGACCGTGATGAGGGAACCTTTGTGCGCCTCCGTTACATTTTGGGAGGCGACCGCCCCAGTCAAACTACCCGCCTGGAACTGTCCAGCGCCCGGGTTCACGGAACGCTGTTAGAAATCCAATACACCAAGGGTGGTATCTCAAGGTTGGCTCCACGCCGGCCGCAACCAGCGCTTCAAAGCCTCCCACCTATCCTGAGCGAAGTGCACCGAACTCCAATACCAAGTTGTAGTAAAGGTTCACGGGGTCTTTCCGTCTAGCCGCGGGTACTCGGCATCTTCACCGAGACTGCAATTTCACCGAGCTCCTCGTTGAGACAGCGCTGAAGTCGTTACGCCATTCGTGCAGGTCGGAACTTACCCGACAAGGAATTTCGCT
>Ga0182013_10003029_pt1 | contig 21359 bp, 18 predicted proteins | sample 612S2MmetaG_FD_120487 | JGI IMG/M metagenome (GOLD analysis project Ga0182013, IMG submission 120487) | Permafrost microbial communities from Stordalen Mire, Sweden - 612S2M metaG | ecosystem: Environmental > Terrestrial > Soil > Wetlands > Permafrost | place: Sweden: Stordalen | collected... | reverse complement strand
TGACCGAGTTCGGGCGGACGCCTTTCTTCACCGGCGCCGAGTTCGAGGAAATGGGCTATAAAATGGTGATCTGGCCGGTCAGCAGCCTGCGCGCCGCCAACAAGGCACAGGCGGAATTGTACGCATCGCTGGCGAAGCACGACAGCACCCACAAGATGGTCGAACGCATGCAGACCCGCGCCGAACTCTACGCGACCATTGGCTATCACGATTATGAGGCGCTGGACGCGTCGATCGTGACCACGATCATCCCCTCGGGGATGCCGCAGCGAGGGCAATAACCGTCACCGGGTCTTCCCGGCCTGCCGGCATAAGCACTCGTTAAACATTCCCCGGCACATTGGGCCGTGCGCCCGCGCGTCATGACGCGCGGACGCACCCTAACCCATGGCCGACAGGTGCCGCGCGAATGTCAGACCGCTTGATCCGCTACGCCGCGAACGCGCGCTTACAGAATCACCCAAACCCTCTGCTGGAATACGGCGCCAAGGTCTATTCCCAGAACGACGAGGATGGCATCACGTTTGAAATCCTGCGGCGCATTGGGGTGTCGGGCGGAGTCTTCGCCGAGTTCGGCGTCGGCAATGGCGTCGAAAACAACACGCTCGCGCTGGCCGCCGCCGGATGGAGCGGATTCTGGACCGGCGCCGGCGATCTGGCGTTCGACACGAACCCGGGACGATCCGCGCAACCAAATTTTCATTATCAAAAAGGTTGGATCACCCAATCGAACATCGTCGATTTCCATCGCGACGGACTCGCCGCGATCAGACGGCCGCGATGCGACCTGATCTCTTTGGATCTTGACGGCAACGATTATTATTTCGTCGATGCATTGTTGGCGTCCGGCGCCAGGCCAAAACTGTTTATCGTCGAATACAACGGACGTTTCATTCCCCCCATTAAATTCAAAATCGACTACGATCCCGATCACCATTGGGCCGGTGACGACTACTTCGGCGCCAGCCTCGCCAGTTTCGCCGGCATGTTCGAAACGCATGATTATTTCCTCGCATGCTGTAATATCACGGGCGCGAACGCGTTCTTCGTACAAAACGAATACCGGCCGTCGTTCGAGGACATCCCGAGGGAAATTGAGCGATTGTACGCTACGCCGAAATATTTCCTGACCGGCCTCGACTTCTCCGGCCATCCCCCGTCATCGCGCACGGTCGAAGCGATCTTTCGGAACCTCAACGCGAGGTCAGACCCGGATCGATCCTGAACAGGGTGCGCTGGCGGCCGATCCCCGCCCCGTGGTAGGGCGACGCCTCTTTCCGAAGGAGGGGGATCGAACCCATGCGACGCCGTCATCTGCTCGCCCTGCTCACCGTGACCCTCGCCACGCCCGCCTGGGCGGTCGATACCTCAAAAGCCCAGCCGGAATTGCCGAAAGAGGAACTGGTGATCGTGACCCGGGATGGGCCCCGGCATGTATTCCACGTCGAAATGGCGCTGAGCCAGGATCAGCAAACCGTCGGCGAGATGTTCCGGCCCACGGTCCCGGCCGACGGCGGCATGCTGTTCGACTGGGGTGTGCCGCGCGAATCCCAGATGTGGATGCGCAATACCATGGCGTCGTTGGACATGATCTTCATCAACGCGGACGGGTCGATCCGCTCGATCGCCGAGAACGCGGTGCCGCAGAGCCTCGCGGTCATCGACAGCCGAGGCCCGGTGCGCGCGACACTGGAAGTGGCGGCGGGGACCGCCGCGCGGCTGAACATCCGCGTCGGCGACAAAGTCGAGCAACGGATTTTCGGCAACCAGAAGTGACCGGCTCCGCCAGGGGCTAGAGCAACCGGGGAGCCTGTCGTTGACCTTCCAGCGTCCGTGTTGGTGCCCTCGCGCTTCACACCGGCTTTGACCGCCCGAAGATTGGCGCTACCATCGCCGCCATGCGACTGGCCTCGAAGACTTATGACGTGACCGACGTTTGGGCGGTGCAGGAGCTTTACCACTCCAACGGCTGGACCGATGGCCTGCCGATCGTTCCGCCCACCCGCGACGCGGTCTCGGCGTGCCTGGATTGGGCGATGCTGCCGCCGGAACAATTGATCGGCATCGAACCGGTGCGCGGTGTCGCCATCACCGCCGAGAAACTCGCGATCAACGCCGTGATGGCGGGCTGCCTGCCGATGCATTTTCCGGTCGTCGTCACCGCGTTCACCGCGATGCTGCGGCCGGAGTTCCTGTTGCACGGCGCCACCGCGTCGACCGGCGGCTGCGCGGTGCTGGTGATCATCAATGGTCCCATTCGCCGCGAACTCGGGATCGACAGTTCGTTCAACACTCTGGGGAACAGCGACCGGGCGACCGCCGTGATCGGCCGCGCCATCCGCCTGGCGCTGATCAACATTCTTGAGGTGCGGCCGGGAGGGATCGATCGTTCCACGCTCGGGCATCCGGGCAAATACAGTTACTGCATCGCCGAGGATGAGGAAAACACCACCTGGCCGCCTTTATCGGTGCAACGCGGGCTGCCGCCGGACGTGTCGGCGGTGACGGTGCTCGCCGCCGGCGCGCCGCGGCAGATCATGAACGAGTGGACGACGAAGCCCGAGGAAATCCTGGAGACTTTCGCCGCCGAAATGCGCGCCAACATGCGGCATTATTCGATCTGGCCCGGCAACTACGTGCTGATCATCCCGCCGCAACTGCGGGAACACCTGCAAGCCGCCGGCTGGGGCAAGACCGAGATCGCCGCTTACATTTTCGAACGCGCCCGGATCCACCGCCGCGAGTGGGCGGAGGTCGGCAAAAGCGTCGTCGTGCGCGATCGCGGCGACACGGTTTATGCCGCGCTCGAGTCACCGGATCAGTTGCTGGTCGTCGCGGCGGGTGGTCCGGCGGGCGGGTTCGGCGCGATCATTCCCCCCTGGCTCGGCCATAAAAGCCGCACCGTGACCGAGCCGATCGGCGTCTGTGTTGACTGCGAACCCCCGAGGGCCTGAGCTTTGGGCCAGTGAAAAATGGAGACTGCGTCATGGACCTTCAGGTCCTCGATCCCACCAATGAAGCGATCCCGGCGGTAGGCCAGCCAGCGCCGCGATTGACGACGCTGGCTGGCCGTACCGTCGGGTTTATTTCGAATGGGAAAGAAGGCAGCAAAGGCTTCTTCGCCCATCTCGACCGGATTTTGCGCGACGAGTTCGGGGTCGCCAACGTCGTCACGCGGGTGAAATCAAATTACAGCGCGCCGGCCGATCCACATATCGCGGCGGAGATCCCTCAGTGGGACGCTGTGGTTTCCGGGATCGGCGACTGAGGCAGTTGCTCGTCGTGCAGTTTGCATGACGCCGTGACCGCCGAACGTCTGGGCCGGCCCGCGATGGGCGTGATGACGACCCGTTTCGTCAGCGCGGCGGAGTTGATGGCGCGCGTGCTGGGGATGCCGGGGTATCCGTTCGTGGTGATCCCGCATCCGGTCAGCAGCGCGACCGACGACGACTTGCGCGCGATGGCGGGGATCGCCGCGGCGGACGTGAACCGGCTGCTGCTGGGGGCGTGATCCCACCGCCGCGGGGTTACGCCACGGGGATTACGGGTGGACGACGACCTTACTGGCGCTCAGGGTCTGGCCGAGGCTGTCGCGCAGCCAACCCGCCGGCATGGCGCGGTAAAATCCCGCGCGTAGCTCGGCGAGCCGCGCGTTGCTCATGCCGATCATCTCCGGCGTGAAAAACTCCGCCCCGTCCGTGAACATCAGATAGGCCTGAGCCTCGTTTTCCATCACCTCTTCGAGGTTGGAATCATAGCCATCGGACTGCAGATGGCGCCGGATGTGATCACGCTCGGCGGAGGTCAGGGTCTGGGTCCAGAACCGGTGGACGAACGCCGCGTAGGTTGGGTTGGTGAAATACTCGCCGTGCGACAGCTCATGATGCAGGATGGTGGCGCGCGCGGCACGGGTCACGTGCTCGTCGGCGCCGATTTGCGGAATCGAGATCAGGCCGCCTCGCGCGTTCGCCTCGAACCAGCCCTCCTGGCGGATCAGGTGGCCAAGCGCGTCTTCCTCCTCAAGCAAGGCGATGTTGTCGCGTTCGGCCAGGGCGAAGAAACGGATCAGTTCCGCGCTGCTGTAATCGTGACCGTAATAGAACGTCTCGACCGTATCGCCGCCCGCGCGGATGGCGGCGACGAGATCGACCTCGGACAGCAGGCGGTCGTGCGGCAGGCCCGATTTCTCGATCAACGCGGCGGCGCGGTTGAGCATCCGCCCTTGCTCCCGCAACGAAGTGAAGTCGAGCACCAGGATGCGCGGATTCGGTTTGAAGCGGAACACCGTCAGGTCGGGGGCGGCGCCGGGGGGAACGTGATCGAGAATGGATTGCTCGGTGCCGGTTTCGATCCGGAACTCTTGTTGGCCGATCGCCGGGTGAGCGGGTTCCACGGGGAGAGGCAACAGGACCGGCGTGATGGCCGTGCCGGTCCGTGCCGGGGGCTGGGTCGCCTCGGACGTGGCCAACGCCAGCGCGCCCTGGGCTGGCGCGATCTGGGGTGGCGCGATCTGGGCTGGGACGATCTGGGCCGACGTGGTTTGCGTTGGCGTGGTTTGGGACGGTGGGATCAAGCCCGCCTGAGACACGGGCGCGGCCGTGGTGGCGACCGGGGGCGGCGTTGGCGCCGATTTCCCCAAATAGAGGCCCCCAACCACCGCGAGAACCACAGCCAGGGCCGGCAGTGCGATCGCCAACGGGGAAACGCGCCGCGCCGAGATGGCGCCTGGCGCCCGTGCGATGGTGCCGCGTGAGGCGGGTGACGAGGCGGGCGAACCGCCAGCCCCGGCCGAAACGCCCGCGAACGGTTTCGTCAGCCGGACCGTTGGATCGTCGTCAGCCGGTTGCGGCATCCTGGCGTCGCCATAAGCTGGATGAAGGCCCGGATCCTGGCTCGTGACAGGATCCCTGGCCCGGGAAGAAGCCTGCCTGGGGAAGGGGATCGCCCGATCCGCTACGGGCGCAGGATGCCCCAGCCTTGGATCGAGAGCAAGGGCGATATCACGCGGCGAGACAATGCCAGGCTGTTTGGGAAACCCTCCCGATCGCCGCGGCGGAGGCCGGATCGCGCTCGGAGAAGCGTCGCTCATTCGTGGCCGTCGAGCAGGGTTTTTTTGTTTATGGCCACCTGGGTCCTGACGAGCGAGCGGGGGTGCCTCGCCGGGGCGGAGAGGCTGAACGCCCTACGGCGGACGTGGCCGCCTGGCTTCCCCAATAAGCGAATTCTGCTTGCGCGGGGCTTTCATCTCGCGAGATGGACGGGGTATCTCACACCCGGGGCGAGCCGTTCGCGCGACCGGCGGGACGCGTCGGCGGGTGCCATCGAGCGGTCATGGACACGTGGGCCGAGCATCGATCCGGCACCCTGAGGCGTACATACAAAACGCGCGGCCCGAAGGCCGCGCGTTCCGAAAAGGAAGGATCATTGTGTCGCTGGTCAGGCGCCGAGGTTGACGACCTGCACGCGACGGTTGCGGGCTTCCGGCGTCTGCGGCGGTGTGTCGACAAGCGGGCGCTCCTGGCCCATCCCGACTGCTTCCAGCCGCGACGGCGCCACGTTGTACTGGCTCGTCAGGTAGGATACGACGGCCTCCGCGCGCTTCTGCGATAGCGCCAGGTTTTCCTCGCGCGAGCCGACATTGTCGGTGTGGCCCTCGATGCGGAAGCGGAAGCTGGCGAGGTCGCTGGACGCCAGAGCCTTGCCCAGAGCATCGAGAGACGCGCGGGTGGCGGGCGTCAGGTCGGCCGACCCGGTGGGGAAGTTGACGGTCAGGTTCACCGACGGCCCGGATACCGGCGCCTGGGTTTCCGTCGGAGCCGCGGTATGCGCGACCCGCGGTTGCGATGGCGCCGCCGAGGTTGACACCGGACGGGCGGGCGCGGGCGCCTGCGCGGCGGGCGCGCTGCCGCCCAGTTTGATGCCGCGCGTCGAGCCTGACACGAGGTTTCCGGTGGGCTTCAGGGCGTTGATAATCGAGTCAGCCGATTGCTGCGCACTCGCACCACCACCAGCTCCGGTCACGGCGAACATGGCGAGGGGAATGGCGGCGATGGGTTTCAGGAACCCGCGCATGATTGATCCTCCTTCGGCGGCAGGGTTTGCTCTATAGGCGCGCACCATAGGAGAGTCGATCAGTTTAATCAAACATTGTCCGCCTGAATCCAAGTCAGCGCGATAATCTTTTTTTTCGGTACATGAGACGCGACCGGTGAATGGAGTGAGCGGGGCCGCCGGACGATTGGACCCGAAGCAACGGGCTCGAGCCCAGGAGCGGCGGCTGATTCCGGGGCATCCAGGATGACGGTGACAGAGCGGACGTCCATGGATCCCCGGACTAGCAGACGCCGGTTCGCTTCATCATGGGAATGAATCGGTCGAGGCACGACTCGACCGATTTCCGGACCGCTTCCTCCTGCGCCGGGTCGGCGTTCAACGCCCGCACGAGGCCTTCGAGGCTGGTGACTCCCACGCGGGTGTAGTCCAGCACCACCAGCGCCATCAGCGGCACCACCACGGGGATGCCGGTCGGGCGGCACGCGGCGGCGACCGGGCGCTGCGGCGGCTCCCGGACAATCATTCGCCGGGTGGAAGCGGTGTTGAAGCGGATTGCCTCCGGGCCGGGTTCGGTGTTGGGACGCGACGCCGGCGCGACCATGTCGGCGGCGATCAGGATGCTGATCAGCTCCGCGGGGTTGTCGCGGCGGCCGACGATATTCGGCAGGTCCAGCAAATCGCGCACCCGCGAGGAGCGAGTATCCAGGGCCTCAACTATCGGTAGGTAGAACTCCTTGTTCAGTTCCGCCCGTCCCGCGGGTGTATCGACGGCCTCGGGCAGTTCCAGTGGTGTTTTGAGCAGCGTGAGGCTGACATCCATCAGGGCGTTGGCCCGCTCTGCCAGGTTCAGGCGGCGGGCGCCCCGCACGAAGACGTCGTGCCGCAGCCCGCGCGGACAACACATGTCCTTGATCAGTTCCTGCATCGCCGGATCGCTGTAGCGGTTGAAGATCTCCCGCTGCTCTTCGCTCAGCATCAGTTCGGGGAAATTCTCGGTCAGGTTGCTGGAGGCGATCCAATCCAGCTTGGCCTCGCTCAGCGCGGCGGCGACGTCCATGGCGAAGCAGGGCTGCCAGTGGGCGTTCATGAACTCGTGCGCCAGATAATGCACGCTGACGCTGTCCAGCGCCTCGATCAGGTTCGTGAGGCTCTTGTTGTCCTGCAACGAATGCGCGCCGACCGCGGCGAGATCCTTGACGACCCGAAGGCCTTCCTTGGCCTGGACGTCACTGCGGCCCGGCGTTCGCCGGCCGACCTCGCGGATGATCCGCGCGGCGCCCATCCGCTCCTGCCAGCCGGGAAGGGTGTTATAACTGATGTGAACCAGCCCGCCCGGCCGAACCTTCTGGGCCAGCAGCCGAACGATGCCTTGTTGCGCCGCCGGGGGGACCCAGCTCCAGACGCCGTGCATGGTGACGAAGTCCATCTCCGGCAAGTCACGTAACGCCGGGTTGTCCTCCCAACTCGACAGGTCGCCTTCGACGAACGTGATGTTGGTCAGGCCCGCCTCGGCGGCCCATTCGCGCGCGGTGGCGATATGCGCGGGGTTGAAGTCCACGGCGGTGACGGTCCAGGATGGGTTGCTCGCGGCCAACGCCATCGCGCCGTAGCCGAAGCCGCACCCCAGTTCGAGCAACTGGACGGGGTCATCGCCGGCGGGAATGGTGGCCAGGGAGCCCCCGATGATCGAGGCCAGGGCCATCATCATCGGCGATTGCTGGCGGTACCAGCCCAGGGAGTAGGTCACATCGGTGACGTAGCCGCCGCCCCAATCGCTCATGCCACGGGCTCCTTTGTCGCGATATTTCGCGTGTTGGTGGATTTGGAAAAACGCTCCGACGCCAGACCGGGACGATGAGCTTCGGCTGGGGCCACGCTTTGCGCCTCAATGATTTCGGCTTCGAACACCGATTCTCCGGCGTCTTCGGTGCGCCGCGGACCGCCGACGCCATGCTCGAGCCAGGTGTTCCAGCCCAGGCGCGGTGGCGGATCGACGGTGGCGTCGAGGCGCAGCAGCGGCACGGAACCGGCCCTCAACACGGGATTGATCGCGAAGCCGATCTCGAAACCGACGAACGTGCGTACCAGCGAGACCAGGCGTTGCAGTGCCAGGCGATCCGGCAGTAGCCGCTCGAACCCGGCGCGATCCAGCGGGCCGATCCGCAGGATCACGCGAGCCTGCGGATCCCAGGCGCGCACGCCGGCGGCCGCGTTGGCGCTGAGCTGGTTGAACTGACCGATCGCGCCAATCCGGGTACGTTGATCCGGCGGCAGGTTGAGCCAGGCGCCGGCGAACTCGATCACCTCGACGCGCATGCCCAGCCAATCGGAGACGAGGGCGCCGAGGCGTTCGGCGGAGCGCGGGCGCATGGCGAACAGGCCGGCGTAATGCAGCAGCGGTTCGTTGCCGATCAGCATTCGGTCGGTCAGATGCGCCGTGCCGTGCCCGGTCAGCGCCAACAGGACTTTGGCGATCGGGTCCTCGGCGGGCGGCGTTCTGAGGGCCGCGCCCTCGGCGGCGCGGGCGGGCCGGTATTTGGCGCCGGCGCGAGCGAAGAAAGCGACGAAGCGGTGGCTGAGCGTGTCGAGGAACGCGTGCAGCGAGGACGACCGGTTGCGCAATGCCTGCACGACGGCGTCGGTGTAATGCCGCGGCAACACGCCGGAGGGACCGGTCAGCCCGATCATGGCGACCGTCACGTCGGGCCGCCCCGCGGGAGGGCCTTCACCTCGGACGTCCAGAACGTCGGCGGCGGGAAAGGTCAGGCCAGGCGGGCTGCGGAAGCGCGCGACCTCAGCCGGATCCTCGGTGCGCCGGGCCAGCGTCAACACGCGAACGGCGGCGTCAAAGGCGAACCGCCTGGGCGTTCGCGCCAGCGCCTGGAGCGGCGACGGCGCTTTCATACCAGCACGCGGGTTCCGCTACGGGCAGGCCAGGCGCCGGCGTTGCCGGGACGGCCGCGCAGCACCGCGCGGGTGCGGGTGAAGCTGTTGATGGTGGCGTGCAACGCCAGGAAGCGTTCCAGCACGCTGGCCAGCAGGAACAGCCCGCCGACCTGCCAGGCGCGCGGATCGAACTCCAGCGTGATGTCCAGGCCGCGGCAGAACGCGCCCATCCGGCCGGGCGCGCGGGCGGTGCCGGGGGCGGAGGTGACGCTCATCAGGGCCTCGATCGCCGTGGCGGTTTCCGGCGTGTCGCGGAACGCGTAGAGCCGCAGCACTTCCTTCAACGCGTCGGCGCCTCCCGTGCCACCCGCGACCGAAAGATGACCAAGCGACAGGTGCGAAATCAGCCGCCAGAAGCCGTTTTCGCGCAACGGCGGGCGCAGGGTCGTGGTTGGCGGCGTCACCGGCGTGATCGCGGCGACCGAGGCGGCGCCTTCGACCAGCCGCAACGTGGGCCGCCCGCCGCCATACGGTAGGTCGGTCGGCAGATCTCGGTTCAGGCAGAGCGCGTCCACCGACAGCGTCGCGTTGGCCGGGGCCGCCGGGTCGAAGCCAGGATCGTGCGGCGCCAGGAACACCTCGGTACCGGGGACCCCGGGCGACGCGGTGCGCCTTGTCGCGTGATAGAACCCGCCGGGAAGGTCCGGATCGGGGTCGGATTCGGTCAGCCGGTGGAACGGCCGCCAGGGACGTGAGGACCCGTCGGGCAAGGTCTCCCGCACGCGCTCGACACTCCAGACCTCGGCGTATCGCGGGCGCCGCGCGTCGGGCACGATGCGATATTCGGTCTCCGTATGGGTGATGGCGATCGGTTCGCAGCGGCGGTGGAACAGGTTGACCAGCGGCACGCAGCCCAGAGCCAGCGACTGCTGGCCGACGGTGCGCTCCAGCTCGGTGACGGCGCGATCGAGATACAGGAAGATTTCCAGCCGGTTGCCGCCGGTCGCCAGGGTCTTCTTGTTGATGCCGCCGATGTCGATGAACAGGAACTTTTCCGGAAAAGTGAAATATTCGGTCAGCAGCCGGAAGCCGGAAAAACCGCGCGCGGACCAGGGCAGCAGCGCTTCATCATCGGCGAAGCCGGCCGGTTGCACGACCTGCGCCGGCACGATGACCGGGTTGGGGTCGATCGCTGAATCGGCGAAGGCCACCGACAGCACGTGACCGCCCAGAAGCTCGTACAGCGGCAAGGTCTGGTTCGACGGGCCTTGCAGGAAGAACCGCAGCCGATCGACGCCCAACTGGGCGAACGTCATATCCGGCATCAGGCATTTCAGCGTGATCCGCAATGCCGCGACCGCGCCGGACGCCGCCGGGTTGGCGGGGGCGACGATCGGCAGGCCGGTGAGGCGGACATTCTCCACCTCGATCGGCCACAGGGTTACCGGCGCGGTGGTGCGATAGCGCAGCGCCTCACCACGCACCGGTTCAGTGTCGAACTCGGTGCCCACCGGCCGCGTATCGGGCAATTGCAGATCGGGGGAGCAATCCAGCCTGGCGATCATGCAGGACGGCACCGGGGCGAGGTAATGCGGATACAGCATGCCCAGAAGGGCATCGGTCAGTTCGGGGAACTCGTCGTCCAGGCGGTGGTGCACGCGGGCGGCGAGGAAGGCGACGCCATCCAGCAGCCGCGCGACATGCGGATCGTCCACCCCGCCGGGCGACAGCCGCAGGCGGCCGGCGATCTTCGGGTAGGCCTCGGCGAACTCGGTCGCCAGCCGGTTGATCGCCGTCAGTTCGCGGTCGTAGTAGGGCAGCAGCGTGTCGGACATCAGATGGACTCGTTGGCGCGGACCCGGACGTTGTCGTTCACCGTATCGACGATGGTGTCGAAGGTGACCTGTTCCGGGGCCGGATCGGCGTGCAGCACGGCATCGATCCGCAACCGCAGCGACGAATCCAGGCGTTGCTCGTTATCGGTCAGGTGCACGCGGACCGAGAGAAAGCGCGGCTCGAAGCGGCGGATCGTCGCCTCGATCTCCAGCCGCAGCCGGTCGCGCTCGGCCTGGTTGTTGAACACCCCGGCGGCGAAGTCGGGAATGCCGTAGCCGATGGGCGAGTTCGGCAGTTCGCCGAGTTCTGACGGCGGAGTGCGCCAGCGGCGGCGGGCGTTCAGCAGCGCTTCCAGTTCCTGACGCACCGATTGCCGCAGATGCCGCATCGCCTCGGCCGAGGACATCGGCGGGTCGCGGTCGCGGTCCGGGGCGTCGTCGATCAGCCGTTCCAGCAACGGCAGCTGGACGCGGACCGTATTGGTCTGGCCAATCGGGCCGCCCCTGCCGCTCACGCGCCAAACCGCAGCAGGCCGACGTCCATGATGGCGACGTCGTCCTCGCCGGCCAGCCAGACGCGTTGGCCGATGCCGCGTACCGGACCCGCGCCGGGATCGGTCCAGTCGGTTTCGCGGCCCAGTTTGAGGAGGTCGGAGGCGGGATCGCCGCCGGTGTAGACGACGGGGATGTAGACGTCGCCATCGGGCCCTTCGGCGACCGACATCGAGCAGCGGCGCCAGATCAGATCGCGCGGGCGGATCGGCGGGTGGAATTCGGCGGTGATCACGCGCTCGGTCGGGATCCAGAAGTATTTGCCGGTGGTGGTCAGCACCTCGAAATTGCCTGCCAGCAGGTCGTCGGCGTCGCGGAAGTCGTCGAACGCCACGTCGTTGTGAAAACCGGGCGTGCGCGGGCGGGCTTCCTCGGCGGCGGCGGCGTTCTTCGCGGCTTCAGCCGCGTCGTTGGAGCGCAGGGCGACCAAAGCGGCGAGTTGCAGCCGCTGCACCTCGGTCGGATCGGACAGCAGTTCGGGCACGCGGCCGTCGCGGAACAATTGCCGGCGCGCCATGTCGGCGCGGATCAACTGGCGAAACTCGGCGACCACGAGCGCGGTCGAGGGGTCGATGGTGGACGCCGCGTCCAGCAGGACGTCGGCGCGCTCCAGATTGCCGGTGAACACCAGCAGTTCCGCCAGCAGCACGCGGGCGTTGAGGTCGGTCGGCGCCTTGCGCACCGTCGCCTGCGCGGCGGCCAGTGCCTCGGTGAGTTTGCCGTCGCGCAGCAGTTCGGCCGCGGTCTGTTCGGTCATGGGAACTCCTGGGATATTCCTGGCGGGGTCATCGCCCGCCGAGATCGGTTACGAGTTGGAATGAGGCCGCGACGTCGTCGATCTGGTAGTGCGGCTGCAACATCACGGTGCAGCCATAGCTTCCAGGTTTGCCGGGCAGTTCGTGCACCGTCACCTTGCCGGCGATGAGCGGATAGCGGGACCGCGTTTCGTATGGCGCGTTGGAGCGGACGTATTGCTTGATCCAGCCGTCCAGCGTGCCCTCGATTTCCTCGGCGGTCTTGAAGGAGCCGACCATCTGGCGGCCCAGCATTTTGATGTAGTGGGCGAAGCGGGAGGCGCACATGATGGTGTTGATCTGATTCGACAGTCTCGCGTTGGCGTTGGCCGCGTCGGCGTTGGCGCCGATGAACCGTTGCGGGACCAGCGGGCTGCGCGCGGCGCCGAACACCAGTTCGTCGGTGAACGGGATCGACGCCAGCGGGATCAGGCCGGCATCGAGCAACTCGCGTTCCTGCCGGTCGTTCCAGACGATCTCGACCGATTTGCGGATCCAGACGCCATCGGGATCGGTGCGGAACGATTCGATCGGCATCTCGTCCACCAGCCCGCCGCCGATCCGATCGAGGTCGGCGCCGCGGATGTCGCCGGGCCACGCGCTGCTGGCGAAGGCGCGGGCGCAGACCTGGCCGAAGGCGAAGCCGGCCGACATCCAGACGCGGTCCTTCGCTTCGGGCGCGTATTCCTTGTAGCGGAAGCAATCGGCGCGGGTGCCGTCGTCCTCCCACGGGGACCGCGCCAGCATCCTCGGCAAAGTGATGCCGATGAAGCGCGTGTCGGTACGTGTGGTCAGATTGCGCCAGCGCGCGTGATCGGCGTTGCGCAGCGGACTGGCGATGTCGGTCACGGTAGCCAGATCGGCGAAGTCATCGACCTCCAGCAGCGCCGGATGCGCGCCGACGATGGTCGGGCAGAACGCGGCGGCGGCGATGCTGGCGAGCGCCGCCAGCGCGCTGACGTCGTCGGTGCGGGAGGCCGGGCCGGAGCGGTGGCGGATGTCGTGGTCGATCAGCATCACCCCATAAGGCTCGCCGCCCGGGGAGCCGAACTCTTCCTCATATATCTTGCGAAACAAATTGCTCTGATCGAACTCGACCGCGCGTTCCAGGTCGCGACAGATTTCCGGCCAGGTGATGTTGAGGATTTTGCACTTGAGGCGGGCGCCGCTGTCCATGCCGCCGACCAGCCAGGCGAGGCCCCGCCAGCAGCCTTCCAGGCGCCGAAGCCTTTCATGGTGCAGGATCGCATCGACCTGTTCCGACAGCATCGCGTCGATGGCGACAATGTCGCGATCGAGCAGTCCGCGCATGTCGTCGGGCGAGCCGTGCCACCCCTCGGGCATCCAGGCCGTCAGGGCATCGTCGTTTTCGGCACTGAGAAACCTGGCCAGCGAGTCTTCCAGCGCGTGATCGCGGTTGCCCAAAAAGCGTCCGTTGAGGATGGCGCCCCGAATATCGTTGCGCTCATACGCGACGATCCCGCCATCGGGGATCACCGGCTGTGCGATGATCTCGTCGATGGCGGGGCTGGCGTCGTTCACGGGTCTTGCTCCGATGGCGCCGTTTGGCCGGTCGTTTAGCCTGAAGCGGCCGGGATGCGGGCAACCATGCGCAGGCTGGTGGTCAGTTCTTCCATCTGCAGCCAGGGCCGCAGATAGGCCACCGCGTTGTAGGAACCCGGACGGCCCGGAATTTCCTGCACCCGCACCTGCGCCTCCCGCAGCGGATAGCGTGCCTTGGTCTCCTGGCTCGCCTGTTCGTTGCTGTTGACGTAGTTGAGGATCCAACGGTTCAGCCAACGCTCCACATCGGTGGCTTCCATGAAGCTGCCGATCTTATCGCGCGCCATCACCTTGAGATAATGCGCGAACCGGCTGGACGCCATGATGTAGGGCAGGCGGGCGGAAATCGCGGCGTTCGCGGTGGCTTCCGGCCGGTCGTACTTCTTCGGCTTCTGCGTGGTCTGCGCACCGAAAAACACCGAATAGTCGGTGTTCTTGTAGTGGCAGAGCGGCAGGAAGCCGAGATTGGACAGCTCGAACTCACGCCGGTCGGTGATGGCGATTTCGGTCGGGCACTTGGCGTCCATGTCGCCGTCGTCGGACTGGAACACGTGGGTCGGCAGATTTTCCACCTTACCACCGCCCTCGGCGCCGCGGATCGCGGTGCAGAAGCCGTACTGAGAGAACGCGTCGGTGAGCCGCGTGCCCATCGCGTAAGCGGCGTTCATCCAGCAATATTCGTTGTGGTCCATCGCCTTGGCGGCACCGGCCGCGTCGAACGGGGCTTCTTCGTAATTGAACTCCTCGATCGCCTTGGTCGCGTTGCCGTACGGCAGGCGGGCGAGCGTGCGCGGCATCACCAGCGAGACGAAGCGGCTATCCTCGCTGTCGCGGAAGCTGCGCCATTTCATGTAGTCGCTGGTCTCGAAGATCTTCGCCAGATCGCGCGGCTTGGCGAGTTCGGTGTAGCTGTCGAAGCCGAACATGCCGGGACCGGCCGCCGAGATGAACGGCGCGAAGGCCGCCGCGGCGACATTGGAGACCAGACGCAACGTCTCGATATCGTCCGGATGCTGCGACCACTCGTAATCGCCGATCAGCGAGGCATAGGGCTCGCCGCCCGGGGTGCCGAACTCGTTTTCGTAGATCTTCTTGAATAACTGGCTCTGATCGAATTCGACGGCGCGCTGCAGGTCGCGTGACAGATCGCGCTTGCTGGCGTTGAGCAGGCGGATCTTCAGCGACGTGCTGGTCTCGCTGTTCATCACCAGATAGTGCAGCCCGCGCCAGCTGCCTTCCAGCTTGAGGAACTTCGGATCGTGCATGATCGCGTTGAGCTGGTCCGACAGCTTCTGGTCGATCGCGGCGATGGCGCGGTCGAAGGTGCGGCTGAGGTTCTTGTCGAACGTCACGGTTCCCGACATCGCCTGCTCGACCAGGTTCTTCATCAGATCCTGAGCCTGGTCGGGTGCCGTCTGTTTGGTGGCCGCGACCACCTGGTCGAGGATCGATACGCCTTCGGCGGCTTCCGCGCCGGCGGCCTGGGTTGCGGTCTGTGCGCCCGACATGATCAGCTCTCCTTCGATTCAATGCCGAGCTGGCCGCTCAGCGTCTTCAGTTCACTCTCGTTCTGAAGCACTTTCTCCAGCAGGCCTTCCAGTTCCTCCGAGCGATCGACCTTGCTCATGAGGTCGCGCAGCTTGGCGCGTGTCTCCATCAGCGTGCGCAGCGCCGGGACCTGCTGCGCGACGCGCGCGGGCTCGAAGTCCTCGATGCCATTGAACTTAAGGTCGACCGCCATCTGGCCGCCTTCCTCGCTGAGCTTGTTGTCGACCTTCAACTTCAGGCCGGGGTTCATGCGGGCCATGACGTCGTTGAAATTGTCGCGATCGATCTGCACGAACTTGCGGTCCGTCATGGACTGCAACGGGGCCGTCGGGTCGCCCGAGAAATCCCCCATGACGCCCATCACGAACGGGAGTTCCCGCTGGATCGCGGCGCCCTCGGTTTCGACATCGTAGGAAATATGAACCCGCGGCTTGCGGACTCTGTTGAGCTTGTCATGCACGCTACCGCTCATGGTACTTTTCCCCTTTTCAGAATTCGGACATCCCAGGAAGGCGGCAAGCCGGGAACCGCCGATCCGCGCAGGCTTCGGCGCCGATACTAGCGAGTGCGATCAATCCAGGTCAACCAGTGTATCTGTGAGGTTGCTCACACTTTCCAGGCAAATCCAACACGATCGGCGCGTGTTTTAACCCCCTTCCGTCACCGGGCGGATGCCGAGCGAGTTCAGGATCGCCAGTCGCGTGTTGGCGTCGGGCACCACTTCTTCCAGCAATTCGGGCCAGCTCAGCTTCGCCCGGCGGATCGCGTCGTCGAGCGTGTACGCCAACGGCGACACCGGCTCGGTCTTGCGGAAAAACGTCGCGATGGTCTCCAGGGTCTTCAACGCGTCCTCGCGGGAGACGGTGCGTTGCGTATTGGCTGAGAACCCGCCGATGCCGGGCACGCCACCTTGCGCGGCACCCGCTTCGCCACCCTCCGCCGCGGCGCCTTCCTCGCCGCCGGCTTCGGCCGCCGCTTCCGGCGCGGGGGCGTAACGGATCGTCGCGGCGTGGATCTGCCGCAGCATGTCGCGCACGTGTGAAGTGGACGGCGGATCCTCGCTGGCTTTTTCGTCCAGCGTCGTGGCCATCGCTTCCCAGGCCTCGAGCGCCGCGGTGGCTTCGTCACGCAAACGTCCCAAACGCGGCGCGCCCACGGTGCGCGCCTCTTTTTCCATGTCGTCCCACGGAACCGCGCCGGCCTTGACGCGGGCATCGCGCCGCTCATTGGTCAGCGCGGGCAATTGCTCCGAGGATTGATAACTGAAAAATGTCACGGGCGTGCCGTCGGCCCTGTCAAAAAAGTGTATTTTATAAAGTGGCTGAATCAACGAGCCGCCGCCGTCGCGGCCGTTCAGTCCGGTGATCGGCGCGACACGGGTCTCCACGCCGTAATCGTCCGGCAGCGGAAACACCCCGTCCCAGTACTGATCCACGAGTCCTTTGATTAAAGTCGCGCCGGCGGCAAGCCCAGAGAGGCCATGGCTGCGCACGTAGGCTTCCGTGACCCAGGCGGCGACTTCCAGGTCCTTCGTCGTCTCTTTGAGTGTTTTAAGACCGATCTCGCGTACCGTACGCCACATCGGCGACGGGTCGGCGGCGTTGGGATCGCCGTTGTCGAGCATCTTCTCCGCGTCCCGCGCGTCCGACCTGGCATCCCGCAAACGATTATAGGGTGATTGTGAGGAGAAATCTTCCCTGATATCTACCCCCTGTGGAGAGTCGCCGGGTATTGGCTCGAGGAGAGCGGCCAGATCGAAGCCTTCGGGAAAATCGACCATGCGCATGCCTTTCTTTCTGGACAATGCCTCAAAATAACACCTACAGTATCGGCACGGAAGGCTACGTCGATCTCGCCGGACACCGGTATCAGCAATGGTATCGAGATTCGTTCCGCGTGTCATCGCCGTGGTCCCCGGCGGAAGGGGAAAAATGGCTGCCATCGATCTGAAACAGCTTGTCGCGCGGCTGAACGACACATGCCGCAGGGCACTTGAGGCCGCTGCCGGCCTGACGCTGTCGCGGACGCATTATAATGTTGAGATCGAGCACTGGCTGGTGAAGCTGGCCGATCGGGCGGATGGCGACATGGCCGCGATCCTGCGCCATTACGATGTCGACAACGCACGCTTTCTGACCGACCTGAACCGCTCGCTGGAAAAGATGAAAACCGGCAACGGCCGCGCGCCGTCGCTGGCGCCGGAGATCACCGACCTGGTGAAACAGGCGTGGCTGTTCGCCTCGCTGGAACAGGGCAGCGGCAAGATCCGCTCCGGCCACCTGCTGTGGGCCTTGCTGGCGGATGAAACATTGGCCCGGAGCGCGCGCGATGCGTCCGGCCAGTTGCTAAAAATTCAGCCCGATCTCCTGAAACGCGACTTCGCCGCGATCGTCGCCAACAGCACCGAAGCCGCTGAGTCCGGCACGCTGGTCACCGGCGCGGCGGAAGGCGGCGGCGAGGGGGCGGCCGGCGAGGGCGGCGTGCCGCGCACCGGCGGCGGCGCGCTGGAGCAGTTCACCATCGATCTGACGGCACAGGCGAAAGCCGGAAAAATCGATCCGATCCTGGGACGTGATTCGGAAATCCGCCAGGTGATCGACATCCTGACGCGCCGGCGGCAGAACAACCCGATCATGACCGGGGAGGCCGGCGTCGGCAAAACCGCGGTCGTCGAGGGCTTCGCCATCCGGCTCGCCTCCGGCGACGTGCCGCCGGCGCTCAAAGGGGTCACGTTACGCACGCTCGACCTCGGTTTGTTGCAGGCCGGCGCGGGCATGAAGGGTGAGTTTGAGAACCGGTTGCGTGGCGTCATCGATGAGGTGAAGGCCAGCCCGAAGCCGATCATCCTGTTCATCGACGAAGCGCATACCATGATTGGCGCCGGCGGCGCGGCCGGCCAGAACGACGCGGCGAACCTGCTGAAGCCCGCTCTGGCGCGTGGCGAATTGCGCACCATCGCGGCGACGACATGGGCCGAATATAAAAAGTACTTCGAGAAAGACGCGGCGCTGACACGGCGCTTCCAGGTCGTGAAGGTCGAGGAACCGAGCGAGCCGATCGCCATCGCGATGATCCGCGGCCTGGTCGGCACGCTGGAGAAGCATCATAAGGTGCGCATTATGGATCAGGCGGTCAGCGAGGCGGTTCGCTTGTCCGCCCGCTACATTCCGTCCCGTCAGCTGCCCGACAAAGCGGTCAGCCTGATCGATACCGCGTGCGCGCGGGTGTCCATGAGCCAGGCGGCGATTCCTCCGGCGATCGAGGACCGTGAACGCCGCATCAGCCTGATCGATACCGAGGTCGCCATCCTTGATCGCGAAATGGCCAGCGGCGAAGACCACGTCGAACGCCGTGACGCGCTGCTGGCGGAACGCACGGTGAAAGCCTCCGAACTGGTCGCGCTGCATGAGCGGTGGGAACAGGAGAAGGTCCTCGCCGCCGAGATCACCGCGACCCGCGACAAGATCGAAAGCAAGGAAGACACCGCCGACAAAGCCGCGCTGCGCGATATTCTGACGGCCACATCGGCGAAACTGCGCGAACTGCAAGGCGAGGAACCGCTGATCTATCCGGTGGTGGACGGCGTCGCGGTGGGTGAGGTCGTCGCCGGCTGGACCGGCATCCCGATGGGCCGGATGCAATCGAATGAGATTCGCACGGTGCTCAATCTCCAGGAAACGATGGAGAAGCGCATCGTCGGCCAGTCGCACGCGTTGGAGGCGGTGGCTCAGGCGATCCAGACCAGCCGGGCCGGTTTGACCGATCCGCGCAAGCCGATCGGCGTCTTCCTGATGGTCGGCACATCCGGCACCGGCAAGACCGAAACCGCCCTGACGCTGGCCGATCTGCTGTACGGCGGCGAGCAGAACATGACCGTCATCAACATGACGGAGTTCAAGGAAGAACATAAAGTCAGCCTGCTGATGGGCTCGCCGCCCGGCTATGTCGGGTACGGCGAAGGCGGCGTGCTGACCGAGGCGGTGCGGCGCCGTCCGTATTCCGTCATCCTGCTGGATGAAATGGAAAAGGCGCATCCCGGCGTGCAGGACATCTTCTTTCAGGTGTTCGACAAGGGGAACATGAAGGACGGCGAAGGCCGCGACATCGATTTTAAGAATACCGTCATCATCATGACATCGAACGCCGCCACGGATCTCATTACGCGTCTGTGCGCGGATCCCGACACGATGCCCGACGCCGCCGGGTTGGCCGAGGCTTTGATGCCGGAACTGATGAAGACCTTCAAACCGGCGTTTCTTGGCCGTGTGACGCTGGTGCCGTATTTCCCGCTGGCGCCGGACATCATCAAGAAAATCGTCGGACTGCAACTCAATCGCGTGCGGCGCCGGGTGAAAGAGTCGTATGGCGCGGAGTTCCTGTGGGACGACGCGCTGATCGACACGATCGCCGCGCGCTGCACCGAAACGTCTTCTGGCGCTCGTAACGTGGAGAAGATCCTGTCACGAACGCTGTTGCCAGAATTGTCAGCTGAGGTTCTGTCGCGTCTGGCCGAAGGCAACGCGATCGACTCGATAACCGTGGGAGTGGACACGGGGGGATCGTTTCAATATTCGATCAACTGACAATCCATCCACCGCACACCGCAACGAGGGAGTAGTACAATGGCTATCTTCATGAAGTTTGGCGACAAAAAGGGTGACGTCGATACCAAGCAATACGCCGGGTGGATCATGTGCCACTCGTTCCAGTTCGGGTCCGGCCGCGGCATCAGCTCCGCCACAGCCAGCGGCGGCAACCGTCAGGGCTCGCACGCTTCGGTGTCCGAGGTGACCATTTCGAAGATCCTGGATCCGGCCAGCCTGCATCTGTGGCGCAACTCGCTCGACGGCGACCTGAAAACGACGGTCGATTTCTCGTTCACCGTCGCGGATCAGGACAACACCGAGTACCTGCACATTACCCTGTGGGACACCGGGGTGTCCGGCTTCTCGATTTCCTCGGGCGGCGATCGTCCGTCGGAGAGCATCTCCCTGAATTTCGCCAAGGTCGAACTCAAGGATACGTCGAAGAAAGCCGACGGCACCGCCGGCGACAATCTGGCGATCACCTACGATCTGACGAAGCAGGTCGCCGGCTAATTCATCGCCTCGCGGCTTGAACGATTGGGCCGGGGAGGTTTCCCCGGCCCTTTTCGTTTTATGGCCTCATTGGATCGCGCCATGCAGGAGAACGTGACTCTCGCGCAAGGTCTGGCACTGCATCAGCAAGGCAAACTGGCTGAGGCGGAGCGCATTTATCAGGACATTCTCCGCCGCCAGCCGGACGAGGCCGACGCGTGGTATTTGCTCGCGGTGGTCGCGTCGCAAACGAAACGGTTCGCCCAGGCCGTCGAACTGTTCGAGCGGGCGATCGCGTTGCGGCCGGACAACGCCGACGCGCACTTCAATCTGGGTGCCGCGCTGGCGGCTCTGCGGCGTCCCACCGAAGCGTTGGCAGGGTTCGATCGGGCGATCGTTTTGCAACCGGATCACCCCGGCGCGTTGCTTAATCGTGGCGCCGCGCTGGCGAATTTGGGCCGGTTGGAGGATGCGTTGGCGAGTTATGAAGCCGTGATCGCGCTACGGCCCGATCTGGCGGAAGCGCACAACAATCATGCCGCGGCTTTGGCCGCTTTGGGCCGGCCGGCGGACGCTCTGGCGAGTTGCGACCGGGCGATCGCGCTGCATCCGGATCGCGATTGGGCGCATTTCAACCGCGGCAACGCGTTGCGCGATCTTGGGCGGTTTGAGGACGCGTTGAAAAGTTATGACGCGGCGATCGCGTTGAAGCCGGAGCACGCGGGGGCCTGGAACGCGCGCGGAACGATGCTGGCTAAACTGGGACGCCTGGAACCCGCTTTGTCCAGTTACGACCGGGCCATCGGATTGCAACCGGGCATGGCCGAAGCATTTAACAACCGGGGCGCCGCGCTGGCGGAACTCGGGCGATACGAGCCCGCGCTGGCCGACTACGATCGGGCGATCGCGTCGCGGCCCAATCACGCCGGAGCGTTTAAGAATCGCGGCGCGGCGCTGGCGGCGTTGGGACGGCTGGAAGACGCGCTGGCGGACTGCGATCAGGCGATCGCGCTGCGGCCCGATTACGCGGAGGCGCACGCCAATCGCGC
>Ga0182013_10003028_pt1 | contig 21364 bp, 21 predicted proteins | sample 612S2MmetaG_FD_120487 | JGI IMG/M metagenome (GOLD analysis project Ga0182013, IMG submission 120487) | Permafrost microbial communities from Stordalen Mire, Sweden - 612S2M metaG | ecosystem: Environmental > Terrestrial > Soil > Wetlands > Permafrost | place: Sweden: Stordalen | collected... | reverse complement strand
GTAACGGTCGAGTCGCTTCGTATCGGCATCCACTGATTGTTCATTGCGCATACGCGACGGATTCGAAAATGCCCCATGTAAGGACCTTCGAAAATTTTGTGATTAGTAACACAGTAGTACTAGTGTAGTCGTCTTTCGGCCTGGATGCTATTCGTATCTGTTGTTTGCTGTATCCCCAAGGAAAAGAATCGGCGGTCTTTTAGCTGATAAGGCAGCGAGGGACAGCTCTTTTCCGCAGGGACGCGTTTGACGACATGGCCGCGGTTATTTACGGCGCGAACATCGCCTGGAGCGTACTGAGAATGTCTCCCATCGTGCGCGCATCGACTTTTCCGATGCGCTTGCCGAGGCGCGCACCATCGACAGCCCGCAATTGATCGATAACAACGGATGCCGGCCGCCCAGCGACAGTCGTTATTACTCGAAAACGAAATGGGCGGATCGAACTCGTCATCGGCGCGACGATTACCCGATCCAGACGCGTATTGAGCTCGTCGGGCGACACCACGACACACGGGCGCGTCTTCTGGATCTCACTTCCAACGGTCGGATCGAGCGTAACCCAGTAGATTTCGCTGCGTCTTGCTACCACGCAATCTCGCCGGGCGACTTGGGATCGAGATCAGCGTCAAGCCATTCCTTGTCTTCCGGACCGTCAGCAACCAATGCGGCGTCGTCGGCCCATCCTTCGCGCGGATGGACCGCAATTTTCCGAAGAACGATTGACGATCCGTCGACGGTCATTTCGACCGGAGAATCGATCGCAAAGCCCGCTTCGTCCAGGATGCTTCGGGGGATGGAAACGCCTTGCGAATTGCCGAGCCTCCGGATGGTGGTCCTCATGTGGTACATTGTACCACTAAAAGAGATCTCACGCAACGTCCCGACCGGTTTCAAGCCGGTCAAGATCGTCCTCATGGATCAGGGCGGTCCCGCCGGTCCGGCTTTTCGTATCCAAGTGCAAGCGTCCGACGTGCTCGCACAACCGGCGACCTAATAAGCGACGCTCGCGCCGGCGCGCAAATTATCGCGAAGGCGGCCTCCACCATTGTTGGGCGGCGCGGCGGTAATGCCCGTACCCAGCCCACGGCAGAACGTCGCTCACGCCGGCAATCGCCGGCGCCGGTCGATAGTCGGCCAGCGTTATTGACATCTCCTTGACCGCTGAAGACCGCCGTGGTCGGATACGGATACACCGGCCGCGTGCGCGTTATCCGACTCGCGGCATCGCCAGTGGTGGGCTGTCGACTTCAGCGGAACTTGATGACGCATTGTACGGCGTTACGGACGCGTGCGCTCCAGCGAAAGCCACACGGCGTAGATTCGACAGAACTATTCGGTCGGCCGGTCACGAAGAACGCAGCATCATGATCATCGAGATGCGGCGCTTGCGGCTGCGGCCATCGACCCACGCCGACATGGAACCGCACCTCGCGATGGCACCTATTCCAAGGCGACGCGGCACGTCTCGCCCACACCGATACCACGCGCCGGCAAAGGCTGACCGTCGGTCCGGTTTTCCGACGCGAACGGCGTCGCGATAGGAAACCTCGACGGCCGCTTGGCGCACGTGCCCGCAGCCATATCTCCGAGGGAAAAGATGCGGCCTTCTTTGAAGTGGGAAGGCGGCGGGCGACCGCTCTTTTTCCCAGGGACGTGTTTGACGACATGGCCAGAAAAGACCCGGTACGGAAAGACAAGGCATCAGTGGCGGACGGCGCAATGTCGCTCTTCGATCGTGATAACCTGGAGTTTCTCGATGCCTTGCGGGACCGGCTCGAGCGCATTTCCGCCGCCACGGCGACCGCCGCACATCCGAAAAGCGATCCGACCGCAAGCGCCGATGCGTCGGGCGCCGATCGCCTTTTCGAGCGGTACCGGGTCAGCGAGGATGACGAACGTTGGGACATGGGTGAGCTCAACGTGAAGATCATCCATCGCGGGAGAATTCGAATCAAACGGGCGCAATGGCAGCAAGTCATCGAGACGTGCAGCGACGGGCTCGTCGAAGACGGCATCCGCAAGGATTTTTATCTCAATATCTTCTTACACCCGAATGACGTGCGCTTGATCTACGTCACGTATCGATTTAAGCAGTCCGGTGACAAGCAGCGCGAGTTTCGCCGCGGCATCCTCGTGGATGATGCATCGAACCTTCGTGAAATGATGATGCATCTCGCCTATTGGTTCACGGCGCAGCCGCATGCCGACAAGAACTACCCCGTCTGGTACAACCTCGTCGATCAAGCTATGGCGAAGCTTCGCGCTGTCGGCTAACGCCTCGATTGCGCGACACCGAGCCACCGCAACGCAGCCGCAACACTGCCGCAACGCGGTTTCGGCCGCGTGAAGGCGTCGGCGTGCCGCGAACGGAGTTCGAGGCGAAGCGTCGGGCTAACGTGCGCGCGTCAGACTTGGGCCATCCCGCCGTCGGCGAAGAGTTCCGAGCCGTTGACGAAGCTTGAATCGGCCGAGGCCAGAAACGTTGCGGCGGCCGCAATCTCACTGGGCTGTCCGACGCGTCCCGAGGGAACCATCGAGCTCATTTGGGCAAGCAAGGTTCGGGTCAACGTGCTCAGCCCGGTTCCGGTCGAAACGCCCGGGCTCAAAGGCTTGGCGCCGGATGCCGAAGCGGCACACGGCCTATGGTTGCAGCGGGGCGTTCTATGACTCCGGCGCGCCTTCGCCGGTTGAACGGCTTCGCCCTCATTTGTGAAGCACTCAGTGTCACCCGCGAGATTGCCTGCAATGGCGCTCGTCGGAACGGGTCTCACGTTAACCGCTCAGGGGGGCTCAGATTTGGTTCGGCAACCGCTCGACGGTAACGTCTTCGTAGATGTCCGAAAGCGCGATCGATATGTTGAGCGACTGGAGTACGATCGCACCGGAAATGACTGCCGGGCCAGTTTCCAGCTTCTCGCCATTACGGCGGTAAATGCGGACGGATACCTTGCGCGAATCGATCAAGACATACTCTTCTAACTCGGCAATGGTCTGGTATTCGTCGAGCTTTTCGTTTGCGTCGACCGCTGCAGTACTCGAAGAGAGGACCTCGATGATCAGCTTCGGATGGCGCTTCACCAGCCGATCGAGTGCATCACGCTGGTCGCAAGTGACCAGGACGTCGGGATAGCGCGATCCCGGAAAATCCGTTACGACCTTGATGTCGTTTGCGTAGGCGCGGCAGGAACTGCCGCGCAAGACCGGTCGGATGATCGCTATGAGATTCGTAATGATCTGTCCATGGTCGTCGGTAGCGCCGCCGATGGCGAACACGGCTCCGCTGCGGAATTCGTGCTTGGTTGGCTGGCGTTCTTCCCAGGCCAGAAATTCCGCCAGGGTCAGCGGGCGTCGATCAATGCTCATGACATTTCCCTCGGATTGTTCCAGTTTGGACGCTTCGCCGCGACGCGCTTATTCGCGCCTAGACCGGCGGTCCCCGGCCCTTTCGCACAGCCGCTCCGAGGCTTGCGCCCCTCCCGGGCACGCAAGAAGTACGGAGCACTGGAACCGACACGCGCGGACGCACTTGAGGCGTGTTCGATCGATGACGAGGCGCATCCGAAAACGAGGCCCTCAGACTATCGCGACGATCGAAAGACGGAACGCCGGCGCGCAAACGCATCGTGCTGGGCGGTCGAAGTTCTCTCCGGCCCATCGCCGTAGGTCGCTCGCGCAGTACCTCGCTCGAGCCGAATCATCTGCTTCGTGGTCGTCTGCCGGGATGTCGTTTATGCTGTTTGAGTTTGCGGCAGATTTCGCGCTGTTGACGCTTGTTCAAAGCAAAGGGAGAGACTATGAGTACGCTCGAGAACCGGCCGAACACCGCACTCCTGGTCGTCGATGTGCAGACCGGCGTCGTTAGGGATCATCGAGACGCCGCGCCTGCGGCTGCGGCCATTGACCGACGCCGACATGGAACCGTACCTCGCGATGGCGGCCGATCCCGAGGTGACGCGGTACGTCTCGCCTACACCGATACCACGCGCCGGCGCCGAAGCGGCGGCTACCCATTACCGCCGGGTGCTCGAGACCGAGGGCTATGGCTATTGGGCGATCGAGGTGAAAGGCGGCGCGTCGTTTGCTGGGATCATTCTGCTGCAGGACGTGAAGTTTACGGCCGCTTTCACACCCGCGACCGAAGTCGGATGGCTCTCAAGTGCGGCGTGTGCCCAAATCAAGCGTTCATTCCGGTCAGCGACGATGCAATCGACCGTCACCTGCGCGGATCGTCGAGCTCGCAGGCGCGCGCCGCCGACTATGTCCCGAGAGGCCCGACTTTATCCTCGACGCGGCGGCCGTTATCGTCGCGTCACGAGATCATTAATCGCAACGCGTGTTGGCGCAGTCACGGCAAGCAAAAACCGCTCCCAGCGGTAGCCGGCGGTTCGACGGGAGCTGCATCATTTACGTGACAGCGAAACGAATGAGGAGCCTCGGATGACGTCGATCGTAAACCGCCCAGCCGTATCCGACGACGAGACGATCGTCATCGACGAAACGAAGGCCGGCACGTTCCAAGTGAAGGTCATCGCTGGTTCGTCGACGTTTCTTGTCGATGAGCCGGCTGCCGTGGGCGGACTTGACTCCGGCCCAAACCCCTACGATCTGCTAAGTGCCGCAGTCGGGGCGTGTTCACTGATGACGATGCGGCTCTACGCGGATCGCAAGAAATGGCCGCTCGAACGTGTGCGGGTGAAAGTCACCCATCAGCGAGACGGCCTTGCCGGACGAGACCGGTTCCTGCGCGAGATTCAACTCTTCGGCGCGCTCGACGAAGCGCAGCGCGCGCGTATCATCGACATCTCGAAGCGTTGTCCCGTGCATTTGACGATCGAGCGCGGTTCCGACGTCGAAACGGTGCTCTTGCCGAATACGCCGATGGACGACACACCCGTCGGACGCTGCGAGCATATGCATGATATGAGCGAAGCATGCGGCGACGACAGCGAGAGCGCCCAGCCCGCGGTCGGCACAAGCGAGCTATTCGACGGTATCCCGATCGACGAGTAGGCAACTCTAAGGCCGAGTTCTATTGCGGGGATGTCGGACGAAGCGACGAACGCAACGAGCATCGACTTTGCATCTATCTGATCGGCTATGGTTTGGCGGCATTCAGCGCCGGTCCGCTGCAGCGTTTCGACCTCAATTGCCGACCCTGTACGGAATCTCGGATTCTCACGTCGCGATCCGCCTGGTTTCTGTGCTCTGCCTGGCAGCCAGGCGCCCGGCGATGCTTTCCCCAAGCTATGCCGCGACGCGAGACGGCGTCGCCGAAACCGCGGGAGAACGAACGTGAGCGATCACGACGACGTCATCATCATCGGATCGGGCGCCGGCTGCGGGACGTTGGCACTTCGACTCGCACCAAGCGGCGAACGGATCTTGCTGCTCGAGCGCGGCGGTTGGCGCACGCGCGAACCGGAAAGCTGGGACGTGGCGCGGTTTTCGTCAACAACCGACACATCTCGCAGGACACGTGGCGGGATGCGCCCGGCAAAACGTTCCAGCCGCAAGTCCACTATTTTGTCGCCGGCGCGACGAAGATGTTGCTCGACACCGACTGCAAAGCGCACGAGCTCGACAATGTCTACGTCGTCGACACCAGCTTTCTTTCCTAGCATCGGCGCCGTCAAGGGGCCTGACCGCGATGGCCAACGCCCTGCGTGTCGGCGATCATTTCCTCGAACGGCTGACGTGCGGTGACTGCGGAAGCTGGATTGAGAAGTGTCACAGTGGATGGATGAGACGATGAAGAAACCCGACGTTGTTCAAAGCAAATCCCCCTCTCAACTCATCAGCGAGAGAATCGCGGAGTTAGGCGACTGGCGTGGCGAGACGCTTGCCCACGTTCGCAAGCTCATCAAAGAGGCAGATCCGCAAATTACGGAAGAATGGAAGTGGCGAGGAGTTCCGGTCTGGTCTGACGGCGGAATCGTCTGCACAGGCGAGTCCTACAAAGCTTGCGTCAAGCTCACTTTTGCAAAGGGCGCTTCCCTCAACGACCCAGAGGGCATTTTCAATGCGAGCCTGGATGGGAACGCAAGGCGCGCAATCGATCTGCATGAAGGCGACAAGATCGATGAAGCTGCCTTCAAAGACATAATTCGCGCCGCAGTCAAGCTGAACTCCAAAGGCAAGAAATAGTGACGGACGGCTCTCCGCGCATGCCTGACTAGATAGAAAGTCCGGGGATTCCATCAATGCTTGGCCACGTCTCGACAAGACAAGATGTAGACGACTTCCTTCAGGCCACGCTCGTCAGTCCTGAACGGTTAACTCCTGCGAGCGGACTTCACATGTCAATCCAAATGTCACACGATACGGCACGGTGATTTCGCCCGTCTCCACCCGGTAGGCGCGCTGCCCGGCTCGCACGCGGCGTTTCCTAAAGAACGCGATACACCACGGCGGCCTTCGGACCAACCGAAAGATGCAGCGTCTGACTTTCCGTAACGGTCTCGCCGATTTTCGAGCCTGCCGGTTCGGCGTCGACTCGCGACTCGCAGCGGACCGCAACGTGCGCAGCGCAAAGCTCGGTATGCACTTCGAGGTGCTCTCGTGTCCGAAGCGCGAGCTCCGACGGCGCCTGCCGTCCGAGGGCAGAAACATCTGCCGATTATCGATTGCTGGAAACGCGTCGCCATCCGGGACATTACGTATTGCACGCTCGCCAATTACGTAAGCTCGTGGGACCCCCGCCGAAAACTACGGAGTGAACCGGTGCGCGCGCCCGACGCAGTTCAAACCATTGGGCCAAGAGCGGCGTTCGGGCGCAATCCGAGAAGGGGAGCGGTCAACTTGCAAGCGAGCGAGTTCGAGCAAAGCCAGCAAACCGCCGGCCATTGCGCTTCCAACGAACGATCGGACCGTCGGCATCGCGTTTTTCAAAGTGCCGCGCCGGCGTTTATCGACCAATGAACGGGGCCGATGCCTCGTCTGCGGCCGGCTCATTGTCGAGCGTGACTCGTTCGATGCGGCGGTCCGGGATGAACCACAGCGCCGCGACGGCGACGATCAGCGCGACCGAGATGATCGGCGCGACGAACGCCGCCGGAATCGACACGATGTAGGCAGCGAGCGAGGCTTTTCCTTTCCAATCGTTGCCGACGGCCTGCGCCAATCGCGAGTGTTTTCCATTGCACGCAACGAGCGAACTTTGCAGGAGGGTCCAGGCGACCGCAGCCATCATCAACACGAACCCGTAGGCCGCGGTGGGGACCGGGGCAAGATGGTTGTCACCCGCCCAGGCGGTCGTCAGCGGAACGAGCGAGAGCCAAAAGAGCAGATGCAAATTCGCCCACATGCTTCTCCCATCGATACGCTTGGTTGCCTTCAGCATGTGGTGGTGATTGTTCCAATAGATGCCGACGTTGATGAAGCTGAGCACGTAGGCCACGAACGTCGGCAGCTCCGATCCCAGCGCGCGAAGATCCGTACCGTGCGGGACTTTGAGCTCGAGCACCATGATCGTGATGATGACCGCGATAACTCCATCGCTGAAGGCTTCAAGCCGGCCTGTCTCCATGCGGCATCTCCTCGCTGCGCACGTTCGGTCGGCAAAGCGGCGCCGACCTGCGCGCATCGGTCGTGCGTTTGCGGCGCAGCCGCAAACGCGACGGGCGGCGCGTCTGCGTTGATGCCGACCTGGGAGGTGCCCGACGATCGCGGCGCCTTCACGCCTACGGTAATTGCCGGCATCATGCGCGGCACGGGGCGGTATAACTTAGCCCAAGGCGCCGTCGCCACGGTACAGGGGATCTGCGCCTCGCTGAGCGGACTCGCTGCCTTTCTCACCGCCAGCGCCGCGGCGATTCGTCTCGTCGAGCGATATGGCGGTGACGTTCTGCCGGCGTCGTCAAGGACTGCCCCGGCAACGTCCTCGACGCGGAAGTTAGCCGGACGATAGAAGTTCCAGCAACGGACCGCTGCGTCGAGCTTTGGGAGCCATCGAACGTCGAGCAGCCGATCGCGATTCTACATGGCGCCGACGAGTTCGGCTTCGAGGGCACCACGTTCATTGTCGATGGCACGTTTGCAATTTTGGGCTACGAAAGCCCGAAGTGACGCCGACCGAAACACGTTTGACGTCCCGATTTCGAGCGCACCAAGGCGGCGAATCAGCACCCTTCAAGAATCGCTAAACACTACGCAAACACAGAACAACGCACCAGCGAGCGCCACCCCGAACGGTCGCGCGCGCAATTCGCCTGCACCGGCCGTTGCAACAGAATCCGTCAGCGAACGGTTAACGTGCGCGCGATAGGGTGGGCTGCCGACTTGGTCCGAGGATCGGTCGAGTTGACGATCATTTGAAGCGTCGTTCCCGGCGGCGCGTTGATCGCTATGACGGTCGAAAACGAACCGTCGGCGTTTGCGGTCACCTCATTGCGCACGTTCGCGCCGCCGCCGAGGCCCAAGATCGACCCGACCGCCCCGGCAACGGTATTCGCATTCCCGGCGGCCGCACCGACTTGAACCACGACGAGCGCTCCGGGGAGGGTCAGGCCACTGACCGTGAACTGACTGCCGACCTGCGCCCCATCGGACGGGGCCACGCCGCCCAGCCTATTTTCGACCGCCGAAGTACCGGACGTGAACGACCAGCGGGCCTCGAAGGGCGCACCGGTCCGATCGTTCCCGGTAACGCGAACCGTGTGACGGACCGATTGCAGATCGGATGGCGGTGAAAAGACGAAGCCGGACGGCGAGCGCGATGTCGCCGAGGTGATGTCAAGATCGTCGAGCGTGATCCGCAGCGTATTCGGATCGACTTCGCCGCCCACGAACTGCGCCTCCACCGTCGGACGCTGCGCCGGTACGGTAGCATCGCGGGTCGGCCGCACCGGTCCCAACCGCACCCGGCTCGCGTTCGATGCCGTGGGTGAGGCTGCGGGTGAGGCTGCCGGGGTGCCGGCGTTGGTGAGCGCGACGACTTTATTGGCAGCGTCGTAATTGACACCAGCGCCAAGCGCCTGCGAGACGAAGCGCAAAGGGACATACGTACTAGCGCCGACCACGAACGGCGCGACATCGAGATTCTGCAGTTGACCGTTCACCGTCGCCTGCGTCGAACCGATGCGCAGCGAAACCGAGCGGCCATTTCCCTGGGCGTTGATGATGCCGTTCTGGTACACGACCGAGGCTCCGAGCTGCTCGAAAATTCCGCGTAACGGGACAAAGATTCGGCCGGCGCGCTCTTGCGGTGCGGGAGCCAAATTCAGCGCCGATCCGTTGAGCGTCACACTTACCCCTTGCCCCGCGGCCGGCACGCACCAGACAATGCCGATGGCCGCGCCGGCGAGGCATGCGACCCGGATGGGGATTATTGCTGATGGCAGGCGCCTGAAGTTCGCGTGCCCGCTCGCCGACCGTGCTGCTTGCGCTTTTTTGTCCACGACTGCCCGAATTCGGAATCGTGGTGGTTAGAGCCGCTAGGTTGCACCTTCATCTTACATAAGCAGGCCTCATAGGAAGAGGCATCTCCGTGGTTTCCGAAGTGCGTAGGGGAGCGGAAGTCATCGCGGGCCGCGGATAGATCGCCGCGGTCGAATGCGGCGATGCCCGCCTCGATGAGGTCGACATCAGGCCCGCTCATGCCAACCGTACTATGAGTGAAGTGAGGTAATGCTATGTCCGTCAACATTTCAGCGACGAGCGGAGCATCGGTTCTCGCGCTGTACAAGAAGCCCGCCGATCCGGCTGCATTTGACGCGTACTATAAAGACCATCACGCCCCGCTGGCCAAAACGCTCCCGGGCCTAGTCTCGTACACTGTCGGCCGCGGCGGTACCAACGACCCGTACTACCTCGTGGCGATCCTCACGTTCGAGTCGGAGGCCGCGATGGGAGCCGCGATTGGCTCGCCCCAGGGCGCGGCGACCGTGGCCGATTTGCAGAATTTCGCGCAAGCGGGTGTCGACATTTTGACCTTCGCCAATCTCCCGGCGTAGGGCCTTGCGGCGCAGCCGCAAACGCGACCTGCGGCTCGGCGCGCAGCGCCGAACGCCACAGCGGCTTGCGGCGAAGCCGCAAACGCCACGCGCGGCTCGGCGCGCAGCGCCGAACGCCACAGCGGCTTGCGGCGAAGCCGCAAACGCCACGGGTTCGGGGCGAAGCCCGAACCCTGCTAGCCGGTGCGAACCGTCGATCTTGAGTAACGCAGTCGAATTTTTCCGACGAGGACCTCGGGCGGTTTCGTCAGCAGCGCGCCGACGTTCTCCTTAACCCATAAAAGGGCTCGTTCATTGGCGACGTCGGCCGTTGCTCGATCGGCAAATGCCGAGAGCGATGCGCCGCCGCGATCCTCTCCGTCGGCGAGGAGCAGGCCGAACGAAGCAAAGCCGGGCGTCGCCCGTAACATCGGAAGCAGGCCTTCCCGAACGCGCTCGGCGATCAGGACGCCGTTTGCGGTCGTGCAGGCGAAGCGGCGCATGACGCCATAGCCGGCTTTTGCATTACCGATCACCGAACGAACCGGCAGCTCGCCGATCGTCACACGCGGCGGCGCGACAACGGATGCGGCGAGCGTCGCCTTGACCCAATCGGCCGCGCGCCGCACCGACTCCTGCGCTCCCGCTTGGTCTTCGAAGACGCTAGTGGTCACGATCTTCGAGCCGCCGACGACGGTAAGCGTATACGCCCGCAAGCCGGGAACGTTGGCAATCATCGGAATGAACTGCTCGCTGATCTTCCCGATCGTCTCCTCGGCGGTTCCGGGCCGAAGCCGATACTCTCGGATCGCTCCGTGCATGCGTGGTCTCCTTACGCCGCTTGCTTATACCCTACCGATACAGGTCTGTCGGCTTCGCGAGCGCTTAGCCGTACCCCGTCAAAGCCGCTTCCCACGGGTTAACTTTCGTTTGCTGCGATCGTCACGCTCGGCGGGACGAGAGGTGTTCCGATTCCGCGCGGTCAGGCGCGCCGTTTGAGCGCTTCGAGTTCGTCGAGGGTCCGCGGCCAGTCAGCCTTGAGCAGCCGGGACAAGCTGCGGTCGGCCAGCAGCGTCCCGCCGGTCTGACAGCGCGCGCAATAGTTCGTCTCGTTGTCGGCATAGCGGATGCGCTGCACGGTCTCGCCGCAGCGCGGACACGGTTTGCCGTATCTGCCGTGCACGGCCATGTCGTCGCGAAAGGCGGTGACGCGTTCGGGAAAGGCGCCCTTGGTCTCGTCGCGCAGCCGGTCGATCCAGAACTGCAGCGTCGACCGCGTCGCGTCGAATAAGCGCACCCATTCCTGGGCGGTCAACTTCTGCGTGAGCGCGATCGGCGACAGCTTCGCGGCGTGCAGGATCTCATCGGAGTACGCGTTGCCTATGCCGCTGACGATCCGCGGATCGGTCAGCGCGCGTTTGAGCGTGCGGTTTTCGACGCTCAGCGCGCGGCGGAACGCGTCGAGGTCGCTGCCCAGGACATCGATCCCGCCGGGATCGATCGCCGCTAACGCGTCCGCGCCGCGCAGCACGTGCAGCGACGCGCGGCGTTTGGTGCCGGCCTCGGTGAGGACCAGCGTGCCGGTCGGAAAATCGAACGCCGCCAGATCGTTGCGGCCGCCGATTCTCGCGCCGCGCGGCCGCCAGTGCAGCCGGCCGGCGATCATCAAGTGGAGCACCAGCCATAAATCGCCGTCGAACCCGAACGCGATCCGTTTGCCGACGCGCCGCAGCTCGCGCACTATGAGGCCGTCGACGCTCGCGAGCGGCGGATCGGCCGTGCGCACCAGGAAGACGTTTGCCACGCGCACGTGCTCGAGCGGCTGACCGACGATTCGCGGCTCCAGCGCGCTGATGTAGGCGACAACGTCGGGAAGCTCCGGCATCGCCTACGGATTCTGCCGCCGGTCCCGTCACCCCGCCGGCAAGACTCGTGGACTGTTTCTGCGTAAGCGAAGCCCATGCAGCCCACGATCTTCCGCGCGAAGACGATCGTCACGATGACCGCCGACGCGCCGCCGGCGTTCGCGGCACTGGGCGAATGGATCGTCGCGATGGGAACCGTCGCGGACCTGCGCGGTCGTTTTCCGGCTGCCGACGTCGTCGATTTCGGCGACGCCGCGATCGCCGCCCACGACATGCTGCACCTCGACTTCTCAGCGCAAGCCGTGGGTTCGCTCGCCGAGATCATCGAGAAGCTGCGTGCGCAGTGCCGGATTACGCCGCCCGGCGAATGGATTCGCGGCAGCCGGTACGATGACGCGAAGATGAGCGAGGGCCGCGTGCTCAACCGCTGGGATCTCGACGAAGTGAGCCGCGAGCATCCGCTCATGATCGTTCAGATTGCCGGGCACTGGGGCGTCGTCAATTCCAAAGCGCTCGAACTGGGCGGCATCGATGAAACCTCGCAGCCGCCCGAAGGCGGCAAATTCGGCCGCGACGCTAGCGGCCGGCTCAACGGCATCTTGTTCGAGCAAGCAATCTTCGACTACGCATATCCGCAGGCGGCGCGCCGAAGCCCCACCGTCGCGCCCGCGAGCACGCGCGCCGAACGGCGGCACGGGCTGCGGTTGGCGATGGCCGCATTCCACGCCGCCGGGATCACCTCACCGACGCCCTGATCGGACCGGCCGATATCGCGCTGCTGCAGGACGCGCAGCATGCCGGCGAGCTCACCCTGCGTGTCAACATGCTGCTGCACTACGGACACTACGACGCAATTCATGCGCTGGGGCTGCGCACGGGTTTCGGCGGCGAATACCTGCGTTTGGGCGGCATCAAATCGTTCGTCGACGGCGCGATCGGCGGCCGGACGTGTTTGATGGAACAGCCGTTCGAGGGAACGACGGACGACTACGGCATTCAGTCGGTGTCCGATCGCGAGATCAGCGACATCGTGCGCCTGGTGCACGGCGACGGCAACCGCGTGTGCTTCCATGCCAACGGCGACCGCGCGATCGGAAAGCTGCTCGACGCGCTCGAAGCCGCGCAGCGCGAGACGCCGCGCCCGGAGCTGCATCACCGGATCGAACACTGCAGTATCGTGAACACCGACATCCTTGCGCGCATGAAAGCGGTCGGCGCGATCGCGGCGCCGTTCGGAAGTTACATTCACTATCACGGCAGCAGACTGCTGGACTGGTACGGACCGCAGCGCATCGAGCGAATGTTCGCGCATCGCTCGTTTCTCGATTACGGGATCCCCGTTGCCGGTTCGTCGGACTATCCGTGCGGCCCGTTCGAGCCGCTGTTGGCGATGCAATCGTGCGTGACGCGCACGGGCCGGGACGGCACGCCGCTCGGGCTTTCGCAGCGCATCAGCGCGCCGGAAGCGCTCGCGCTCTATACGGTGAACGCCGCATTCGCCGCGGGCGAAGATCACCTCAAGGGCCGCCTCGCACCCGGCTATCTCGCCGATTTTGTCGTGCTCGACGAGAGCCCGCTCAGCGTCGAACCCGCGGCCCTGGGCGCACTGGGGATTCGCGCGACCTACGTCGGCGCCGCGCCGGTGTGGGAATGCGCCGGGCACAGCCCGACAGGCGGCTTGGGCGAAGCCCAAACGCGATGGATTGGGCGGAGCGCGATCCACTAGTGTCGGCGCTCGTCGAACTCGCGATTGACCTCGCGGGAGCTTTTTCAACTGAGCGCTCGTCGAAATCGACAATGATGCGAATGTATTCGAACGTTCTGAGCCCCGTCAACGGCTTCGGCTTCCGGCTTCGTGCGTTTGCGGAACACTGAGCCAAAACACGGCAAACGGGTTACCGCTTGGCCGATCGCCCTGGAAGAAGCCCGGCAGCAGCGAGGCGACGATCGGCGGCGACTGGTACGATGCATTCGATGTCCGCGAGGCCGCCGGTAGGGCCGGCGCGCAGCACGTCGGCGAATCGCTCTTGCGCCGCAAGCCAATACGGAAACGCCTCGCGCAATCGGCGGCGCCCGCGTTCGGTCAACGTGACGAGTTTCGTGCGGCCGTGACCTGTCGCCCGCAGCGAAAGGTAACCGTCACGCTGGAGCGGGCCGACATTGCGTGTGAGCGTCGTGCGATCCATACCCAGCGATTCGGCTAATTCCGTCATCGTGACCGCGCCGTGCCGGTCGAGGTTTGCAAGCAATGAGTATTGCGTGATGCGCAAACCGGTCGGAGCGAGCGCTTCATCGTAGAGCTGGCTGGCTCTGCGCGCAGCGCGGCGCAGAACGGCGCACGCGCAGGCGGCCCGGTCGAGCGGGAGCACCGGCGCGGCGCTTACGCTCGGGCCGCTGTGGGGGGCGCGATCCTTCGATCCCTTCGCGAGGGTTGATTTGCGCATGTATTGCATATACACTACATGGACCCGATCGCAGCCTCCTCCCGGCACCGCAGCAGAAAGACCGTTTGAACGACCAGCGACCAGTCCGATCCGCATCGGCGGCGAAAGCCGGCGGCCGGCTGCCGTTCCATTTCGGCTGGATCATCGTCGGCCTGACCTTTTGTGTACTGTTCTTGGCGGCTGGGGTTCGCTCGGCTCCCGGCGTTTTGATGGTTCCGATGGAGACCGACATGGGCTGGTCGGCGACGACCGTCTCCACCGCCATCGCGATCAATATCGTGCTGTTCGGGCTCATGGGTCCGTTCGCGGCCGCACTGATGCAAAGCATCGGCGTGCGGCGAACGCTGTTGATGGGGCTGGGGATCACCGCTCTTGCGAGCGCGGCGACGTCGCGCATCGTGTCGCCGGCTCAACTCATTCTCACTTGGGGCGTCGGCGTCGGCGTCGGCGTGGGGATGATCGGAATCGTCGTCGCGGCGACGGTCTCCACGCGCTGGTTCTACGAGCGTCGCGGCACGGTGATGGGTCTGCTCACCGCCGCGAACGCGACCGGGCAGCTCGTGTTCTTGCCCGTTCTCGCAGTCGTCGCCGAACGCTTCGGATGGCGTCCGGTCGGCCTGATCGTCGGCGGCGTCGCGCTCGTGGTTGCCGTTCCCATCGCCCTGTTCATGCGCGACCGGCCCGAAGACATCGGCCTCCGCCCGTTCGGCGCACCGCCCGATCTCAAGCTCGAAGATTCGCCGCTGCTGCGCGGCGGCAACCCGGTGCGCACCGCGTTCAGCTCGCTGGGCCGCGCGGCGAAAGAGCGCGATTTCTGGCTCCTGTTCGGCACGTTCTTCATCTGCGGCGCAAGCACCAACGGCTTCATCGGAACGCACTTCATTCCGGCTTGCGGCGATCACGGCATCCCGGAGGTGCGCGCGGCCGGCTATCTGGCGATGATGGGCGCCTTCGATCTGGTCGGCACGACGCTTTCGGGCTGGCTTTCCGATCGTTGGAGCAGCCGGTATTTGCTGTTCTGGTACTACGGTCTGCGTGGACTGTCGCTGCTGTTCGTGCCGTTTGCCTTCGGCGTACCCGGCCTTCTCGGCTTGCCGCTCTTCGGTTTTTTTTACGGCTTGGATTGGATCGCCACCGTTCCGCCGACGGTGCGCTTGACGATCGACGCGTTCGGGCGCGAAGAGGGTCCGATCGTGTTCGGCTGGGTCTCCGCCGGTCACCAGTTGGGCGCCGGCGCGATCGCGCTCGTGGCGGGCATGATGCGCACGTCGAGCGGAACATATAACGGCGCGTTCGATCTGTCGGCGTTCCTGTGTCTGGTGTCGGCCGTCGCCGCACTCGGCATCCGCGCCGGCCGCAGCACGCCGAAGGTTCCGCGCGAACCGTGGCCGGACCCTAGCCCGAAGCCGACGACCGTCAACGCCTAACGCGGTCAGTGCGTTCGCGGCGAGAACGCCTGCGCTCGCGCTTCCGAGAGTGCACGGCGCTCATCCGCAGGCTCCGGCGGCAGCGGCAAGCGCGGCAGCTTGCTCCCTTGCAGCGGGTCCGCATGTTCGCCGCAATATTCCGCGCATTGCTGCAGCAGCTTGGCGACGAGCGCGGTCCAGCCGGTTTGACGGCCGGCGCCGATGCCCGCGCCGTTGTCACCATGAAAATACTCGTAAAACAGGACGTAGTCTCGCCAGTGCGGATCGTTCTGCATGCGCTCGTTGAGAGATTGATGCGATCGGCCGGGATCTCCACTTGCCGGTCGCCGCCGGTGACGCCCGAGAGGACCATCACGCCGTTCTTGCCGAGGATTTCCAACGCTTTGAACGCGAGCGCCGAGGAGCCGGTGGCCTCGAAAATGAGGTCGGCGTTGGGCAACCCCCGCGCGACGTCGTCGAACGGTTCCGATGCCGTATCGTGGTATCGTGCGCCGAGTGCCTCGACCAGCCGCGAGTTGCACGTCGGCGCCGGCTCGCGCGCGAAGGTGTGGACGTCGAGTCCGCGCAGCCGCAGCGCCATCGTCGCCAGTAAACCGATCGTGCCGGCACCGAGAACGATCGCGGTGCGCGGACGCCAAACGCGCAGGCGGCGCTGAATCTCGTAGGCCTGCGCGATGCCCTTTTCGATCACGCTCGCCGGTTCGAGCAAGACGCCGACGTCGCGCAATTCCGGCGGCACCTTGACGATGAATTGCGGATCGTCGACGTAATATTCAGCCAAAAAACCGTGGCGCAAATTGATCCCGCGCTCGAAGTATGTGTCGTCCGTGGTCATGTCGTACGTTCCGATGTCGTCGTACAGGCTCGATCCCGGACGGCGGACGGTCGCGACGACGTAATCGCCGCGCGCGAGACCGCTGACGTTAACACCGGTGTCCTCGACAACGCCGAAACTCTCGTGACCGGTGATGAGGTAGACATCGCTGGACGGCGGAGCGCCGTAGTCGCCCGAGAGAATCTCTTTGTCGGTCCCGTCGACGCCGACGCGCAGCACCCGCACGAGAACGCCGCGGCCGCTGGGCACGTCATCGAGCTTCGGCATCGGGACGTCGATGAGCCGGGCGGCGGTCTCGCCGCCGCGAAAAACTGCTACTGCTTTCACGGAACCTCACAACGCTCGAGGGTCGGTTTGCGGGCATGATACCGCAGATGCCGGCGCGGCTTGTTAAGCGGCGTTACAGTCGCGCGGCGCCGTCCTGTGTCATGGTTGCGGCATGATAAACGCAGTATTTCGTGCGCTCACCGCCGGGACGGTTACGCTGACGGGCGCGCTCCTCACCCTCGCCCCGCTAAGTGCCGCGCCGCTTCCGCGGGCGAACATCATCCTGCCGAATACGATTTCCGTGGATCCCGCCGCCGGGATCGTGACCTTGCCGCTGCAGCGCGGAACCGCTCACGGAACGACCGTTTGGTACATCGTCACCGATTCATCCGACAAGGTCGACGCACGGCGGCGCGGAGCGGTGTTCGCGCCTCTGCTTGCCGCCGCCGGCACGGGCTGCGGCGCATGCGTCCGCGACGCCGTCGAATCGCACGGCGCGATCGCGTTCCCCGGGGCACCGCGGTTTGCGCCGAAGCGCTCGTACGTTGCGAGCGCGACCGGATTTCCGCCGGCTTCGGCAGCGCCCGGTGCAATCGCCGGGAGCGGCTACACGCCGTTCGTCCGAATCGGCGGCGCGGTCGTCAACGCACCGATCGTGGCGACCGGCGACGGACCTTTCGACGTTCGTAGCCACGCCAACACCGAGGATCGGGTCGTGGCCATCGACACCGCCAAGAAGACCGTGACGCTGGCGCTGGTCAAAGGATTTTTCGACGGCAAACGTGTCGTCTATCTCAGCACGGAAGCGTCGGATCCGGGCGCGGCGACGGTTGAACGCGCGACTTACGTCCCGGCACTCAAAGCAACCGGCGGAATCGTGCCGATCGACGTCGTCGCGAACGGTTCGCATCAGGGGCTCGGCTTCGTGGCATTGCACGGCAATCTCGGGCTGCCGGCGACAGCCGCCAACGTCGCGACGTTGGGCTCCGCGCTCAACGTGCTTTCGACATTTCCCAGCGGATCGACGGCGGCGGCCTACTCGCCGCTGTGGAACGTCGAAGTCATCGCCTGGAAAAGCGCCGCCCTCGCCGGGCATCGCGATCGCGTGCTCAAGAGTCTCGCCGACGTCGGCAGCGTCGCGAGCGACACGAGCGGCCCGGGCGGCAAGCCGATCGGTCCCGTCGGCTTCGTCGTCAACTGCCCGGTGATCGCCGTCGTGGACGGACCACGATAGCGCCGCTCGGACCCGCTTTTCGGCCGCCGGTCAAGCGCCGGCCGGCGGCGTGAGCACGACGATCGACCGGCCGTCGAGGCGGATCCGCCGGTCGTGCGCGAGCTGCGCGAGCTGGACGGAGATCGTCTCGCGCGTGCTGCCGATGAGGGAGGCCAGATCAGCGTGAGTCAGCCGAATATCGAGCAAGACACCGTCGTCCACGGGCTTTCCGTACTCCCGTCCCAGGCGTTCGAATTGGCGCATCAGCCGTTCAGGGACCGACAAGAACGCCAAGTCCTCGGCGATTGCCAGCGCATTGTCGCGCTGCTCGCTGAGGTACTTCGCAACGTTGACCGCGAGCTGCGGAAAACGTGCGAGCAGCCCGTAGACGTGTTCGGCGCGTGCCATGCACAGCAGCGATTCGGTCGTGCAAACGGCGACCGTCGTTCGCTCGACATTCGAAAAGACGACTTCTTCGCCGAAAATCGCGCCGGGACCGAGGATGGCGATCATGATGTCTTTGTCGTCGGGCGTGCGGCGTGCGAGACGCACCATTCCGCGTTTGACCAGATAGACGAAGTGCCCCGGGTCGCCCTGATGAAAGACAATGTTGCCCTTCGTGCAGACGTGCTGCACGAAAAGGTGTTCGCAGTACGCGATGGTTTCGTCGCTGGCGCGCTCGAACAACCGCGAATGCTTCAAATACCAGACTTTATTTTCCCGAGCCGGCGTCCGGCTTGGGGTCGAGTCGCTCGATGATCGGCGTGGCGTTTGCATTGCACGAAACCTTCGGGAGTGCGGACGGAGCGGAGCGCCTTGCCTTCGGACGGGTCGTCCACCAATTCGCCGCGCAGCGCGGCTGGGAATTCGATTCGACGGCACTCGAGCGAATCGCTCGCGTCGACGACACGTCGCTGTCGTCACCGGCCGCACTTGGCGAAGCTTTTTCCAGCGTGTTCGGGCCGAACCTTTTGCGCGCCGCGGATGCCACTTGGCTCGAAGCGCTCTTTCGGATGACGGCGGCGGGTACGGTGGCCGAATGCTTCGTCCCGTTCGAAGACGTCGGGCCCGCGTTGCGCAAGCTGGCTGAGATGCAGGTGCCACGCGCCGCGTTGAGCGGCGGTTGGCCGACGATCGATCAGCGCAAAGCCGACATCGTCGGCTTCGACGGATCGATCGTCTTCGCGCAAGACCTCGCCGTGGACGCGCGTTCGCCGGCCGCCTTCGGGCGGCTGGCCGAGACCCTGCAGCTTCCCGCCGACCGGATCTGGTTTGTCGCCGGCGATGCGCGCGGCGACATTCTCCGGGCAGCGGCGGCCGGTCTGCGCACGGTCTGGGTGAACCGCACCGGCGCCGTATTTCCAGCCGGACGCGCAGCCCCGGATGCAACGCTGGGATCGCTGGCCGGGCTTTTCGACGTGCTCAGCGAGCCGTACACGCGCGGTTTGTTGGCATTGCGGTACATCTTGCGCACCGCGCTGGATTGGCGCCCGGGCCACTTTATCCCAATCGACGACGATCCCGCGGCCGGTGAGTGAACCGACCCCCGAGCATCGCCCTGACGGCGTTTTCGCGCGGTATGACCACGATGCGCGCGCACTGGCCGCACTATCTGATCGAGGCGTGGGGGCTGGGGACGATCATGTTCGTCACCGGCGCGGTCGCCGTCGGTCTTGCTCACGCGCCTCCGCCGCTGGCGCAAGCGTTCGCCGCGCATCCGGTGTTTCGGCGCATGATCGCCGGGATGCTCATCGGTTTGACGGCGATGGCGGTCGTCTATTCGCCCTTGGGCGCACGCTCCGGCGCGGCGTTGATTCTTGTTCGCGCCTTGGCCGAACGAACTACCGGCTCCCTCTGTGCCAAGCGGGCTACAGGAGTGCTCGCCGGTCAACGCCGCGGCGCCGTCACGCGTCGCTCCGGCTTGCTCGGGTCTTACCGAACGAAGCCGCACGCGCACCGATCTCACGGAGCAACGCGCGGCGCAAACGCCGGCTAGGGTGTCACGATTGCGGGATCGCGCACGGTTCGATTCGCCAGATGTCCGATGCGTACTCGCGGATCGTGCGATCTGATGAGAAGTAACCCGCTCGCGCGACGTTGAGGATCGACTTCCGATCCCACGTTGCGCCGTCGGCATACGTCGCGTCGACGCGATCCTGCGTCGTGATGTATTCCCGCAGGTCGGCCAAGAGCATGTAGTGGTCGCCTGCGCCCAAGAGCGTATGCACGATCGGACGGAAGATGCCCGGCTCCAGCATGCTGAAGAAGTCGCGTTCGATCAGCTGCACGGCCCGCCGGATTTCTTCGTCGCCGTTATAGATGTCCCACGGGTTGTAGGTGGGACGGCGTTCCTCGACCTCATCGGCGGTCAGGCCGAAGATGAAGCAATTCTCCGGGCCGACTTCTTCGAGGATCTCGACGTTGGCACCGTCGAGCGTTCCGATCGTCAACGCGCCGTTGAGCTGCAGTTTCATGTTGCCGGTACCGGAGGCTTCGGTCCCAGCCAGTGAGATCTGCTCGCTCAGATCCGCGGCCGGGATGAGCTTCTCGGCCAACGATACGCGATAGTCGGGCAGGAACACGACCTTGATTTTGTCGGCGACACCGGTGTCGCGATTGATGACGTCGGCGACTTGGTTGACCAGCTTGATGATCAGCTTCGCCATCGTATAGCCCGGCGCGGCCTTGCCGCCGACGATGAACGTTCGCGGTGAGATGTTGAGGTCCGGATTATCTTTGAGCCGATTGTAGAGAACGATGATGTAGAGAACGAACAGCAGCTGCCGCTTGTATTCGTGCATCCGTTTGATCTGCACGTCGAAGAGCGACTCGGGTGAGATCGAGATTCCCAGGTTTTGATTGATATAGCGGGCCAGCGCGTTTTTGTTGTGACGCTTCGCGGCGCGGAATTTGTCACGGAAGCTCGCATCTTCGGTGAATGCTTCAAGTTTGCGCAGCTCGGTGAGATCGGTGATCCAGCGGTCGCCGATGGACTCGGTGATCAAGCGCGCCAGCGGCGGATTCGCCTTGAGCAGCCAGCGCCGCGGCGTGATGCCGTTTGTCTTATTGTTGAATTTCCCCGGCCAGTATTCGGCAAAATCGCGCAGCACCGTGGTCTTCAACAGCTCGGTGTGCAGTTTCGAGACGCCGTTGACCGAACACGACCCGACGATCGCGAGGTGCGCCATCCGGATGAACTTTTGCGGACCCTCCTCGACGATGCTCATGCGGCGCAGCCGATCGGCGTCGAAGGGATAGCGGTAGGCGACGCCGCGCAAGAAACGCGCGTTGATCTCGAAAATGATCTGCAAGTGGCGCGGCAGCAGCCAGCCGAGCATATCGGCGGACCACTTTTCGAGCGCTTCGGGCAGCACGGTATGG
>Ga0182013_10003024_pt1 | contig 21379 bp, 18 predicted proteins | sample 612S2MmetaG_FD_120487 | JGI IMG/M metagenome (GOLD analysis project Ga0182013, IMG submission 120487) | Permafrost microbial communities from Stordalen Mire, Sweden - 612S2M metaG | ecosystem: Environmental > Terrestrial > Soil > Wetlands > Permafrost | place: Sweden: Stordalen | collected... | reverse complement strand
CCGGGTGAGCGACCTTGCGCTGACGGCCCCACGAGGAGCACCCTGCGAGATATGAGCGACTACGACAGCGACATCCTGACCTGGAGCGAGCATCAAAGCGCCCTTCTGCGCCGGTTGGCGCGTGGCGAACAAGTGAATGCGCAAATCGACTGGGAGAACGTCGCCGAGGAGATCGAGAGCGTGGGACGCGAGCAATTGCATGCCGTGCAATCGCTCCTGCGCCAGGCGCTGATTCATATGCTTAAGGCCGAGGCCTGGCCGGAGTCCCGCGACGCGCCGGTCTGGCGCGCGGACGCGATCGATTTCCGGTCTCAGGCGGCCGACCGCTTTGTGCCGTCGATGCGCCAACGGATCGACATCGCACGGCTTTACCGGCAGGCTCGTCGGGCGATCCCTCAATCGATGGACGGCGTCGTCCCCTTGCCGCTTCCGGGCGAATGTCCCCTGACCCTGGACGCGTTGCTCTCGGAAGATTGACGCGTCCCGCCCTCACCGTCCCTTCCACACCGGTTTCCGCTTCTCGACGTATGCCTTCACGCCCTCCACCCGATCCTCGCTGGTGTAAGGACTGACCCCTTCATTCAACCGCAACGCCAGCGATACCGGCACGCCGTTCGCACGCACCGCCGTCTCCTTCATCCGCCGGATCGTCACGGGAGCGTTCTCACAGATCGCCTCCGCCATCCGCAGCGCCTCCGCCAGCGCCTCCCCGCGCGGCACCACGCGATTGACCATGCCGTAACGGCGAGCTTCCTCCATGCCGATATATTCGCCCAGATACAGCATCTCGAACGCGATCCCCGGAGGCACCATGCGCGGCAGCATCACATTGGCGAAATGCGCGCCCTTGCCACGCTTCGCCTCCGGCAGCCCCATCTGAACATGCTCGGCCGCGACACGGATATCGCACGCCAGAGCCAACTCGCAGCCACCCGCGACGGCGGCGCCGTTCAACGCGGCGATGGTGGGTTTCACGGTTTCGAAAACCACTTCGAAGATGTAACGTTGCACCCGCGCGAGTAACGGCTGAAACACCGCTCCGGCCGCGTCGGCCTCGGCGCGTGCCTTCAGATCGGCCCCCGCGCAGAACGCCCGGTCGCCAACCGCGGTCAGCACGATCGCCCGCACCTCCGGATCGGCGCCGCCATCGACGAACGCGTCAATCAGTGCCTCGGTCAGTTCCGGCGACATAGCGTTTGAGCGTTCCGGCCGGTTGATGGTCAAAATCCGAATATGGCCGCGGGTTTCACGCAACAAAATGCCGTCGGTCATGGTCTGTCGTCCTCGATTGTTGACCAACCATAGGCCGCCGCGCGAGACAGGACCAAACCTGCCCGGAGCCCACCCCATGCCCACCACCAAAGACGCGCTCGACGCCTTGTTTCATCCGCGCGCGGTGGCGGTGATCGGCGCCTCCGGCGACGACACCAAATTTGGCTATATCGTGCTGAACAACATCCGCGACACCGGGTTCAAAGGCGGCGTCTACGGCATCAGCCGCCGCCTGAAAGAGGTCAACGGCATTCCCTGTTTCTCCGACCTGGCCGCGATCCCCGAGCCGGTCGATGTCGCCTTCCTCGCCGTCCCCGCCGAGGCCGCGGTCCAGGCCGTCCGCGACTGCGCCCGCGCCGGATTGAAAGCCGCGATCGTTGGGTCCGCCGGATACGCCGAAAGCCTCGACGCCGGCGGCGAAGCACGCCAGCGCGAATTGCAGGCGGTCGCCGAGGCGGAAGGCATCCGCATCGTCGGCCCCAACTGTAACGGTATCTACAACGCGCATCATCCGGTTTCGATCGGCTTCAACACGTCGCACGCGAAACGGCAGAAGCCCGGTGGCGTCTCGATCTTTTCGCACAGTGGGGCGTTGTTCGACGCCATGGCCGGTCGTCTGGCGATGGTCGGCGAGGGACTGTCGCTGTTCGCCTCGGCCGGCAACGAGGCCGACCTGTCGGTGCTCGACTACATGGAATACGCCATCACGCACGCGCCCACGAAAGTCATCGCGCTGCTGATCGACAGCCTTCAGGACGGTCCGCGGTTCCGTGCGCTGGCGTTACAGGCGCGTGCCGCCGGCAAGCCGGTCGTCGCGTTGAAAATCGGTGGCTCCGAGGCTGGCGCCGCCGCCGCCATCGCGCATTCGTCCCGCCTCGCGGGCGACGCCGCGTCGTACCGCGCGCTGTTCGAGGCCAGCGGCGTGGCGGTGGTTTCGACTCTGGAAGGTTTCATGACCGCCAGTGCTCTGCTGGCGCGTTACGGATTCCGGCCCGGTGCTCTGGGCGCGATGTCCACCTCCGGCGCCGGCGCGTCGTTGATCGCCGACCGCGCCGAGGCCTTGGGCGTTCCCCTTGCCCCCCTGACCGAGCAAACCCGCGCCGCCATCGATTCGCACAAGATGTTCTCCCGCATCGGCAACCCGCTTGACCTCGGGATTTTTGGCGGCATGCGCCGCTCCGGCGAGGTGCCCGCGCTGTTGATGGGCGATCCCGGCGTGTCGGTCGTGCTCGGCCTGCTGCATTCGATGAATCCGTGGCAGGGCGACCCCTACCGCGCCGCGCTGAACCAGGCGCGCGAGAAAACCGGCAGGCCCGTGCTGATCGTCTCTCCCGGCGGCCTGCCGGACGCGGAACGGGCCACTTACGAAACCATGGGCATGGATGTCTTCACCGAAATGGACATCGTGCTGGAGGGCATCGGCGCGCTGCTGACACCCCTGCCCTCCCCGGTTCCGGTGCTTGCCCCCGCCGCGGGCCCACATATGCCGCCGCGGCAATTGACCGAACCGGAAAGCCTCGAACTGCTCAGCACGTTTGGCGTTCCGACCGTCCCGACCGTCTTCTGCGAAAGCGCCACGGCGGCGCGGGCGGCGGCGGACCGATTGGGCTATCCGGTCGTGCTGAAAGGCGTGGCCGATGGGGTCGCGCACAAGAGCGATCTTGGCCTGGTGCATGTCGGACTGCGTGATGAAGACGCCGTCACGCGGGCGTTCGCGGCGACGGGATGCGATACGGTGGTGGTTCAGGCGATGATCCGCGGCGAGCTGGAAGCCATCGCCGGCGTCACCCGCGCCGACGGTGTCGGACTGATGTTGCTCGCCGGTCTTGGCGGCATCCACGCCGAGGCTTTTCGAAATGTCACCATGTGGCCAATCCCCGTCAGCCGTGAAACGATCGAGCAAGGGCTGCGTGGGAGTGCCCTCGGCCGCGTATTGCATGGGCCACGGTGGAAACATCCAAACACAGCCTCGGCGTTCGTCGATGTGTTGCTGGGATTGCAAGCCGCTGCCGTTGCTCTGGGCGAACGGCTGCACGCGATCGATGTCAATCCGGTCATCCTCGGCGAGCATGGCGCCGTCGCGGTCGATGCGCTGGTGATTCCGGTGTCATGACAGAACGTTTCGCCGTCACTTATCATGTGCGAAGCGATGCCGCGTCGATCGAGGCGCGAGCCCAGGGAATCGCGGTTGAACAGAGCGTGGAGATGCCGCTGGCGGGGGTGGATGAGCCGTCCGTGCTGTCAGACATCGTCGGCCGCGTCGAGCAGATCGACGATCTTGGAGATGGCACGTTCTCTGTCCGCATCGAGCTCGCGCTGGCCACCATTGGCGACGATCCCGGGCAGTTCCTGAACATGCTGTTCGGCAATACGTCGCTGCACCACGACGTGATCCTGCGCGACGCGGTCATTCCGGAGCGGTTTCGACCACGCATCGGTGGCACGCCGGAGTTGCGCCGCCGTCTGGGCGTCGAGCGCCGCGCCTTCACGGGTTCCGCATTGAAACCGCAAGGCCTGACCTCCGCGCGCCTGGCCGATCTGGCGCGGCGTTTCGCGGCCGGCGGGCTGGATTTCATCAAGGACGATCACGGTCTGGCGGATCAGGCGTACAGTCCGTTCGCGGAACGAGTGCCGCTGATCGCCAAAGCGGTTTCCGGTCACGCGGTCCGCTACATCCCCAGCCTGACCGGCGACCTGGACCAACTGCGCGCGCGCGCCGCGATCGCGATCAATTGCGGACTGGACTGCATGATGGTCGCGCCAATGATCTCCGGTTTCGCCAACATCCTGACCCTGACCCGCGCCTTTCCCCAGGTGACGTTTTTCGCGCATCCGTCCATGGGCGGCGCCGACCGAATCGCCCCCGAGCTGCTGATCGGACGTTTATTCCCGGCCCTGGGCTGCGGCGCGGTGATCTTCCCGACTTATGGCGGCCGCTTCGGCTATTCTCAGGCGACCTGCCGGGAGCTAGTCGCCAACGCGCGTCCGGCTTTGGCCGTGCCCGCCGGTGGCATCACCCTGAACCGCGTCCCCGAGTTACTTGACTTCTACGGTCCCGACACGATGTTGCTGATCGGCGGCAACCTTCTTCTGGCGAGAGACCGCGTCACCGAAGAATCCGCCGCCTTCGCCAACGCCGTCGCGCGCCACGGGACCAACTGACATGGACAGCGAACAGCCCCCCAACTTCCGCCCCACGACGGACGCGTTCCGCTGGGATCATGTCGCGCACCAGCCGTACAAGCAGGATGGCGAAGCCCCGTTCAAGGACATCTCCCGCCAGGTGCTGTTCCACGACGACGCACTGGCCTGCGAACTGCGGTATTTCGAAATGGATCCAAAAGGCTATTCCACCCTCGAGCGCCACGAGCACGCCCATGCCGTGATGATCCTGCGCGGCCACGGCCAGTGCATGGTGGGCGACGAGGTGCGCGACGTGAAACAGTTCGATCTGATCACGATCCCCGCCTGGACCTGGCATCAGTTCCGCGCGGAGAACGAACCGTTCGGCTTCCTGTGCATGGTCAACGCGACCCGCGACCGGCCCGTGCTGCCGACTGAAGCCGAGCTGTCAGCGATGCGCGTCAATCCCGCCGCGGCGGCGTTCCTGCGAGGCTAATTCCGCTCCGCCAGAAACTCCTCCGCCTCCCGCACCACATCCGCCAACGCCCCGTCCGCGAACGGCGAAATCAACCCCGCCGCCTCAACCAGTTCCTGAAACGGCGCCGAGCCGCCAAGCCCGCACAGCCCGACATAAGCGTTCAAAGCCTGCTTCGGATCGCGCCGCGCCCTCGACCAGAACTGCAACGCGCAACATTGCGCCAGCGTATAGTCGATATAGTAAAACGGTGAATTGTAGATGTGTGGTTTCGCCTGCCAGCGGCCGCCCTTCGCCAGATAATCCAGATCGCCGTGATCCGTCCACGGCATGTAATGCCGTTCCAGCCGCCGCCAGATCGCATGCCGCTCCTCGGGCGACGCGTCGGGATGCGCGAACACCTCATGCTGAAAATGATCGACGCAGACCCCGTAAGGCAGAAACGCCAGCGCGCCAATGAGGTGCATGCGCCGGAATCGGTCCGCCGCGTCATCTCCCACCAGCAGGTTCATGAACGGCCATGTCAGAAACTCGAGGCTCATGGAATGGATCTCGGCCGCCTCCATCGTCGGCCATAAATAGTCGACATTCGGTTGCTCACGCGACTGATGGTTCTGGAACGCGTGCCCCATTTCATGCGTGAAAACGCCGATATCGTGATGCGTTCCGGTGAAATTGGCGAAGATAAACGGCATGCCGACGGTCGGAAACGATGTGCAAAACCCGCCCCCCGATTTCCCCGGCCGGTTTCGTAAATCCAGGAAACCCCCTGTCTCCATCTCCCGAAAAAACGCCCCCAACCTCCCATCCATCCCATCGAACATCGTCCGAGCCTGGGCCACAAGAAAATCGTGCCCCCCGGCCGGCTTCGGATTGCCCGCCGGATCGATCAACGCCTCATCCCAGAAACGCACCCGATCCCAGCCGAACGCCACCCGCCGCTGTTCGAGCAAACGCGCGACCAGAGGCACCACATGCGTCACAACCTGCTCGCGATACCGCGCGACATCATCAGGTCCATAATCGACCCGGCGCATCCGGCGGTAGCCAAGCGGGGTGTAAGTTTCGAACCCCAACTTCCTGGCCATGCCATGCCGCAACCGCACCAGGTCATCGTAAATCCGATCCAGTTCCGCGCCATGTCGCGCGAAGAACGCCCATCGCACCGTCTCCGCCTCATGCCGCATCGCGCGGTCCGGATCTTCGGCGAACGGCGCCAGGCCCGCCAGATTTACCGTCCTCCCACCAATGGATAACTGCGCGGACGCCAGGATTTCCGTATACCGGGCGCTCAGCCGGGACTCTTCCTCCAGGTCGGGTTTGATCGCCGGATCGAAGGCGGTGACATCGGTCTCCCACAGCCGAACCGCATGCGCTCCGGCGGCTTGTTCCAGACCGGAACGATCCTTCAACGCAAGCAATCGCCGTTTGAACGCCGTCTCCAGGTCGGCGGCCTCCGGTCCCAAACTATCGGCATATTCCCGGGCCGCTTTCGCCGAAGCATCCGTCGTATCCTGCGCGAAACGCAGATGCACCAGAGCGCTCCAGGTGTCGTACTCCCGCCGCATCGAGTCCCACGCATGCAACGCGCCGTTCGTATCTCCCGCGTCCAGCATCCGGTCCAGCGCGGCGTACCGCGCGACCAGTCCGCTTTTGTCCGGTGTCGCGACCTGGATGTCCTGAAACCGGATCATGCCACGGCCTCCGCCACCAGCGTGCCCGGCGCCGAGCCCATGCGCTGAAACACGACACGCGCTTCGTGGAAGCCCGCGACCGAAGGACGATGCGCGATCGATATCAACGTCGCGGTCGGCAAGTGCGTCCGGAACGCCTGATACACTTCCATCTCGGAATCCGGATCCAGGCTCGCGGTCGCCTCATCCAGAAACACCCAGGACGGTTTCGCCAGCAGCGCCCGCGCTACCGCGACCCGTTGCAGTTCGCCGCCGGACAGGCTCTGTGGCCAGTTGTCGTCACGATCCAACCGATCCACCAGATTCGGCAATCCCGCGTCGCGCAGCGCCTGCGCCATGTCGGCTCGGCTATGCGATGCCGGATCGTGGGGATACGAAATCACATAGCGCAACGTCCCAAGCGGGATATAAGGTTTCTGCGGCAGGAAGAACATGTTCTTTGGCACCGAGATCTCCCCGCGCGCGAACGGCCAGATGCCCGACATCGCACGGAACAACGTCGATTTTCCCGACCCGGACCGCCCGCTGATCACCACGGAATGTCCGGCAGTCAACGTCAGATCCGCGTGCTCCAGCAATTTGGTGCCATCCGGCAATGTCAGGTCGAAATCGCGCAGATGCAACGCGCCATCGTCGCTCTCGGTTCGGACCAGATTGGCGTCGACCATACGCGCTGACTCGATCGAGCGATGAAATGTCGCCAACCGCTCGACGATCGCGCGCCACCCGGCGAGCGAGTCATAGCGATCGACGATCCACGACAGCGCGCCTTGCACGCTGCCAAACGCCGACGCCGCCTGGAACAACACGCCCAACGGCACCTTCCCCGAGAAGTAACGCGGCGCGGCGGCCACCAGAGGAATGATCACCGCGATCTGGCTGTATCCGACCGTGACCATGTTCAACAACATGGTTCGATGCATGATCGCATAGAAGTTGCCGATCACCGCCATGAAGCGATGCAGCAGGTTCACCGTCTCCTGATGCTCGCCTTTATACAGCGCGATCCCCTCGACATTTTCCCTGACCCGCACGAGAGAATAACGGAAATCCGCTTCTACCCGCTGCTGGCGGAACATCAGCGCCGCCAGCGGGCGCCCGACCATGTGCGTGCCAATCGTGCCGACGATCGAATAAACCAACGCGATCCAGCAGAGGTCGCCGGGGATCGACACACCGAACAGCACGAACGCGTCCGACAGCCCCCAAAGGATCGTCAGAAAGCTGAACAACGTGACCACCCGTGAAATCAGGCCCAGAGTCAGCGACAACGTCGTGTCGCAATAGTCCCTGATATCCTCGGTGATTCTTTGGTCCGGGTTATCCGTCCCCAGCTCGTGGCTGCCAAGCAAACTGATTTTGTAATAAGCCCGGTCGGACATCCATTCGTTCAAAAACCGATCCGTCATCCAGCGCCGCCAGCGGATCGTCAGCCATTGCGTGAGGTACACCTCGAACACCGCGATGATCACGTGCGACATCGCCAGCGGCGTGAACCCGAACGTCAGACCCTTGTCGTTATGCCGGTACAACAACAGCAGGCTGACGAAACCGTCCCAGTCCTTGCTCTGAATCGCGTTGTAAAACTCCAAACGCCAGAAGTTCAACAGCACCGACAGGCCGACCGACGCCAGGCTGAGCGCGATCACCGCCGCCAGCAACCCGCGGGCGGACCAGCGTTCCTCGGACTCGGCGAAATACGGCCGCGCGAGCCGCCACGCGTCTTTCAGAAATAATCCAACGCCACCCATGGTATGATCATCTCTCTATGGATTGTTGCAGGGCGGCGAGCCAGGCTTTCGTTCGTTCCCGGTTCACGCCGAAATCGCTTCGCCCGTAAACACTACGAGACCAGATCACCAACGTCGCGCGATCCGCCCCAGCCGGATTGACCTGGACCGTCACAAGGTCAGGAAAATTCAGTATTTCACTGCGCACGACATAATGCAGTTGCCGCTGTTGAGGAAACTCCGCCGCGACATAAGTCCGCGGCATCCCGCCGAACACGACGCGCGCCTTTTCGTACAGCGCCGGCGCAGCCGATGCCAGCGGACCAATCACCATATCCGGCTCCGGCCGCATGCCCGCCGGACCCGCCAGATACGTATTCGACGTCGATGTCCGTTCGATCCTCGTCATGTCCATCAACCCCGGCGGAGGCAAGCCCCCCGCACCCTGGGCGCCACAGGCCGGCAAGAACAAACCCAGTATCCAGGCGAACGGACTCAAACCCGCACCTTCGTCAATTTACTCACCGCGCGGTCGAACTGCGCAAGGTAAATGTTCTCGTCGGCGTCGATCCAGATGCCATGAATATTCAACGATCCTTTACCCGCGACATCCGGCTCGAACCGCGCGATCAACCGGCGCTCCTTCGTCCAGATCGACAGTCCGTCGCCGCCACCCACGTAAATCACGTCATGCCCGAACGACAGGTCGCTTGGCATCTTAAATTCACTCCATTCCGCCAGGAATTCACCGGACGTGGAGAAGATCTGAATGCGATGATTGTCCCGGTCGCACGCGTACAAACGGTCCTCCCAATCGGCGCCGACGAAATGCACCAGCACGAACTGCCCAGGACCAGTGCCATGCTCGCCCCACGAATACTTCAACTGCCCGTCAGAAGAAAACCGGTGCACCCGGCGGTTGCCATACCCGTCGGAGACGAACACATCGCCATCGGACGTAAACGCGGTCCCCGTCGGCATGTTGAACGGCTGCCCGTAAAACGTCGGCGCCGCCGCGTTCGGCGTGCCCAACGTTCGCAGCAGCGTGCCATCCGGTTCGTGTTGGGTGACCGTGTGCAATCCAGAGTCGGCGATCCAGATCTTACCGTTCCGATCGATCGCCAGGCCATGCACGAAATTGGAGAACACGCCCTCGCCCCATGAGGAAACGAAGTTGCCCTTGGAATCGAATACCAGCACCGGATGCGCCGCGCGGCACAGCACGTAAACATCTCCGTTCGCCGCCACCGCGCCTTGCACGCTGGTCCGCGGCGGCCCGGCATGGCCGGTTTCGCCTAAATTCCACCAGCGCGGCAGCTTCGCCCAGTCGCGCTGGAATTCGTACCGCCAGGAGCCTTCTCCGATGATGGACATGGACCCTCCCTAAAACCCTGAGCCAGGTTGTGCCAGATACGCGATTTCCTCTGGTGTGCTGCCGCGCCCAAGCGTGGCGTTGCGATGCGGGAAGCGGCCGAACCGCCGGATCACGTCACGATGCCGCGCGGCGTAATCGACCGTGTCGGGACCCAAAGCCTCGCGCAAATCTTCGACCAGGCGCACGGACAAATCCTGATCCGCCAGCACCTCGGAGTGTTCGAATGGCAACCAGACGAACATTCGTTCGCACGCCGTCAGCCCTTGATCGAACCCCGACGCCACCATGCCGCGGGCGATCTCGCGCGCGTGAGCATCCGCCGCGAACGCCTCGGCCGATCCGCGGAAAATATTGCGCGACAACTGATCCAGCAGCACGATCAGCGCCAAACCGCCTTGCGCCGCCGCGGCCCAATCGTCCAGCGCGCCCGCGCGAGCCTCGCGCACCGCCCCGGTGAACCGGGCACAGGCGACATCGAAGGCCGGATCTTTTTCAAACCATTTCTTCCGGCTCCTGGACGGATCGCCTTCGAACCAAAAGTCGAGAATTTCGGATGGCGCGATCACTTCAACGCCCTGTCCAGCAGCCGCACCGAGTGTAACGCCTCACGCCCGGACAAATCGCGGATCTGATGGCGGCAGGACGTGCCATCGGCGACGATATAATCCTCGGCGCCGGCCGCGCGCACCGCCGGCAGCAGACCGGCCTCCGCCATCGCGCGTGACACGTCCTGGGTTTCAGTCTGATAGCCGAACGACCCCGCCATCCCGCAGCACGATGACGCGATCGGTTTCACGTCCAGCCCAGGCACACGCTTTAGCGCGGCCAGCGCGTCCGGGAATGCGCCGAAGGACTTCTGATGGCAATGCCCGTGCACATGCGCGGTTCCCGGCAGTTCCCGTAGTGCCAGTCCAGGCTTTTCTTTCGCCAGAAACTCCGACAACAACATCGCGCGGCCAGCCAACGCATCGGCCGCTTCGCCCGGCAGCAACGAGCGGAACTCATCGCGCAACGTCAACAGGCAGGACGGTTCCAGCCCGACCACGGGCATGTCGCCCACCAAGGCCCGCATCGTGCGCCGCGCCTCGTCGCGCGCCTTGTCCACCATTCCGGCGGCGAGATAAGTCCGCCCGCAACACAACGGCCGGCCGCCGGCGGACGGCAGCACGACGCCATAACCGGCGGCGCGCAGCACCCGAAGGGCGGCACGAAGATTTTCCGGCTCGAAGTAACGATTGAACGTATCGGCCAACAGCATGACGCTGCCGCGCGGCCCCTCGGTCTTGTCCGCTTCGGTGTCGCGAAATGGTGTTCGGCTCCAGGCCGGCATCGTTCGGGCGGCGGCGATGCCCAACCGATTTTCCATCATCCGCCGCAACGGCCCGAACGCGTTGCGCGCGTTCCCCAGCCAGGGGAATTTCGATACGATCGGCGCGTAACGCGGCAATTCCGCGACCAGAGTTTCCCGCCTTCCCACGCCATGCCGGTCCGCGCGCGCCGCCAGCACTTCGATCTTCATCTTCGCCATGTCGACGCCGGTCGGACATTCCCGCCGGCACGCCTTGCACGACACGCAAAGTTTCATCGCCTCGGCCAACGCGTCGGAATGCATGGCTTCCGCGCCGAGTTGTCCTGTCAGCGCCAGCCGCAACGTGTTGGCGCGCCCGCGGGTCAAATGCTGTTCGTCGCGAGTCACGCGGAAACTCGGGCACATCACGCCCGAATCGAAGGCACGGCAAGTACCGTTGTTGTTGCACATCTCGACCGCGCCGAGCATCGCGCCCGGATGCTCCGACCAGTCCAGTTTCGGCGTGAAATCGGCGCTCGGGCCGTAACCGGGTCCGTAACGGAACAAGGACCGGTCATCCATGGGCGGCGGACGCACGATGCGGTTCGGGTTCAGCATGTCCGATGGATCGAACGCGTCCTTCACCGTCTCGAACGCGCGGACGATCCGTTCTCCGAACATTTGCGTGTGAAATTCGCTGCGCGCCAGGCCGTCGCCGTGCTCGCCGCTGTGGGAGCCTTTGTATTCGCGCACCAGGGCGAACGTTTCTTCCGCGACCGCGCGCATGGTCGCGACGTCGTTGGGGTCCTTCATGTTCAGCACCGGCCGCACATGCAGGCAGCCGACAGAGGCATGCGCGTACCATGTCCCCTTGGAACCATGCCTCTCGAACACGGTGTTCAACCGTTCGGTATAATCCGCCAGATCGTCCAGATCGACAGCGCAGTCCTCGATGAACGACACCGGTTTGCCGTCGCCTTTCATCGACATCATGATGTTCAGACCCGCCTCGCGCACCGCGGCGATCTCATTCTGAAAGCCTGGATCGATCGCGCGCACCACATCGTGATGGCCCAGATCGGCCATCAGTTCTTCCAGTTCCCGCAACTTGCCAAGTAACGGTCCGTCCTCGTGACCATGGAACTCGACGATGAGCAGCGAATCCGGCTCCCCGATCAGCATCCGGTCGATCGTGGCGCGATAGATCGGAATGCCGCGCCCCAGATCGATCATGGTGCGATCGACCAGCTCGACCGCCTCGGGGGTCAGTTCGACAATGAACCGCGCCGCCTCCATCGCCTTGCGAAACGTGGGAAACTGGCAAATCCCCAGCATCTTGCGCGGCTTGATCGGATGCAGCGCCAGTTCCAGCGCCGCCGAAAACGCCAGCGTGCCCTCCGAGCCCACCAGCAACCGCGCCAAATTCTCCCGGCCTCCGGCCCGCGCCGCGGGGGTCAGCGCGTCGATGTTATAGCCGCCAACCCGGCGCAATTGCCTGGGAAACCGGGCCGCGATTTCTTCCGCCTCGGTGGCGCCCAGTACGCGCAGACGCTGGATCAGGTCGGCGATCCGCGCCGGCATGTCCGCGCCCAGATTGTCCGGCACCGCGCCGAACCGGTGCCGTGTGCCGTCCGCCAGAATCGCGTCGATGGCGCGGACATTGTCGGCCATCAACCCATACCGGATCGATTTCGAGCCGCACGAATTGTTCCCAGCCATGCCGCCGATCGTGCAACGCGCGTGGGTGGACGGATCGACCGGAAAAAACACCCCGTGCGGCCGCAACGCGGTGTTCAGCGCGCCAAGCGTGACCCCCGGCTCGACCAGCACCGAGCCCGCCGCTGGGTCGATTTGCAACACCTGGCGCAGATACTTCGAACAATCCATCACCAGCGCGCGGTTCACCGTCTGGCCGCACTGGCTGGTGCCGCCGCCGCGCGCCAGCACCGGGATGCCGGCCTCCCGCGCGATGGCCATGGCGGCCGCCACATCCTCGACCGTGCGCGGCACGATCACGCCCAGAGGCTCCATCTGATAGATCGACGCGTCGGTCGCGTAACGGCCGCGATCGGCGCGATCGAACAGCACCTCACCCTCGATTTCGCGGGACAGGCGACGCGCGAGGCTGGAATCGCCCGGAAGGACCTCGGCGCGCGGGTGATCGATACTGAGGGCGCTCATGGGTTCGTTGCTTGCTCCGGTGCGTCGCTGTCGGCCGCAATGTGCCGCGTTGCCGAGGCCGGCGCCAGCGGGGAGAGCACCGTGGCGACCACCGGGGATTTGCCCGGACCGCATGAGGGGTGCAGCCCAGTACCCTGATCGCTCCCCCCGTCTGTTCGCCCGCCGGCATCCGGTGCATTCTGCCCCCGATTCAGTCTGGAGTGATACCATGGCGACAATGAACCGCGCGGGTCGACATTTTCTGCAGATCCCTGGTCCCACGAACGTGCCCGATCGGGTTCTGCGCGCCATCGATCGCCCGACCATCGACCACCGCGGCCCGGATTTTGGCGAGCTCGGCGCCGAGGTCCTCACCAACCTCCGGAAGATCTTCCAGACCGCCGGCCCGGTCGTGATCTACCCCGCCTCCGGCACCGGCGCGTGGGAGGCGGCGCTGACCAATACCCTTTCACCCGGCGACACCGTCCTGATGTGCCGCACCGGTTGGTTCGCGACGCTGTGGAAGGAGATGGCGGAGCGGCTGAGTCTGAACCCCGTGTTCGTCGATACCGACTGGCGGCGCGGCGCCGACGTGCCCGCATTGGCCGACGCGCTGGCCGCCGACACGGCGCACAAGATCAAGGCCGTTTGCGTGGTGCATAACGAGACCTCGACCGGCTGCGTGTCCCAGGTCGCCGAGGTCCGCGCCGCGATGGACGCCGTGAAGCACCCTGCCCTGCTGATGGTCGATACGATTTCGTCGTTGGCCTCGATCGACTACCGGCACGACGCCTGGGCGGTCGATGTGACCATCGCCGGCTCCCAAAAAGGCCTGATGCTGCCGCCTGGCCTGTCGTTCAACGCGATCAGCGAGAAGGCGCTGAAGGCGGCGGAATCGGCGAAATTGCCGCGCAGTTACTGGGACTGGCGGCCGATGCTGGAGGCCAACAAGACTGGTTACTTCCCCTACACGCCGGGCACCAACCTGCTCTACGGTCTGAACGAAGCGGTCAAAATGCTGTTGGAAGAAGGCCTGGACAACGTCTTCGCCCGTCACGACCGCCATGCCGAGGCCACCCGCCGCGCCGTCCACGCCTGGGGGCTGGAGGTGCAATGCGCCGATCCGCGGCATTACTCCTCGTCGTTGACCGCGGTGCGTTTGCCCGAGGGGCACAGCGCCGACGCCCTGCGCGCCACCATCCTCGAAAAATACAACATGAGCCTCGGCAACGGACTGGGCATTCTGAAAGACCGTGTGTTCCGCATCGGCCATCTGGGCGACTTCAACGAGCTGCAACTGATCGGCACTCTGGGCGGCGTCGAGATGGGGTTGCGCGTGGCCGGTGTGCCGCACAGGTCGGGGGGCACCCAGGCGGCGATCGACTATCTGGCGGGGAACGCCTGAGGCGTGGGGCTCGTCTTCGACCAGACCAGCGGGGCGTATTACGCGACGTTGAGCGCCGCCATTTCGGGGTCGGCGGCGAACGATGTGCTGCTGGTTCCGGCTGGATCGTATGTCGAGAATTTTCCGAGCATCACGCATAGTTTAACGATCGACGCGATCGGCGGCCTGGCGTCGCTGTCCAATCCGCAACCGATCCCACCCAACGATCGTGCCATTCTGGACGTACCCTTTGACGCCGGGGTCAATCTGTCGATTTCCGGTCTGGAGATTTCCGGCGCCCAGAGAGAAGAACCAAACCCGAACGGCGCCGGCATTTTGTTTGAAATCGGCAACGGCACGTTGACCGTGACGAATTCCTATATTCATAACAACGAGGACGGTATCCTCACCGGGTACCCCGACGCGGCGAGCCCGGGTGGCGTGATGTCGGTCGTGATCAGCCATTCGCAGATCAGCGATAATGGCGCGCCGCCGGGAAGTTCGTACGCCGCGAGCGGTTCGGATCACAACCTTTATATCGGCGCGCTTACCAGTTTCACCCTCACGGACAGTTACGTCAGCGACGAGCAAGGCTATGGGCATGAAGTCAAAAGCCGTGCGCTGACGAATATCATCACGGACAATCGCATCCAGGATGGGCCGTCGGCGCTGGTCAGCTACGATATCGATCTGCCCGATGGCGGCAATAGCCTGATCTCCGGCAATGTCATTGAAAAGGGGCAAGGCGCCGCCAACGAGTACATGATCAACTTCGGCGGCGATGGCACTTATCCGGGCAGTAGCCTGACCATCAGCGACAATACGTTTATCAACGACCGGCCCGGTGGCTCCATTCCGTTGCTGAACGAGACATCCAACCCGGACGGAGGCGGCAACGTTCCGGCGCTGATCACGGGCAACACGTTTTATAACATCGACCCGGGTAATTTTTTCGTCGATGATAACGCGCCGCCATCCGACATCGCCTCAAACAATTTGTTCCTGACCGGTACTGGACCGACCCTCGATACGTCGCCCGGATATGATGTGCCGGAACCGGCGAGCGTCTTGGTGCTGCTGTTCGCCGTATTGAGCGTGGCGACAATGCGGTTTGGCGAAAATTGTGTCAGGCGGGCACGCGGATTCATGCGGCGCTCTTCCGTCGCCGCGGCAATGGCGATCGCGGTCGGGCGCGGGCTTTAAATTGGCCCGCCCAGCCTGGGCGCCCTGACTGTCAGGCTCAGCCTGGGCGTCAATGCCCTCCGTGCATCCCTCCGTGGTTCTCCGTGTTGAATCCTTTCTTCAAGCGTCAAACCACGCGGATTCTCCAGCAAGAATTTTAACACGGAGAACCACGGAGCATGCACGGAGCACGCATGGAGAAGTGTGAACGAGTCACACGATGCAGCGCGGCTGACCGTCTTTTAGCCGGCGGGCGTGAAAATTCATCAGCAATCCGATCCGGATCTGACTCAGGCGAAGATATGTCAGCAACTGGGTCTGATGCGCGGGAAGCAATGACGCGACCGCTTTGATTTCAACGATGATCGAGCCCGCGACCAGAATATCGGCGCGAAACCCCATCGGCACGGCTCGCCCTTTGTAGATCACCGGCACCACGACCTGGCTTTGAAATGGAATACGGGCGTCCTCCAGTTCCAGGCACAAACATCCCTCGTAACAGGACTTGACCATTTCCGGGCATTCGTTGCAATCGCGGAATTCTGTTCCCGGCTTAAGATTCGCCGCCACGGGCACGTCAGCCGCGATAGCGGCGGCCACGTGAACCATAAATAGCAATGGCGCGTCTTTCCGACTGAGCGCCCAGGCGCGAACGCGTCCGCGGGGGCGGCAGACGACCGACCAGCGATCTTTGCTTTCACGAGGAGGGTCTCTCCGCGGCGACGGTCTGCCCATTCACGCCGAATGCCTCCCTGCTTTCGGTGGATGTTCACCGCGACCGATTATCCGCGAACCAGGCCACGCATGCCAGGCGCGCTTCGGAACAACGTCGGCATGCGGCGCCGGCCCCACGGACCACCTCCTCGACACCCCGAAATCGGCCCAGGGCCCGGCGTCAGCCTGGTTATTGCCCCAATCGCTCAATCATCCTTGACCTCGGCCCAACGCCGTCGCCACATGAACGCATCGTCATCTCCCGGCAGGAGCAACCAAACCATGATCGAAGTCTGGACCTGGCCCACCCCGAACGGTCACAAAGTTCACATCGCCCTCGAGGAACTGGGCCTTCCCTACAAGGTCGTCCCGATCAACATCGGCAAAGGCGACCAGTTCAAGCCGGAGTTCCTGGCGATCACGCCGAACCACCGCATCCCCGCGATCGTCGATCCCGACGGACCAGGCGGCAAACCGTTCTCGTTGTTCGAGTCAGCCGCGATCCTGATTTATTTGTCCGAGAAAACCGGCGGCAAGCTGATCCCCGCCGACCCCGTCGGCCGCTACACCTGCCTGCAATGGATGATGTTCCAGATGGGGGGCACCGGCCCGATGTTCGGCCAGTACAACCATTTCGCCAACTACGCGGTGGAAAAGATCCCTTATGCGATCGAACGCTATACCAATGAGGTGAAACGGTTGCACCGGGTGTTGGACAAACGCCTCAGTCAGGCGACATGGCTGGCCGGCGACGAATACTCGATGGCGGACATCATCAATTTCCCGTGGATTCGCAATCCGGACCGGCGGAACATCGACCTGTCGGACTATCCGAACGTGAAGCGCTGGCATGACGCGATGGCGGCGCGCCCGGCCGTGCAACGTGGGTGCGAGGTGCTGACGGCGAACCAACGCAAAGGTTCGATGACCGACGCGGAACGGGAGATCATGTTCGGCAAGACCCAGTTCACGCCGCGGTAACCGGATAACGGGACTGCCGGACGGGCGCGGGCCGCCCGCTTCGCCGGACAACACCGGGCCTCGCGACTCTGAGCGGGCGACCAATTCCATCCGCGCCGAATTGAGCCGCTGGCGGCGAATAAGAAGGGCTGGCTCGCGCGACCGGGCCCCTGCCCCCACTCGTACCCTTGGCTTCGGGCGCGCCCCTGTCACGGTATCGTCATAAATATCAGTTGTTTAGCAGTGTTCCTCACACCTTGGGGGGCGGGAGCCGCAGGAAGATTTTCCCACGGACACCCCTGAAATGTCGCGAGCCGGCCACGCGGCGGCCTCCAACCGCCTCATCGGCGGTCTTTTCTCACCTTCTGACAGATGTTAGGAAGTTACCGCCACCCAACGAGAGTTCCCCGAAACGACAACCCATCGTAACCAGGCGCGTGAGATGAACCTGACCACCACATGACAGCGCGCATCCTCATCGTCGATGATGTCCCAGCCAACACGCGTCTGTTGGAAGCGAAATTGTCGGCGGAATACTATCAGGTCGCCAGCGCGCGCGATGGCTTCGAGGCCGTCAGACTGGCGCGCGAGTGGCAGCCCGACCTGATCCTGCTCGACGTCATGATGCCCGGCATGGACGGCTTCGAGTGTTGCCGCATCCTCAAGGACAACGAGGTCACGCTGCATATTCCCGTGGTCATGGTCACGGCCCTGGGTGATTCGGCCGAGCGGCTGCGCGGTCTGGAAGCCGGGGCCGACGATTTCCTCACCAAACCGGTCGAATACGACACGCTGATGGCACGCGTGCGCAGCCTTGTGCGGCTGAAACGGCTGCTGGACGAGTGGCGTGTCCGCGGTGAAACGGCACGGGCGCTCGGTTTGACCGCGCCGAACCACGGTATTCCGGACGTTGCCGGCGCGCGCGCTCTGGTGATCGACGAATGGGAACTGAACGGTGACGTGATCCTGCGCGCCCTCGCCCGCGAGGGGATCGAGGCAATTCCGGTCCGAACCGGCGCGGAGGTGATCGAGCACGCCACGCGGGAACCCTACGACCTGATCGTGATCAGCCTGCAATTGGCGGATGAGGACTCATTGAAACTGGTGTCCGCGCTCCGCGCCGCCGACGCGACGCATGAAACGCCGCTGCTGCTGGTGGCGGAGACGTCGGAGCGCGAACGCGTGCTGCGCGGATTCGAACTCGGCGCCAGCGACTGGCTGGCGATGCCGGTCGATGAGAACGAACTGCGCGCGCGGGCCCGCAATCAGATCCGGCGCAAATTCTATCAGGACCGCTTCCGCTCCGACCTGAGTACCGCTCTGGAGCTGGCGCTGACCGATCCGCTGACCTCACTGTACAATCAACGCTATTTGCGGCGGCACCTGAATGGGTTGATGCAGAGCGGTCAGGGACGGCCGATCGCGGTGCTGATGATCGACGTCGATCACTTCAAGATCGTCAACGACCAATTTGGCCATGCCAACGGCGATCTGGCGTTGAAAATGATCGCCGACGTATTCCGCAACAATATCCGCGCCTTCGATTCGCTGGCCCGCTATGGCGGCGAGGAATTCGTCGTGGTGATGCCCGGCTCCAACCCAGACGATGCCACCGCCGCGGCCGAGCGGCTGCGCATCGCAGTGGAAACTTTGGCCTTCGAGCCAATTCCGGGGGTGCGGCACAATTTGTCCGTCAGCGTCGGCGTATCCTGCACCTGTCTCGAGGTCGATACGCCGGAATTGCTGCTGCACACGGCCGACCTGGCGCTGTACGAGGCGAAGCGGCGCGGCAGAAACCGCGTGGAACTCGCCCCGATGGCGCAGGTGGGGTGACCGGACGGAGCTTTGTCGGCGGTGGTCGCGAGCGTGCTCCGGTCCAACGAACCCGCCGCCATGTCAGTCCGGCGATTTCATATCAAACGGCGAAGACATTGACGCATGAGTATCCCCGTCATGCTCGGGCTCGACCCGAGCATCGTGTGCCGCCACACCGCGACTCTCCTCATCAAATACGATGCCCGAGGCAACTGATCCTCGGGTCGAGCCCGAGGATGACGAAAGCACGAGAGTCAACATCAACGCCGGCTGGTATCAACGCGTTCGCGGCCCCTGCTGGGTAACCCGGCTGCCCGGGCTCAATACCAGGCAGCCCGATCGAGACGTCCATCGGGACCACGGCCCTGGCGCGCGCGATTATTTAATCTTGGCTTCCTTGAACACGACATGCTTGCGGGCGACCGGATCGTATTTCTTCAGTTCGAGCTTGTTGGTTTGCGCGCGAGCATTCTTCTTCGTGACATAGAAAAACCCGGTATCGGCGGACGACACCAGCTTGATCTGCACAACATTCGACTTGGCCATGGCCTGATCCTTGGGCGGCGGGGTAATTCAGCGCCGGAACATGCTCATCCCACGCCGCCAGGTCAAGCGGGAACGCGAATCGGTAGTCTCCTAATTCGGCGGCGTAGCCGTTCGCTTTGTTAGGTCAGTCCCGCATCTGGGGCAGAGGCGGCCTGGGATGCCACGGGTTAAGCTTGAATGCCGCCAAGATCGGGCTAACCCGCATTGTGGGCACCGGATCGCGACCAGTCCAATGAACGCAGCCACAAGAGCAACCGGGATAAACGGGACCGCCCAGGGAGACAGGCCATTTGCGTCCGATCCCGGCAACCAACGGTCAGCCGCGAAAGTCGCGAGTAGCGCGGCCAACGCAGTGCCCCAGCACAGCCAATACAGCCGCAAGAGATTCACGCTGCCGTTGCCCGTTCCACTAATTCCTCCAATGTCCACAGATGACGGCTCACGCCAGCGGCCACGGCCCAGCAGTTCCCAGCCCGCGCGCACGACCCGAGCATCGAGGGATTGGCCGGCGTCCCTCATCCGGACGAAGTCTCCGGCGGGTCCAGTTCAGCGGCCGGCACCGACGCCTCCCCCGCCTGGTCGTCCGCGGCCGCTTTCCCCTCGGGCCGCTTCTCCTCTGGCCGCAACGTCTCCAGCAGCAGGTCCTGCCGCCGAGGCAACTCGCGAATATCCCGCATGCCAAAATACTCCAGGAATTTCGGCGTCGTACCCCACAAGGTCGGCCGCCCAGGGGTGTCTTTCCGGCCGCGCGCGACGATCAGGTCGTTTTCCAGCAGCACGTCCAATGTCTGCTGCGACAGGCCCGTGCCGCGCATGTCCTCGATCTCCGGCCGCGTGACCGGCTGGTGGTAGGCGACGATCGCCAGCGTCTCCAGCGCCACCCGAGGCAGCCGGCGCGGCACCTGCGCCACCTTGCGCAGGAACGGCGCCAAATCCGCCGCCGTGCGGAATTGCAGCCCGCCGCCGATTTCCACCAATTCGATGCCGCGCCCCTGATACCGCACCCGCAACCCCATGATCACCGCGGCCGCGTCCATGTCGTCCGGCAGGAGTTGCGACAACGCCCGCGCGGTCATCGGCGTCTGGCTGGCGAATACCGCCGCCTCGGCGAGGCGCAGCGCGGTCTCATCCGGTTCACGCAATGGCGGCGGGACCGGACTCTGGGCCACGGCGTGGACCGGACCAGACGTCAGCTCCGCCGTATCGTTCGCGACACGCGGATTTTCCGGGGCACTCAAATTCTTCGAGGCACCTGAATTTTCCGAGAGCGCATCGTCAGCGGCGCCTCCACCGGCCCCGTCCGCGGCGAACGAATTCGCATCAGGGTCAGCAGCCTCGGGCCTTTCGCCAGGCCTATCCGACGCCACCTCCGGATCCGCCTGATCGTCACCCGGGTCGCCATTCATGCCTGATCCTCAACGCGCTCGCCGCCGCGACCCACCAGGATCGGGCCGAACGCCTCCTGCTGCCACAGCCGAACATGGCCGCCGCGCGCCATTTCCAGGCTGGCGATCAGGGTGCTCGACATCGCCGCGCGACGCTCCAACGGTCCGCCCAGATGTTCCGGCAGAAAGCGGTCCAGACTGCTCCAATCCGGCATCGCGCCCAGAAGCCGCGCCACCCGTTGCAACGCATCCTGCACGGTAAACCAGGAGAGCCTT
>Ga0182013_10003021_pt1 | contig 21400 bp, 13 predicted proteins | sample 612S2MmetaG_FD_120487 | JGI IMG/M metagenome (GOLD analysis project Ga0182013, IMG submission 120487) | Permafrost microbial communities from Stordalen Mire, Sweden - 612S2M metaG | ecosystem: Environmental > Terrestrial > Soil > Wetlands > Permafrost | place: Sweden: Stordalen | collected... | reverse complement strand
GGTGTCGTTCCAGGGAAAGCTCGTGCCGTCGTTGCCGTGATAGATATACCGGGTCTCGCCGCTGGCACGGTCGCGCCGCTGAAACACCACCGCGGCATCGGTCTGCTCGAAGTAGTGGTCTTCAATTTTGATTTCCACCCGGCCGTCGCTGGACAGATCGGGCCCGTTGAAGCTATACGCGGGCCACGGCTTGTCCTGCCGGGAGATGAACCAATCGGGATGTTCCACCACCCACGGCGAATCGATTCCCATATGGTTGGGAACCATGTCGCTGGCCAGCCGGATGCCATGATGATAAGCGCGGTCGCGCAGGTGCACATAGGCCGGCTCGCCGCCCAGGTCGTCGGCGATACGGTAATCGAACAGCGAATAGGCCGAGGCCACTGCGTCGTAATTACCGCAGAGCTGCTTGATGGTCTTCGACGCGCGGCTGCGTTCCCACACCCCGATCAGCCACAGCGAATTGATGCCGCGGTGCGCCAGCGTGGCCAGTTCGTCGTCGGGGATCTCGTCCAGCCGCCCGATGTGACGGCCATGCTTGCGGCTCAACTGCGCGAGCCAGACATAAGTGCTCTTGGCAATGAGAACGGCGTTGGGCATCCACGCCGTATCCGGCGAGAACTTTTCGTATTCGTTGGCTGGATCGCCAAAGGTGGGTACATCGGCGGTGCTCGCAATGGAGGGCCACTGCTGCTGGCCAAGCTCCCGACGGCGGCGCGCAGCCTCTTCCGCGGCGGCGCGCGCCTGCACCGCAGGCGGGTTGAACCGCATCCATATTGCCAGTTCCTCTTCGCGCAGGACTTCGCCCGCGATCAGCAGGAAGCGATCGAGGCTGTCGCCGATCAGCGGTTTCCACAACTTGCGGATCAGCTCGAGTTGCGCGCTAAGCGAACCCGGCGACCCGGTCACCGGTGCGCGAAGCAGATCGAGAAGGCTGATGGCCTTGGCGTCGGCCACCGGGATCAGCGGACGGGTGGCAAAATACTGCGGCATCTGCGCCGTCACCTGCCGGTACACGGTCTTCTCGGCAAGCGACTTGTCTTCGAACAGCTCTTCGAAGGGGCGGAAGGCCTCATTGCGATTAGCCGACCACAACAGCAGCAGCTCTTCAAGCGCAGCGGCCCGATGGGGAATGCCGTCGGAGGAGCCGGCCAGCCATTCACGCGGCGTTTCAACTCCGCGAATCACCGTCGAGCCGGGAAATTGCTCGACAAAAGCAAGCAGCATGGCATCGAGAGCTTCAACGCCCACATGCGCCGAAAACCAGTCCAGGGCGCTGGTCATCACCTCCGGATCGAACTGCTCGCGATATTTAGCCAACAGCACGTGGCTGGCCTCGTCGATGAGGCCCATGGCGTAAAGCTGCCCCGCATGGACGGCCAGTTCCGGATGCTTGTCGGCCTCGCGCACCTGGTTCATGCGGTAAGCGAAGTCGCGGCAGGCGGGCATGTTGGCCATGATTACGTTGCCGGTGGAGGAAAAGAGCGATTCCGCGAACTGATACCGTTCACGTGCGGTTCGCGAAATGTGAAATTCCATCATCGGATGTCGAACTCCCGCGTCTGCGATTCCGGCCTCGCCGATTCTAACTCTTGCGCCCGATTGTCGGATCGGAACCGAAATCGTTGAGGAGGTGCAAGAAACCGGCGCTGCAAACCGCTTGAAATAGAGCATAAATGAGGCCAACCGGTTGCGTCCGGGAGCCCAGGAGGCCGGCGCCACATCGCCGGAGGGGGCGGATTGGACTTTAACGTCACTGAAGGGTCTGATGGGATAGCTGGCCGCCGGGATGGTTCAGGCTGCGGCGCATCGCTCTTTGGGCCTCAAGCGATTCAACCAAGTCCGGCTCTCACCCTCCAATCCCCATTCCGCATCCAACCGACCCATGCCGGGGCCTCGAAAGAAAATAAAACTTCCTGAAATCGTCACCGACCCCGTGCTTTCGGCCAAAGAAGCCGGGTTGCGCTATGTTTCCGATGCACAACCGGGAATCCAGCGAAAGAAGTCGGGAAGAGGTTTTAGCTATGTCGATGCCGGCGGCAAGCGGGTCCGGGACGCGGAGACTTTAGCGCGGATCCGCTCGCTGGTTATCCCGCCGGCCTGGACGAATGTCTGGATCTGCGCCGATCCGCGCGGGCACCTCCAGGCCACCGGGCGCGATGCACGGGGCCGCAAGCAGAGCCGCTACCATCCCCGCTGGCGCGCGGCGCGCGACCAGACCAAGTACGAGCGGATGCTGCTGTTCGGCAGCGCTCTGCGCGGAATTCGCGCCCGCCTCGAGGAGGATCTCGCTCTGCCCGGATTGCCGCGCAACAAGGTGCTCGCCACCATCGTCCGCCTCATGGAGCGGACACTGATCCGGGTCGGCAATGAAGAATACGCGAGAGAGAACAAGTCCTATGGCTTAACCACGATGCGCGCAAAGCATGTCGAAATCAGCGGGTCGAAGGTGATGTTTCGCTTCCGCGGAAAGAGCGGCAAGCTGCACTCCGTGGGCGTGGAGGATCGCCGCCTGGCGCGGATCGTGCGCCAGTGCCAGGATCTGCCCGGGCACGAGCTGTTCGAATATCTCGACGACTCGGGCGAGACTCGGAAAATCGATTCAGCGGACGTGAATGATTATCTGCGCGCCATCAGCGGAGAGGATTTCACCGCCAAGGATTTCAGAACCTGGGCGGGAACCGTGCTGGCGTCCGTGACCCTGCGCGGGTTAGGTGAATTCACGTCCGAGACCCACGCGAAAAGAAATATCGTCGAGGCGATCAAGGCGGTCGCGCTACGGCTGGGAAATACGCCCGCGGTCTGCCGCAAATGTTACGTGCACCCGGCAGTGCTTGACTGCTACCTGGCCGGCAAGTTGGAGCGGCGGGTTCGCAGAGAAATTGAAGAGTCCAACGACGAGGTGCTGCGCCAGGCGGAAGAAGAACTTCTGCGTAAGGAAGAGCGCGCGCTGATGGACCTTCTCGGGAATAGGCTGGAAAGACCAGATCGCATCCGAGCCTGACTCGCATAACGCATGGGACGCATCGGCACAGTCCAAAGTTCTTGCGATTGAAGGGCAATTGGGTGGCCAAAATCGTGAAGTCGACTCGCATCGCAAAATTGCCCTTTCCGAATCTCGCAAATCATGTCGATGCGCCACAAACCGGTTTTGAAGAAAGGACAACGTCTCCTTTACAGAAGGAATCGAAGCCTGAGTCCAGCGATTGGGCCAGCCCCAAATTGAATCGCCGGACCACATAGGAGTTACACCATGGCAGATCAGAAGCATAATCAGCCGTCCCACGAAGCTCAGGTAAAAGGCGGGCAGCATTCCCACTCAGGTTCGTCGTCCGACTCGCAGAATGCACAGGATCAACACAATCAAGGGCAGCAGAAGGGCGGCCAGAGCTCTCAGTCCGGCTCCTCCTCGAATTCAGAAAAGACCCAGGGTCAACACAATCAGCCCAGCCATGAGGCCTCGGTCAAGGGCGGCCAGCACTCTCACTCTGGAAGCGGAAATAAGTAATTCCGCTGCAAACAACGGGCCGAAGGTCTTCGAAAAAAATCGGAGACCGTCGACCTGTGATCGGCATTCTCACCGAAAGAGGCTCGATTTCGCCTTCAGTGCAATCCCCGGCGACCCGGGTACTCTTTGTGCCTCTGTGGTATTTCCTGCTCGCTCCATCTGGAACCTCGTCGGTTGGCACACCGGCGAGGTTTTACTTTTCTTCAACAAGACGTGCCTGCTCGAGGCAAGAGATGAAATTCCAACCGCGCAAACGAAATTCCGCTATCGATGGCGCCATTCGAAAGAATACCGAGCTCAAAATTGAAGATCTGACTGCCCGCTACGAAGCCTGGATGCGCGATTGCACGGCTGTTGTTCAATCCGACCTTCGATCAAAACACGAACAAATGAAAGAGAGTCCATTCGGATTCCTTCGAGGAACATTTTACAGGTGGGCCCAGTTGTGGCCGTCCGTCTGCGCCGATCTTTGCGGCGCACCAAAGGTTCTCGCGGTCGGCGACCTGCACGTGAACAGTTTCGGTACGTGGCGGGATGCCGAGGGCCGGCTTTGTTGGGGAGTGGACGATTTTGATGAAGCATATCCGTTGCCTTACACCAACGATCTCGTCCGCCTGGGGGCAAGCCTGAAAATCGTGATCGATGCCAAAGGACTCTCGATCAAGCTTGAAGATGGATGTAATGCCGTGCTCGCCGGATACGCCGCTTCCCTGCGCCACGGCGGTAACCCCATCGTTCTTGCTGAGAAGGAACGGAAGCTGGGTAAGCTTGGAATAGACAGCTTCAAGCCGCCAACCAATTTCTGGGAAAAGCTCAACCGCTTGCCGGCGGTGCGGCAGCCGCTCGCCAAAGGCCTCAAGCGCGCTCTGGAAAAGACATTGCCCAAGGCGAGGCTCGAATACAAAGTCGTAAGGCGGCAGGCCGGCTTAGGCAGCCTTGGACAGGAACGCTTCGTCGCCATTGCCCAATGGGAAGGCGGGTTTATCGCGCGCGAGGCGAAGCTGATGGTTCCCTCCGCATGCTTCTGGCTCAACGACAGGATCGAACGTCGCCAGCCATTTTATGAGAAGGCCATCAGCTCGGCGGTTCGGTCACACGACCCGTTCCAGTTGATCGACGGATCGTGGTTGATCCGTCGCCTCTCTCCCGATTCAAACCCGATCGATATCCAAAAACTACCCAGGCATAGCGACGAAGAAGTCCTTCTTATTGCGATGGGCGCGGAAGCTGCAAATGTTCATCTGGGCACCCGTGGTCAATCGACTCGCATCCTCAACGACCTGAAAAAGAGACAGAAGGACTGGCTCCAGAAAGCCGCTGTGCGCATGGCGAAGACTCTGGAAGAAGATTGGAAACGTTACCGAAAGATTTAGCGAGCCATTGAGATGCGACTAGACGAATGCCGGCCAGTCCTCGATCCATTGCAGAAGCTTGACCCAGACGTGCGGCGTTCCGCTCTGGCTTAAGTCCTGCGCGTGGAAGATCAGCACGCAGATTCCGCTGTCGGCATCAATGTAAGCGGTTCCTCCCCCGGGAGCGTTCCACACGCCATTGCCCTTCAACAGCACGGTGCCGCCGCCGTTCATCATGGGCGTCCCAGCCTCGTCCACAAATGGCCCGTGAGGGCTGGTAGAGCGGCCCACAGCCTCTTTGTAATCATCTTGGGCCGTCGTCGGCTCGCAGCAATGATCCACTGAAACAAACAGATAGTAATAGCCGCCGTGGCGGATCAGCGAGGCTGCTTCGATAGCGTCGTCGGGTACGCCGGGGCGCGTGGCCAGGTCATACCGCGTCAAGTTCGCCGCCAGCAGCAGGCCGGTCGCCGGATCGATCTGGCGCTGCTTGATGCCGCTCCAGTAGCTTCCGTATGTCAACCAGATGCTGGCGTCCGAGTCGATAAAAATATTGGGGTCGAGGGCGTTGAAATCGTCGCCGTTCTTCGACTCCAGCACCAGCCCGCGGTCAACCCACTCGTACGCCGCATCGGTTCGATCGAGTGTGCTGTTTGTCGCCAGGCCGATTACGGTTTGCTGAGAGCCCAGCTTCGATCCGTTGTAGTAGATGTGATATTCGCCGTTGAAGTGGGAGATATCTGGAGCCCAGAGCCGCGTCACTCCTGGCACTTTATCGGCAACCCAGCCGGGCGCACCGGCGGGAAACACGCTTCCGCACTGCGTCCAATTTATCTTGTCCTGCGAGCAGTGAATGGGCAGCGAGCCGAAGGATGAAGACCCCGCAACGTCGGTTGAAAACGCGTAATACGTCGAGCCCTGGCGAATGATACTCGGATCGAGAACCGGGGAGGTTTGGCCGGTGAGCGCATACGCCGCCAGTGGATCTGAAATCTGCGGCGAGTAAGAAAGATTGCCGATTAGTCCCGCCTTGGCGCACGAACAGCACCACAGCAGCGCCACGCAGCACAGATATGCAGACGAAATCCGCTGAATCGATCGCAACGCGGTCAGACAACCTTTCGGAAGGAATATGCATACGATATCTGAAATTCTGAACGGAAGCGATAAGATATTTTGCCCAGCATGGCCACCTCGCTGGCGTTTCGTCCCGCCTGTCTGTCCCATCAGCACCTAACTCGATAACAACTCTGAACTTAGGCAGAATCCCGCCTCCCGGGTCGAGGAACGCAGAAAAAATCAGCGCCTTCCGCCGTCTTGTGACGAAGAGCGAAACAGTTAACCGGGCGCTTTTCGCATCTCACCAGATGAACAGGACGAACGCGCAAGTCAAAATTGATCACATATCTAAACAAATATCTAAAAGTGAGGGATACACGCTGTGCATCCTATAAAGAAAACAGCCATCATTGTTGGGGCCGGGCCGGCTGGGTTAACTGCCGCTCTTGAGTTCTGTCGCCGGTCGTCGATCCAGCCGATCGTGTTGGAAGGCAGCGACCGCATCGGCGGAATATCTTGCACCATCCGCCACAATGGCAACCGCATAGACATCGGCGGCCATCGCTTCTTCTCCAAGTCCGACCGCGTCATGAACTGGTGGACGGAGATCATGCCGATTGCCGGCTCAGAAGGCGCGAGCGACTTCGAGATTCGTTATCAGAATCAAAAGCGCACCATTGGCCATGGCGACCCCACCGGCCCCAGAACCGCTGCCGGCGCGGCCCCGGTTGCCGATCCCGACTGCGTGATGCTGGTGCGTCCGCGCAAGAGCCGCATCTACTTCATGCGGTCGTTCTTCGACTATCCCCTTTCACTTTCCGCCGGAACCCTTTGGCGGCTTGGCGTCCTGCGCACGCTGCGCATTCTTGTCAGTTATTTCAAGGCGCGCCTGGCGCCCATCAAGCCGGAGAAATCACTCGAGGATTTTCTCATCAATCGATTCGGGCGCGAACTCTATCTGACCTTCTTCAAAAGCTATACGGAGAAGGTTTGGGGCGTGCCGTGCGATCAGATCTCGGCCGCATGGGGCGCGCAGCGAATAAAGGGATTGTCCCTGCGCAAAGCGGTCGGCCATTTTCTCTCCAAATTGTTTTCGCGCAAAAAGTCTGAATCCGGCGATATCCGCCAGAAAGACGCGGAGACTTCGCTGATCGAGCAGTTTCTATATCCGAAATACGGTCCCGGGCAGTTGTGGGAGCGCGTGGCACAACTGGTTGAGCAGCAAGGCGGCGAGGTGCGAATGGGATGGCGAGTAACCGGCCTGCACGCGCGGCGCGGTCCGGACGGCATCGACCGCATTACATCCGTGGAAACGAAAACGCCTGACGGCGAGATCGTCACGCTCGCCGGAGATTATTTCTTTTCCACCATGCCGATCAAAGAGTTGCTCCGCTCCATCGACGCCCCCATCCCGTCCTCGGTGCAAGCCATCTCCGACGGCCTGCAATACCGCGACTTCATTACGGTCGGGCTGCTGGTGGACCGGTTGTTGATTACCGAGCCCGACGGCTCCCCGGTCAAGGACACCTGGATTTACATCCAGGAGCCGGACGTGCTGGTGGGACGATTGCAGATCTTCAATAACTGGAGCCCTTATCTGGTTTCCGACCCCTCGAAAGTCTGGATCGGTCTCGAGTACTTCTGTTACGACTCGGACCCGCTGTGGAACAAGCCGAACGCTGAGATCGCGAATTTCGCCATCGGCGAAGTGGCGAAGATCGGAATTCTTCGCCCCGATGAAGTCCGTGACTCGTGCGTCTTCCGCGTTCCCAAGACCTACCCCGCATACTTCGGCACCTATGACCGGTTCGACGAGATCGTTCGTTACATGGAACGGTACGAAAATTTGTTTCTGGTGGGCCGCAACGGCATGCACAAGTACAACAACCAGGACCACTCCATGCTGACCGCCATGACCGCGGTGGACAACATCGTCAATGGCGTCCGCGGCAAGCAGAACCTCTGGGAAATCAATACCGAGCAGGAATATCACGAGCGGAAGGATGCTCACGAGGCATCGGCCGGCGAGCAGCGGGGCGCCGGCGAGCAGCAGAATGAAGGAGCAGCCAGTGAAGGGGCCGCTGCATGAGCCAGTTGCAATCGTTTGGCCCCATGGCAGTCGTGCGCCCGAACCCGAAGGTCTCCCCCGGCGAGATGAACCGCCCGCTCGAAGAGCGCATCAACCGTTCCCCAGGTTGGGCGTTTGCGGGTTTGTCGCTCGCGTACTTCGTCGTGGTGGCTTCCATGTCTTCCCTGAAGCTGCTATGGCTCGATGAGCTGATCACCCTCCATATCGCGCGTCTCGGCGGCCTCCACGCCATCTGGCACGCGCTGGCGCTGGGTACCGATCCGAATCCTCCGGTCACTCACCTGCTCGTCCACTTCAGCCGCATGCTTTTTGGCGATCATGAGTTCGCCTATAGGCTGCCCGCCGCTGTCGGATATTGGGTTGGCATACTTTCGCTCTTCCAGTATCTGCGCAGCCGGGTGCCTGCCATATGGGCACTGGGCGGCGCGCTGCTCTCCATGTCGATGGCGGCATTCGAATATAGCTACGAGAGCCGCTCCTACGGCATCTTTTACGGCCTTGCCATGCTGGCATTCTTCTGCTGGACCCGCGCCGTGGATCTCACCAGCGAAACGAGATCGCGATGGCTCGCTGTCGCCGGACTCGCCTTCGCATTGGCTGCCGGCATATCGACCAACTATTTTGCCGTATTGGCTTTCATCCCCGTGGCCGCCGGTGAAGCTGTCCGCACATTCACCGTGGTGCGCAACAACTGGCGCGCTACACGCAGGCTGGGGCTCGGGTCCGCAATCCAGGTTCGCATCTGGCTGGCGATGGCGATCGCGGCCACGCCCCTCCTTGTCTACCTGCCGCTGATCCGGCATTCAATTGCCCAGTTCGCTCCCTACGCATGGAACAAGGTGTCCTTGCAGCAGGTATCGGACTCTTACACCGAGATGGTGGAGATTGTTCTTTACCCCATCCTCGCACTGTTTGTCTTCGCCATCTGCGTTCACCTCGTTGCGCGATGGCTCGAGCCGGTTTGTCCCATCTGCAAATCGCGCCTCGTGCCAAGGTGGCTTTTTCCTTTGCTCGGCAGACGGCCTCAGAAACTGCGTGTTCCCGCCTGCGAAATCGCCGGCATCTTCTGCCTCATGGCCTACCCGTTCCTCGGCTACATCATCGCCTCCATTCGAGGCGGCATGCTCTCCCCGCGATTCGTGATTCCCGTCTGCTTCGGATTCGCAATCGCAGGCACTCTCGTGGCATTCCAGATCTTCAGAAGCGTTCCCCGTGCGGGCCTGGTCTTCGTCTGCTTCATGTCCGCATGGTTCGTATGCCGCGAGAGCTATATGGGCTACTGGTACGAAGAGCAGAAGCAGTGCCTCTACAAGGTCCTCGACCATCTTCCCGAAGCGGAGAGGGAGTTGCCGGCCAACGCGCCCATCGTGATCCCCGATCCGCTTATGGTCTTGGCTTTCCAGCACTATGCCCCGCGCGCGGTCGCGTCCCGCGTGGTGTTCCCGGTTGACTTCCCCGCCATTCGCCGTTTCCAGGGAGACGATTCGCCCGAAGAGAATCTCTGGGCGGGGCGTCATTTGCTTTACAAGCTTCCCATCGAACCGCTGGCCACCTACCAGCGCCACGCGCAGGAGTATCTGATTATCGCCGGCGACGGCAATTGGCTTCTCGAGGACCTCCGTCTTCACAACTATCCGCTGGATCGGCTGCCCATCAACACCAGGGCCGCTTCCATGGGAGGATTCACTCCTCTCGCTCACGGGACACCGGTTTTCTACCTCGCCTACGGGGATCCCGGTCTCGCTCCATTTCGTCCCCTCGATCCTCCGCCCATTCCATTCCACGCCTCCGAAAATCTGCCCAATGCGCGCCCTGCGGCGACGGTGGGAGCCGGGGAATGATCAGCGAGATGGCCGCGCCACCGACGACCGGGCAGCAAACCGTTTCCAGGTGGCTGCCGGCCGTGGTAGTGGTGCTGTTGGCCATCGGAATCGCGTCCATCTACGAGCACTCGCGATCCCGCACAGAAGTCCGCGTGATCTCGCCCGCCTACCGGGATATTGAGCTCACCGTCTCGGCAGTCGGGACGGTGGTTCCGACCAACGACTTTCCCGCGCGCGCCACCTTCTCCGGATTGGTCGATGGCATCTTCGTTCACCTCGGCCAACACGTGCGTCCCGGACAGTTGCTCTTCACCATCAAGGATCAGTACGCACAGCCCCGCATCGACAACGCCAAGGTCGCCCTCGATGACGCCGAGGTGGCCGCGAACAACGTGGAACACAACGGTTCGCAGGAAGATCGCATCGCTTTTCAAAACGACCTCGTGAAAATGAAGGGTGAGCGGGATCAGGCGGCCCGCGCCCTGGCCGCGATCAAGCAACTCGAGCCGGCCGGCAGCGTCTCCGGATCGGAAGTGGAAGCGGCAACCGAACGCCTGCGCGTGGCCCAGGCCAATCTCGATGCCCTGCAGCAGCGACTGACAAACCGGTACAGTCCTGAAGATCGCGCCAGTTGGAAGGATCGCGTTGCGGCCCAGAAAGCCTCACTCCAGGCGGAGAAGGTGAGTTGGGCCAACGCCCACGTCACCTCGCCCATTGCCGGTACCGTCTACGTGTTGCCGGTGAGGCTCTACGATTTTGTGCCCGCCGGTGGCGATCTTATGCACGTGGCGGACCTGTCGCACGTTCAAATTCGCGCCGACTTCGAGGCCGCCGATGTGGGCAAACTGAACATCGGGCAGCCGGCAACCATCACCTGGGAAGGGGACCCGGGCCACGTCTGGCATGGGCATGTCGCGGCCAAGCCGATGGCGGTAACGCGCGCCGGCGACCGCAGCGTGGGCCAGTGCATCATCGCACTCGACGACGATCACGGAGACATGTCGATTGATTCCGATGTCACCGTTACCGTTTTGGTGGAGAAGCGCGCTCACGTGCAGGCAATTCCCCGCGAAGCATTGCATAGCGAGGGACCGGAGCACTTTGTCTATCGCGTCAAGGGCGGCGAACTGGAGCGCGTACCGGTCGAGACCGGCCTCGCCAACGCTATGGATGCGGAGATCACCCGCGGACTCACCCCGCAGGATCTCGTCGCATTGCATTCGATGACCGATGAGAAGCTGGTGGACAACATGCGAGTGACCACCGTGAAGTAGGCCGCGCCGTGTCGCGCAACGCCTCGGCGGCCGCACGAAGCGAAATCCAAGACCGGAAAGAGATGCAGGATCGGAAAGAGATGAGAAGCGCAAGCTCACCAGCGTTGAGCAAGAAAACGCGAGGGCGCCGCGGAATGGCCGCGTTGACCGCCAGCGTTCTGGCTTATCTGTGCCTCCCCTGCGCGGCGCAAGTTTCGTTTGACGATGCGGTCCACATGGCTCTGGAAAACAGTCCGCGGACCAAGGCCGCCGAAAACGATCTTCGCAAGGCGCAGTCCGGCTTGCAGGGATTGAAGGACTATTACGTTCCCAGCGTGACGATGACTGGGGGTGCGGGGTATGCGTATGGCATCATGCTCACCGTGCCCACCATCTTCACCGTGAATGCGCAATCAATGGTGTTCAATCTTCAGCAGCGGGCCTATATTCATGCGGCGCGAACCGATTTGGAGGCCGCCAAATTCCAGCTTCAGGAGGTGCGCCAACAGGTCGAAGAGGACACCGCAATCACCTATCTCTCACTGCAAAGCGCGCAGCAAACCGCGGCGGCGCTCAAAGAACAATATGAAGTGGCCGAAAAGCTGGCCGCCATTATGCAGGACCGGCTGAAGGCCGGTCTCGACGATGCGCTCGAAGTGAAAAAATACCAGCGCGGCGCGATCCAGATCAAGCTGGCCATGATGCAGGCCGATGATAACGTCGAGGACCTCACCGGGCATCTCGCCCAGCTCACCGGCATTCCTGTTGATGAACTGAAGATCATGCCGGAGACGATCCCCGCGTTTTCGAGCGCCCGGGAGACAGGTTCCGATCAACATGTTCCCGATACCCCGGGCATCACCGCGGCTGCGCTCACTGACAAGGCAAAACAGATGCGCGCGCACGGCGATGCGGAGTACGCGTGGAGGCCGCAGATCGGATTCGGTGCAAATTACGGCCGCATCAGTCCCATCAACGACGTAGAGTCGTTCTATAACCTCCACGGGAATTACAACTCGGCATCGGCCGGGATCTCGATACAGCTTCCCATCTTCGACAGGGTGAGAAAGCAGACCGCCAAACAATCAGGCCTCGATGCAACTCGCTCGTTGATGGACCTCGAGAGCCTGCGCTCAGATGAGACTTCCTCCCGCCACAAGCTGGAGCGCTCTCTCCCCGAATTGGAGGCGAAGGCGGAGTTGGCGGATCTCAACTACGAAATCACACAGGACAATCTGACCACGGTCGCGGCACAATCCGAGCACGATACAACAGCAGCTCCGATTACGCCCAAAGAAGTCGAAAACGCGCGCATCGACGAGCGCCAGAAGTATATCGAGATGATCGGTGCCCACCTTGAAACGCGCAAGGCGCAAATCACGCTACTGCGTTTGACGGGAAATCTCGACGAATGGATTATCTCAACCGGCATTCATTCCGTTCATTCACAATAAGAATACAGATGTGAGCGCTCGTCATCGCATAGGACAACTATCACGATTGCGCTTGAATCCTATGCATTGTGGTCCCGTCAACCCCGGGAAGCGCAAGGGTGGCGGAGAGACGGCATCGGGGATTGGCACTGCTTGATTGATTTTTTTGCGTGGTGATTGAGGAGATTTGGTAGTGGCAACGACGGAAGTAGTATTTGCTCCCCTGAGGCGTGAAGATTCCGTCGTTCGAAGGCCCGGGCTGGGACTGTCCGTCACCGCCGCTCTCACTCTGGTAGCCGTCTTCATTCATGGTTATCATCCCTATGCCGATGACGGTGGCGTCTACCTGGTGGGCGTCAAGCGGCTTTTGCATCCGGAGCTCTACCCCTACTGGAGCGACTTCGTTACCGTTCATCTCAAGTTCTCCCTGTTTGCGCCCGCCGTCGCCATGCTGGTGCGTCTCTCCCATCTTGGACTGGTGACGGTAGTCTTTTTGCTCTACGCCACCAGCATCTGGCTCACGCTTTTCGCCGGCTGGTTAATCGCGGCGCGTTGCACGCAGAGCCGCGAAGGCTGCATCGGAGCGGTGACGCTGTTGGCCATGACTCTCACCATCCCCGTTGCCGGAACGTCGCTTGCCCTGATGGACCCTTATGTGACTGCGCGCACCATCTCCACTCCCTTCGGATTGCTGGCCCTCGCAGGCGCGCTCGATCTCGCCGGCCAGTTGCGACAGCGCCTGCCTGTATCGTGGAAAAGCGTCGCGCTTTGTGAGGCAGGCCTCTTGATCGCGGCGGCAGCGCACCCGCTGATGGCCGCCTATTCATTGGGTTGCTGCCTGCTCGTCGTATCCGTTTCGCTGCCGGGAAAGAATTGGCGCATAGCATCCACAACAGTTCTGTGCTCCATTGCGGTTGGCATCGCGGCCCTCATTGAACTGGTCTCGCCAAGGCCTTCTGCCGGCTACATCGAGGTGGCTCGCACGCGGACCTACTGGTTCCTCGCAACGTGGCACTGGTATGAACTCATCGGTCTGATCGGGCCGCTCGTCGTGCTTGCATGGATTGCATCGCGCGACACCGACCCCGGCTTTCATCCGCGGCGCGCGCTCGCGCACATGTCGATGGCCGCCTGCGCTACCGCGGTGTTGGTCGCGGTGCTCTTCGCGCGCCTTTCGTCCCCGTCCTACATCGTCGCCGAGCTACAGCCCTTGCGGATTTACCAGACCACCTACGCCCTCATGCTGCTTCTCATCGGCGTGCTCCTCGGAGTGTCGATCCTTAAGCGCTGCGCAGCGCAATGGGCCATATTGATGGCCGTAGTCGGCGCCGGAATGTGGATGGTCCAGATGCGGACCTTCCCTGACTCTGCCCATCTGCAGAAGCCGGGCAATGCAGCCAACAACGCATGGGTCCAGGGATTTGAATGGGTGCGGGATCACACTCCCACGGACTCGCGCTTCGCCCTGGACGCAAACTACATCAACGCCGCCGGAGAGGATAGCCAGAACTTCAGGGCCATCGCGGAAAGAAGCGCCATGCCCGACTACGCAAAGGATGGCGGACTGGCTTCCATCGATCCCGAGCTCACCGCCGAATGGATGAAGGCTCAGCCCCTCCAAACCGGGTTGGACCATGCAGTGGATGCTTCAGAGCGCGCCAGACTGCACGCAGAGGGGATCAACTGGATCGTCGTAGAGCCTTCCACGCCAACGGCGCTTCAATGCCCGTTTGTCAACCGCGCGGTGAAGGTCTGCCGCGTTTCGTAGTGGCATAAGAGGCGCACTCACCCAAAACTTTGCTGCCGATTTCCAACCCGTCTTTTCAGACGGCCCGCCTTTTCCTCAATCGACCCGGTTTTCAACCGCCCCAAAGACCCAATGCGTTGGACGCCTCGGCGGCTAAAATTAAAGAAGCCATGGCCGAATTCACCCACCTCCATCTGCACACCGAATATTCCCTCCTCGACGGCGCCTGCGACGTGAAAAAGCTGGTTGATCGCGTCGCCGCTCTCGGCCAGAAATCCGTCGCTATGACCGACCACGGCAACATCTACGGCGCGGTACATTTTTTCGAGGCCGCTAAGCACAAGGGAATCAAGCCCATCCTGGGTTGCGAACTTTATGTGTGCAAAGCCGAGGATCACCGCGCCGAATCTCCCAATGACCAGTACAACCACCTGCTGGTTCTCGCCGAAAACGAAGAAGGCTACAGAAACCTGATCCGGCTCACATCGGAAGCATCGCTGCATGGCTTCTATCGCAAGCCCCGGGTGAGCAAGAAGTATCTCTCTGAAAACTCCAGCGGACTGATCGGATTTTCCGGCTGTCTCAGCGGCGAGTTGTGTGAAGCGCTCGAAAAGGGCCACTACGACAAAGCCGCGCAGTCCGCCCTCCAGTACCAGGACATCTTCGGCAAGGGAAATTTTTATCTCGAAATCCAGGACCAGGGCCTCGAGCAGGAAAAGCGTATCCTCCCCGACCTCTACCGGCTCGAGAAGGAACTTGGAATTCCGCTGGTCGCCACCAACGACTCGCATTACCTGTGCGGCGAAGACTCGCACGCCCACGACGTGATGCTGTGCGTTCAGACCGGCGCCAAGGTGCATGACGCGAATCGCTTCCGCTTCGACTCCGACCAGTTCTTTGTCAAGAGCGCTGATGAAATGAGCGCCTTATTCAAGGATTCTCCCGAGGTGGTGAGCCGCACCGTCGAGATAGCCGAGCGCTGCAACCTGAAGCTGCACAAAGTCGACAATCCCTTTCCCGAGTTTGCCGTGCCGCAGGGCCACACCATCGACAGCTACTTCGAGCAAGTGTGCCGCGAAGGCTTCCAGAAGCGCCTCGATACCTCGGTCCGGATTCTCGAAACGCGCGGCGTGGCGCGCGCTGCGCGGCATGAGTATGACGCAAGGCTGCAGCACGAGATCAACATCATCAAGCAGATGAAGTACTCGGGATACTTCCTTATCGTCTGGGATTTCATCAAGTACGCGCGCGACCATGGCATTCCGGTGGGTCCGGGACGCGGATCGGCCGCCGGCTCGCTGGTTGCCTACGCCATGGAGATCACCAACATCGATCCGCTGCAGAACGCGCTCATATTCGAGCGCTTCCTCAACCCGGAGCGCGTATCGATGCCCGATATCGACGTCGACTTCTGCATGAATCGCCGCGGCGAAGTGATCGACTACGTAACCCGCAAATACGGCCGCGAACAGGTCGCGCAGATCATCACCTTTAACACCATGGCCGCCAAGGCCGCGGTGAAGGACTGCGGCCGCGCCCTCGATATGCCCTATGGCGACGTCGATCGCATCGCCAAGATGATTCCCGCAACCGTGGGCATGACCCTCGACAAGGCTCTCGAACAAGTTGCCGAGCTCAAAAAAGTCTATGACACCGACAAGGTGATCCGCGAACTCATCGACACCGCGAAGAAGCTCGAAGGCCTGGCGCGCGGCCAGGGAGTGCACGCCTCGGCGGTCGTGATCGCCCCGCGCCCGCTCACCGAGCTCGTCCCGGTCGTGAAGACCAAGAACGACGAAATCGTCACCGCCTACGACATGAAGGCGGTTGAAAAAATGGGCCTCCTGAAGATGGACTTCCTCGGCCTCACCACGCTGACGGTGATTCACGATTGCCTGAAGCTGATCGAAGAGAGCCGCGGAATCAAGATCGACATGGAAGCCATTCCGGTGAACGACGAGGAGACCTTCAAAAAGGTATTCCACACCGCTCTGACCTCGGGCGTATTCCAGTTTGAGTCCAGCGGCATGCGCGACATTCTCCGCCGCTACAAGCCCGACAAGGTCGAAGAGCTGACCGCGCTCAATGCCCTCTACCGCCCCGGCCCGATGGACATGATCGATGACTTCATCGACCGCAAGTGGGGTCGCAGCAAGGTCGAGTACATGCTGCCGGAGATCGAAGGCATCCTGAAAGAAACGCTCGGCGTGATGGTCTACCAGGAACAGGTCATGCAGATCGCCAACGTGGTGGCCAGCTACAGCCTCGGCGAGGCCGACCTTCTGCGCCGCGCCATGGGAAAGAAAGACCCCGTCGAGATGGAGAAGCAGCGCGATCGCTTCCTCGACGGCGCGGCGGCTCTGGGCCATCCGAAAGCCATCGCCCAGCAGTTGTTCGAGTACATGGAAAAGTTTGCCGGCTATGGGTTCAACAAGTCGCACTCGGCCGCATACGCCCTGGTGGCTTACCAGACCGCGTATCTCAAGACGCATTATCCGGTCGAATTCATGGCCGCGCTGCTGACCTCTGAAACCTCAAAGCCCGACAGCGTGGTCAAGTACATCAGCGAGTGCCGCGAAATGGGCATCGCCGTCTCGCCTCCCGATGTGCAGATTTCGGGCGCGCAGTTTACGCCCAACGTTTCAGAGTCCGGCGAATCGATCCGCTTCGGCCTGGCCGCGGTCAAAAACGTGGGCGGCAACGCCATCGAGTCCATTAAGAAAGCGCGCGAAGAGGCCGGCGGACACTTCAAGAGCTTCTGGGAGTTCTGCGAAAAAGTCGATCTCCGGGTCATGAACACGCGGGTGATTCAATCGCTCATCAAAGCCGGCGCCCTTGATTCGCTCGGCACGCGCGGCCAGCTTTGGGCCTCGGTCGATAAAGCAATGGAGCGCGCGCAGAAAGCGCAGAAGGATGCGGCACAGGGCCAGTCCGGCCTCTTCGGCCTCTTCGACGATGGCCCCGCGCACGGCAAGAATGGCCGCGGCAATGATGAACTGCCCAATGTCCCAGATTGGGAAGAGGCCGAACGGCTTGCCAATGAGAAGGAGGTGCTGGGATTTTTTGTCTCCGGCCATCCGCTCGACAAGTACGCCGAAAAACTGCGCAATCTCTCCGGAGTCATCTCCATTGCCGAGGCGCTCGAGCGCAAACCGCCGGAGCGGCGCTGGGGCGCGCAAAGCGACCCGGCCGATGAGGTCCAGGTAGCCGGAATCATTCACGGGCTCAAGGTGCAGAAAACCAAGCGGGATCAAAAGTTCTATATACAGGCATCGCTTGAAGACGCCACCGGAAAGATGGAGTTGATCTGTTTTCCCCAGAATTACGAGAAACTGGCAGGGCCGATGAAGATCGAGGCTCCAGTGCTGGTGCGCGGAGTATTGATGGGCGAGGAGGACAAGACCGAGAAGCTCCAGGTCAATGGAGTCGTCGCGCTCGAAGAGGTGCAGGTAAAGCTGCCCACCGGCGTGCGCATCCGCATCAATCTCGAGCGCGCCACCGAGGAGATGTTTACCCGCTTGAGGTCATTCGCAGACTCCGCGCCCGGGCCCGGCAAGGTCATGCTGCATCTCGATAAGAAAGGCGAGTATTCCGTGATCCTGGAGCCGGAAGCAATGAGCGTGAGCGCCGATCGTGGATGGATCGAGCGCGTGGAACAGCTTCTCGGCAAGGGAACCGTGCAGCCAGTGGGATAGTGGCGCGCGAGACCGACGCATCCGGGAAGAACGCCACTATTTATCGAGCACGGAAGAGGAATGAGATGCAATACCGTCAATTGGGCCCGCTCAAAGTTTCAGAGCTGAGCTTTGGAACCTGGCTCACCGTAGCCGGCGGAGTAGGCCGCGATCAGGCCATCCGCTGCATCCATGCGGCCGTCGATCACGGCATTACCCTCTTCGACACTGCCAATCAATATGGCGCCGGCGAAGCCGAGCGGGTGTTGGGCGAAGCGCTGAAAGCATATCCCCGCGACCGTTATATGATCGCGACCAAGCTCTATTTTCCGGTCGGAGACGAGCCCGATCATGGTCTGTCTGCTGCGCAGATTCAGAAACAATTAGACCGTTCGCTCCAGCGGCTCGGCGTCGACACGATCGACCTCTATCAGTGCCACCGCTTCGACAACGACACGCCGCTCGAAGAGACGCTCACGGCGCTCGACCGGGCCGTGAGGTCCGGCAAAGTGCGGGCCATCGGTTTCAGCGAGTGGAAGGCCGAGCAGATCGACGACGCCGCAGCGATCGCCCGCGCCGGCGGCCTGGTTCCCTTCTCCTCCAGCCAGCCGCAGTACTCCATGCTGTGGCGCAAGCCCGAGGCCCACGTGTTTGCCGCCTGCGCGCGCCACGGAATCGGCAACCTGGCGTTTTCACCCTTGGCGCATGGCGTGTTGACGGGAAAATACGCGCCCGGCGTGCCCCCTCCTCCTGGCAGCCGCGCGGCCAGCGAGCAGATGAACATCTTCATGGAGACGGCCGGCCGCCACTACCGGTCGGATTTTCTGCTGGCCGCCGTGGAGCGTATCAAGCCCATCGCCGCGGACCTGGGACTGACTATGGTCGAGATGGCGCTGGCCTGGGTGCTGCGCCGCCCTGAAGTCTCCTCAGCCATCATCGGCGCGTCGCGGCCCGAGCAAATCGAGTCGAACGTGCGCGCCGTTGGCGTCACTCTGCCCGCCGAAGCACTTGAGCGCATCGACCAGGTTTTGGATGCGGTGGCAGTGCGGGAATAAGAGAGCCCAAGTCCCCCTCAGTCCCCCAGTCCCCAAGTCCCTTTAGTCCCTCAGTCCCTTAGTCCCCTAGTCCCTCGGTCCCTAAGCACTGACTCCGCACAAATGCACGGTCAGCCCCAGTTCAGCGAGCATTGCAGCCTTGGTCGCCATTGCCTTATCGGCCATTTCGGATGTCGGCGCGTAGGCCACATTGATGTGATTGGCGCGATGCCTGGCCATCATCTGATTCTGGCTTACCCCGTGCAGCACGGCGTGCACTATCGGCCATTCCGTCGTCGTTTCTTTCCAGCGGCGCTCGGTCTCTTCGGCGGGCAGTGAAATGGCCGTGCCGCGGCCCAGGTCGGCATGAAGCTTTCCGCCCTCCACAAATACACGGCTCCAGACAATCTCACCCGGCTTGCCGATTCCCTTCAGCGAACCTCCGCCCAGCGGGAAGTACATGGCCGGCTGCCGTTCGCTCGTCGCGCCTGCGTAGCCATCGACGTAGTGATTCGCCGGTGCCGCGCCGGAGATCTGCAGCAGCCACACAAAATCGTCGATTGGACCAGAACCGTTGTGCCCATTGCCCGTGTAGTGCTCGCCCCAGCGAATGTCGTGCAGCGTGGTTGAAGGATCGAGACCCAATGCCTTCCAGCAGCGGTTGGTCACCAGCCCATCGACGCCCGCACACTCGTCCACCTCGTTAAAGTGCACCAGCGGGCCGCCTGGATAGAGCTCCTCGCGCGTACCCTCCGCATACACCGGCGGACGGTCGGCATTATTCAGCATTCCCTCCACCAGGTCTGAGGCCGCGGTCATGTCCTTCAATCCCTGCTGGTACTGGATTCCCACTGCATCCAGGCCGAACTCCGCGGCAATGCGCATCGCGGCGATATACATCTTGCATTGTTCGAGCACCTGCTCGAGGGTCAACTCTGTGGCCGGATCGCGACCGAATTCGAACTTCACTCCCCGCGCCACCAGCCAGTCATACACGCCTTTTGCTTCCTCGTCGCCGACCGTGCGCATCTTGGCCACCAGAGCCGACTGGCTCAGGCGCTCCTTGTAGATGCCGGCCGGATTCAGCATTTCGTCATCGATGATGGCGTTGTACATCCCCATGCAGCCCTCGTCGAAGATGCCCACGATCGCCTTGCGATGCTTCAGTTCGCCGGCCAGGCGCGTCCCAAGCTCCGCGCTTTCCGCAGGCAATTTGGACTTTTCGAGTGGGTGGACATGGGACAGATCGTGCGTGATCCGCCCCGTGCGCAGCCATTCGTCAAGGGCATTGAGAAAGAAATCGTCAGTAAAATCCTTGCTCCAGATGGAGGAGAACTTCACCCCCGCCTTGACCATCGATCCATTCAGATTGAGCAGCCCCACCAGGCCCGGCCACTGCCCTGACCAGTTGGCGACGGTGAGGATGGGTCCCTTGTGGCTGCGCAAGCCGGCAAGAACATGGTGGCTATATTGCCAGGCCGCGGTAGCGAACACCAGCTTGGCGCGCGGATGAATCCGCATGAACACATCCATCCCCTGGCGCTGCGACGAGATAAAGCCGTGCTGCTCTTCCTCGCTATAAGCGTGGGCGCGAATCAGCTTGAAACCTTTCTGCGCAAAGGCGGCGGTAAGTTTCGCCTCCATATCCCGCTGGGCCGGCCAGCACACGCGATTCGCCGAAAGGCGCAGATCGCCGCTCGTAATCAGGACGACTTCATCATTCTTTGGCTTCGAAACCTTCTTTTCCCCGCTTGCCATGATTGCTTTCTCCCCTTTTCCGTAATCGTTTACGGCAAAGAAAAATTTTACACCTTCCAGCCGCCTGACGGCGCTGATGGCAGGTAGCCCGCTCTTCCACCCCCAAAAAGGACTGCCATGAGCCTTGAGGGCTGTGCCCTATTCATCGCGGTCTTAAAGCTGCGATGAATAGGGCACGGGCTTATGCGGCCCTCGGCGTCGTAGCTATAGCTGTTGCGGCCATCGTTGAGCAGGTTTCAAGCGGCGTCGTAGCTCCAGCCATCCACGCGATTGGTGTTGCCGGTGAAAGAGAGGTTCGGCTGCACGGCGCTGGCATTGAAGCAGCCAACTGCGCTATTCGCATGAAGGCCCACCGCGAGGACCACATCGGCCTACTCTACCACGGGCTCTATCCAAACAAAGGGCACGGCCGCGCCGTCGTTGCTGTCGCCCGCCATCTGGCCGAGGCTTCTTACTGGGTGCTGCGCAAGAAACAATACTATCGCGCCCCACGGCCGCGCATCACCGGCTGACAAACAACTTCGTCCAAGTTCGGGCAAACGCGAGACACGTCTGGTCAGTGCGAAGACCTCGGGGTGAATGCGGCGCCCGATCCAAAATGCTCATGCCGGAACGCACGGCGAATATATGGCTCCTCGACGAAGCCGCTTGCAACGAGCGATCTGGACGG
>Ga0182013_10003020_pt1 | contig 21403 bp, 20 predicted proteins | sample 612S2MmetaG_FD_120487 | JGI IMG/M metagenome (GOLD analysis project Ga0182013, IMG submission 120487) | Permafrost microbial communities from Stordalen Mire, Sweden - 612S2M metaG | ecosystem: Environmental > Terrestrial > Soil > Wetlands > Permafrost | place: Sweden: Stordalen | collected... | reverse complement strand
CCCGGCGATCGCTCGCGCCTACGCCAGTGGCAAAGTCGGTGTAGTGCACGTGTGCATCGATCCCAAGGCGAATTCCGAGGAGATGCCAAAGTACGACCGATTCCGCACCTGGTATGCCGAAGGAACCCAATAGGGAAAGGGTAGGGCCGTGCGCGAATACCTGAAGTTCTACATCGACGGCCAATGGGTCGATCCCGTCGAGCCGAACACGATCGATGTCGAGAACCCCTCAACCGAAAGGATTTCCGGCAAGATCTCACTCGGATCGGCGGCCGATGTCGACAAAGCGGTCAAGGCGGCGCGCAGGGCCATCGACGGCTGGTCACACAGCAGCGTGGACCAACGCCTGGAAGTGCTTCAGGCGATCGTTGCGGAATATCAGTCGCGTGCAGGCGATCTGGCCGAGGCGGTGACCGAGGAGATAGGTGCGCCGGTCTCGCTGGCTTCCGGGCCTCAGGTTGGCCTGGGCCTAGGGCACCTGTCGACGGCCATTGATGTGCTGAAGAACTACAGCTTCGAGGAACAACGTGGGCAAACGCTGCTGGTGAAGGAACCGATCGGCGTCTGTGGTCTGATCACGCCCTGGAATTGGCCGCTCAATCAAATTGCGGTGAAGGTGTTTCCGGCGCTGGCGACCGGCTGCACGATGGTTTTGAAGCCTTCCGAAAATGCGCCGTACTCGGGTCAGATTTTCACCGAGATACTGGCTGCCGCGGGCGTGCCGGCTGGTGTGTACAACATGGTCAACGGCGATGGTCCGGGTGTGGGCGTGGCGCTTTCGAGTCATCCCGACATTGACATGATCTCGTTTACCGGTTCCAGTCGTGCCGGCATCGTCATAGCCAGGAATGCGGCCCCTACGGTGAAGCGGGTGACCCAGGAACTCGGCGGCAAGAGCCCGAACATCGTCCTTGACGACTCAGACTTCGCCAAGAACGTCGGCAGCGGCGTGGCTACCTTGATGGCTAATTCCGGCCAGAGCTGCAGCGCGCCGTCGCGGATGCTCGTGCCGAACGCCCGCATCGAGGAGGCCATCGCGGTTGCCCGCGAAGCCGCCGAGAAAGTGATCGTGGGCGACCCGCACGGCGACGTCGTTATCGGGCCGGTGGCGACCAGGGCGCAATTTGAAAAGGTCCAGCGGCTGATTCGCAAGGGTATCGACGAGGGCGCTGTTGTGGTCGCGGGCGGTACCGGCCGCCCGGACGGTTTGGCTGCCGGTTACTACGTCAAGCCAACCGTTTTCGCGCACGTGACCAACGACATGACCATCGCCCGCGAGGAAATCTTTGGGCCGGTGTTGTGCATCCTGGGCTATGACAACGTCGATCACGCACTCGAGATCGCCAACGACACCGATTATGGTCTGGCGGGCTATGTCGCGTCAGCCGACCTCGGCAAGGCGCGCGCCGTAGCCCGAAAGATCCGCGCCGGCTGGGTGGCGATCAACGACGCCTTTGACTTCAACGCGCCCTTCGGCGGCTACAAGAAAAGCGGCAACGGGCGCGAATGGAGCGACTTCGGCTTCCATGAGTATTTGGAGGTCAAGGCCATCCTTGGCTACGCATCCGGCAAGGCTGCTCAGTAGGCTCCGGGCGCCCCGAATCAAGTCCGGAAAAGCGCGCTGTGTCCTCGCGTGTCTTCGGGGAATCTCGGCTGCGTCGCCTCTAGGCTTGCTCAGATCAAGAGGAGGGGCAGCGACGTATCGGCAGCAACGACGGCGCCGGACGAGAAGGTGGTCCTGGCGCGCTAACAGCCAGCGCTGAGCCGGGCGGGACTGATCCCGCATCGGACGGTCCCGCTCGGCAACGCCGATGGGTTGCCCCCGTGCGGCGTGCCGGCCGGTTGGCGATTTGGGATAAACCGGAGCGGCGCGGCGGCATTCCCGCTCTGGACGGACTCCGCGCGATAGCGGTTGCGCTGGTGCTCGCCCAGCATGGCGGCATCCCCGGTATGGGCGGCGGGTTCCTGGGCGTCGACGTCTTCTTTGTCCTGAGCGGATTCCTGATCACGTCGCTGCTGCTCGACGAGCTGGGCCGCGCCGGGCGTATCGACTTGACCGGGTTCTGGATTCGCCGTGCGCGCCGGCTGCTGCCGGCGCTGGTTTTGATGGTGCTGGCCGTGGGCTCGGCCCGTCAACTTCTGCCCGCCCAGGCCCTGACCGGGTTGCGGGACGACGCGCTGGCCGCATTCCTGTGGGTGGCGAACTGGCGGTTTGTCGAGCAGAAGACCGACTATTTCACCCAAGGCGCTCCGGCATCGCCCCTGCAGCACGCGTGGTCGCTTGGGGTTGAAGAGCAGTACTACTTTGTCTGGCCGGTCGTGCTGATCGCGGTGACTCTACTGTTGGCGGCGCGGGCCAGGCGCTATTTCAGAAAGGCCACCGTGGGTGCGGTGCGGCTCACGACGTTCGTGGTAGCCACGCTGGGGACGCTGGCTTCCGCCGGCGTGGCCATCGTGCTTGCCTCCGACGGCACCCGCGACCGAGTGTATTTTGGCACCGATACCCGTGCGGAGGCTTTGCTGATCGGTTCCGCGGCAGCGGCTCTGCTGGTTCGGGATTGGCCGTCGCTGAACCGCGGGTGGTGCCTGATCCGGACGCGGTCTGGGCGGCGGCTCGCCCGCACGCTGCCGGTCATCGGTCTGGCGGGCTTGGCGGCGGCGACGCATTACGCGACGGGCAGCGCCGGCGAGTTCCGGCACGGCCTGCTGATTGGGGTTGCGGCGGCGGCGGTTCTCGTGGTCGCCCCGGTTGCATTGGAACAGCGCGGGGTGATCGCCCGCATCTTGGCGCTGCCCCCATTGGTATGGCTGGGTGCCATTTCCTACGGCGTCTATCTTTGGCACTGGCCAATCTTTCTGGCGCTCAACGGCGAACGCACCGGATGGTCCGGGCTCTCGTTGTTCGCGGCTCGGTGCGGAGCCACGCTGGCAGTGGCAGCCGCATCATGGTGGCTGATCGAACAACCGATCCGGCGCTGGCGGCCGTCGGGGGTCCCGTTGTTGCCGCTGGCGGCGGCCACCGTGGCCAGTGCCGCCGCGGTGACATTGATGGTGATTCCGGTGAGAATCGGACCCGGTCTGCGAGAGACCGGCCTGCCGCCCGGCCTCTCGGCGGTCGCCGCGGTCGCGCCGTCGCCGCCAAGCGGGAGTCGCCCGAGACCCCGGGATCCCAAGCGGCCATTCACCGTATCGGTATTCGGCGATTCGATCGGCTGGACCTGGATGCATTACCTTCCTCCCACGCCGGGGTTCGCCTTCCTCGACCACACCGTCGTCGGCTGCAGCCTGGTGCGGGGCACCCCGTATCGGTATATCGGCCAAACCCTTGAGCAGCGGCCGGAATGCGACACCTGGCCGAGCAGATGGTCGACGCAGGTGAGCCAAGACCAACCGGACGTCGCACTGCTGGTTATCGGCCGATGGGAGACCGTAGATCGGGTCAACGAGGGACAATGGACCCATATCGGAGACCCGACCTTCGACGCGTACCTCAACGGGGAACTCGAGCGGGCCCTGACGATCGCGGGTTCGACCGGGGTTCGAGTGGTGGTCGCCAGCGTGCCCTACAGCCGGGACGGTGAAAGGCCGGACGGTCGCCTGTACCCGGAGGACCAACCGGATCGGGTCAACCGATGGAACACCATGCTGCGGAACACGGTCAGTCACCACAGCGGCGTCCGGATACTCGACTTGAACAAAAAGCTGTGCCCCGACGGCGTCTACACCGCCAAGGTCGACGGCATCAAAGTGCGCAGCGACGGTGTCCACCTCACGCCGGAGGGCGTGAAATGGTTGACACCGTGGCTCGAGGAATCCCTGAAGTAGGCGTTAGTCGTTGGTGCGGCAGCTGATTTCCATGCTGTCGCTCTCTCGGACCAGGAAGTTGAAGCTGACGTAGCCATTGTCGGGGTTGCGCACGTGGTCGAGGTAAGGCTTCATGTCGGCGGCACTGGCGTTGTCGGCGACGACCAGAGCCCCGGTCGGCAGACGCGGTTCGAGCAGCTTGATCACCGGTAGGTACAGATCCTTCCAGCCGTCGAGCAGAACGAAATCGGCCGGCCCGTCCAAACCCTCGAGCGTGGTGAGCGCATCGCCTTCGAGAATGGTGATCACGTCTTCGAGCCCGGTCTCGGCGAAGGTCTTCCGCGCGGCGGCGATCTTGGTGGTGCTGAGCTCGGTGGTCACCACCCGGCCGCTGCCGTTGTCGCGCACCGCTGACGCCAGATGGACTGCGGAGATGCCGAAAGACATGCCGAATTCGACAACCGTCTTCGGGCGGGTCGCCCGGATCAACGCGTACAGCAGCCGACCGGCCTCGGGAGTCACCGGGATGTAGAACTCGCTCATCGCCTCGGTGCGTTCCTGCGTGGTCATCGGCCGATCCAGCTCGCCGTGCATCCCGCGTAACCGCGACATCTGAGTTTTCGACTCGGCGTACATCCGCTCGAGCACCGACTCGACTTTAGGATCCTGCAACGTCGTAGGCATACCACCGAGAGTAGGCCCCAAGGGTGAGCGTGCCGCCGGGAGATTTCGGTCACCAAACCCGTGCCGACCGGCTCGGACGCCGGCCACCCACACCAAACAAATAACAGGTAAACGTTTGACGAACGGCGGGTTGAGGTGCAAGCTGGAGCATGCAAGCACCTCGGTAGGTGAGGCGTCTGCACGGACACAGGCCACTGACCCCGAACGTCGAGAGACGCCCCGGGTCAGGACAGCTCTTCCCGGACCCAAGGGTTGAGCCCAAGTGGCTTCCGGGCGAAAGTCCGGATACGCCGTGCATTGCCAAAGCTCCGACGAGAGGGGTGTTTCCAGCGGTTTTTCCGTTGGGCCGTCGTGCCTCTCCCGTACAGGTGAATATGGTGGCACCCTTGTGTGTCCCGGCTGTGAGGAGGTGAGGGCGAGATGAGTGACCGAAGTCCAGGCGACAGTCCCCATCCCAAATCCGTCTTGTCCCGATCCGGTTCTTCCCGCCTGAGCTGAAAGATTCCCGATCGGGTCTCCCAAAAGGAGAAGATCATGGCTTTTGTTGTTACCAACCGTGTTAGAGGTTTCGAAATGGCGTTCGGGCGCGCGGCTCGGCGACTGACCAGCAGGTTGAGCGCACTGCGCATCCCGGCTTCGGACGACTGGGCCGACCACTACGTTCTGCGGATGCCAATCGGGGTACTCGCGGCGCCGGCACCCCAGCCCAACGGTCGTTCGTCGCGCCGATGATGGCCGACTAGGGCTACCCGTTCGGCAGCAAAACGATTTTGCCGTGCGTGTGCCGCTTCTCGAGCTGTTCGAAGGCATCAGCGACCTGGTCCAGCGGATAGGTGGCCGCTACGTCGAAATCAATGACGCCGGTGACGACCAGGTCGGCGATCTCGGCGAGTACCTCCCGCGTCGACGCCTCGCCGCTGCCCTCGGTCTTCGCGCCGACTTCGCCCGCCTTTTGAAACGAGATGATGGTGTCGATCCGCTCGGGTGCCACGCCGAGATCCACGGCGAGCTGGACGTAGTCCGGGCCGAACAAATCGATGAACGCGTCGATGCCGTCGGGCGCCGCGTCGCGCAGTCGCTCGGCCAGCCCGTCCCCGTAGGCGATCGGGGTGACGTCGTGCGCGCGCAACCAGTCGGCGTTGTCTGGGCCCGCGATGCCAAGCACCGTCGCTTTGCGCAGGGCCAACAATTGGACGACGAGGCTCCCGACCCCGCCCGCGGCCGCCGATACGGCGACCGTCTCGCCCGGCCGCGGCGCGACCGCGCGCACAGCCGCGTACGCCGTCGCACCGACCACGTACAGCGAGCCCGCCACCTCCCAGCTCAAGCTGGCAGGTTTACGGATTAGTTGATCCACCGGGACGGCGGTGTGGGTGGCGTGGCTGGATCTGCGGAAGCTGAATCCCAAAACTTCGTCGCCGACTGAGAACTCGGTGACGCCGGGTCCCACCGCGGTGACCACGCCGGCCAGGTCGCTGCCCTCGCCGGACGGAAACGTGGCCGGGAACGCCTCGTGAATCGCCCCGCTGCGGATGCCGGCCTCGCCGGGATTGATCCCGGCGGCGCGAACCTGCACCACCACCTCGTCCGGACCGGGCGACGGCATCTCGATGTCCGCCACATACAACACTTCACGTCCGCCGTAGCGGTCGAACCGCACTGCGCGCGCCACTGGACCCGTCATCGCGATCTCCTAAGCAGTTAGTCGGGGCTTCCGCCCGTGCAACACTGGCAGCACGGCTCGCTGTTCCCGTGCGCATTTCGCAGTAGCGTCAGGCGCCGCGGCTGATGGACGCTGACCGACGCCGAATGAATGCCCATGAAGCTTGCTCGCAAAACCTTTTTCGGCTGGGTGGTTGCCGCCCTTATGGTCGCGATCAGCACCGGTTGCGGCGACGACAGGAAAGCCCCACCGTCGTCTTCGGCGGCTTCCTCGAGTTCGCAACCCGCGGGCTACGGTGCGTTGCCGATGAAGCCGAGCGATATCGGCGGCGATTTCAGCGAATCACAGCCGCCGGTGCAGAATCCGAACGGCGCAGCAGGCGTCGAGGTGCTATTCGCCAACCCCGATAACACTCGCCGCATCGGGGATACCATCTCGATCCGACCCGACCCGGCCGCGGCGGCAGCTGCACTCGACAACATCAAAGGCAGCTACGTGGAAAAGGTCACCGGCAGCTGGCAGCCGGCCGGCGTCGGCTCCAACGGTTCAAGGATTTCCGGCACTTCGCCGGATAAGTCTCAGGCGGTGACTGTGCTCGTGTTCACCGAGGGCAAGGCGCTGGTCAAACTGGAATTCGCAGGCGCGGCAAACGATCCGGTCGATCCTGGCGTCGCGACCGATATCGGCCGCAAGCAGGATGCGCGATCAAGAACGGGTTGCCCGGTTAACGCTCCGCGCAAGCTCAGGGGAAGGCGACCACGACCTTGTCCGCGGCGCCGGGCGTGCTGGCCAATTCGAGCGCTTCCCCGACCTTTTCGAAGGGGATGGTGTGGCTGACGATAAGCGCGTACTTCTCCCAGTTCGCGACGAGATCTTTTGTCACCTCAAAGATCTCGTCGGGGTATCCCATTGATCCGACGATGGTGATCTCGTTGCTCATCACATTGACGAACTCGACCGGAACAGGCTCCTTATGGACGCCGACGATCGCCAGGGTCGCACCCTTCTTGGCAGCCGCCAAAGCGGTGTTTACCACGGCAGGCACCCCGGCCGCGTCGAGGTAGATGTCGGTACCGGCCTTGCCGGGAAACATGCTCTCGCCCTGGCCGTGTAGTTGCACGAGGCGCCCCAGGACGTCTTCGTCGGCGGAATTGATGACCGCGTCGGCGCCGATCTGCAGTGCTTTATCCAGACGGGAGCCGATCAGATCCACGACCACCAGATGGCTCACGCCAAGGGATTTGAAGGCCAGCGTCGCGCCCAGCCCGATCGGCCCGGCGCCGAATACCACGACCTTGTCCGACGGCTTGGGTTTGCAGCGGATGGCGCCGTGGCGTGCGACCGCCATCGGTTCGTTCAGCGCCGCCACTTCCCACGGGATGTGCTCGGGGATGACTTCCAGGCTGGTTCCGCGGACGGCGTTCTCGATCAGCAGGTAATCGGCCAGCGCCCCGGTGGGTCCGCCGTTGCCGATGATGCCGCTGGGCGCGGCCATCGGGTTGATGACAACGTGATCGCCCACATCGATGCCGGACACGTCGGCGCCGACCTCAACGACTTCGCCGGCGGGTTCGTGTCCGAGCGGGGTGTGTCCCTGGCGCGGGGGGAGACCGCCGATGGTGATGTAGAACGCGTCCGAGCCGCAGATGCCGCAGGCGCGCATTCGCACGAGGGCGTCGTTTGGGCCCACCTGGGGAAGGTCGGCGTCGACGACCTCGGCCTTACCCGGGCCGGTGACCATTGACACTTTCACGGTGTGCCTTCCAGTTCGATGTCGAAGGTGTCGAGGTACTCGGCGAAGACCGGTTCGAGTTGTTTCACGGTCAAGCCGTATTGGTCGAGGCTGTAGGCGTTGAGGGCAAACCGGTCTTGGGGGTGCGCGGCGAGCCAGTTCCGCATGCGCGCTTCGGTTTCGGCGGTTAACGGGTCGTCGGCCCATTCGTAGAGGCGGCGCATGACGTCCATCGGGTCGCGCATCATCTCGTGGTAATACATGTGAAAGAAGCGCTCGTCGCCGATGCGATCGCGCGCCCGCAGCGGCCGTTCGACGTGGTATCGCATCTGGGCCGTTGCGTCGCGCCCCATCGCCTCCAGGTCGATGGCGTCCGGCTGCAACACCATCCCTTTGGGAAGTCTCCATAGGTTGGCCAGCGATCCCGTTGCCTTGTAGGGGTCGCGATGCGCCCACACGAGCCGGGCGTCGGGGAACACTTTGAGCAGCGTCTCGATGTGTACCGAATGCGAGGGCATCTTCAGGCTCCAGGTGCCCGGCGCCGTGGACTGCAGGACCTGCAGATAGCGTTTCTGGTATTCGTAGGTGGTGGTCATGTCGGCTTCCTCGAACAGCCACTGGTAGTAGCGCGAGGTCGACAGGAAAGAGTCCCAGGACAGGCCCTTGAAGTCTTGGTTGTGGATAAACATGTCCTCGGTGGGGCCGTCGGCGTCTTCCCAGTGCGGCAGTGGCACGTTCGCCTGTTTGACCATCTGCAGGATCTTGCGCTGTTCTTCCAACAGGGCCACGCACCGCGGATCGGTGCGCAGCGTCTCGGTGCTGGCCGGAGGTATCGGGTCGACGCACTGCCAGTGCAGCACCGATCGCCGTGCCGGGTCTTGGTCCAGCAGGTAGCTGATGACCGTGGTGCCCGTGCGGGGCATGCCCAGCACGATCAGTGGTCGCTCGACGGGCGTGTCGAGCACCTCGGGGTGAGTCTGGATGTAGTCGTGGATCTGCAGGCGGCGCCCCAACGCGTCGGTGGCGTCGGTGAGGATGCGATCACGGCCGAACGGGGTGAACGCCGGCGAGTTGTTGACATCGTCGAGGATGAGTTCCAGTCCCGCACGCCAGGAGTCGGATTCGGTCTCGGTCAGGCCGGTGCGCTGCGCGGCCAGCTTCAGGACGTCGTCCGCGGTCGCAACCTGATCGAATTCACTCATGATTTCGCCCCTCAAACCGTCAGGTATCCGCCGTCGACGGCAATGCTGCTTCCGGTGATGTACGACGCGGCGTCGGTGCACAGGAACAGTGCCGCACCGGCGCAGTCCTCTGGCGTTCCGGGTCTGCCCAGCGGAGTGTGGAAGCCGATCTCGACGTCCATGATCTGGGGGATGCCCATCGCCGGATGTGTCATTCGGGTGTCGATGAGGCCGGGGGCGATGGCATTGACGCGGATTCCGTCGTTGGCCCAGCGGCGGGAGAGGTTCATCGTCAATGCGATCAAGCCCATCTTCGATGAGGCGTATCCAGGGACGAAGACCGCCGAGCGGAACGCCGACATCGAGACGATGTTGATGACGCTTGCGCCTCCGGGGGCTTTGCTCGCCTTGAGCCGGTCATAGCAGCGCATGGTCAGCCGCATGGGGCCGAACATGTTCTGCGCCACCGACGCGATGTAGCCGTCAGGGTCGTATTCGTCACCCGCGGGGTAGGGGCCGCCCGCGTTATTGACCAGGATGTCCAGTTCGCCCAGTGAGTTCACCAGCGCGTCGACGGAGTCTGGATCTTGGATTCGGCATCGCCGGTAGCTGAAGGCGCTGAGATCGTCATCATAATCTTCTGGCGCGGAACGGGTGCCGGTGATAGTTACCGTGGCGCCTGCCTCGGCAAAAGCCGTGGCGATGCCGTTGCCGATTCCGGCCGTGCCGCCAGTGACCAAGACGTTGGCGCCGGTGAAGTCGAAGCGCACGGTGTTCATTCGGTCGTCCTCAATTCCGCGATAGATTTTGTGAGCCAGGCCTTTTCCCAGAAGTTGTCGGTGTCGTGCAGCAGCGCCTCGTGGGCGTCGGCGGCGACCACGCGCGCGCCCGGGTGGCCGGGCTCGGCGGTGAGAACGAGATCGGTGAGATGTAGCGCCTCTACCGGCCGCCCACGCTCCAGCTGTGCGTGAGCTGCCGCGACGAGTGCATCGGCTCCGGCGGCGCGAACCACGTCGGCCGCGACGGACGACGGCGCCACACCGTAGAGCTCCGTGGTGGAGCGATGGTGGAACCAACCGGTGTACATCTCCCAGATGGCGCGCACATTCCAGGAGGTCTTGCCGTAACCCTCGCCGACATCGAGATGTTCGGGCACTCGCACGTCGCGCATCGCGGTATAGAAGTCCGCTCCGGAGTTCATCAGCTCGGCTGTGCGATCGTGTACGGACTGCATGGCGTCACGCATCGCGGTGACTTCCTCGGCAATGCGGTCGGCGCCCTCGATGGGACCGAAGTGGCCGGTGATCAGTCGCTGCGGTCCGTATGCCAGCACGGTGTTCAATGATTCGATGTAGAGGATCGGGTCGCGGTACCGGTCCCCGCGGATGGTCATCAGATTCGGAACGTGGCCGAACAGTGGCCCGAACAGATTGCCGCTGAAAAGGATTCGATCTTCGGGTAGCCACACCACAAGCGAATCGGTGGTCTCACCACCCGGCGTCCACGCGAGCTCGAAGGTGCGGCCACCGACCGTCATGTCCTGCTGGCGGTCGAACGTCGTGGTCGGCTCAGGAAAAGAGAAATCGATCGTCGCTGGATCGATGGTCTTGAAATGCTCGAGCACGGCGTCGGAGAACTTCTGGAAGGCAAACGACGTCTTGGGCACGCGATAGCCCATGAGTAGGACGTTGTCGTCGCGCCAGTACTTGTAGTTGCGGTGCATCAGTACGTAGGTGTCAGCGTCGCGCACCGAGTTCACGCCACCCCAATGATCGGCGTGCCCTTGGGTGATGACGATGGCCCGCGTCGGGCCTGGCACGTCGGCAAAAGCCTTGCGGTGCAACGGCCCCTCGAACACCAGCCCGGTGTTGACGATCACCCGCCCGTCGTCGGTGGCCACCGCGTAGGAGTTGGAGACACCGGACGACATCCATATGTCGTTACTCAGGGGTACCGCGGGAGTGTCGGTTGCCGTCGCGAGGTCGGCAGCTCCGGGACGCTCCCGATGAATCCCGGCCATGAGAAGCCCTTCCTTGACTCGGTCCTCTAGAACTCTAGAGGCGATCCTCTATAGTTCTAGAGGTAAAGTCAATATCTCCGGCCCGAAGGGGTTGTCCATGGGACTTCGCGGTCTTGCCGACAAGGTTGCGGTCGTGGTCGGCGGCGCCACGGGCATCGGCGCCGCGACGGCCGCCCGCCTCGGCGAGGAAGGCTGCCGCGTGATTATCGGCGACGTCGCCGTGGATGCCGCGCAACAAACAGCGCAACGGGTCGTCGCGGCGGGCGGAACGGCCGCTCACATCGCCTTCGACCTGTCTGACCCCACGTCGGTTGCCGACCTGATCGACACGGCCGCCATGACCTACGACGGTATCGACCTGTTGTTCAATGTCGGCGCCGATATGAGCACGCTCCGTGCCGATACGGATGTGGTCGATATCGACTTCGACGTGTGGGACCGCGTGATGACGGTGAACCTTCGCGGATACGTGGCCGCCATGAAATACGCCATCCCCGTCATGCTTGCTCGCGGCGGCGGAGTGATCGTCAACATGTCCTCGGCGGCGGCTTTCCAGGGTGAGCCCGCGCGCCCGGCGTACGCAGCCGCGAAAGCGGGCGTCGGCGCGCTCACCCGGCACGTCGCGTCGCGATGGGGAAAGGAAGGTATCCGGTGTAACGCGGTCGCGCCGGGATTCACCGCGACAGAGGTCATACGCTCCGTTGCGCAATGGCCGGAGTTGCAGGCCGGTGCGCTCAAACGAATCCGCGGAACCCGCGTCGGCGAACCCGACGACATCGCCGCGCTGGCCGCCTTCCTGCTCTCCGAGGAAGGCGCGTGGATCAACGGTCAGGTCATCAACATCGACGGCGGCACCGTTCTCCGCTGACCCACCTGGACACAACCATGGCCACCAACACACCACGCAAACGCGACGGCGACGAGCGCCGGCGTGAACTGTGCGACGCGGCAATCCAAGTCCTGGCCGAGCACGGATCCCGGGGACTGACGCACGGGCGAGTCGACCGCTACGCGGAGGTCCCCGAAGGCACGACGTCGTATTACTACCGCACCCGGGCGGCACTGCTACGGGGCGTCGGCAAGCGCGTCGGTGAAATCGACGTGGCCAACCTGCGCTCGGTGATCGATGAGCCGCTCGATCCCCAATCGCCGTTCGCACATCTGGCGGAGCTCACCATGATGCAGGCCGACGGACCCGGGCTCATGCTGAACAGGGCCCGCCATGAACTGCTGCTGGGGGCCGCGCGTGACCCCGATCTGGCCGAGACGTCGCAAGATTTCGTTGCCCGGATCAACACGATGACCCGCGACGCCATTGCTCACCTGCAGCCGCGCACCGACGACCCTGCCCTGCTCGCGGCGCAGACCACCGCCGTGACCACCTTCATCGCGGGCGTCTTCACCCGGCTTGTTTCGGGCGACCGCACCATCAACAGCGCCGATCAGCTCGCCGCCCTACTTCACGCCGTGGCCACCGCGGTATCGCTGCACCGATTAAAGCAGACCCAGTAATTGCAGATCGGTGACATATTTATCGATCAGTGCCGACGAAAGATGTGGAATGTCCTTGTCTGCAACAATTTTGGCTTCCTGCACGGCGGCGCGGGACACGTCCGTCGAGTCGGCGCGCCGCGCAGCGGCGCCTCCGGCGTTGAGCAGTGGAAGCACTGACTGCTGACGCTGGTGTGACTCCCGTCATATCAGGCGAGCGTCAGGCCACCACGTTGATGGGATCGCCGACGTTGACGTTGTCGAAGTACCAGGCGGCGTTGTCCGGGCTCAGGTTGATGCAGCCATGGCTGACGTTCGAGTTGCCCTGCTGGTCTACCGACCACGGGGCCGAATGCACGTAGACGCCGCTCCAGGTCACCCGGACCGCGTACTGAGCCGTGATCTTGTACCCCTCAGGGGAACTCAGCGGTATGCCGATGGTCCGTGAGTCCATCACCACGCTGCGCTCCTTCTCCAGCGCGGTGAAGTTGCCGATCGGTGTCGGGCGGGTGGGCTTACCCATGGACGCGGGCATGGTGCGGAGCACCTCGCCGTCTCTGCTGACGGTGAACGTGTGCGAGGAGATGCTGGCGACACCGACCAACGCGCTGCCGGTGCCAAAGCCCGTTGTCAGCGCCTGCACGCCTACCGAGACGTGGCTGTGGGCGGGCCAGTAGTGGTCTGGAACCCACTGCACGACATTGTCCTCGACCCAATCGAAGTGCCCGGTCATGTTGCCCGGCGAGTTGACGCGGATGGACCGTTCGGCGCCGAGACGGTCGATGACCGGCCCGGCGAACGTCACCACGACCGGGTGCGCAACGCCGACTACAGCGCCGTCAGCTGGCAAAATCGCCGCTACGCCGGGAAGCGGCTCGGGTGTCGGGACCGCGGCAATTGCGCGGCTGCCCGATCCCGTCAAGCCCAATATCGAGATACCAACCGTAACGAATAGATAACGAACCGCTCGGCGCATAGCGTCTGCCCTTCGAGATGGTGCGATCGACACAACGATATTCTAGTGGGTGGTCTACCCATTGCGAGTTTTAGCAAATCCCGTGCCCTATGCGCGTCCGATTGAGGGAACGCTTGCGGCGATTCCGGCAATGGCCAAGTTGGCGAGAGCCTTCCGGGAATTTCGGCTCCCGATTGTGCATGTCGTCCGGTTGTACCGCCCCTCGAACGTCGACCTGGTGCGACGCCGATCGGTAGAGCAGGGTGCGCGGATCGCCGCACCAGGCAGTGCTGGATCCCAGATCGCCGCCGACCTGTTACCTAATGCCGTTGAGCTGGAACATGAATTGCTGCTGGACGGCGGCTTGCAGCAGGTTGGGGCGGCTTAGCATGTCATGTACGAACCGAGATGGGGCGCGTTCTACCGCAGCGATCTTGGGCGGCATCTTCGTGAATCCGGGAGCGATGCAGTTGTTTTCGCGGGGTGCAACTTGCCGAACTATGCTCGGACAACGATTCTCGGGCCTGGCGAACGCGACTACGGGCGTCCAAGGCCTGTCCGAGCCACTGGATTGGCTGGCCCGGAACGGTTAGCCTCAGCAGAACCGGTGCCCGAATTCGGAGGAGGTGCGGTTGCTCTTCCGCCAACTGGAGTACTTCGTGGCGGTCGCCCAGGAACGGCATTTCGCCCGGGCCGCCGAGAAGTGTTACGTCTCGCAACCGGCACTGTCCGCCGCGATCGCCAAGCTCGAACGTGAGCTCAACGTCACGCTGATCAACCGAGGGCACAGCTTCGAGGGCCTCACGCCCGAGGGGGAGCGGCTGGTGGTGTGGGCCAAAAGGATTCTCGCCGAACACGACGCGTTCAAGGCCGAGGTGGACGCGGTGCGGTCGGGGATCACCGGAACGCTTCGCCTTGGCACCGTTCCGACTGCCTCGACGACAGCGTCGCTGGTGCTGTCGGCTTTCTGTTCGGCCCAGCCATTGGTGACAGTGCAGATCCGCTCCCGGCTGGCCGCCACCGAGCTGTACCGGCAGCTGCGTGAGTTCGAGCTGGACGCCGCGATAGTGCACGCCGCGCTAGAGGACGCCCGCGACGTGGACCTGGTGCCGCTTTACGCCGAGCACTACGTCCTGCTGGCGCCGACGGACATGTTGCCTGCCGGCGCGTCGACGCTGTCGTGGCCGGATGCCGCGCAGCTGCCGTTGGCGCTGCTGACTGCCGACATGCGGGACCGCCAGATCATCGACGAAGCCTTTGCCGGGCACGGCCTCACCGTCACCCCGCAAGTTGAGACCGACTCCGTCGCCTCGTTATTCGCCCAGGTTGCCAGCGGAAACTGGGCGTGCATCGTTCCGCACACCTGGCTGTGGACGTCGCCGCCGGGGGGAGAAATACGGGTGGTCGAAATGGTCGATCCCGTCCTGACGGCCGAGATCGCGCTGGCGACCAACTCCGCCGGGCCGGGATCCCCGGTGGCTCGCGCGCTGACCGCATCCGCGGAACAGCTGGCGCTGGACGAGTTCTTCGACGCGCAGCTCGTCGCGATCACCCGCCGGCGCTGACCGGGCCCGGCGGCGTGGCTGCGCTGGTGGGATTCAGGCTTGCCAGGTGCCCGCTTTCCACCCCGGCGGAGGGGTCGAGCTCGCAGTCGATGATCGAGGGGCCGCCCGACGCGAGCGCCTCAGTCAGCGCGGATCGCAGCTCGGACGGCGTGGCTACGTGATAACCCTTGCCGCCGAAAGCTTCTGCGATCAGCTCGTGACGTGCACCCGCGTTGAGCACGGTGGGCGCCGGGTCCATCCCTGATCCGGCCCTGCAGGCCGGAACTTCGTCACCGCGATAGACACCGCCGTTGTTGAGGATGACGACCGTCACCGGTAGCCGGTAGCGGCAGATGGTCTCGATTTCCATGCCGCTGAAGCCAAACGCGCTGTCGCCCTCGATCGCGACGACCGGCTTGCCGGTTTCGACCGCTGCGGCGATGGCGTAACCCATGCCGATTCCCATCACGCCCCAGGTCCCCGTGTCGAGCCGGTGCCGCGGCAACTCCATGTCGATGATGTTGCGGGCCAGGTCGAGTGCGTTGGCTCCCTCGTTGACCACATAGGCCTCCGGATTATCCTGCAGCACAGAGCGAATGGCGCCGAGCGCGTTGTAAAAGCGCATCGGATGTGGATCTTCGGCCAGGCGCTGGCGCATCTTGGCGTCGTTGCGTGTCTTGCGGTCGGCCAGTTCTTTGAGCCATTCCGTCGGAACGGTGATCGGATGGGTAGCCAGGCCGTCACGCAGCGCCGCCAGCACCGAGCCAATGTCGCCGACGAGCGGCGCCGCGATCGGCTGGTTGCTGTCGAACTCCGACGCCGCGATATCGACCTGCACGAACTTCGCATCGGCGGACCATTGCGGCGAGTCGCCATGACCGAGTAGCCAGTTCAGCCGAGCACCGACCAGCAGCACCACGTCCGCCCGGGCGATCGCCAGCGAGCGTGCCGCCGCCGCTGACTGCGGATGCGAATCCGGCAGTAGTCCTTTGGCCATCGACATCGGCAGAAAGGGCATGCCGCTGGCCTCTGTGAATTCCCGAATCACGCTGTCGGCCTGTGCATACGCCGCGCCCTTGCCCAGCACGATCAGCGGTCGCCGCGCTTCGGTGAGCACGCCCAGGGCGCGATCGACCGCCTCCGGTGCTGGCAGCTGGCGGGGAGCCGGGTCGATGACACGCCAGATTGTCTCGGCGGCGGCCGACGCCTCCAGGGCCTGGCCCAGCACGTCGCCCGGGATGTCGAGGTAGACACCGCCCGGGCGGCCGGAAACCGCGGTGCGAATAGCGCGTGCGACGCCGCGCCCAATGTCCTCGACCCGGCTGATCCGGTACGCCGCCTTCACGAAAGGCCTTGCGGCGTTGAGCTGGTCGAGCTCGCCGTACTCGCCGCGTTGCAAATCCACCATCGCTCGATCGCTCGAGCCCGAGATCTGGATCATCGGAAAGCAATTCGTCGTGGCGTTGGCGAGGGCGGCCAGGCCGTTCAGGAAGCCGGGTGCCGACACCGTCAGGCACACGCCGGGCCGCCGGGTGAGGAATCCGGCAGCGGCCGCGGCGTTGCCCGCCGAGGTCTCCTGGCGAAAACCGATGTAGCGGATACCCGCCGCCTGCGCGACGCGGGCGAGGTCGGTGATCGGGATGCCGACGACCCCGTAGATGGTGTCGATGTCGTTGGCCTTGAGGGCGTCCACGACGAGGTGAAAGCCGTCGGTCAAACGGGCCGAAACCGTGCTCATGTGCCGACTCCTCGGGTGCGTGTCTGTGTCTGTTCACCACTGTGGCCCGGTCGCCCCGCCGGTGTCCAAGATCGAGCCACTATGTAGCGATACACCCCGGTTATCAAACCGCTCGATAGCCGCCGCTTATCGATCGTGAGCAAATGAGTATTGGACGATATGAAGATAGCCCGGCAATCTGCGAGTAGGTGCTTTTCACGGTTCAATCAGAAGGAGCGCAGCCGATGAGGTCTGAATCGATCACCGATCTGATCGTGGCGGCGGCGGCCGTGCGGCCCGAGGCGCCGGCGCTGGTCATCACCCCCGATCGCATCCCGGTCAGCTACGGCGACTTGGTCCGACTCGTTGACGACCTTGCCGGGCAGCTCAAACGTAGTGGCCTGCAGCCGGCCGATCGGATCGCGCTGCGCGCGGGCAGCAACGCCGAATTCGTCGTCGGCCTGTTGGCCGCGTCGCGCGCCGAGCTGATCGTGGTCCCGTTGGATCCGGCGCTGCCCGCCAGCGAGCAGCGCGCGCGGAGCGAGGCGGCGGGCGCGCGGGCGGTCCTCGTCGACGGTGACGGGCCCAGCGACCGGCAGGAAGAAACGCTGACATCGTGGCCAATCGCGGTGACCGTGGGCCGCGATGTCGGTGCCGGTAACGGCGCGCTTGCTATCCACCTGGACGCAGCCACCGCGCCGGGTCCGGCCTCGTCGACGCCCGAGGGGCTCGTGGACGGCGACGCCATGATCATGTTCACCGGCGGGACAACCGGTGTGCCGAAGATGGTTCCGTGGACTCACGCAAACATCGCCAGCTCGGTACGGGCCATCATCGCCGGCTACCGGCTCGGCCCGCAGGACGCCACCGTGGCGGTGATGCCGCTGTACCACGGTCACGGGCTGCTCGCTGCGCTGCTGTCGACGCTGGTGTCCGGGGGAACCGTGCTGTTACCTGCTCGCGGCCGGTTCTCGGCGCACACCTTCTGGGACGACATCGACGCCGTCCGGGCCAGCTGGTACACGGCGGTCCCGACCATCCATCAGATCCTGCTCGAGCGCGCCAGGACTGACCAGTCCGGGAAAAAGCGAGCCACACTGCGCTTCATCCGTAGCTGCAGCGCACCGCTGACCCCCGAGACCGCCCAAGCGCTGCAGGACGAGTTCTCGGCCCCGGTGGTATGCGCCTTCGGCATGACCGAGGCCACTCATCAGGTGGCAACCACCGGCATCGAGGACATCGTCAATGGCACAAACCCCGCTGCGACAACGGGTCTCGTCGGCGCGTCGACTGGACCCGAGATCCGCATCGCCGGGCCCGACGGGATGCCCGTAGCTGCGGACGCGGTTGGCGAGGTCTGGCTGCGGGGCCCCACCGTGGTGCGCGGCTACCTGGGCGACCCCGCGATAACCGCCGCCAACTTCACCGACGGGTGGCTGCGCACGGGCGATCTGGGGTCGTTGTCACCGGCCGGCGAGCTGACGATCCGTGGCCGGATCAAGGAGCTGATAAACCGCGGTGGCGAGAAGATCTCGCCGGAGCGCGTCGAGGGCGTGCTGGCCAGCCACCCCGGCCTGCTGGAGGTTGCCGTGTTCGGCGTCCCGGACAAACTGTACGGAGAGACCGTGGCCGCGGTGATCGTTCCCCGGGAGCCCGGTTCGCCGACCCCGGCCGAGCTTGCCGGGTTTTGTCGCGACCGGTTGGCCGCGTACGAGGTCCCCGCCAGCTTCCAGGAGGCCAGCGCGCTGCCGCATACCGCTAAAGGCTCGCTGGACCGCCGCGCTCTGGTACGGGAATTCGCTGGCTGATAGTCCGACTGGCCGACGCCACGTTTGCCCAGGTGGCTTGCGCACCCGAATCGCCGATGCGATAAGTCTGCACCAGCGTGGCCACGGCGGCGGCGATGACCAGTACTCCGACCAGTGCGTGCATGGCGAATTTGACCGTACTCCCGCGTGCCTGGCGGACGTGGACGGCGGCCAGCAGCGCGATCGCTGCCAGCTGTGCCGCCACGATGTAGACGAGGGTTTCGCCGAGTTGCTCGTGGTTGGTCAGTACGGGCGACGGACTAATAGCCGGCCGATTGCCCAACCACTCACCCGCGCTGGCCGTCACCGGGGTCAACACCAGCGTGATCAAGGCCAGCAGCAGAACCAGCCAGATCAGCCTTTGTCGCGCCGCGGGCCACAGCGCACAGATGATCGCCAGAACCGCGGTCAGCGGACCCAGGACAACGATGAAGTGATTGAGCAGGATGTGAGCGGGAAGTCCGTTGACGGTCGACATAGGTCCACTGAATCAGATGACGCTCTTCCGGTACGGGTTTTCGGTCAGGCGTGCCAGCTGGACCAGCGGGCCACCGCCACCGCAATTACCGGACCGTTCAACGGAACCGTCTGGTAATGAGGGTACTTGGCTCGAAGCAGCCGATGCCCGGCGTGTAGCCCGGCACCGTCTCGATGTATCGCGGCGACTCCGTCGACTCGGACCCACCACAGCTGCGTCCAATCGTCGGCATAGTGGTCGACCAGCAGGCTGACCTGTGGAGTGCTCTCGATGTTAGCCAGCCTGCGCAGCCGCTGCGTCGTCTTCGGTTTCGCGTCGACGGCGGTGTACACGGTGCACACGGGGTCGCCCGGCGAGTCCGGGGAGCCCGGCGAGTCGTCGACCGCGAATACCACCGGCACCAGGTGCGGTAGACCGTCGGGTGTGATCGTGGCCAGTCGCGCGATCGGGGACTGCGCGAAGCTGGCCTTCGGGTCGAATCCGCCCACCGTGTCAGCTTAAGCGGGCTGTCCGTGATAGTTATCTGGACTACGGTGAGGTAACCATCGTGACGCAGGAGGTATAGGGATGAGCAAATCGCACCACCGCTCCGTCTGGTGGTCATGGTTAGTCAGCGTGCTGGCCGTGGTCGGATTGGGGCTGGGGCTGACCTCCGTGCCGGCGTCCGCCCGGCCCATGCCGCCGTTGGACCCCTCGGCGATGGTCGGGCAAGTCGGGCCGCAGGTGGTCAACATCAATACTCAATTCGGCTACAACAATGCGATAGGGGCCGGAACCGGCATCATCATCGATCCGGGCGGTGTCGTGATGACCAACAACCACGTGATCGCGGGTGCCACCGACATCACCGCATTCTCCGTCGGCACCGGCCAGACTTACGCCGCTGACGTGATCGGCTACGACCGCACCCAGGATGTCGCGGTGCTACAGCTTCGTGGCGCCGGTGGCCTGCCCACCGCCGCAATCGGCGGCGGGGTTGCGGTCGGCCAGCCTGTCGTCGCGCTGGGCAACGCGGGTGGCCAAGGGGGAACGCCAAGCGCGGTGGCCGGCCACGTCGTCGCGCTCAACCAGTCCGTTTCGGCGACTGACACCTTGACCGGTGCCGCGGAGAACCTGGGCGGTCTGATCCAGGCCGACACCGCGATCCGGCCCGGCGACTCCGGTGGGCCTTTGCTCAACAGCAACGGGCAGGTGGTTGGCATGAACACCGCCGCCACCGACAGCTACAAGATGTCCGGCGGGCAGGGCTTCGCCATTCCGATCGGTACGGCGCTGGGGGTGGCCGGCGCCATCCGGGCCGGCGCCGGCGGGGGCACAGTCCACGTCGGCCCGACGGCCTTCATCGGGCTGGGCGTTACGGAGCACAGCGGCAACGGCGCGCGGGTCGAACGGGTGGTCGGTAGCGGTCCCGCTGCCGCGGCCGGGATCGCCGCCGGCGACGTCATCTTCTCGCTCGATGGCGTGCCCATCAACGGGCCCACCACAATGACCGATGTGCTGGTCCCGCACCACCCCGGGGACAACGTTACGTTGTCCTGGCATTCCGCGTCGGGCGGCGACCGCACCGTGACCGTGACGTTGGCGGACGGACCTCCGGCCTGATATCCGTCCGGATGATGCCGGCCGAGGGGCCAATTCGTTTGCTGGGGGCCGTGATTCCGCGCGACGCGGCCGGGGTACACGTGGCATCGTGGAACTGATGAACGACGCAACGGCCGCTGCCGAGCACCCTCCCGTGGGAGGCAGCCACGTCGAAGACGGCGTCGTCGAGCACCCGAATGCCGAGGATTTCGTCAATGCCGCCGCGCTGCCCGCCGACCCGACCTGGTTCAAACACGCCGTTTTCTACGAGGTGCTGGTGCGGGCGTTCTTCGACGCCAGTGCGGACGGTTCGGGTGATCTTCGTGGGCTTATCGAGCGACTGGATTACCTGCAGTGGCTCGGCATCGACTGCATTTGGCTGCCCCCGTTCTACGACTCACCGCTGCGCGACGGCGGCTATGACATTCGGGACTTCTACAAGGTGCTGCCCGAATTCGGCACCGTCGACGATTTCGTCGCACTGATCGACGCCGCTCACCGGCGGGGTATCCGGGTCATCACCGACCTGGTGATGAACCACACCTCCGAGTCGCATCCGTGGTTTCAGGAGTCGCGCCGCGATCCAGACGGGCCATACGGCGAGTACTACGTGTGGAGCGAAACCAGCGAGAAGTACACCGACGCCCGGATCATCTTCGTCGACACCGAAGAGTCGAACTGGACCTTCGACCCGGTCCGCCGCCAGTTCTACTGGCATCGGTTCTTCTCCCACCAGCCGGATCTG
>Ga0182013_10003017_pt1 | contig 21420 bp, 16 predicted proteins | sample 612S2MmetaG_FD_120487 | JGI IMG/M metagenome (GOLD analysis project Ga0182013, IMG submission 120487) | Permafrost microbial communities from Stordalen Mire, Sweden - 612S2M metaG | ecosystem: Environmental > Terrestrial > Soil > Wetlands > Permafrost | place: Sweden: Stordalen | collected... | reverse complement strand
ATTTTGCCCTTTTGATCCTCAATTACAGTAACTTGCTTTGATGGTCTGGATGCTGCTTACCATCGTTTGGTAAATCGCCACTCGAACGACGATACCGTCGAAGAAGTCCGATTCTGGGGTGGTTCGTCAACGCTGTCCATGATCGCGTTCACTCAGGGCCCGACACCGAGCCTGGAGCGCGGCAAGCGCCAGTCCGGTTTCACGAAAGCGCGCAGTTCTCTCGTGACTATCGGGCGGGCGCCGCTTGCCGCGTCGGCGGCACAGGAGGCGCAGGATCGGAGCAGCGCGCGCGAGCCGAGTTTCCCGAGGCGATCCACCAGGCCGCGCGGGGAGTCCACATCGGACATGGCGTCAGGCTCCCATGACGGTTTACACGAATCTTACATCTGTTGGCATTGTTCCGCATCGACCCCTTACGCGGTTCCGCAGTAAATCCACGCTGCGGTCCGCATCCTGGATCGCGTCACTACAGGCGTAGAAATGTTCATTCCCTCAAGTATCGGCGGAGCGCTGGACGCGCGGCGCGAGGATACGGGTTTGCAATTTGTCGTCGGACAGGACGAAACTGGCCGCTGGGTCGCGGTGGAAAGCCACGGTCGCGGCGGCGGAATTTTCATCAACCGGAAGTCCGCGTTGAACTACGCCGCCTTCGAAGCCGGGCAGCGCACGGACGCCGTGGCTTGTTCGACCGAGCCATTGGCGCTTTGGAAGCGGGTCGATGCGCAGGCCTTCCGTGGAAATGGGAGGCGATGATGATAGAACTCATTCGCCGGACCATCGACGAGAAGGGCCATCTGACCGTGCCCGCGAGAATGATCGATCCAGACGCCAACCTCTATGAGGCGGGGCTCTCGCCCTTCGCCGCGATACAGGTGATGATCGCGCTGGAGGCGGCCTGCGGCGCCGAATTTCCCAGCCGCATGTTGCGTCGGCAGAGCTTCTCGTCGCTCAATTCGATCGCCGCCTGTCTGGAGCGCGTGGAACGCAGGGCGGCGTAAGGGCGGGTTAAGGGAGCGCCGCTAGCCTTTGCGATGCAGATCGCTTCGCCGGGAAACCGCCAAAATGAGAAACGCCTTCCTCCGCATAAATCCCTTCGCCATGGGCGTCTTCGTGATGGTGACGATCACTTTCGCCTATGTCCACATGCAGCCTGAGTATCCAATACTCGGGGCGAGTTCGGAATCGATGGATCGTTAAGTGAGTTGCCACCAGCATTCACTCGCGATCGAATTTTCGATCCCGCTTCATGACCAGAATGCGCATTTGATTGAAGCGATCAAGCAGCAAGCCAATCGAGGGTCTTGAACCACGCGGACGGAGCCCCGTCGCCCCGGTATGCCGATGTCGCCTTTCGCGGGCTTCTTTCGCTGCGTCAGATCGCAGTGCCGTGCCGCGCAAGGATGTCGGCGGCCTTGTCATGGGCCTCGTCCAGCGAGCTTCGCCATTGTCTCGTGAGCGCGGGATCTATCGCGTCGCGATCGATGAAGCGACGGAGGAACGCCGGGTCGGCGGCGTCTCGCGCGGAGACGGGCGAGAAGCCGGCGAGGCGGCGCGCTTCGTTGAGCCCCGAATGCGCCTCCTCGCCGGCGCCCTTGCGGTCCGCCGCATGTATCGCACGCCAAAGCGTCGCGATTCTGGAATGTCGCTCCGTAATCGCGACATCGAAAAGTGAAGCCAGGAGACCGGCCCTCATGCGCCCGATCTCCGCGTCATAGGCGAAGAAGGCGCTGTCCGGCATCGAGAATGGATCGACCGCCTCCGGGGCCTTGGCCTCATAGGCGTCGGGACGGGCGGGATGGCGAGAATTATCCGCGTCCATCATCAGCTTCTGTCCCGACTGCGACAGAGCGAAGTCGAGGAAGGCGCTGGCGAGTTCATAATTCCGGGTCGTCGCCGTGATGGCGATGTGGCCAGGAAGAAAAGCGGTGCGTTCGGGATAGACGAACGCCACTGGCAGGCCATTCGCCTGCGCGCTCTGGGCGATGAAATCAATCGTCAGTCCGATTGGAGCACGGCCATCCTTTACCGCTTTGGCGGGACCGCCGCCCGAAGGCGTTAGTTGCGCATTGCCGGCGATCCGCGACAGCAGCGCCCAGCCTTCGTCCCAACCTTCCGCCTGCAGAACGATGTCGTAAAGCGAGGGCGCGTAGCCGACCTTGCCGGCGACAGGCATCACGATCTGGTCCGCGCAGGCGGGCTCGGCGAGATCGCGCCATACGGCCGGCGTCTTTAGTCCGCGCTGGTTCAGAAGCTCCGAATTAATCGCGAAGCCATAGCCGGCGATGTCGAAGGCCTCGAACATTCCCGTGCGATCGGAAAGCCGCTGATCGCCAAGTTTCGCGGGCAGGGCGGCGCGATCCGCTTCATATTTGCGAAAGGCGCCCTGGTCGCGAAGCACGGGAAAATTTCCGCGCGCCGGCGCCCAGTAAACATCGGCCTCGCCCTGATCCGCCCGGCTGAGCTGCGCGGAGGCGTCGCGGGAATGTTTCCAGATGAATTGCACGTGCGCGCCCGGATGCAGTTTTTCGAATTCCTGCTCGTATCTCGCGGTCAGCTCTTCTGGAAAGCTTGTCACGACCCGAAGGAGCGTGGTTTGCGCATGGGCTGGACGGGCGAGTGCGCTGGAGACGGCGAGAGCTCCGAGCAGGACCGATCTGCGGCTCGGGTTGGAGCGGTCGATGCTCTTGCGCGCCATCGTCATATCTCCCGATTACATAGCGAAGTTGAATACCGTGATAGGCTTTTCCCTGTCAATATTTCTGTCGCACAAATAGTCCTCATTGCCAGGCGCAATATAAGCGGTTTGATTATAAAATAGGCTAGCATGTAATGGCGAGCGCAATAACTTGGCTTCCAACGGCTCCGCTGAAGCGAGAACTTAGACTGGAAGAAAATTGCAAGTGGTCAAAATCTGACGATTCAAACCCGGTTTGAGGTTCCGAGCGGGGAAGACGCCGGGGTCGGCAGCGCGCCGATGCTTTTGAAAAGCTCGAAAATCTGGGAAAGCCAAAAAACGAGGCGAGACACGATATGTCTCGGAAGCTCTTTGCGACGCCGACCCGGTCGAGTCGGGAGTCTCACTCGTTACTTCGACGCGGTGCGAGTTAGGGGCTCGGCTCATTTTCGAGCAGCCACGTCAGTGGCCTCGAGAATTTCTGAAGGGCGCCTCAAAAAGAGTTTTTCAACGATATCTGCCCTGAGCGAACATTTGGCTACTGTGCGGCGAATGGCGGCTTGGAGCTCGATGTGTTTATTCTTTTAGGTGAGATCAAGCGACTGAATCGATCGTTCCTCGTCGCAATTTACTATGTGAGTGCAAATCCGCTTTTCATGAACCGACATAAAAGCCGGCGTCGGATTTCTCTGGCGCCGGGCTTGGAGCGGACTTTAGACGTCCTTTCCCTCTATTCTTTTATCGCTTCTTCACGTTCGGCGCCGACGAGGGGCCCGCATCCCATTGCACGTAGCCGAATTGCGATCCGGCCGAATAGAGATTACCGGCGATCAAACCCGGGCTTCCACCTTTGACCTGGATGTAGGAAGCCGCCACTCCGAGCAGGCCGGCGGCTTCGGTCTGGCCGAAGGGAGTCTGAGGGCAAGTGCTGCTATTGGCCGGCACGCCCTGCACGGCGTAACTGGCGCCCGCCGTGCCGAGGCTGCCATAGTCAAAGTTTGTGGCGTCGACGAGGTTCGTATTCCCGTCGATCAGCGGTATGAGGACGGTGCTGTCCACGCAGATATTGGCGTCCGAATATCCAACCTCGTTCGCGTTGAAGGCACTGAACACCAGGTTGGTTGTGTGCAGATTGAAATTCAGCCGCAGATCCTGGTTGCAAGTCGAAACCGCCAGATAGTTCTGGCTGGTTGTGACATTGCCCAGAGCGGCGCCATTAGGCACAAAGGAGGTGGTCTCGTACAGCGGGCACGCGTCATAGTCGCTCCCCAAGCCGCCCTCCAGGAGCAGGGCGCCGGCGCCGTAGCTGTTTATGATCGGTGCGCCCTCATTCGTAGGGTTTCCGCTCGCATCGTAGCCACGGAAGGTCCAAGGGCTGTATTTGATCGCGCTGCCGACGGCGTTAACCGTAGCCGTTCCGTGCAAGTGGTTGAACACGATTGCATTCGATTTGTTCAGGTTGTTGACCGCGAAGCAAACCAGCTCACCACTGAACGAGTTGCCGAAGGCCGGATAAGGGCCTGTACCCGGAAATGTGGGGGGAGTAAACGTATCTCCTATTTGGGCTCCAACGGCCCAGGAAGCGGTTGCTTTACCGGACAAGCTGAAGATAAAGTCCACTCTGGCTTTTTGCTGGTTGACGTATTCGCATTCGACGATCACCGGGGTGATCTCGTCGTTCGAGATTTGGATTCTCGTGTCGGCCGAATAGGCCGGATCGATGTTGATCAGCGGAAAAATCAGCAAGCTTCCCTTGTTGGACGTATTGGTCACGTTTGGTCCGAGGGACGGCGGCGGCGTCGGCGACCCATCGGCGGAGGCGATCGTAGTGCATCCCATTGCGATGGCCACCGCCGCAAAAAGCGTCTTAATTTCCATATTGAACCCCCCTGTAATTATTGGCGCCTTAAACTTCGAATTAAGCGCAACTTTCCGCTGTGAATTGTTCGGAATGGCTGATCGCAACGACGCCTCACGGAATTGCTCGAATTCCAAGTCCCCCGGTTCATCCGGCTGCCGGCCGTCAACAGAATTGGTAGGTTTATTCATCGCCGCGCTTCTGGATCGGGGCGACGTGCTCTTGTCCCTGAAAGGAACAGGCGCCGCTTGACGCTGCTGGTGTTCAAGGCTTGTGCCAACCACAATAACAGCGGCCGATTTGGCGTATTGTCGGAGCTATGAAGTGGTCGCTCAGAGGAGCGGCGGCGCCAAGTGGTGGAGTGGATACGTCACCACTTGGCGCCGGCGGCTTTCAACGGACCAGACGACGAAACGGGCTGAGGGTGGTTAGATTCTCTCGCCTGATTATTACAAAACGCCGAAGCTATTCGGACACGTAGAAAAACGCCGCGCGAATGACGGCATTGTGATTCAATTCGTCGACGAGCGTGGAGAGAATCGCGATGGTTGGGTGGAAAATTACGTTCAGACCGCTGTGACAATATGGAACACTACCGCAACCTCACGGCTGCCTGACCTGCGGGCTCAAACCCCAATGCACGCCTGACAAGTTCAAACGCCAAGAACACTGGGAGCACGAAGCGGTGCTCGACAGGATGCAAGCCAAGCTCGACCGCACGCCGGAGGCCATCGCCGTCCCGCGTCAGTCCGCTTATCCCGGCCGTCGCCGGCTGAATTCGTCCGCCGAACCCGCGCGCAATCGCTTCTCTTGCCGATCCGTGGCCGCTATGGGCAAATTAAAAGAATCGTGTTTTGACACGGCCTCGGTCAAAAGCGGTCTAACCATCGCCTCTTGGGCCGTTACATTTCGAGGGAGCCAACCGTTGGATTTCCGCTCTTAGGATTTAGGCCGGGCGCCTTCTCCAGATCGACTCGTGGCAAAGGCGACAGCCTTCACCTGCGCATGCACATTCATGCCGACTTGCAGACCGAGCGAATCCCACGACTTGCGCGTGACGCGGGAGAGCAGGCGGGCGCCGTCGCCGTCAGCGCCGAGCCCGATGACCGCGGTCATTTCGCGATGGTCGCTCGGAGCGACCGTCAAAATGCGCGCCGGCAGGACATTCAGGATCGAGCTGGGCGGCGCGGCTTCCCGCATGAGGCTCACATCAGTCGCAAGGACGCGCAATCGGCGGAAATCGCCCGGTTTCAATGCTGCTGTTGGAACTTCGAATGTTCCACCCGTCACGGCGAAAGTCGCGACGCAATAGCCAGCGTCATAGCTCACGGCGACAGTGTCGAGACTCACTGCGGCTGATCTGGCCGTAAGCAGCGGCAGATTCGGGTCGCTTTGAAGCTCCGCGAGAGGCCCGCAGGCGATGACCTGGCCCGCTTCCATCAGCAGGAGATGATCCGCGAGCCGTTCGACCTCGTCCATATCGTGACTGACATAAATGACGGGCAGCGACAGGCTTTCGTGCAGCCGTTCGAGAAAGGGCAGTATTTCTTCCTTTGTCGGGCTGTCGAGCGCGGAAAGCGGTTCGTCCATCAACATGAGTTCGGGCTGGGACAACAACGCCCGGCCAATGGCGACGCGCTGGCGTTCGCCGCCGGAAAGATTTGTCGTCGCGCGGTTCAGCAGCGGCGACAGTCCCAGCAGATCGACCACGTCGTCGAATTGAATCACGCCTCGCTGACTGGTGCGACCCGCTTCGTTCGCTCCATAGAGCAGATTGCGTTGAACGGAGAGGTGAGGAAAGAGGCTCGCCTCCTGGAACACATAGCCGATCGGTCGCTTGTGCGTTGGCTGAAAGGAATTTGCGTCCTGCCATATCTCGCCGTCGATCGCGCAATATCCCTGTTCGAGCCGGTTGAGTCCGGCGATGCAGCGCAACACCATTGTCTTGCCGCAGCCAGAGGGGCCGAACAGCGCGGTGACGCCCCGCGCGGGAATTTCGAACGCGGCGTCAAGCTTGAAGTCGCCGAGGGAGCCTCGAAAGGCGGCCTTGATCGTTTCGCTTGTCATCCGAGGCCCGCTCGCGCGACGCGCTTCTCGATGATCATCATTGCAAGAATGACCGCAAAGGCGAAGGCAGCCATGCCGAGAGCGAGTATATTGGCTTCTCGCCACTGCATGGTTTCGACGTAATCATAGATGGCGACGGACAGCACCTTGGTCTTTCCCGGAATGCTGCCGCCGATCATGAGCACGATGCCGAATTCGCCGACCGTATGGGCGAAGCCGAGCACGGCGCCGGTGAGGAAACCCGGCAGAGCCAGCGGAACGGCGACGGTCCAGAACGCGCGCGTCGGCGAGGCGCGCAGCGTCGCCGCGACCTCCAGCGGCCGGTCGCCCATCGCTTCAAAGGCGTTGCGAATGGGGTGTATGACAAAGGGCATTGAATAGACGACCGAGCCGATGACCAGGCCTCCGAAAGTGAAGGCGAGCGTGCGCTCGCCCCAAAGCCCCGCCAGGGCTCCGCCGGGTCCGTCCGGCCCCAGCGCCACAAGAAGATAGAACCCCAGCACGGTCGGCGGCAAGACAAGCGGGAGGGAGACGATCGCCGCGACGGGCTCCTTCCACCAGGAGCGCGAACGCGCGAGACGCCAGGCTATCGGCGTGCCAATGACGAGCAGGATGATCGTCGTCGTCGAGGCCAGTTCAAGCGTCAGGCGGATCGCGGTCCATGTTTCCGGTGACAGCGTCGGCATCACGCGTCAGCGCTTTGTGTCGATGTCATAGCCATATTTGACGATGATCGCCCGGGCTTCCCGGCCTTTGAGAAACGCCATGAACGCCGTTGCGGCGTCGTTGGTCGCGCCCTTTTTCAAAAGCACGGCGTCCTGTCGAATGGGCGTGTATAACTTTTGGGGAACGATCCAGCGCGAGCCCACGCTGGTCTTGGCGACTTCCGACAGCGCGACAAAACCCAGCTCCGCGTTGCCGGTGTCGACGAATTGGAAGGCCTGCATGATGTTCTCGCCCTGTACGAGTTTTGGCTGCAACTTTTCATACAGGCTAAGCGCCTTCAGCGTCTCGACGGTCGCAGAACCGTACGGCGCGCCGACAGGATTGCAATAGGCCAATTTGGTGAATGCGCCGGAGCTCAGCGTTTCGGGGCCCTTCACAAGGTCGGGATTCTTGCTCCAGAGCACCAGCTTGCCAATCGCATAAGTGAAGAGGCTGTCAGGCGTCGCGAATCCGTCTTCGATCGCCTTTTTCGGTCGCGCCTCATCAGCCGACAGAAAAACCTCAAAGGGCGCCTGCTGCGTTATCTGCGTGTAGAGCTGGCCCGTGGAGCCAAAGCTCAGCAAGGCTTCATGTCCGGTCTTCGCCTTGAACAAGCCTGCGATTTCCTTCGCCGCATCGGTGAAGTTCGCCGCGACGGCGACATTTGTCTGACCGGCTGTCGCAGGCTGCAGGATCAAACAGGCGAAGATGACGCCGAGGGCAGTCGCCAGCGCGGTTCTGAATTTCATGGAATGTCCAATCGGCGATGGAGGCGAAACGGCCTGCGTCGCGAGCTCCGTCTGATGCGCCCCAGAAAGCGGCGCGTCAGCCGTCCATCATGCGGGCAGATGAGCGCTATATAAAGCCTGTTAAAAGAGAAATTCCAGCGGCAAATTTCATCATGCGCATTCGAACGGCGTTTGAAACGCAGGGAGCAACGCCGGAGTCCGGTGGTTGCTCGGTCCGGCGTATCATCGCGTCAATTCGGCAGCCGAACCTTCAACGCTGCGTTAGACGCCCCGGTCGCTTGCATTTTATCCTCCTTGGAGGCGGAAGCGGGGATTGCGGCCTGCTCATTCGGCGCGTGATGCGGACCGCCCGCGCTATGTATAGAGATCACATATAATTGGCGTTACTATAAAATCTCGCATGGACGGAAGGAGGTGCGGAAGGTCGAGTATTCTTCGTCGGGGGAAATCGGCAGGCAATATGTCTTCAGAAGTTGCAACAAACAGGGTCCGGGCGCGCCTTCGGCGCCGAAATCCGTTCAGGCGGTCATGGAGACGAAACCTCCGACAATTCTCGCCACACGGCCGGGAGCGTGGCGGCGATGTCATCGGCGACAAGCCCCGGCCCGAAGATCTCCGCCGCGCGCGCATGCATCCACACGCCGCAGGACGCCGCCGCAAGAGGCTCCATGCCCTGCGCCAAAAGCCCCGCGATGACGCCTGTCAGCGTATCGCCGGAGCCGGCTGTCGCCAGCCAGGGCGACGCCCATGACAATATCGTCGCGCGCCCGTCTGGCGCCGCCGTCACCGTGTCCGGTCCCTTGTAGACCAGAATCGCTCCGCTTTCGCGCGCGGCGGCTCGCGCCCGGTCGAGCTTGGACAAGGGCGCGTCTCCCGGGGCCGTGTCTTGCCGTCCAAACAGCCTTGCGAATTCGCCGGCGTGCGGCGTCAATACGACTGGGCCGGGAGCGGAACTGATCGCCTGCCACAGCCTATGCGGCTCGTCCTGAAAGCTTGTCAGCGCATCGGCGTCGAGCACGAAGGCGCGCCGCGCCGCTCCCCCCGACAGCGCGGCTTCCACCTTGGCGCGGGTTTCGGCGCCGACGCCAAGGCCGGGGCCAAGTGCAACGGCGTTTATCCGGGGGTCCGCGAGCAGCGCCGAAATTCCCGGCGCCCCCTCGGCTTCGCGCAGCATGACGCTCGTCAATGCGCTGGCGTTGACCGGCATCGCCTCTCGCGGACTCGCCAGCGTCACCAGTCCCGCGCCGCCGCGCAGCGCGGCGACAGCAGCCAGTCTCGCGGCGCCGGTGAACGAAGCGCCGCCGGAAACGACAAGCGCATGTCCCCGCGAGTATTTGTGTCCCTCAACGCGGGGAAACGGCAGCCCTTTCAGCCAGAAGCCGGGAGCGTTGACGAAAGTGTGCGGCTCGATTTCGTCCAGAACCCTGGAGCGAATGCCGATGTGGGCGCAGGTCAGACGGCCGCAATGAGTTCGCCCCGGCAAAAGCAGATGGCCGCTTTTCAGCCGGAAGAAGGTCACGGTGGCGTCCGCCTCCACCGCGATCCCGCGCACCGCTCCAGTGGAGCCGTCGATCCCTGACGGGATGTCCACCGATATGACGTTCTGGCGGCTTTCACGGCGCCACAGGTTCAGCCTGGCGATCAGCTCCGCGGCGCGCCCCTCGATGTTTCGCGCCAGTCCGGCGCCGAACAGGGCGTCAATCACAAGGTCGACGCCTGCAAAAGAGGCGGTTTCCGCCGATTCGATGGGGCCGTCCCAACCCAGCGCGGCTTCCAGAGCGTCCCCGCGCAAACTCTCTCGCGGGGTCAGCGCGGCGACGCGCAGTTTGATGCGCGACGTTCTAAGCAGTTTTGCCGCGACATAGCCGTCTCCGCCATTGTTGCCGGGCCCGCAAAGAACGAGAACGCGCCTTCCGCTGCTTTTCTGCAGTGTCTGGTTGGCGATTCGCGCAATGGCGGCTGCCGCGTTCTCCATCAGGGACATGCCCGAAACGCCGCCCGCGATGGCGAGGCTGTCCGCGCGCGCCATCTGGGCGGTGTCGAGAATCTCTATGGGGTAGGGGCCCTGCGTCATGGCGTGATCGTGACAAATGCGAGGCTGCGCCGCAATGGGGCAGGCGGCGTTTGTTTGTCGCGACCGGCGTCGTGCGGGCGCATTCCATGAATCTTCGCGCTTTTTTCGTTTTATAGTGTGGGTTACGAGAGCATTGGCCTGCCAAAACGCTTTCGCAGGTTCGGGACGCGAGGCCAGTCGCCTTGCGTCCTTCTTGGAGAGGCCCGATGCTTTCGGTAATTCTGCTCGCTTATGACACCACGCTCCACGCGCCCGCGCGCGATGGCGCGCAACTGCGGGAAAGCGTCGTGCGCAGCCTGTCTTCGCTGGTGGACGGCGCCATTCAGGGATTGATCGCCGACGCCGTGCTTGCCGGGCCGCGCGACGCGGCGCTTGGCGCGATCGCCGACGAAGCCGGCTGCGATCTGGTCGAGGACAATGCGCCAGTCGGGGGACTCCTCGCCGCATTGGCGCGCGTGCGACATGAGGACGTGTTCCTGTTCACCGCCGGCCACGCGGTGGAGCGGGGCTTTATCGAGGAAGCGCGGGACGTCGCGGCTTTCGGCGGCCTCGGGCGCGCCCGTTTGCTGCGCGTGGCGCCGGACAGCGTCCTGACGCGCTTTGCCCCCAATTTGGCGCGGCCGGTCGGTTTGCTCGCGCGCAAGGAAGTTTTGGTGGAGTCCGCGATGGTGGAACTGCCGCTGCTTGCGCGGCGGCTTCGCTGCGCCGATCTCACCGCTCGCGCGCGCAAATGCCGCTAGCTCCCTGAGGACAGGGAAACGAAAAAGCCGGCGCACATGCTGCGCGCCGGCTTTTATCGATTTTCGCTCTTTGACGGTCTTGCGCCTTACTGCTGGTTGAACGTGTTGCAGCTGTCGATTTGTCCCGACTGCAAGCCGCGTTGCAGCCATTGTACGCGCTGCGCCGAGGAGCCGTGGGTGAAGGAGTCCGGCACGACGACGCCGCGCGAGGCCTTTTGCAGGCGGTCGTCGCCAATCGCTTGTGCGGTCGCGACGGCCTTCTCGATGTCTCCCGTTTCAAGGAACTGCCGCTTGGCGTTGCCGTTCGCGGCCCAGACGCCGGCCAGACAGTCCGCCATCAGTTCGATGCGAACCGAGAGAGCATTCGCTTGCGCGCGACTGGAGGCGCGCTCCTGCGCCTGATGCACCTTGGGAAGTATCCCAAGCTGATTCTCGATGTGATGCCCCATCTCATGCGAGATGACATAGGCGTAGGCGAAGTCGCCGCCGCCGCCGAAACGGTTTTTCATGTCGCGAAAGAAGGACGTGTCGAGGTAGATCTTCTGGTCGAGCGGGCAATAGAACGGGCCCATCGCCGACTCCGCCGCGCCGCAGTCGGATTGCGTCCGGCCGTCGAACATGACCAGCTTTGGCGGCTGGAATCTTATGTTCTTTTGAGCCGGAAGCACCTGCGACCAGACTTCCTCGTTCTCGCCGAGGATCTTGGCGACGAATTGTCCGAGCTGGTCGGTGGGCTGCCCGCCCGCGGGGCGCGTAGCGCTTTGCTGCCGCTGGGCCGCGACCTGACCGCCGCCGCGCATCCCGTTCACCATTTCCGCGCCGCCGATGAGGAGGGCCGGATTGATCCCGGTCATATAGCCAATCAGGCCCAGGATCACGACGGTTCCCAGTCCCAGATGGCCGGCGCCGCCCATGCGCGGTCCAGCGTCGGCGTATTGATTCTCGCCGCGGCGATCCTCGACATTTTCCGAACTCTGAAAATCTTCCCACTTCATCGCCAACGCTCCAGACGCGGTTCCTTTGCGCTAAATAGCAGCAGCCGAGGCGAAAGAGTAGAGGGAACGCTATAGTTGTTCGGCGCGGCGGAGTTAATACAGTCCGCCGCCCACCTTCTGGTCGATGTTTTGCTGCGCGTCATTATGCGGGTGCGCGCCGCCCCCGCCGCCCCCGCCGCCGCTGTAGGAGTCGGGGGGCGCGGTGCCGGGCTTGAAGGGCCAGAGTTCCGAACCTGCGCTCGCCGACCGCATGCCGGAACGAGGATCGACCGAGATCAGCTTTATGCCCGGCGGCACCCGGAAGGGCACATCCGGCTTGTCCTTCAGCGCGACCATCATGAAGTCGCGGAAGATCGGCGCTGCGTAAAGCGCGGCCTGGGCATGGTCGCCCATGGAGCGCGGACGGTCGTAGCCGATGAAGACGCCGACGCACAGATCCGGGGAATAGCCGATGAACCACAGGTCCTTGGCCTCGTTGGTGGTGCCGGTCTTGCCGGCGAGATGCTTGCCGACAGTCTTGATCGAGACGCCCGTGCCGCGCTGAATCACGCCTTCCATGATCGAGGTGATCTGATAGGCGGTGAGCGGGTCGATGACCTGCTCCCGTTTGTCGATGAGCTTTGGCTCGTTCTGATTGTCCCATTTGGCCGCGTCGCAGCCAAGGCACTGCCGGTCGTCATGGCGGTAGATCGTGTGGCCCCAACGGTCCTGGACGCGATCGACCAGCGTTTCCTTGATGCGTTTGCCGCCATTGGCCAGCATCGAATAGGCCGTGACCATCCGCATCAGCGTCGTCTCGCCCGCTCCGAGAGACATGGCGAGATAGGCCGGCATGTCGTCATAGATGCGGAAGCGCTTGGCGAATTCCGCGATAATCGGCATGCCGACGTCCTTCGCGAGGCGCACCGTCATCATGTTCTTCGAGTGCACCACGCCGTAGTTCAGCGGGTGTGCGCCCGTACCTTTGCCGCCCTCGAAGTTTTCCGGGCTCCAGGTGGAGCCGTCGGCCTGGACGATGGAGATTGGCTCGTCGAGAATTTGCGACGAAGGCGTGTAGCCGCCGTCAAGCGCCGCCGCATAGACGAAAGGCTTGAACGACGACCCCGGCTGGCGCAAAGCCTGCGTCGCCCGGTTGAATTCCGACTGATCGAAGGAAAAGCCGCCGACCATAGAGAAGACGCGGCCGGTATAGGGGTCCATCGCCACCATGGCGCCGGAAATTTCGGGAATCTGCCGCAGGCGATATTGGCCGGCGCGTCCCGCCATCGGCTCGACGTAAATGACGTCGCCGGGCGTGATAGTGCCGCGAACGCTGCGGCCGGCCCATTTGAGGCCCTCAAGCGGCAGAACGCCGGTTTCGCGCTCGCGCGCCACTTCGCCGGATTTCTCGTGCGGCGGCTGCAGGCCGATGCGCGCCTGCGCATCGCTGGTGTCGAGCACCACGGCGAGCCGCCAGGGCTTGATGTCGCCGAGCGGCGGGATCGCCGCCAGCGGCGCGCCCCAGTCGGACGAAATGTCGATGTGGTTCATCGCCCCGCGGAAGCCATGCGCTTCGTCAAAGCGGACGAGACCGTCGGCCAGCGCCTTGCGGGTAAGCGCCTGAAGCTTCGGATCGAGCGTCGTTCTTACCGACAAGCCGCCTTCGTAAAGCTTCTTTTCGCCATAGAGCTCCAGCAACTCGCGCCGCACCTCTTCTGCGAAATAGCCGGCGACATATGTGTTCGGAGAAAGGACGCGCGGGTTGACCCCGAGAGGCTCAGCCTTCGCCTTGTTTCCGTCGGCGGCCGAAACGAAGCCGTCGGCGACCATTCGGTCAATCACGTAGTTGCGGCGCTCGATGGCGCGATCGCGGTGCAGGAAGGGATGGTAGTTGTTCGGCCCTTTCGGCAGAGCGGCGAGATATGCCGCCTCGGCGATGGTCAGCTCATTGACGGACTTGTTGAAATAGTTGAGCGCGGCCGCGCCGACGCCGTAGTTTCCAAGGCCAAGGAAAATCTCGTTGAGGTAAAGTTCGAGAATGCGCTCTTTCGAATAGGCGGCCTCGATGCGGAAGGAGACCAGCGCCTCGCGGATCTTGCGCTCGATATTGCGCTCATTGCCGACGAGAAAGTTCTTGGCGACCTGCTGGGTGATGGTGGAGGCGCCCTGCACATGGCGACCGCCCTGCATCAGCACCGTGACTGCGCGTCCGACGCCTTCGAGATCGATGCCGTTGTGCGTATAGAAGTTCTTGTCTTCCGCCGAAATAAACGCCTGCTTGACCAGCGGCGGTATCGCCGAACTCGGCAGGAACAGGCGCCTCTCGTGGGAATATTCAGCAAGGATCGAGCCGTCGCCCGCATGCATTCTCGTGGTGACGGGCGGCTCGTAATTGCGCAGCTGGGCGGTGTCGGGGAGGTCTTTCGAGAAAACATAGACCAGCCCGGCGACCACGACGGCTCCGATCAGGAACAGGATCGTTCCCGTCGCGAACAGAAAACCAAGAAATCTTGCGAGCAATCGCATCAATCATTTCCCTATCGAGGCGAGGTAAAACGGCCTCCCGCCATCAAGTTTCGCCTGCCGCCGGTCTCTCCGCGCGCACGGAAGCCAAGTGTTGTGCTCTTGCGTCGCCTGCTCCACGCCCTGACATGGGGATGGACATGCATGAAACATAGCGGCCGAAACCAGCTTTTTCATGGAAAGCTGCTCTAGCATTTACGGCGTGGTTCGATCCAGTGCCTCTTGCCGAGAAAGTCTGGAGTTGTTGCACAATCGTCCTTCGCAAGCCATGCTTGGAAGATCCAACTGCGCGAATTTTATGTTTTTATTGTGGGCGCGACGCCGTCTCGGCCGATCGTGACGCCGAGGTTGCATCGTGGTCCCGCGCGGAAAAATAGGCGGCGATCGCATCGGCTGTCGTTTGCGCGGCGTGGTCGCGCCACAGCGCGGACGTCAGGTTCGCGAGGTCTTTTTCACTTGAGAGATATCCCAGCTCAAGCAGGACGGAAGGCACGTCATGGGCCTTCAATACGACGAAGCCCGCGGATCGGCTCGGGTTCTTGTTCAGGCTGCCGGCGTCGCGCCATTTCGAGACCAGTGTCGCGGCGAAGTCGCGGCTGAGCGTCCGCGTCTCACGCCGGGTAAGGTCAAAGAGAATGTCGCCAATTTCCTCGGCATAGGCCTTTTGTTCGAGACCCGCCGCCTGGTCCGCGAAATTTTCCTTTTCGGCGATGCGGGCCGATTCGGCGTCCGAAGCGCGCGACGCGACCGTGTAAACCGTGGCGCCCTGGACGTTGGCCTCACCCAATGTGTCCGCGTGAATCGATATGAACAGGGCGGCGCCGCGCTGGCGCGCGAAGCGCACTCGGTCGTCGAGGGCGATGAACACGTCTTCGCCGCGGGTCAGCATCACGCGCAGGCGACCCTGCGCCTCGATCTTCGCCTTCAGCGCATTGGCGAACTCCAGAACTATGGCCTTCTCCAGTTCGCCGTGCTTGCTGGCGGCGCCGACGTCCACGCCGCCATGGCCCGGATCGATGACCACCAGGGGCAGAAGCGGCTGCGCGGCCTTGTCTGGACCGCTCGCGGGCGCGGCGGGAGGGGCGATCACGGGCGCTGCGGCGGCGATGCGCGCATGTTCCGCCGCGCCTTCGGCGAATTTGGCGGCGTCGACGGGCGCCAGGTCAATTTCGAGCCTTGCGCCCTCGGGGCGTTCGACGCTCTCCGCGCGCAGAACCTTCGCCGGGCGTGCGAGGTCGATCACGACGCGCGAGCGGCCCGGTGCGAATTGTCCAAAGCGGTATGATTTCACCAATGAAATCGGAGGGATGTCGTTCCTGCCCTCATGAGCCTGGCGGCCAGTCGCCGGATCGAGCCTGAAGGCCACTTCGGGCAGATCAACGATGATCCTGTCGGGTCCCGACACCGAGAATGCCTCCGCCCGGACAGTGCCCGACATTTCGAACAGCAGGCGCGTATGGTCGCCGCGTTGTTCGAGGCGGGCCGCTATGGCGGACAAGACCCCCGCGCTTCCCGGGGTGGCAATGGCTTGTGGCGGTGCGCCGGCTTCGGCCGCTTTCGCCAGAGGAGTCCCTGCGCCAGTAGCGAACAGGATCAGGCAGGCGGCAATCGAGGACAGGCTCAAAAACAAGGGGGAGAAGCGCGAATCGTCGGTCACTCAAAAAACCTCAACGACGGCGGCGCGATCGCGCGGGGCGGCAAACCAAGCCGGTTTTGAACCCTTAGGGTTACGAGAGCGTTAACGCCGCAACCGCGCTTTAGCTAGACCAGTCTGTCGTTTACCCTAGTTTTGCCATCCATTCCACAGGGCGTGCGCAGGACGCTTGCGGTAATTTGGCCCAGACGCTATGTAATAAGGCGTCCCAAAGTGAGGCTGAACGCCGCGCGACGAATGCGCAGCGGCTGCGTCCGAGGTCGAAGCGCCGGTTTCTAGGGATAGTCAAATGCTTCGGTAGCGTTTTCCAGGCGCGAGCCGATTGAGTTGTGTGCCATTCTTGGCGCCCGAAAGGTTTTTTGTGACGAGCTCATGGCCAGTCTTTGTGGCTAAGCCCATGATAGGCGACAGCCCAGAAATGCGTTTTGCACGCCCCGAAGGCGCGCTTTCGCAGATTGGCGCTTACGTCATGATCCGTCGCTTTTTTGCTCTGATCGCCAGCCGGCGGAGCCTCAGCCGCTCCTGCCTCGATCGATCGGAAAATCTGTCAGCCGGCCTCCGCGCCGGTCAGCGTACACGAAGTCACACAGCTTCTTCTCCTTCTCCAGACACAAGCGTTTGCGCCGAAAGGCATCGCCGAACAGCGGCCGCCGGACTCCAGGACGAGTCCGGGCGGATGCCGCCGGCCTTGCATCGCGCGACGCGGCAAAGAGTTTCACATGGCCAACAAAATGTTAATCGACGCCTCCCACCCGGAAGAAACCCGGGTGGTGGTGTTACGCGGTAACAAAGTCCAGGAATTCGATTTCGAGGCCGCAGACAAGAGACCGCTCCGGGGCAATATCTACCTCGCCAAAGTCACGCGCGTGGAGCCTTCGCTTCAGGCGGCCTTCGTTGATTACGGAGGAAACCGTCACGGATTTCTCGCCTTTGCCGAAATCCACCCGGACTACTATCAGATTCCCGTCGCGGACCGCCTCGCGCTTCTGGAGGAAGAAAGCCGCGCACATCGTCAGGCGGAGGAGGAAGACCACCGTCCGCAGCGGCAGGAGCGCGGCCGTCGCTCGCGGCGCCGTCACAATGACAGCGCCGAAAAGCGCTCTTTCAGGGACGACGCAGTTGTCGTAGGGCCCGCCAAGCTGGCTGGCGAAGATGGCGAGCAGCCGATTCCGGGCGATGCGCAGCCCTATGATTTGCAGCCGTTCGAGGCCTATGGCGAAGAGCACGGAGGCATGGAGCCTCTGGACGCCGGGAGCGTTGCGCCTGATATCGAGTCGGGCTCCATTGAAAGCGCAGCCGCTTCCATCGAGGCGCCAACTCCTTCGGAAATAGGCGAGCCGCAACCCGTGAACGAAGCGCCTCGGGATGACTCCGAGCATCCAGCCGCGCTCAACGAAGCCGAGCAGGGGGACGAACCGTCCCGGCATCCGGGACTTGAGCCGCTGATCTCGATCGATCCTTCGGGCTTCGGCGTGGTCGAAGTCAGCTCCGCCGAGGAAATCGGCTTCGAGCCCATCGAGCAGGACCATGAGATAAAGGCCCGCCGCAAGGACGAACGCGACGAAGAACATGAGCGCGCGCGCGAGGAGGCGCGCGAGCGTCCGGCCAATGATGATGACCACGACGACGACCATGATCATGACGACGAGGCCGACCACGTCGAGCATATAGGCGGCGATGCGATGGAGGAAGTTCCCTATCGCAGCGCCCGTCCGCGCCGGCAATATAAAATTCAGGAAGTGATCAAGCGCCGGCAAGTTCTGCTGGTGCAGGTCGTGAAGGAAGAACGCGGCAACAAGGGCGCCGCGCTCACAACCTATCTCTCGCTGGCGGGACGCTTTTCCGTATTGATGCCCAACACCGCGCGCGGCGGGGGCATTTCGCGCAAGATCACCGACGGCGCCGATCGCAAGCGGCTCAAGGAAATCGTGCACGAACTCGAAGTGCCCGAGGGCATGGGCGTGATCCTGCGCACGGCCGGCGCGACCCGCACCAAGCCCGAGGTCAAGCGGGATTTCGAATATCTCCTGCGCATGTGGGAAAATGTTCGCGAGCTGACCCTTCGTTCCAGCGCGCCGACCCTGGTCTATGAAGAAGGCTCGCTGATCAAGCGCGCCATTCGCGATCTTTATGGCCGCGACGTCGACGAGGTGATCGTCGCTGGCGAGGATTCCTACCGCGAAGCGCGCGACTTCATGCGCATGCTGATGCCGAGCCATGCGAAGAATGTGAAGCTCCATCGCGAGCCCGTTCCGATCTTCGCCGAGTCGGGCGTCGAGGCGCAGCTCGATGCGATGTTCTCAAACCAAGTGACGCTGAAATCCGGCGGCTATCTCGTCATCAACCAGACCGAGGCGCTCGTCGCGATCGACGTGAACTCGGGCCGCTCGACGCGCGAACACAATATCGAGGATACCGCGCTGCGCACCAATCTGGAGGCCGCCGACGAGGTGGCGCGCCAGCTGCGCCTGCGCGATCTCGCCGGCCTCATCGTGGTCGACTTCATCGACATGGAGGAAGGCCGCAACAATCGCGCGGTGGAGCGCCGCATCAAGGATGCGCTGAAAAACGATCGCGCGCGCATCCAGGTGGGACGGATTTCGCATTTCGGCCTTCTGGAGATGTCGCGTCAGCGCATTCGCGCGGGCGTTATCGAGGGATCCACGGTTCCCTGTCCGCATTGCCTCGGCGCGGGCAATGTGCGCTCGACTGCTTCGATCGCCTTGCATGTGTTGCGCGTGCTCGAAGAAGCGCTGGTGCGCAGCTCCGCGCATGACATAACCCTGCGCACGCGCGCGGCGGTCGCACTCTATATCCTGAATCAGAAGCGTAACCATCTGCAGGATCTCGAGCGGCGCTTTGGGGTGCATATCACTGTCGGCGCCGATGACACGCTGACCGGCGCCAATTATCACGCGCTTGAGCGGGGCGAGCCGGCCTCGGGCGTGCGCGTTCCAACCCCGCAGCATTTGCGTGTTGATTCCCTGAGCATCGAGCCGCTGCCGGAAGAGATTGCCGACGAAGAGGTCGAGGAAATCGTCGAGGCGGTTCAGGAGCCGATCCGGGAAAGCCGGCGCGGGCAGGGAAGGGGCGAAAGGTTTGGCTTCGACCGCCAGACTGCGCCGCGCGCCGCCGAGAATGGAGACGCCGAAGCCGATGCCGCGCCGCGCGCGGAGGGCGACGAAGAGGGCGAGGGGTTCTCGCGCTCGCGTCGGCGCCGTCGGCGCCGCGGTCGCGGCGGCGGCGGAAACGGACAGATCGGGGAGCTCGCGCAGCCCGGCGCCGACCAGCCTTCAGACGACGCCCTGGCCTTCATGGCCCAGATCGAGGGCACGCCAGCGCCTGTCGAAGAGACTCGCCGTTCGGAAGGGCGGGGCCGTGGGCGTGGACGCGGGCCGGGACGCTGGACCCGTTCGACGCCGCTGGCGCCAGAGTTCCGGGAGCCCGAGATTTTCCCCGTGGACGAGGGCGCCCGCTACAGCGCCGATTTCGTCTCTCCGGCCGAGGCGCATTTGCCGCAATATGGCGACACGCCGGAAGCGTCTGCGCCTTCCGAGCCGGGTGAGGCCAACGTTGCCCAAAACGCGCTCCAGGGACAACCGCATGAGAGTCCCGCGGCTCACGCGCCCGAACCCGAGCAATCGCCGCCGCCCGCTGTTTCTGTGACGGCACCGGTGGAGCCCGCTGCGGAAGCGCCGCCTCAGGCCAAGGCGGAGACCGTGATCACGCGGGCTGATCCTGCCCAGCCCAAAAAGGGCGGGTGGTGGCAACGCGCGAAAGCCACATTGAGCGGCGGCGAGTGATTGCTATTTCGAACGGCTCAGCCAGTCGGCGAGCCGTTCGACGCCCATAGCGACATCTCCCGGGGCGCCGGAATAGGAGATTCGCAATGTGCAGGCTCCCCGCGCGCGGTCGAAATCCACGCCGGGCGTCACGGCGACGCCGGCCTCCTCGAGCAAATCCGCGCAGAACCGCGACGAGTCATGCGTCAAATGCGAGACGTCGGCGTAGATGTAAAAGGCCGCGTCCGGGGGAGCGAAGCGGGGCAAGCCGATTCGCGGCAGCCGCTCCAGCAAAAGCGCGCGGCTCCTTGCGTAGCCCGCCTTGATCGCTTCCAGCTCCGCCGTTGCGTCGAAAGCCGCCATCGCCGCGCGTTGCGACAGGCTTGGCGCGCAAATGGCGAGCGACTGCTGTAGCCGTTCCAGCGGCCGGATCAGGCCGAAAGGCGCGATAGCCCAGCCGAGCCTCCAGCCGGTCATCGCGTAATATTTGGAGAATGAATTTATGACGATCGCGTCTTGCGAAAAGCGCAGGGCTGTCTCGGCGCGTCCCTCATATTCGAGGCGGTGATAGATTTCGTCGCTGACAAGAACGATGCCGGCCTCTTGGCAAAACTCGCATATTTTCTCAAGCGTCCGCGGGGCGACCATGGTTCCCGTCGGATTGGCGGGGCTCATCAGCAGAAGACCGTCCAGCCGCTCCCGCCGATGCGCGGCCTCGATCAATTCGGCCGTGGGCGCGAAGCGGGTTTCCTCGCCGACATCTATTGCAACGCCGATGAGCCCGAGCGCCTCCAGAATATTGGCGTAGGCGGGATAGCCTGGCTGGACCAGGCCGATTTTCGCGCCCGCGTCGAAGCCGCCCAGAAAGGCAAGCAGGAAAGCGCCCGATGAACCGGTTGTGACGATGATCCGTTCCGGCGACGCCTCCACGCCATAGTGCTCGGCGTAGTGACGCGAGATGCGCGAGCGCAACTGGAAATCGCCCATCGCCTCACCATAGCCGATCGCGCCCGCGCGCAGCGCTTCGGCCGCCGCCTCTCTAATCCGCGACGGCGCGGGCGCGCCGGGTTCGCCCAGCTCCATATGAATGATTTGACGTCCCGACTCTTCCAGACGCCTGGCCTGACGCAATACGTCCATCGCCATGAAAGGCGCGATTGCGGCTCGAGTTGAGGGCTTCGGCATTGGGGGGGCTTGGACACGGAGGGGTTGGGCGTGGATATATCTCGTCTATAACGCATTCGCGCGCGAATTGCGGCCCGGCGAGAAATATTCGATTGTCCAGCGGGCGCCCCGCATTAGTCGCGGTGCCTCATTGCGGCGCAGCGCCTCGCCACATGAATTCATGAACATTTCGGCGCTTCGCCGACGTTGCCCGGCTCTCGGGCGAGAGCGCGTACGCTTGGGAGAACAGAAAGAGACGGCTGGGCTTCGCCTTGTCCGGCGCGTTGGGCCAGTGTAGTAAATTCCCGGCAAGTGGGCGTGTCGCTGAGCATGTCGGGGAAACCTGTTGAGTTTTCGCTTCGTAAAATATTTATGGTTTGTTTCCTGCGCTATTTTCCTGAGCGGTTGCGAGCCTGCGCGGGAGCCTGTGATCGGGGAGTGGGATTCTGCTCCTCT
>Ga0182013_10003016_pt1 | contig 21422 bp, 16 predicted proteins | sample 612S2MmetaG_FD_120487 | JGI IMG/M metagenome (GOLD analysis project Ga0182013, IMG submission 120487) | Permafrost microbial communities from Stordalen Mire, Sweden - 612S2M metaG | ecosystem: Environmental > Terrestrial > Soil > Wetlands > Permafrost | place: Sweden: Stordalen | collected... | reverse complement strand
GACCTGACCGTAGTCAGCGACGAAGTCCTTCACTCCTGCTTTGTCGTGACTGCTCTGGATGATGGCAACGTCTACGCATCCACTCGGATCATTCTTGCCGCCTCCAATTTGTCCTATTGACTTGGCCGGGAGGTTGAGGAACATCGCTAATCGTGCCTGCCATTGATCGAGCAATTGCTGCCGATGGACCAGCACGAGAGTGTTCACTTTCCGTTTTGCAATCATCCAAGCTGCCAAAGCTGTCTTTCCAAAAGCAGTAGGAGCGCAGAGAATCCCGTCTCGTATTCGGCGATCGCTTTGGCAGCATCGAGTTGCGCTGGGCGCAGTTGTCCTGAGAACTTCGCGTCTATCGGACTGCCCGTGAACCGCTCATCACGGATGACTGGTTTGATGTGGTGTGCTTCAAATAGCTGCTTGACCTCTGCTATACAGCCTCGCGGCAATGCGATGTAGTTGGCGAGATCATCGCCACATGCGATGACTCGTGGCTTATTGAATGTTGGAAGCCGCATAGCCTGGGCTTTGTAGAACTCAGGATTCTGAAAAGCCGCCAGGCGGAGCAGCCGATTCAACATCGCGGAAGGGAGCCCATTTTTTTCTACGTATACAAGATTTGACCGGACAATTTGCACCTGCGCTGGGAAAGGTCCAGGGATTTGACGTTCCGCCCTTGTCTTTGACGGAGGCAACGCCCAAGGATCAACGTCCTCATCTTCGGCATCGTTGATTCTGACACCGAGGAGGTCTCCGCGCTTTTGTGCTTCCAGCACTACACCCGCGCTACAGCCGTTCTTCAGGAAGGCAGTGAACATCTCTCGACCGAGTCCGGCGTCCTTCACCATTGCCATCTATGGATGCGATGCCAAGGTGATTCTGCGACCAGCGGAATTGCGCGTGAAAATTCTCTGGCCGACTTTCGAGTGCAATGTTGGCCAGAGACTCAATGATGGATTCATCGCGCGTTGAGTGTCATGAGCAAGCGTAAAGAGGTGAGGCTGCGTGCGCCCAGATTTGCGCGGAAGTTTCGAAGAGCCTGGCGTCCGATGATTCGTGACGCCCGTGCGCAACAGCAACGGAGCATCGACTTCCAGGGATCAGGCTTCTGCTCGGATTGAGAAGAAGAGGTTGCAGGGCACCACTGCTCTCGTGGAGGAATGAGCCGCTGCACAAGTGCGCGCAGGCCTTTCGTTTTTGCAATGTCGGAAGCCTGGGAACGGGAGAGCCCGCTAAGCGGAACAAGAATGGATCGTTTGGGCGTCAGGGGGCTGTTCTCCAGCGCAAAGGACTGCCAACCATCGAAGGCGTGATTATAGTAAGCGCTTCCTACGTCTGTTCCGCTGTGTCCCAATCGCTGGGCCGTAGCGTATTGTGCTCTGCGCGTGTAGGAGGATGTTCCGCACCGGGCTCGGGCGTCCTTCTGCATCAAGGTCCGGAGCGATTGGCTTCCAAGCAACGGAAGGGGCCAGCGATCTTCCGGAATTCTTTTGATCTTTCCCCCCGAGAGGACAAACTGCCTGAGCATAGACTCAACAAACATCTTTGAGCAGGTAGCGTGACGCAGGTGATGCAGCCGGAAGCTGCGGTCCTTTGTGACCTCTCTCATCGCTTCGAACACGACAGACGTGATCTTGTCCCAACATGTTTCTCCGCGTTCAGTGCCCGGCCAGTGAAAAATTCGCTTGTTGGCGTCGAGATCGGTCGATTTCCCTGCGCGCGTTCTGATTCATGACTCAATCACGTTCCGCTCGTCCGGTCGGAACTGAGTCTTGACGTCGATACGCCTGACCGAGGCGCCGCTCTTCATCGTATGCGAGCCCCATGGGCGCAGGAACAGCACTGCAATCTTCCCGGTTGTCGGATCTTCGTAAAGGATGTCGTTGAGCCGGATGTTTTCGACCTCCTGGTGACGTGCCGGGGACCGCAGTGCAACAAGGAACAGGACCTCTGCGGCTTTGACAACTCTCGGATCATCGGGGACAGACGTATTTTCCCTGATTCTTGCGCGTATCCGTGCAACCTCCGTCTCCACCGCGATATTTGCGTTGGCAGATCCCGCGGCGAAATCCTTCAACCCCAATTCGCCATAGTCGATATCGTCGACCTCATGCTTCGAGAGCAGAAAAAAGTGAAACTGTGTAAGAGAATGCGCCACAGTCAACCTGCGTTTGGGCCTTTCGGTAAACTCTTCGAGAATGTCGAAGTAGAAGGCACTCAGGTCAGCCGCGGGAATCATTGCCGGGTCTCTTCCCTCGAGTAGGTCGCAAAGGAGGTTGGTGATGTTCCGCGCATGTAGGCGGACAGTGCTGAGCGCCGCGCGTTTGCCCCAGGCTCCTTTATTGCGGAGGAGAAATGCGCCAAACTCCGCAACACGTTTTCCCGGCGCGAAGGTCGAAACAGCGGCTAATTGATCCAGAGCCTGGCGCACCGCGTCGGGCTTGCTCGCCTTGAACGCCGATCGCAGATCTTGCTTCCAATTTTCGAGTGCGTAGTCTACCTGATCGTCGTCAGCCGCGAGATGCCTGTCGGGATCTGGAGATACATTTTGATCGGCATTCCTCGGAAACTCGAGTCCGTGCACTCGCGCAAACGTGTCGATGCGTACGGAGCTGGATAGAGTCTCCCGGGTCATATAGGAGACTGTTGTCGGCTCGATGTCCGAAAGCGCATCATTGCCCCTGTCGCGTCCCACCGTGGTGTTCGGAACAGACAACTTGTTGAGGCGGCTCTTGTCTACAACGAGCAGTCGCACCGCGACCAGCGGAACTTTGCCCAGCGGCTCGAAGCAACTCTCGACCAGTTCGGCCATCGAATGTCCGACACCATCACCCCCGCTGAAATCGCAGAATGGTTCTCCCAAATGGAAGACGAGCGGGAGTGGACGCCAGCAACTATCAATCGCTACAGCGCCGCAATGAGCAAGGCGTTCAAGCTTGGCATTGCTGACGGCAAGGTACACGAATAGCTGTTCCTCCTGCGCAACAGCACCTCTTTTCCAACTTTCGTTGCGCTCAACTCCGCGCGCTTTCGGCTCACGGAAGGCGGGGCGAGCGACGCACCCTGGAGGTTTGGCGATAGGCCCATACGCCGTAGATTGTTCCTACCAAGATCACAATGTAGAAGGGGATATGGACGATTGCTGCAAACAAGGTAAGCCCAATGAGAGGCAACCACGGCGCACTTGCGTGCCACGCTGTTATGCGTGACCCTGTTTCGAAGAATTCCAAAAAGAACAAGAATGTGAAGAATGTAATGATTCCAATGCACGTCGATCCCATATGGAATTGCCATCTTGGAAAATTACTCATTTGGAGCCCCGAGGACTGCATCAAATCAGGAAGTACAATCTCAGCGACCATCACGGCACAGGCACATCCAAACAACGCCATCAGCAGTGTTGTGGGGGTGTGATTAAATTCAATACGCGATTGCTTTTTCCGTCTCCCCATCCAATTCTCCAGCCAAGCGATTCAATCCTTAGCTTCTAATCGTCAGAACCGGGCAAGGAGCATCAACTATGATCCGAAAGGCCCCGGATGTTCTCATCTCCATGCTGATATGTGAAGTCTTCCGGATACCGAGCACCAGGAGTTCGATAGATCGCTCTCTGATGTGTTCAAGGATTTTGTCGTGCGCCCCGCCGACAGCCACAAAAGTTCGAGGATCGCAGAACTCTTTCGCACATTGCGGCACAAGAGCGTCAAGGGCGCTGAAGAAGCGAGTCTGAAGATGGGCGAGACGATCTGGATGGTCTATCGCGGCATCCTGAATCACATTGAGCACATCAATCTTCGCCCCGAATACCTCAGCGAATGTCAAAGCGTAGATAGCTGCGTTAGCGGCCGCGACGGTAAAGTCGGTTGCAAAGAGGATTCTCTCAAAAGGAAACTTACCCGGACCCAACGGCTGCACTTGAGGCCCCACGGTAAGCGCGGGCCACTGGGTGGACCTTAGAATCTTTTCCGCGACCGAGCCAATGATGCGTCGCTCGATCCGACCTCCACCGTGCGTTCCCAGAACGATCATGGACGGCTCGTGCATATCCGCCAGACCCGGAATCACATACTCCGGGTCCCCTTCGAGAAGGACAGGAATCGCATTGACCGGATCTGTTCCCAATAGAGCAGCCTCTTTCGATAGAAGATCCGTCAAAATGTTCCTTTGCTGGCTCAGTATCCTGTCACCGATTTCAACTTCCATCGCTGCTTGTACCAGCGTGAACGCATGAGTCACCAGCAGCTTTGCTGAGAAGTAGGCAGCCATGCGCGCTGCGTAGAGGCCGGCGTTTTTGGAGCATAGAGAAAAATCTGTCGCATAGATAATGGCCTTCAGATTCAATTCGGGCCTTTCGCCGATCACTGGCATGGTGGCAATCTCCTCGAAAAAGAGCTGAACATCAGAATGATTAGAACTAACGCCTCTCGCTGAGGATTAAACACCGTCGCTAGAGTGGAGAATCCAACCACGCCTTGGATGATTTGGCGAACTCCATAAAGCTACTGCCCTGTCTGGAACCGAACTTCCGCCAGCGCGGTTTGATATGCGTAGCGAGCATTGGCATAGGCTATCTCTGCCTGCGTTTGTGCCAGCTGCGCCTGGGTTAATTCCACAATGCCGCTTAATCCAAACTTGTAGCGTTGCTGAGCAAGATCGAGCGCCATATTCGATTGACTCAACAATTCCTGCGCAACACCAATGCGCTGGAACGTGTTCTGCGCATTTAGAACCGCGATGCGCAAATCGCGCGCAATCACATCGCGCAGGTTTCTTACTTGTTCCCCGGCTGCGTTGGCGCGCTGCTTTGCCTCTTGTGCACGGGCGTTGAATAGGAATCCGTTGAAAACGGGAATGCTGATGTTTGCGCCGGCTGCGCCGTACCACGATGATTGAATCTGATCCGAACGCACTGGCGTGCCGCCGACTGCAGCCAGCGCCGAAACGGTCGGCATCCACAGATCGTGTTCCGCGGTGCTGAATTGGCGGGCTGCGGTGTAATTGTCGTTGAGCGTTGCGAGGTCGGGACGCGCGGAAAAGGCCGTCTGCAGCAGCACCTCGGCGTCCTGTGGCGGAGCTTCGGGGTTCGCCGCGGCCTCATCCACGAGCGCGTATTGCTGATTCTGTCCGGAGCCCAACACGGTGTTCAGGCTCGCCATTGCAGCCGCAGCGTTAGTCTGGGCGTCAAGCAAAAGCAGTTTGGCCTGGGAGCTTTGCACGTTCGCGAAGCTCAGATCGAGATCGGACTTTAGTTTTTGCTTGGTGAGAGCTCCAACCTGGTCCACAGTCGCCTGGCGCTGGTTTACCGTTTCCTCCGCCACCTTCAACACTGCCTGGCTGGTCAACGCTTGATAAAACGCCTGATCCACAGTCAGCCTGATGTCGAGTTCCGTGGCGCGTTCGTTTTCGAGTTGCGCCTTTGCGTTCGATTGCGCACTCTTCACCAGGTTGTGCGTACGCCCGAAGTCCGTGATCAGTTGGCTCACGGTGAGGCCGCCTGCGGCACGGTCGTAGACGGTTGGATTGTTGAGTAGCCCAGCAGTGATTCGGCTGTTCTCGTGTGCGTCAACGGCTGTCAAATCACCTTGTGCCGTAGGCAGTTCGGCAGAACGCACCTCTCGTGTTACCTGCGCCTGCGCCAAAGCCAATAGACGAGCCACGCTGATGTTTGGGTTGTGTTCGATCGCCATGCGCTCTGCGTCTGCCAGCGATAGCGTCGGCCCCGAAGGAGCAGGGGGCCCAGTTGGCGCTTGCGCTGCAGGAAGATCCAGCGAGGGCATTGGCGCCGCCGGTGCCGGCGCCTGCTGGGAGCGCACTCCGCATGGAAGAGATGCCAATGAACATAACACCAACGCAGCAGTTAATAACTTTCTCTTTGCGGATTCGGTCATGCCTTTCCTTCCTCAATCGCGGTCTTGGATTCTTCGCGCCCGTGAACCACCAGGTAAACGGCTGGAACAAGAAACATGGTGACGACGACGGAGAGCGCCAACCCGCCGATGATGGCCCGAGCCAGCGGTGCATACTGCTCGCTACCCGCCTCCAGTCCGAGCGCCATTGGAATCATGCCGAGCAGTGTCGCCAGCGAGGTCATCAGAATGGGGCGCAGACGAACCTTGCACGACTCGACCACCGCTGCCTTCAGCTTCATACCCTTATGGTGAAGAATCCCCGCGAACTCGACGATCAGAATGCTGTTCGAAACCACGATGCCGGCCATCATGATCACTCCCATCAGCGACATGATGTTGAGTGAACTACCGGTCACCAAAAGAATGAGGGCCACGCCGGCCAAGCCTGGCGGAATCGCCATCAAGATGATGAAGGGGTCAATGAATGAGGCGAACTGGGCCATCAGGATGAGATAGACGAGCAGGATGGCGATGATCAGACCGACGCCGAAGTCGTGGAATGCCTGGTTCATGCTCACCACTGCACCTCTCACGTCGAGCACTGTGTTCCGGTCGTGCTTGGTGTCAGCCAGTAAACGATCGATTTGTGCACCTACACCCTGCAGTGCCTCAGTTTTGGTGGCCACATAAATGTCGATCACGCGGCGAATCTGGTTGTGGTCCACCTCGGTAGGGGTGTTGATCTGCTGAATATCAGCTACCGCGCCTAACGGTACGTAGCCGGCCGATTTGTCGCTGCCGTTCGTCTGCGATGAGGCTGGATCCGACTGACCGCCCTCCTGCATCGGGCCAAAGCCGGCAGGGCGTACGCCGCGCAGCGGTATGCTCTTCATATCCTCCATCGACATGTTGTTGATCCAGCTATTCGCATATTGCACCGTGACCATGTAGTTGTTGCCGCTCTTCGGATCGATCCAATAACTGGGAGCGACCATGCCGTCGGAAGTGAGCGCTGTAATCACGTTGTCTACAACGTCCCTGGCAGAAAGCCCGATCAGGCTCGCCCGCTCTCGATCGATGTTCAAGGCCAGACCGGGATAGTCGATATTCTGTGGAATATACACATTGCTCACGTTCGGCATTGCCTTGATCTTCGCGGCCAATTGCGTAGCCAGAGCATAGGAACTATCCATGTCCTGAGACTTGATTTGAATATCGATGGGGGCGGGAAGCCCCTGGTTGATGACCGAATCGACAAGACCGCCCGCCTGAAAGTAAGTCGAGAGTTCCGGCATCTGTTGCGAAAGTTTTTCCTGGACGCGGCGCATGTACTCATAGCTGCCGACACTATGGCCTTCCTTGAGGCTGGTCTGGACAAATGCAGTGTCCATGGATGCGTTGGTGGTGTAGATGGCCGAAAGATCGGGATAGACGCCAATGTTGGAGACGATCATATCCAGATCCGTTGCCGGCACCACGCTGCGGATAATGTCTTCAACTTTTGCGATGTAGTCGTTACTGACTTCGAGACGCGTGCCACTTGGCATGCGCACGTCGATGATGAATTGGCCGGGGTCGGTACGGGGAAAATATGCCCGACCGATAAAGGGAACCGTAACCAGCAGCAGCACAATAACGCCGCCGAGGATGGCAGCGGCCGTGAAGCCAGGCCGTTCCATTGCTCGCATAGCAAGACCTTCGTACCAGTTGAGCATGGCCTGGAATCTGTCATTGAAACCGGACTCAAAGCGCTTGAAGAAGTTCTGCTGTTCTGTCTGCACGTGATCGCCCTTCTCGTGCAAGCGGATGAATTTGGAACAGTAAAGCGGCACGACGGTCATGGCAAAGAAGTAAGAGGCGAAGATCGAGAGCACCACGCCCATCGCCATCGGAGTAAAGATGTATTTGCTTACGCCGTTAAAAAACGTAATCGGGAAAAACACGATGGAGGTTGTGAAAGTGGCCGCCAGCACCGCCATCGAAACCTCTGTTCCGCCTTCTGCTGACGCAACTTGGGGCGATTGACCCATCTCCATATGTCGGAAGATGTTTTCGAGAACAATTACGCCATTATCGATCAGGCGAGAGAATACCAGTGCCAAGCCGCCGAGAATCATGGTGTTGATGGAGCCGCCCATGTAATTGGTAATGAGCAGGCAGACCACCATGGAGAGCGGGACAGAAAGCACCACTGCGATCATGGCGCGTGGGCTGCCCAGGAAGACAAGGATCATTACGCCGGTAAGTACAAGTCCGATGAGCGCTTCCTTGGAAACATTCTTGATTGCCAGCTTGACGAAGATCGACTGGTCAAATACCACCTCGGTCTTCAGCGATTCAGGAATGTCGACCAGGTGCTTGATGGCGGCTTTCATGCCGTTGACGATCGTGATCGTGTTGCTGTCTCCACCCTGCTTGAATACGGGCACATACACTGAGCGCTGCCCATCGATGCGAACAATGTTGTATTGCAGCGCGCCCGAGTCTTCCGCATGGCCGATGTCCGCCACAAGCACCGACGAGTTGCCCACCGACTTCAGCGGCATCGAGTTCATTGAATTGGCGTCAGGAAACTGGCTGTTGGCGTAGATGTTGAAGTCCTTTGAGCCGATGCGGACATCGCCGGCGGGCAGAATCAGGTTCGAGCTATTTACGGAAGCGACCACGTCGTTCAGGCTCAAGTTACGCGCTTCCATTTTCAACGGGTCAACGTAAATCTGAATCTGACGGTAGGTTCCGCCGTAGGGTTGCGGAACCGACGCACCCTGGACGTTCGAAATCTGGTTGCGAACTTGAAATTGAGCAAGATCTTTCAAGTTGGTCTCGTTCAACCCCTGGCCTTTGAGCGTGACAAGGCATACCGGTTGGGTCGATGCATCCATGCCCAGCACCACTGGCGGCAGCGTTCCCGGCGGTAATCGGCGCAGATCGGCCATAGCCAGATTGGCGATGTTGCTCAAAGCGGCGTTGGGATCAGTGCCTGGCTTGAAGTAAATCTTGATGAGGCTCACGCCTGTTAGTGACCGCGATTCGCTGTGATCGATATTTGCGCCCAGGGTGAAAAATCGTTCAAACGTATTCGTAATGTCGGCTTCGATCTGCTCCGGAGGCATGCCGTTATAGAACGTAGCCACCACCACCACCGGCATGTCGATCTGGGGAAAGAGGTCAACAGGCATGCTGATGATGTTTACCACTCCCACCAGTGTCACCAGCAGGCAGATCATGATGATGAAGAAGGGAAAGTTGAGAGCAAACTTCGGCATTATTCTGCACCCCTGAGCTTCTCAAACGGGAGAGCCATCCTGGAATGAAAGAGCCAGCCTCTTTTACGATTCGTCATTCTTTATGCCTCCCCCTCGACTGCTGTCTGCTTGCTGTGCCTGCCATGAATAAGCAAGTAAACGGCAGGAACAAGAAACACCGTTGCCACAACCGAAACTGCCAGGCCGCCGATCACCGCGCGTGCCAGCGGCGCATATTGTTCACTGCCCGTTTCCAGACCGATCGCCATCGGAATCATGCCCAGCAGCGTTGCGAGTGAAGTCATGAGGATTGGCCGCAGCCGGATCTTGCAGGACTGCACGACCGCATCGACCACCGACAATCCCTGCTTTTGCAAAGTGCCAGCGAACTCGACAATCAGGATGCTGTTTGAAACCACAATGCCGGTCATCATGATCACTCCCATCAGCGACATGATGTTCAATGAACTCCGAGTTATCAGGAGGGTCATCACAACTCCAGCCAGCCCTGGTGGAATAGCCATGAGAATGATGAAGGGATCGATGAACGATGTGAATTGGGCCATCAGGATCAGGTAGACCATCAGCACGGCGACGATGAGGCCCAGCCCAAATTCCTTGAACGACCGGTTCATACTTATGACCGCACCACGAACCGTAATCACTGTGTTTTTGTCAGTCTGAGTATTGTTGAGCAGCCTCTTGATACTGGCGTCCACGTTCTGCAGCGCTTCAGTTTTTGTGGCTACATAGATGTCGATCACACGCCGAATCTGATAATGGTCGACTTCAGTTGGAGTGTTGATCTGCTTGACATCCGCTACCGAATTGAGCGGGGTGTAACCAGCCGTGTGATCGCCTCGCGAGTCCGCGTGGCCCAGACTCCCTGCCTCGCGAGCGTCCTGCGAAGGACTGTATCCAGCCGGATGTACACCATGCAGAGGAATGTTTTCGAGATCTTCCATCGTCATGTTGTCGATCTTGCTGTTTTCGTATTGCACAGTCACCATGTAGTTGTTTCCGCTCTTGGGGTCGATCCAGTAACTGGGAGCAACCATTCCGTCCGAAGTCATGGCGGTGATCACGTTGTCCACAATTTCCTTCGCGCTAAGGCCAATCAGGCTGGCCTTCTGGCGGTCAATGTTCAGTTCTAGACCCGGGTAATGCACATCCTGCGGAATGTAGACGCCGCTCACATTCGGGATGGCTTTAATCTTTTGAGAAAGATTCCTAGCAAGCGCATTGGCGCCATCCATATCCATCGAACTCACCTGGATATCGATCGGTGCCGGCAGGCCCTGATTCACCACGCCGTCCACGAGGCCGCCCGCCTGGAAGTAGGTGGTAAGCTCGGGCATTTCGCGGGAAAGCCTCTCCCGCACGCGGCTCATATATTCGTAGCTTCCAACGCTGTGTTCCTCATTAAGGCTGGTCTCAATGAATGCCGTGTTCATGGAGGCGTTGGTTGTATAGATGGCGGAAAGGTCGGGGTAAACACCAATATTAGAGACGATCATGCCCAGGTCTGACGGCTTTACAACACTTCGAATGATCGACTCAACTTTGGCAATGTAATCGTTACTCGTCTCCAGCCTGCTACCGCTAGGCATTCGTACATCAACGACGAACTGGCCGGGATCGGTGCGAGGAAAATAAGCCCGTCCGAGAAATGGAAACAGCACGAGCAGAATGAGCACTACGCCACCTAAAATGGCTGCCGCAGTAAACCCCGGACGCAGCATGGCGCGCTTCGCAAGGCCTTCATACCACGTCAACATGTGCTGGAACTTCTCGTTGAACTTCTTGTCGAAGCGGACAAGGAAGTGCTCTCGGCGCCCCTCGGGACGTTGCTCCTCGTCTCGCAACCGGATAAAGTTGGCGCAGTAAAGCGGTACTACCGTCATTGCAAAGAAATACGAGGCGAAAATCGAAAGCACCACACCCAGCGCCAGCGGCGTGAAGATGTATTTGCTGATACCGGATAGAAAGCTGACGGGGAAGAAGACAATCGATGTTGTCGACGTCGCAGCCAGTACGGCGAGCGACACTTCCATGCCGCCCTTTTCTGCTGCTTCCCGTGGAGGATGCCCCATCTCCATGTAGCGAAAGATGTTTTCGAGCACCACCACCGAGTCGTCGATGAGACGCGAAAAGGCCAGCGCCAGACCGCCCAGGATCATGGTGTTGATGGAGCCGCCCATTGCATTCGTAAGCAACAGGCACACCAGCGCAGACAGCGGAATTGAGAGAAGAACTGCAAAGGTTGCACGCGGGCTGCCCAGAAATACCAGGATCATTATGCCGGTCAGAAACAGTCCGATGCTGGCCTCCTTGACCAGGTTCCAAAGCGCCAGCTTCACAAAAACTGACTGATCGAATACCACAGCTGCTTGCAACGATGCAGGAACATCGACCAGCTTTCCTATCGCCGCCTTGATTCCATTCACAATGGTGATGGTGTTGCTGTCACCGCCCTGCTTGAAGATCGGCACATAGACCGAACGCTGACCGTCGATCCGCACTATGTTGTACTGCAAGGCTCCGGAGTCGACGGCCCTGCCGACGTCGCCCACCAGAACAGAAGAGTTGCCAACCGACTTGAGCGGCATCTCATTCATCGAATTCGCATCGGGAAACTGGCTGTTGGCATAGATGTTGAAGTCTTTGTCGCCAATGCGCACATCGCCTGCCGGCAGAATCAGGTTGGAACTGTCCACTGACGTTACTACGTCGTTTGGACTGAGGTTGCGTGCCTCAAGCTTCAAAGGATCCACGTAGATCTGAATTTGCCGGTAAGTGCCTCCGAATGGCTGTGGGACCGAGGCGCCTTGCACATTCGAAATCTGGTTGCGCACCTGGAACTGTGCCAGATCTTTCAGATTGGTTTCGTTCAGCCCTTGGCCCTTTAACGTCACAAGACAGACAGGCTGGGTCGAAGCATCCATGCCAAGCACCACAGGTGGGAGTGTTCCCGGCGGCAGGCGGCGCAGGTCGGCCATGGCGAGGTTGGCAATATTGCTCAACGCCGCATTGGGATTAGTTCCCGGCTTGAAGTAGATCTTGATCAGGCTCACGCCTGTCAGCGAGCGCGATTCGCTGTGGTCGATGTTGGCGCCAAGGGTAAAGAAGCGTTCAAACGTATTCGTAATGTCGGCTTCGATTTGCTGCGGGGGCATGCCGTTGTAGAAAGTTGCCACTACAACTACCGGCATGTCGATCCTGGGAAACAGGTCCACCGGCATGCGAATCACTTTGAAGGTTCCAACCAACCCCACCACCAGGCACAGCATGATGATGAAGAAGGGAAACTTGAGTGCAAACTTTGGCATTAATGCGTGCCTCCACCGCTTGCCTCGGCCTTCATATCGATCATTCCACCCGATTCCTGCACTGTCTCCGATGCAGGCGAAGCTGTAAGCAGCGGGCTCACTTCTTCGCCCTCCTGGTACTTGTCCTGGCCGCCTATTACCACGCGATCACCTGGGTTGAGGCCATTTGTGATCTCGGCGAGCTTCGATCCCTGCAGCCCCACAGTGACGTTGCGAACATCGATGTGATTGCTGTCATCGAGCACGTCGACTGTCTCCTGCTGCCCGTTCAGCACCAGCGCTTCCACTGGAATCGTCAACACATTTGTCACTTGTCCCAATTGCAGCATCGTATTGGCATACATCCCGGGAGAGATAGAGAGGTTGTTGTTCTCGACGTCTACTTCCGTCTCCATGGTCCTGGTTTCGAAGTTCACATCGCGCGTAAAGCGCACGATCTTGCCGGTAAAGGACCGGCCGATTGCGTCCACGCGTACCTGCAACTGGTCGCCAATGTGTACGAACTTCACATCGTTCTCGGGCACCGGGATACGCAACCGAAGAAGATTACTCTGCGATAGCCGCACGATGGGAAGCGCCTGGTCGTTGGAATTGGTACCGCCCTGGATCAATGCGCCGGTGTCAGCGTAACGCCAGATCACGACCCCATCCAGAGGAGCCGTTACATTGGTGTAGTTGTGCAGCGCTTCAACTCGCTGATTGTTTGCTTGCGCCGCTCCCGCGTGCTCTTGCGCCGCCGCCAACTCTGATTTGGCTGCGTCTACCTGCGCCTCCGACGAAAGGTCCTTGGCCTGGGCATCGTCGAGCTCCTGTTGCGCAATCAAGCCCGGCCTGCCAGCAGCCGCCTGCTTCAAGCGATCTGATTCTGCATGAAGGGCTGCGTGCTCTGCCTCGGCTCGGCTCACATCGTGCTGCGCACGCGTGATCTCTTCCTTGGTCTGCTGCAGCTCGAATACCGTTTGCTGCAACTGCGCCTTCAACTCCGGCACCTCAAGGACAGCCAGTGTCTGGCCCTCATGAACAATGTCGCCTATGTCTACGTTGATGCGCGACATGTAGCCGCTCACTTTGGGGTGCACGTCCACAACCTGGTAAGGCTGGAACTGGCCGGCCAGAGTCAGCACATGGGTGATATCGCCCCGCTGCACCGCGGCAACTTTTGCGGATGGAACAGTTTCGGCTTTCGTTCCCGATTTGCTATCAGCCGTGTGACAGGCGACGAGGCTGGCAGTGACTGAGAGCACCAAGCCGGCGGCAAGAACAAGGGAGGCTTGCTTTCGCATGATTCGACGAGACCCCTTAAATCAGATTTTGTGACTTCCCAGAATTGAAATGGCGCGACATTGTCGGGGCAAAGAGTTTGCAATGCCGCGCCCGGCCAATCGGCCTGAACCGGATGCAACAATAGGAATTGGATAGGAGAAACTAGACGAGGAAAGGAGGGGGGCGTACGAAGAGAAAACTCAATTGGCCGCGGCAAAGGTGCCACGAATCGCTGGCGCGCTCTTCCCTTTCGCCTGCCCTTTGCGGGCTCATTGCGCAGAAAACGAGAAGCAGAACAAAGAAGACAGCGACAGGAACGGTATAACTAACCGTAGTGGATGTCTTTGTTCGAATTACCTGTTGGCCCGGAGCCGTTGAAACTTGCTCATTCCTGGAGAGGAGTTTAGCTTGTGGAATCTGATGAGAAGGCGCTTGAGCTGGATCGTAAAGGGAAAGCTTATACTGCAGGCCCCATGCGAACACGCAGATAGACAATCCCAGGAACGCGAGGATTCCTAAGCGATGGAATAGCCGAATTGCATTCAAGCTTTGCACTTTCATGAGGGGAACACACCGAATTCTAACTGATTCAACAGGCGCGCAATCCGTACCGCGCCGATCAAACGAAACACCACTGAGTTGTTCGACGGCATAATTGCCAAATAGGTTGCTTGCTTCACTATTTGAATTGGTCTATGCACCTCAGATAGTCCTTGCCGTGATCGTCAATCAATACTTCGCCGTCTCCGCGGGCAATAACGTAATTGCATTTGCCTTACCCTAAGAGCCCCTAAGAGCGACCGCTATTGCCTGACGTGGCCGCTTTGGTCAAGACGGCTACCTTCAAAGAATCTGTGATGTACCATGTTCAGCCCGAGCAGATAAACGGCAACGACAAAGCAGAGCAAGAGCAGGATTTGTGCAACTCGGAACCATGGTGACTTCTGTCTTTCGGGAGTTGTGTTAATCAAGTTGGTTTTCATCTGATCTACCCCCTACATGGCCGCGAGAAGTCTTGGCGCCGGCAATCGTTTGAACTTTCAGGCCTGCGTTGCAGTCGAATTGCACTGCATCCTCAATGCGCTTCCTTTCAGTGCCCGACGGCCACAGCCGCGTTTGCGTGGCCTTGGAGCCGGATTTGGGGCATGCATCAACGTCCTGGAATGGGGGCTTGACAATGCGGTTGCCAATGATGCCGCGTGCACTCGGTGGCGCGGTCCGGCTGCACATGCCCGCGCGCAGGCAGAACCTTCGCTTCAGCACTTGTTTCCCGTGAAAGATCCGCGACTTGATGGTGAGGACATTTACGCCAAGCTCCTTCGCAGCTTCAAAGTGTGAGAACTCATCAATGGCGCACATCCGTAGAGCGTCCTTATAAACAGAATTCAGTTGATCAATTTCGGAGAGCAGGATATTCCCCAACTCCTTGTATTGGTAGCTCTGCTCGGGATCTCGACCAGGACCGGGTAGATCGAACTCGATGGGGTCGTCATCCTCATTGCGGACACCCTCTAACGGCAACAACAGCCGCCCTTTTTGCTGGCGCAGCCACTCGCGTGCGGCGTTCAGCACAATTGCCCCAAGCCAGGTGCTCATTTTAGATTGGCCGCGAAACTGCGGAAGGTGCCTAAACGCCTTCAAAAGGGCTTCCTGCACGATATCCTCGGCGTCTTCCCGGCAGTCAGCGAAGCGGCTTGCCAGCCGCAACAACTGCGCCCGATGCTGCTGGGTAACCCGCAAGAAAACGGTAAGCTTGTCGTCCAAAGCGCTCGACTCTGATTCCGCATTTGCGTTAGATACCGCATGTGGCACATCCCCTAACCCGGCGTTTAAGGGCCAAGCAGGCTCATCAATAATCTCTGGAACTCCCGTGCTATAGCTCAGCATTTCCGAACCTCCGCTCAACTCGCTCTCCAATTAGCCGCTCAATTGTTGTAAGCAGAACTTCCACTGCTTCTGTGGGTAGCACGCGGTAGTCGTACAAAGCATCATCAAGAAAATCCTCTCCCCTCCGAACGACCAGAATTCTTGCTTGAGGCCACCCCCGGCGAATCAATTGGCAGGCTGCCTCAAGCTCAAATGAAGAAAGCGTGTCGTGAAGGATTACAACGTGAATGGATAGCTGCTTGGGAATCTCCCACAATTCCCGATAATCGGTTGCGATCGAAAGCCGGGAGTTTGGCACCTCAAGCAACACATCGTGGACCACGAAGCTGTGATCCACCGGACCCACAGAGAGTATGTGGGCCGTCTCGGCCCTCCTAAGTTGCCCAGGCCCAAATTTCTAATCGCGTTCTGGCCGTTTTCACCGGTGGTTTTGTGGGATATGTTCATGCAACCTCCAAGCGGCTAAGATCGCCCTGCAGAACATAGGTTGGTGCTGAACTCTCCATGCTCAGCGTTGTCTCGATGAAGGAGATGTTCAGGTAGGTAGTGCCGTAGAACACAATGCTTCTGTCTGTGGGGAACCACTTCAATGCCTTTTCCAATTCGTCGTGCGGGACCGTAAGCACGAATGCGGCCGGAACCGGAAATGGAGCCCGCTGTGCGTCAACTCGGAGATCGACCACAATGAGATTGCGTTGCGTCCTGAAAAGCGTTAGGAATTCACGTGGGGAGATACATTTCATTCGTCGTGTTTGTACCGCGACTGACGCACGCACGATTTTCAAGGGGACAGGCGGCTGGATAGCCGATTGCAATCGAGTGCCGAATTCGCGCCTTTGCGAACGCCTAATCCGCCATACGAAAAACAATGGGACAGCTACCAGAGTTGCGGGTAGCAACCAAAGGGAATACATAATGTGATCCTCCAGGGAGGGAACGCTTCGAGATAGGGTTCGATTCAGAGCACGCGGAAACTGCGCTAGCTTATGCACGGAACTTCAGCGCCAACTAGGCTAAGCGGAAGCGATAGGGAGGAGGAGAGCGGGATGGGATGAGGGAATTGAAATATACAACACCGTGACTGCAACCAGGGAGAGTGCAAACGACGGCAGGGCCCAAACGGGGAAACTGCCGAACAGGTGCGGGAAAAGCCTGAGAAACGGTATGAAGATGCGACTTGGCTTCCAGCCTGGAAGCCCTCAATACGGAAGCGTTACGCGACTCGATCCACAGTTTGGCGACCGAAACCCGAGACGAAGGAGCTTGGTCATGGTGATAAAGGGACAGCTTGTAGCCAAATCCCCATAAAGCGACCGCAATTACTAGTCCGAGGAGCCCGACTGCGAGGGGGCTAAATTTCTGTTTCCACAAGGACTGCTGAATTTTGACGCGCGTTCTCTGTCCAACGCTCCCATGCGTGTTACTGGCGGTTGCCGTGACGGGCTTCAGAGCTGACACGTTGGTGAACCGTCCTGTTCCCATTCGATGGAACTGATTCGAACTACATTGAGACGCCCGTTTTGTGGAAAAGGTTGTAAGCGACACAACAAATATCTGGTATTTTGGGTCGCCGGGACACTTTTCTCTAACTTGATTTGTACGGGCGACATGAACGCGATCAAGGGTGTCATCTCTGGGTATACGGTGGTAGGACACAAGTGAAACAGGGAACGATTCGGAGGTGTAAACCGCAGCCAGACGATAATCTGCATTGAGCTCGGTAGATGCTGGTTAGGCACGACTGGGGTGTAAAGAAGTGTTCAAGAGAGGACAGCCCTTGCACCCCAAGATTAAGGAGAATGAGATTTCTGTGGCACTGATCGGTTCGTCGAGGAGACGGCCATGCTGGAAGATCTTGCTTTCTCTTCTATTTCGGCGAGAATCCTGCTGCCCATCGACTTTAGACCGTCATCGCAGGCGACTCTGCAGATGGCAGCTAAAAAGTCGTAAAGCTCGTGCAAAGTCCGCTCTTGCTTCTTCGTTCGGCAAAGTCTGAGACCGGGGCGAAGATTCCATCCGGGCGTGCTTCGGAATGGTGGTAGCAAAAAACCGGTAGAGGTTGCTAATCATGAGTGCAACGACTGTTGTCGCCCCCGCACCATCCAGTCAGCCGGCAAAACCGGCTCAGGACATCCCTTCGAAGGGCCTCACAAGCGATGAGGCACATGCCCGTCTTGAAAAGGACGGCCCGAATGCCATGCCGGATACGTCTGCTCATCCGCTGCGCAATGCATTGGCCAAGTTCTGGGCGCCGGTTCCATGGTTGCTTGAAGCTTCCATTGTGCTTGAGCTTGTGCTGCATAAGTACTACGAGGCCGCAGTCATCGCAGCCTTGCTGGTGTTTAATGCCGCGCTTGCCTACTTCCAGGAGGGTCGCGCCCAGGCTACATTGGCGGCTCTTAAGTCGCGTCTCGCGCTCAATTCCTCGGTCCAGCGCGATGGCGCATGGAAGACTGTGCCCGCCGCGGAATTGGTAACGGGCGATCTGGTGAAACTGTCGCTTGGCGGCGTAGTCGCGGCCGATGTGCATCTTACCGGCGGATCAGTTGAGCTCGATCAGTCGATGCTAACAGGGGAATCACTGCCGATTGATGCAGGTCCAGGCGCGGACACCTTTGCGGGAGCCCTGGTGCGGCGCGGTGAAGCAACAGCCGTGGTAACGGCTACGGGCGTTCGCACCAAATTCGGCCGCACGGCAGAACTTGTTCGCACTGCGCACGTGGTGAGCACGCAGCAAAAGGCAGTGCTCAAGATCGTACGCAACCTTGCGATCTTCAACGGCTCTCTGATTCTTGCTATGAGCGCATACGCCTATTTTCATGCGATGCCGTGGAGTGAGATGGTTCCTTTGCTTCTCACCTCGGTCCTTGCAGCCATCCCGGTGGCATTGCCCGCAACATTTACCCTTGCCGCCGCGATCGGAGCTCGTGCACTGGCAAAGCTGGGTGTGCTGCCGACGCGGCTTTCTGCCGTGGATGAAGCCGCATCGATCGATGTGTTGTGCTCGGATAAAACCGGAACTCTAACCCTCAATGCGCTTTCCGTAACCAGCGTTCGCCCTTTGCCCGGTTTCGACGAAGCCCACGTTCTAGGGCTGGCGGCTCTTGCAAGTTCCGAGGGTGGTCAGGATTCTGTCGATGCGGCGATTCGTTCTGCGGCCTCGAAAAAGCCGGCGCAGGACCTTCCCAAGCTAGTGTCATTTGTCCCGTTCGACCCAGCCAAGAAGACATCGGAGGCGACCGCAACAGATGCAAAAGCGGCCGCAGAGCGCATAATCAAGGGTGCCTACACAGCGGTCGTAGCACTCACAGCTCCGTCACCTGCGGCGGCTGCGATAGTTGACGAACTGGAGAAGAAAGGCTTCAGGGTTCTTGCGGTAGCTGCAGGCCCTCCTGCGGCGATCAAAATTGCCGGCCTTATCGCGCTCAGCGACCCGCCGCGGACAGACTCAGTCTCTCTCATCTCAGAACTGCACACTCTCGGTGTGCGCACCGTCATGGTGACCGGAGATGCTCCGGTCACAGCGGCAATTGTTGCTCATGCGGTCGGGTTGAATGGGGCGGTCTGCCCACCCGGAAAACTTCCCGACGCAATCAAGCCGGAAGATTTTGCCGTCTTCGCAGGCGTTCTTCCTGAGGGAAAATTCGATCTCGTCAAGGCTTATCAAAAGAGCGGGCACACGGTAGGGATGTGCGGTGACGGCGCCAATGACGCGCCCGCGCTTCGCCAGGCGCAGATCGGTATCGCCGTTTCGACTGCAACCGATGTGGCCAAGTCAGCCGCCGGCGTTGTATTGACCGAGGCCGGACTGGGCGGCATTGTGTCGGCCGTGAAAGAAGGCCGGATCACGTTTCAGCGCATCCTGACTTACACGCTGAATTCAGTCATGAAGAAAATCCTGCAGGTGCTCCTGCTGGCAGTTGGATTGGTCATGACCGGGCACGCGGTTCTCACCCCCATGCTGATGGTCATCGTTATGATCACCGGAGACTTCCTCGCCATGTCGCTGACAACGGACAGGGTCAGCCCATCGCCGATGCCGAACTCATGGCAAATCGGAAGAATTACAAGCGCAGGCGTAGTTCTAGGAGCCTGTTTCCTTGCCTTCTCCACTGCGCTCCTTGCAGTCGGCAAATTCCAATTGCATCTCGGCATCGCGGCACTTCAAACCCTCTCCGTGGTTGGCATCGTGTTTGGCTGCCAGGCCACGACATATGTGATCCGCGGGCGCCAGCATTTGTGGGGATTGCGCCCCAGTATTTGGCTTGTGCTTTCTTCCGTGGCCGACGTTCTTATCATTTCAACGCTCGCTTTATTCGGAATCGCAATGACGCCATTGCCCATTGCAATCATTGCCGGCGTGTTTGTCGCTGCGCTGGCATTCGGTGGGGTCATGGACCTGGTCAAAATTCCTATCTTTGCCCGCCTCCAAATTTCCTGAATACTGGTGTGTAAATGAATACAAAAGCGAGGAATATGAAAATCGAATCAAAGGATTTCCGCGTACCGCCAGGGAAGGATGTTGACCTCAGCAAGTGGCCGACGATTGTCGATCCCTATTACAAGTCGACAAAGAAATATAAGGAGCTTCTCTTCGAGCACATGGAGAAGCTGAGTTCGCAGCAGCAACTTTTCTACGCGTCCAATCGACACGCGCTATTGCTGATCTTTCAGGGGATGGACAGCGCCGGCAAGGACGGCGCCATTCGTCATGTAATGTCTGGGGTCAATCCGGAAGGATGCGAGGTATTCAGCTTCAAACAGCCCAGTGCCGAGGAACTTGAACATGATTTTCTCTGGCGCACCACGTGCCGCCTCCCCGAGCGTGGCCGGATCGGCATCTTCAATCGTTCCTACTATGAAGAATTACTAGTTGTTCGAGTGCATCCTGAGATTCTCCGCAGCCAGGGACTTCCTGAAGAGTTGCGCGACGAGCAAGACATCTGGGAACACAGATACACTTCCATAGCGGATCTCGAGAAGCACCTTCATCGCAACGGCACGCAAACCGTCAAGATCTTCCTGCACCTGTCTTACGAGGAACAGCGCAGACGATTCCTTGCGCGCATCGATGAGCCGGACAAGAACTGGAAGTTCAGCACCGCTGACATTCACGAGCGGAAATACTGGAAGCGTTACATGAAGGCCTACGAAGATTGCTTTCATGCAACCAGCACTCAACACGCTCCATGGTATGTCGTCCCCGCTGACGACAAGGAGAACGCGCGGCTGATCGTCTCCCAAATCGTCCTTGATGCGCTCGGGGGGCTCAAGATGGCTTATCCCAAAACCACAGCAAAACGCCGCGTCGAACTGCAAGCGATCAAGAAAGCGTTGTCGAGATGACTCCGCAGACTTATCGCGGGCGGACCTCAGCAGGCCAATCCTTCAAAGCATCACCGAGCTGTTAACAACTGCGGAGAAACAGAGAACCGACATAATGGCAACCAAGGAACTCCGAATCGACGCCGACCAGGACAGCGTTTCCCCGCTGCTCCTGCACCGATGGTCAAGGGGCATCCCGTCAAGGCCATGTTTACCGATAGTTGAGAGATAACAATAGGAACCCGAGGCGGAGGCCAAGGTTGTCGATTTGTTTCTGACAGCAGCTTCCGTCCCTCGGATAGCGCATGACCATATTTCCGCAAATCGACGTGATTCCCCACCTGTACCCAATTGCTCAGAACTGTGGCTTCTAAAGTGGAAAACTGATTTAGAACGCGGTATAGGATTAATACTGTTCACTTAACAAGATTTGTGGCATTCTGTATGAGACAAGGACAGGAGGCCACAGGTGGCGCGTACGGTTGCGGAACTCCCTCCGGGTTCCCGAATCACGGACTACATCAGTCTCG
>Ga0182013_10003015_pt1 | contig 21422 bp, 20 predicted proteins | sample 612S2MmetaG_FD_120487 | JGI IMG/M metagenome (GOLD analysis project Ga0182013, IMG submission 120487) | Permafrost microbial communities from Stordalen Mire, Sweden - 612S2M metaG | ecosystem: Environmental > Terrestrial > Soil > Wetlands > Permafrost | place: Sweden: Stordalen | collected... | reverse complement strand
GCGAGTTGGTAGTAGCGGTCGAAGCCACCGACCATCAAGAGTTGCTTGGCGATCTGGGGACTCTGCGGGAGCACGTAGAACTCACCGGGTTGCAGCCGCGACGGCACGACGAACTCGCGAGATCCCTCGGGCGTCGGTGCCCACAACAGGGGCGTCTCCACTTCGCAGAAACCCTGGACGTCCATGGCGTTTCGAATCGCCGTGTTCACGACCGCGCGAAGGCGGAGGTTACGTTGCATGTGCTCGCGACGAAGGTCGAGGAATCGGTAGCGCAGGCGCACCTGCTCGTCGATGTCGACGCGGTCATCGAGTTGGAACGGCGGCGGCTCCGCGGCGGCGAGTATCTCCACCACGCAGTCAGTGAGTTCGACCTGGCCGGTCGCGAGCTTCTCGTTCACCGTGCCTTCGGGACGCCGCGTGACGGTACCGGTCACTCGCACGACGTACTCGCTGCGCACGTCCACGGACCCGTCCACGACTGCTTGAATGATGCCCGAATGGTCGCGGACATCGAGGAACGCGAGGTGCTCACCGTGTTCGCGACGTTTGGCGACCCACCCACAAACGCTCACCGACGTGGCCACGTGGTCCTCGTTGAGCGACGCACAGAGGAGGTCACGCATGCTCGTGGATTCCAGATTGTTCGACATTCTCAGCTCTTCGTCAGTAGTTCCGCGACCACGAGCGCCACGTCGCCGCGGGCGACCTTGCGCTGTGCCTGCTCGAAATTGTCGCTGCGCAGGTCCCTAATCGTAACCTCGCCGGTGGCGAGCTCCGCGGGACCGATGAGCAGCGCGAAGCGGGCCCCCGACTTGTCCGCGACCTTCATCTGTGCCTTCATCGAGCGATGGTCGTAGGCGCGGTCCGTGGCGAGACCGCCGCGTCGTAACTCGTCCACCAGCGAAGTCGCGGCGTCCTCACCAGTCGTGTCGATGACGAACACGTCAAGCGCGCGATTGACGAGATTGCGCGGTTCGACGCCTTCGGCCTCGCGCACGATCAAGAGCCGCTCGATGCCACTGCCAAAACCGATCCCACTCGTGGGCTTGCCGCCGAGTTGTTCGGCCAGTCCGTCGTAACGCCCTCCCCCGCCAATGGCGTTCTGGGCGGAGTCGAGCGCGTCAGAGACGAACTCGAAGGTCGTACGCGTGTAGTAATCGAAGCCGCGCACCAGGCGTGGGTCGAGTTGGCTCGTAATCCCAATGGACGAGAGCCCGGCGATCACGTGGTCGAGGTGCGCGCGGCACTGCGGACAGAGCGAGTCGATCAGCATTGGACCTTCGCTCGTCACCGCGACGCAGTTCGCGTCCTTGCAGTCGAGCACGCGCAGCGGATTCTTGCTCCACGTGTTCTTGTGCTCGTCACTCAACCGCTCGACGTTGGCCGCCAAGTGCGCGCGCAGCAGTTCGACGTACGCGGCGCGACAGACCGCGTCACCCATCGAGTTGATAAGGAGACGAAAACGCGTCAGACCAATGGCCTCGTAGAAGCGATGGGCCAGCGCGATGACCTCGACGTCCACGGCGGGGTCGTCGGTACCGAGGACTTCGACGCCGAATTGGTGGTGCTGGCGGTAACGGCCCTTCTGGGGACGCTCGTAGCGAAAGGCCGGGGTGAAGTACCACGCCTTCCACGGCGTCGTGGGGCTGTGCTGAATGAAGGCCCGCACGACGGGGGCGGTCCCTTCGGGGCGTAGCGCGTGGGTGCGATTGCCGCGGTCGGTGAAGACGTACATCTCCTTGGTGGCCATCTCACTCTGTTCACCGATGCCTCGGTTGAAGACGCCGACGTCCTCGAACATGGGGGTGATGACCAGTTCAAAACCGAAACGGTAGGCGTACTGTGCGAACGTCGCAATGAGGCCCTCCCACTCCGCGGACGCGCCGCCGAGCACGTCGTGCGTCCCGATAGGAGCCTGGAAGGGTGTGACCGCGTCGCTCATGAATTCTTGTTCTGCCCCGGTAGTTGACGAAAGGCGTCGAAGACGCCGTCGACGCTCTTGAGCGCCGCCAACAGGCTACTGAGGTGGGTGGGGTCGGCCAGCTCCACGTCGAAGACCATCCGCACGATTCGAGACCCCGACGTGGACGTCGACGACGAGATGATGCTGAGGTGGTATTCGGCGACGACCTTCGAGACGTCGAGCAACAGTCGCGAACGGTCGAAGGCCATGACCTCGAGCACGGCGCGGTACTGGCCGCTCACCGACCCGTCCCATTCGACGTCGATAATCCGCTCACCGAGGCGCTGGGCTAACGCGACGGCGTTCGAACAGTCATCGCGGTGCACCGAGACGCCCCGGCCCTGGGTGATGAAGCCCATGATCGAGTCACCGGGCACTGGCGAGCAGCACCGAGCGAGGTGGATCATCACGTCGTCGAGGCCCTCCACGTAGACGCCGGCCGTTCGTCGCGTCGTGCGACTGGTCCGGGGCATGCGTGTGACGGTCGTGGGCATCTGTTCGGTGTCACCGCCTCCTCGCAGTTCGCGGTCGAGCCGCTGCACGATGGCCAAGGCTGAGATCTGGCCGCTGTCGATCGACATGAAGAGCGCGTCGAGGTCCTCTAGGTTCATGCCCGAAATCACCGCGTCGAGCGCGGCCGAGGAGAGCGACGTCGCGATGGGCAGACCCTCGCGGCGAAGGGCCTTGGTCAACTCCTCGCGGCCACCTTCAATGGCGTCGTCGCGACGCTCTCGCTGGAACCACTGGCGGATCTTGGACTTGGCCCTCGAGGACTGGGCGATCGCCAACCAGTCGCGTGAGGGACCGGCGGTGTCGGACTTGCTGGTGACGATCTCGACCACGTCGGCCGATCGCAAGATGGTGTCGAGCGGCACGAGTCGGCCATTCACCTTGGCGCCGACGCAGTGGTGACCGACCTCGGTGTGCACGGCGTAGGCGAAGTCGATCGTCGTCGCACCCTCGATGAGCGCGATGACTCGACCCTTGGGCGTGAAGACGTAGACCTCGTCCTGGCCGAGGTCGAGCTTCAGGGCTTCCAAGAACGCGATGGGATCGTTCTCTTCCTCTTCCACGTCGGCCAGACGCTGCATCCAGGCCACTTCCTTGCTCGACGCGCCCTCCTTGTAGCCCCAGTGGGCCGCGACGCCGAATTCGGCGCGTCGGTGCATCTCGTAGGTGCGGATCTGCACTTCGACCGACTTGCCACGTGGACCGATGACGGTCGTGTGCAGCGACTGGTACAGGTTGAACTTCGGCGAGTTGATGTAGTCCTTGAAGCGCCCCTGCACCGGGGACCAGAGCGCGTGGATCGCCCCCAGCACGGCCCAGCAGTCGCGGTCGTTCTCGACGATCACGCGCAGCCCCACGAGGTCGAAGATGTCGTCGAACTCCTTGGCGCCGATCACCATCTTCTCGTAGATGCTCCAGAGGTGCTTCGGTCGACCGCGCACTTCGCCCTTGATACCGAACTCGGCGAGCTTCGACGACAGGGTCGACATCACCTCTTCGAGGTAGTCCTCACGTTCGGGCTGTCGCGCGGCGACCATCTGCTCGATCTCGGCGTAGCGCTTGGGCTGGAGGGTCGCGAAGCTGAGGTCCTCTAACTGCCACTTGACCTGTTGGACACCGAGCCGGTGCGCCAACGGCGCGTAGACGTCGAGGGTCTCTTGGGCGATGGCGCGCTGGCGAGCCATCGGCATCACCGAGATCGTGCGCATGTTGTGGAGCCGGTCGGCCAGTTTGATGAGCAGCACCCGCCAGTCCTGGGCCATGGCGATGAACATCTTGCGAATGGTCGCGGCCTGCTGCTCCTCCTTCGAATCGAACTCCAGGCGGTCGAGCTTCGTGACCCCGTCGACGACGGCGGCGACCTGGTCGCCGAACTCCTTGGCGAGCCACTCGTTGGTGATGCTCGTGTCCTCCACGGCGTCGTGGAGCAACGCCGCGGTGATGGTGGTCTCGTCGAGTCCCAGGTCGGCCGCGATGTCCGCGACGGCGATGGGATGGGTCACGTACGGCTCTCCGGTCCGGCGCAACTGGCCTTCGTGGGCCTTGATGGCCGAAGCGCCCGCGCGGCGGATGACCTCCACGTCACCGTCCGCGTGATGCTCGAGGAAGCGGCCGATGAGGCGCTCGATCGAGCCGGTCAGCGCGGGGTCGGCTGACGAGCGTGAAGTGAGACTGACCATTACGTCAGCCTAACGGTGGGTTAGCGCCGTTTTTGCTTGCGCGCGCGAGCTTGGATGGTGCCGCGCGACGGTGTGCCCGCGACGTTGCGTGCCGGGCGAGGACCGGTCGGGGCGCTCGCGCGCATCTGTCGCTGCGCGCCCTCACCGGCGAGTAACGCCGCGGCGGCCGGGGAAAGTATCGTGTGCCCGCTTCGCAGTCGTGCACGTTCGGCCAACTCTCGGAATCGCGGTTCGCGCTCCTTGAACATGGCGAGCAGCGGGCTCGCGATGAAGATCGACGAGTAGGCCCCACTCATGAGTCCCACGAACAGCGCGAGTCCGTAGTTCTGGAGCGTCGTGGCGCCGAGGAGGTCGGCGCCGACCAAGAGGACCGCGAGCACCGGCAAGATCGCCACGAGTGACGTGTTGATGGAGCGTGCGAGTGTCTGGTTCATCGAGAGGTTGACCATCTCGCCGTAACTCATGTCGCCGCTCTTCAAGATGCCGCCCGTGTTGTCGCGTACGCGGTCGAAGACGACCACCGTGTCGTAGAGCGAGTAACCGAGGATCGTCAAAATTGCGATGACGGTGTCCGGGGTGATTTGAAAACCAAAGAGCGAATAGACGCCGACCGTCACGAGGAGGTCGTGGACCATGGCGATGAACGCGGCCATGGCCATTTTCGGTTCAAATCGAATACTGATGTACAAGACGACCGCGATGAAGAAGACGATCAGCGCTTCGAGCGCTCGATTGGTGATCTGTCCTCCCCACGTCGGCCCGACGCTGCTGTTGGACACCTGGTTCGAATTGACGCCCGCGGCTTTGCCCATGGCCTTGGCGACCTTGTCGATCAGCGAGGTCTGCGCGTCGCCGCTGAGCGAATTGATGTCGGCGGAGACTTCGTAGGTCTTGGAACCGAGTTTTTCCACGATGGGGTTGTGCAGACCGGCGTTCTCGACGGCCTTGGTCATGTCGACGACCGACGAATGTGGTGCGAGCACCTCCCACGAGGTCCCGCCCTTGAAGTCGATGCCGAGGTTGAATCCACGAATCGACAGTGAACCAATGCCCAGCACGATGATGATGATCGAGATCGTGAACCACGTCCGCTTACGACCGACGAAGTCGATGGTGGTGCGACCCTGGTAAATACGTCCGAGTGGGCCCGGGCTCTTGCCTTCGGTCACGGTGTCCGTCGCGTCACTCATGGACCGAAACTCCTGGTGTCAGTCCGGCCGCCATTGAGAGTGCCGACGTGGACTCTGAACCGCGTCGGCCCAGCAAGATGACGAGTGGTCGAGTGAAGTACCACGTAATCGCCACGTCCATCAATGTGGAGAGCCCGAGGAAGAAGGCGAAGCCACGCACGTCGCCGACGGCGATGAGGTAGAGCAAGACGGCGGCGAGCAGACTCACGGTGTCGGCGGCGAGCACCGTGCGCCAGGCCGACTTGAAGCCCCGGTCGACCGAGGTGCGAATCGAGCGCCCTGCTCGGGCCTCGTCTTTCAATCGTTCGAAATAGACGATGTAACTATCGACAGTGATGCCAATGGACACAATGATGCCCGTGATCCCGGCCAGGTCGAAACTCGGCGCCAGCGACGTATGGCCGAGGCCCGAGATGATGGCCCACAGCAACGCAGCGGTCGTGGCGAGACCGAGCACGATGACGAGTCCGAGAGCGCGGTAGTAGACGATCGTGTAGAGCAACACCAACAAGAGTCCGACGAGACCGGCGCCCAAGCCCGCGACGAGGGAGCTGTGGCCGAGTGTGGCGGAGACGATTTGGGATTCCTGAGGGATGAGTCGCACGGGCAGCGAACCGAACTCCATCGCCTGGGCGAGCGTCTTGGCGGAACCTTCGGTGAAGGATCCAGTGATCTGACCTTGTCCGTCAAAGCTGGTGAAGCTGGCTTGATTGGGAAGGATCAGTGGTGCGGACTGCACGACGCCGTCGAGCTCGATGCCGACCTCGGCGTGGAAGTTCTCCTGGGCCACCTTGTCCCACGCGGGGCTCCCGGTCTTGGTCAAGGTGTAGTTGACGAGCCACGCGCCGGCCGGTGTCTGGCCGACCTGCGCCTTGTGCACTGCCTTGCCGGTCAACTGGGCCGGCCCGAGCACCAGGCGAACCCCGGGTGACCCGAGGACGGGCAACAGTACTTCATCCTTTTTGAAGTCGTACTTAGCTGGCGTCGACTTGATACCGGCGAACGCAGGATCGAGAGGTATCTGATTCGTGGGATTGCCCGTGGAGGTATTCACAGCCAGATTGGCCGCCGTCATCAAGTACTGCGATCCACAGGCCGGGAGCTTCCCGGGCGCGACTGCCTTGGTCACTTTGGCCACGGAGGTCTCACAGAGAACCGGTCGAAAGAGCAACTGTGCGGTCTGTCCAACCTCATGCAGGACGGCACGAGCGTCGGTGACGCCCGGGACGCTGACCACGACGTTCTTGCCCTGCAGATTGACGGTCGCTCCGGACACACCGAGACCGTTCACGCGGTTGGAGAGGACGGTGACCACTTCTTGCATGTCGGCGTTCGACGCCGGCGTCGCGGGTTTGTAGACAACGGAGAGTCCGCCGGCCAGGTCGAGACCGAGCTTGGGACCCCAACCGAGGCCGAGCGTCACGCCCAAGGCACCAAAGGCAATGGCCATCGTGAGAACGAGGCTGACGATCAAGTTGCGTCGTGAGCCGACCTGTTGGGCCATTACTGCTTGTCGCCTTCTTCGTTATGTTCGTCGTCACTCGACTCCGGCACCGGGGCCGGTGGGTCGAATCGCTTGGCAATTGCCGTCGGGATGAAATCGAGTTCGGCGCCACTGGCGCCGCGAAGGGTCACGAGGCCGTCATCCATCTTGATGACGGTGCCGACGAAGCCACCGATGGTCTGCGCGCGTTCGCCCAGTTCGACCTTGCGTCCCGAGAGACGGGCGGCCTTTTGCTTCTGTGAGCGGGGGCGAAAGTAGAAGAAGTACAGGCCGCCAAAGAGCACCACGTAGACGAGCAGGAGGATAGGACTGAGTGACGAGCCTGACTTCTTGGTGGCCGCGATCAGTAAGTTGACTGCCAACAACATAGAAATTCCTCCGTGATATAGACAAAGAAACCCTAGTCGTTTTGGGGCTCTGGTTTAGACCAGCCCTCCCCCACGAGGTGTCAGACCGAGATGGTGATACGCCCGTTCGGTGGCGATTCGACCGCGCGGCGTGCGGATCAACAGACCGTCGCGTAAGAGGAACGGTTCATAGGCATCCTCGATAGTTGAGGGTTCCTCGCCGCACGCGTGCGCCAGCGTCGTGAGGCCGACGGGCTGGTTCGCGAACTGCTGGCAGAGCAGTCCGAGGATCCTCCGGTCGATCTTGTCGAGCCCGAACTCGTCGACACCGAAGAGCGCGAGACCTTCGACCGCGACGGCGTCGTCGATGACGTCGTGGCCCTGGACCGCGGCGAAGTCGCGGACGCGACGAAGCAACCGGTTCGCGATTCGCGGTGTGCCGCGACTTCGTCGCGCGATCGTTTCGGCGGCGTCATCCTTCAACGTCACTTCCAACAGTCCCGCCGAGCGGCTCACGATGACCGTGAGCTCGTCAACGTCGTAGAGGTCGAGTTGGCCCACGAAACCAAAACGGTCGCGCAGTGGCGCCGCCACCAGACCGGTCCGCGTGGTCGCTCCCACCAGCGTGAAGTTCGGGAGATCGAGACGGATGGCGCGGGCCGACGGTCCTCGTCCAATCATCACGTCGAGTCGGCGATCCTCCATCGCCGGATAGAGGATCTCCTCCACGCCGCGCGACAGTCGGTGAATCTCATCAACGAAGAGCACGTCGCCGTCTTGAAGATCGGTCAACAGAGCCGCGAGGTCACCAGGACGTGAAAGAACTGGACCCGACGTGATGCGAAGACCGGCACCCATCTCACTCGCCACGATGCTGGCGAGTGACGTCTTGCCGAGTCCTGGGGGGCCCGCGAACAGCAGGTGGTCGGCAGTCTGGTTGCGGGCACGAGCCGAGCCGAGGACGATCTCGAGGTGTCGAACCAGTTCGCGTTGACCAACGAACTCGGCGAGCGTGCTCGGTCGCAGCGACACTTCAGCGCGGCGATCCTGTTCGTCGGCGACCGGCGCCACGACGTTGCGCGTCAGCTGCTCGACGTCGATCTCGTGTCGACTCATTGTCGCCTCAAGAGGTGTAACGCCTGGCGTAGTGCCACGCCTTCGTCATCGGAGAGTGTGGCGCCGCCCAAGGCTTGACGAACCTCTTGGGTGGTGTAGCCCAGGCCTCGAAGGGCGTCTTCAATCGCGTCGTTCTGCGCCGGTGCGCCTTTCACGGGTACGAACGCACCCGAGACGAAGACCTTGCCCTTGAGTTCGAGCACGATGCGACTCGCGGTCTTTGGTCCAATGCCCGGGATGGTCGCGATCCGCTTGGCGTCATCGCTCTCGATCGCTTGCGCCAATTCGTCTGTCGTCATGGTCCGTAGTGCCGCCAATGCCGTAGAAGGACCAACGCCCGGAGTGACCAGCAACAACTCGAAGAACTCACGGTCGAGGTACGTCTTGAAGCCGTACAGGACGATCGCGTCGTCGCGCACCGCGGTGAAAATGTAGAGCCCGACGACGTCACCGATGGCGTAGTCGTCGAGGGACGCGACGTTGACCTCGTAGCCGACGTCGTGCACGTCCAGCACCAGCGCCCCGCTCTTGTGGTGGTGCAACACCTGGCCGTGGAGCCAACCGATCATGCGGGGCTCTCGACGGGATATTTTCGTTCGCTACGTACGACCATGAAATACGTGATCGCCAGCGCCAGCGCGTCGGCGGCGTCAGCCGGTTTTGGAATCTCCGCGAGTCCACAAAGTCTCGCGACCATTCCCTGGACCTGCACCTTGCTGGCCGCGCCGTAGCCCGTGACGGCCAACTTGACCTCTTGCGCGTTGAATTGGCGAACCGGAAGGTCAATCGCCGCGGCCAACGCCACGGCGACACCACTGGCCTGGGCCACTGGGATGGCGGTCTTGGCGTTGCGCTGGTAGAAGACTCGCTCGACGACGACCGCGTCAGGTCGCGTCTCTTCGAGGAGGTTCCTCATCTCAATGAGCATCTGACCAAGTCGCAGCTCCACCGGTATCTCATGGTCCGTTTCAATGGTTCCGGCTCGAACGGCCTTGAAGGATTCGACGCCGAGGAACGACCCTTCGACCAAGCCGTAGCCACAGCGGGTCAATCCTGGGTCGATCCCGAGTACGAACATACGTTCGATTCTATCTTGCGATACCCGATAATTCGAGGTTTCAACGGGCGAATTCATTCGCCAGGACAGACAGCACGACGCTCCGGGTGAAGAGCCAGAACCGGTAGGTCACCGGCACTTTCACCGACAAATGCGCAATCGCGCGACGACAGTCGAGCGAGAAATGCCAAAGGACGTCGTCCGCTCTTACTGGGAACGTACTACCAGTCACAGATGCAGGCGAAGCAGTGTTGCGAAGGCCTGAAAGGTGGTGAGTGGCGTCAGCCCTCGTAGGCCGCCATGATCTCATCGGCGATGTCAAAGTTCGAGAAGACGTTCTGCACGTCGTCGTGGTCGTCGATGGCGTCCATCAGGCGCAGGATCTTCTTGGCCTCGGTCTCGCTGTCCACCGGAATCGAGTTTTGGGGGATGAGCGTCAGCTCCATTGAGAGAACCTTCGCGCCGTAACCCTCGAGTGCGTCACGCACGGCGCCCACGTCGTGGGGTTCGGTCGTCACCGTGAAGTTCTCACCATTGGCCTCGAAGTTCTCGCCGCCGGCGTCCATGACCCATTCGAGGAGCTGGTCCTCGTCGACGGGTCCCTTCACCTCGATGAGACCCTTGCGGTCGAACTGCCACGACACCGCGCCCGGTTCCGCGATCGTTCCTCCGTTGCGCGCGAACACGTGCTTGATCTCGGCGCTCGTGCGGTTGCGATTGTCCGTCAGCGTTTCGACGATCACCGCGACGCCGTCGGGGCCGTAACCCTCGTAACTGATGGCCTCGTAGCGCACGCCCTCCAGCTCACCGGTACCGCGCTTGATGGCCCGCTCGATCGTGTCGAGGGGCACCGAAGCCTCGCGGGCCTTCTGGTACATGGTGCGAAGCGACGCGTTGGTATCGACGTCACTGCCGCCTTCGCGCGCCGCGACCTCGACTTGACGGATCAACTTGGCGAAGACCTTGGCTCGGGCGCTGTCCTTGGCACCTTTGCGGTGCTTGGTTGTTGCCCACTTCGAATGGCCGGACATGGTTCCTCCTGCCCGTTTTGGGCTACATCAATCTATCGAATTAAATGGCGTCGACGAAGAGCCGGTGCACGCGGTCGTCGCTCGTCAGTTCGGGATGAAATGAACAGCCCCAGACGTTGCCCTGTCGCACCAGGACGGGGTGCTCACCGTCACCGTGATCGTGCCACGCGACGACCTCCAGGTCGTCCGACCACGTTTCGATCTTCGGGGCCCGGATGAACACGCCCGGCACCTCGCCGACGCCCTCGACCGTGACCGTCGACTCGAAGCTCGCGATCTGTCGTCCGTAACCGTTGCGCCGTACCGCGAGCGGCAGCACGTCGAAGCTCCACTGGTCGCTTCGCCCGTCGAGGATCTCGTGCGCGAGCAGTATCAAACCGGCGCACGTGCCAAAGACGGGCAGTCCGTCGTCCAGCAACTTCGCGAGGACCGGTCGAAGACCGGACGTCGTGAGGAGGTACGCGATCGTCGTCGACTCTCCCCCGGGCATGACGAGCCCGTCGAGGTCATCGAGCTCTTCGATTGATCGCACTTCGACGGCGTCGGCCCCGACGCCGTCGAGCATCGCGAGGTGTTCACGCACGTCGCCTTGAAGGGCGAGTACGCCAACGCGCGTCACGGCTACCAGCCGCGTTCGGCGAGACGCTGCTCCAGCGAAGCGGTCTCCATGCCCTTCATTGCGTTACCGAGACCGGTCGAGACCTTGGCGACGATGTTGGCGTCGCGAAAGTGCGTCGTCGCCTCGACGATGGCCTTGGCCATGCGCTCGGGCTCGTCGCTCTTGAAGATGCCCGAACCAACGAAGATCGCCTCCGCGCCTAGCTGCAGCACCAGTGACGCGTCGGCCGGCGTGGAGATGCCGCCGGCGCAGAAGAGTGGGACGGGCAGCTTGCCGCTCAACGACACCTCCTGGACGAGGGCCAGCGGCGCCGAGAGGTCCTTCGCCAACGCGAAGAGCTCGTTCGCGTCGGCGCTCTGCAAACGACGGATCTGCGCGTTGATCGTGCGGAGGTGGCGAACCGCTTCGACGACGTTGCCGGTGCCGGCCTCGCCCTTGGAGCGAATGAGACAGGCGCCCTCACCAATACGACGGAGCGCCTCACCCAGGTTGGTGGCGCCGCAGACGAAGGGCACGGTGAAGCCCCACTTATCGATGTGATTCTCTTCGTCGGCCGGGGTCAAGACCTCGGATTCGTCGATGTAGTCGACGTCGAGCGCTTCGAGGATCTGCGCCTCCGCGAAGTGACCGATGCGGGCCTTGGCCATCACGGGGATGGTCACGGCGGCCTGGATCTCTTGGATCATCTCGGGGTCGCTCATGCGAGCGACGCCACCGTCGCGACGAATGTCAGAGGGGACGCGCTCGAGCGCCATCACCGCGACCGCACCCGAGTCCTCGGCGATCTTCGCCTGTTCGGGGTTGACGACGTCCATGATGACGCCGCCGCGCAGCATGTCGGCGAGCCCGCGCTTGACGAGGGCCGAACCAATCGTTGAAGGATCGTGGGAAGAACTCATACCCTCAGCCTAATTGAGCGTCTTTACCACTCTTCCAACGCGAGGGCGCGAAGCTCCGGGTCATCGAGGTTGCTGAGATCAGTCCCCTTTTGGTCGCTCCAGATGTCAAACCAGATCCAGCGCCACTGGGCGTAGGTGGGTGACGCGAAGAACGAGTCGCTCGCGAGGACCTGTCGGGCGCAGCGGTGCAGGGCGCCGGCGATCCCGAGGGGGTAGCGGATCGCGGCGGCCGCCACTTCGTCGGCGCGGTAGGCCGTGCCCGCCCCGGCGAGCGCGCGACGGGCCTCGTCATTGGTGGTCGCGACGGACGCGACGCTTTCGCGAGGCAACAGACCGAGGCGGTGTCGGGCCAGACAGTGCGCGACGACGCCTTCGAGTTCGATGAGTTCGAAATCGCGCATCGCGGCGTCGGTGACGAAGAAGGAGAGTCCCGCGCCGTTGGGTACGAGCGCCGCGTTGTAGCCCGAGTCACTCACGATGTAGGACTGGACGACGTCGACGCCAAAGGTCGCGGTCAATCGGTCGAGGACCGTCGTGAGGCGCAGGCGGTCCGTCGCGGTCCCACCGGCCTTGAATTGGTCGAAGACGAGATTGCCGAGGAGCAGGCCCTTCTCCTCGTAGCGAACGAGCGCGCGACGAAGGTCCCACGCGTAGAGCAGGGCGATCGCGACGCCCACGACCGGGAGCCAGGGCACGGCCACGACACCGGCGATGAGGGCCAGTGAGACGACGGCGATAAGTATGGTCTGGGGCAACTTCTTGCGCAGCGCGAAACTGCGAACAACTTTGTGGTTGGCGTGCTTCTCGGCGGCGCTCGGTACGTAGGGGTTCTCCCAGGTGGGATCGAGCACCGGCGCGACGTAGCGCGGTCCTCGGTCTCGGGACTGATTCGAGCGGCGCGCCCGCGATCGTTGCTTGGTTGCCACCGACCAAGCCTACCTACTGGGCGAATAATGTTGGCCCGCTCGGGCGTAGAGCTCCAGGTAGTCGTCCATCAACGTCGACATCGACCAGGCCTGCGCGTGGGCACGAGCCGCCGCGATGCGTGCGGGGGTCTCGTTGGCGAGTGCCGTCGCGATGCCCGCTTCGAGCGCCCCGTCGTCGCCCGGGGGGACGAGCAGCGCGTGGCCCCCGGCCGCCTCTCGGTACCCGGTGATGTCACTCGCGACGACCGTGGTCTCACTGGCCATGCCTTCGAGAAGGATGAGACCGAAACTCTCACCGTGCAGCGCCGGCGCGATCAGCGCGTTCGCCTGACGAAGCCACGCCCGTTTCTGTTCGTCACTGGGTGCCCCGGCGAACACGATCATCTCGTCGCGACCCGCCAGTGACCTCAGCGTTCGACGCTGCGGACCGTCGCCGAGGACGACCAGGCGCCAGCGCTCCTCCCCCTTCGCGTTGTGCGCGCGCACCGCGTTGATGGCGTGCGCCACGCCCTTGCGCTCTTCGAATCGTCCGAGGGTGACGAGGAGCGTCTCACTGCTTCGTTCGCGCGGCGTCGCCACGAACCGGTCCATCTCAAAGCCGTTGAACAGGACCACCGGCCTTCGCCCGCACGCGCTGCCCATCGTCTCGGCCGCCGCCTCACTGACCGCGGCGACTTCGTCGAGACCACGCGCGAGTCGTCGCAGCAATGGCCTCGTGAGGCGCGTGGCCGGTCCCTCGCCGCTGCGATGGAAGGTGGCGACTGACGGCGCCCCGTGGGCGCGTAACACCGACCAGCCGATGAGCGGCGCGAACGGTTCGTGAAAGTGGACGACGTCGGGCTCGAACGCCGTCACCGCGCGAGCGGCCGATTGCGCGGCCCGCGGCGAGAGGGTCAAGGGGGCTCGACTTCCGTTCGCCGGCAGTTGCACGAGGTGCCCGAAGCGCAACACCCGCGCCGGCGTGTCGTAGGTCGTCGAATCACTCGCGTCGGGGGCGACGATCAGCACCTCGTGCCCGCGACGACCGAGCTCTCGACTCATCGCGAGGACCTGTTCCTGGGCACCCCCGAACACGCTGAGCGCGTACGGGGAGATCAACGCAACGCGCACTACGGGCCCTCGAAGCGCGGCTGGAGGATGTGCCACTGCTCGGGGGCGCGACGAATGAGTCCTTCGAGTTCGTTCGCCACGAGTTGGGTGATGCGCGTGACGTCCTCGCGAAGTCGTCCCGTCCGCGACGTATCGATCGGCGGCGTGATGACGGCGAAGTGATCCTCGCCGGGACCCGAGTAGCAGGCGGCGCCCACCAGCGTGGCACCGGTTCGAAGCGCGAGCGTCGCCGGTCCCGCCGGCAGCGCCACGCTCTCGCCGAAGAAGTTGACCGGTATCCCGTTGCCCTGGATGTCGCGGTCACAGAGCAGTCCAACGACGCCTCCCTCTTTCAGCGTCGCCAGCAGCACCGTGCCGGCGTGCTCGTCGAGCGGTTCGATGCGAATGCCGATCGACTCACGCTTCTCCTTGAACCACGCGAAGAGCTCGGGCGGTTCGAGGTCCTCGGCGACGGCGGTCATGCCCAGCCCGAGTGAGTTGAGGAAGGACCCACCCCACTCCCAGCTGCCGATGTGGGGCAACGCGATGATCGTGCCCAGGCCCTTCGCCTTCGCGTCGTAGAGATGCTCGAGACCCTCGCCGATGCGAAAGCGGGCGAAGACCTTTTCTGGCTCAATGCCCGGGAGCTTCGCTCCTTCGGCCCAGTACTGTCCGTAGCTCGCGAATCCGCGCGTGACGAAGCGGTTCAACAGTTCCTCGTCGAGTGCGTCGTCGCCGTCTCGCAGGGCGTGCGAGATGTTGCGGCGCAGGTTGGCGGCGGCGCTCTCACTGCGCCGTCCATAGAGCAGCGCGAGGCGGCTCGCCAAGGCGACGTCGAAGCGTTCGGGCAGGCGTTCCATGGCGCCGCCGAGCGTCTTGAAGAGCGCGACGCGCGCGTTCGTCGCCACGACTAGCGGCGCGAGGTGCGACTCACCCCTCGACGGAGTCCCCGGCTGTGGTGGTGGATCCGTCCGGCCTGGGAGATGGACGGCTCCGGTCGGGCCGCGATCTGCCAGATTCGATAGAAACGACCGGCCGCGGTGAACGCGGTCAGCACCAACATGACCCACAGGATCGGTATGAAGGCGGGCTTGGCGATGAGGCCAATGCCCAAGAGGATCATCCGCTCGGCCCGTTCCATCAGTCCGCCCTTGGCGGCGAGACCGAGGCTCTCGGCCTTGCTGCGCTGGTAGGAGATCAAGTACGTGGTCGTGAGGATCGCGAAGGGCAACAGGACCAGTTGTCCGTGATGGTGCGCGGTCAGGTAGTACGCGACGCCGCCGAGGATCAGCGAGTCGGTAATACGGTCACAGACCGAGTCGAAGAAGGCGCCGCGCTGGCTGGCGCGTTTGGACGCCTTGGCGACCGGGCCGTCGAAGAGATCGTGAAATCCGGTCAAGGTGAGCAGCACGATGGCGATCCAGAAATGGCCCAGGGCGATCATCCACGCGGTCGCCATCGAGAACACCAGACCCGAGAAGGTGAGGGCGTCGGCCGAGAAGCCAATGCGCACCAACCAACGTCCCGTCGGGAGCGTTACCGTCTCCACCGACTTCCTAAAGTTTCCGTCGAGCATCGATCCTCCGGATCTTCCGCCAAAGTCTACCGAAGCGCTTTACTATTCCCCGCCCTCGAAGACCGCGTGGACTTTTTGCCACGTTGATTGCAGTGATTCAGGCAAAACTCGGGTCTCGCCGATGGTCGTCATGAAATTCGTGTCGCCCAGCCATCGGGGCAGGACGTGACCGTGCAGGTGCTTGGGGATACCCGCACCCGCGGCCCGGCCGAGGTTCATGCCGACGTTCATGCCGTCGGCGCCGTACGCCTTTTCGAGGGCGACGACGGTTCGGCGCAGCAACCAGAAGAAGTCGCCGTACTCGTCGTCGCTCAACTCAGCGAGGCCCCCCACGTGTCGACGCGGCAGCACGAGCAGGTGCCCCGAACCGTAGGGGAAGGCGTTCAACACGACGAAGCTGAGCTCGGTGCGCGCGATGACCCCGGTGCTCTCGTCGACCGGTTCGTTGGCCAACGCGCAGAACACGCACTCCGGTCCGTCGACGTCATGACTCTGGGCGACGTTCGACACGTAGTCCTCACGCCACGCGGCGGAGAACCGTTCGAGGGCCACTACTTGGCCTCGGGTGATCCGTGCACGGCGATCTCTTCGGCCAGCCGTTCGCGGAACGCGGACAGTGTCACGCCTCGTTCGGGGTCGTTCGAGCCGCGCGCGTTCACGCCCAACGTCCCCTTCTCCACGTCGTCGTCACCGACCACGAGGATGTAGGGGATCTTCTCGAGTTTGGCCTTGCGGATCCTCGCCCCCAGGGGTTCGCTCGCCTCGTCGACACGGATGCGCACGCCGTCCAGGGCCAACGCGTCAGCGACGTAGCGCGCGTAGGTGTCGTGGTCGTCGCGGACCCCGAGCACACGGACCTGCTCCGGTGACAGCCACGTCGGCATGTTGCCGGCGTAGTGCTCGATCAAGACCGCCATGAAGCGTTCCACCGAACCAAAGAGCGCGCGGTGGATCATGATCGGCTGGGTACGGGCGTTGTCGGGCGCGATGTACGTCGCCTCGAATCGTTGGGGTGTCTGGAAGTCCAACTGGATCGTGGACATCTGGTGCGTGCGACCAATGGCGTCGCGGGCCTGGACCGAGATCTTGGGACCGTAGAACGCGCCGCCGCCCGGGTCCTGGACCAGTTCGAGCCCGGCCGCGAGCGCGACGCTGGCCAGGGTCGCCTCCGCCTCGGCCCACTCCTGATCGGTGCCGACGGCCTTGCCCTCGGGGCGCGTCGAGAGTTCGAGGTAGAAGTCGTTCAGTCCGAAGTCGCGTAACAGGTCCAGCACGAAGGTGAGCAGGCTCGCCAGTTCGTCCGCCATCTGTTCGCGGGTGCAGAAGATATGCGCGTCGTCCTGGGTCATGCCGCGCACGCGGGTGAGGCCTTGGACGACGCCGGACTTCTCGTAGCGATAGACCGAACCGAATTCGAAGAGGCGAAGCGGCAGTTCGCGGTAACTGCGCTGTCGCGACTTGAAGATGAGCACGTGAAAGGGACAGTTCATGGGCTTGAGGTAGTACTTCTGGCCGCCGTCGAGTTCCATCGGCGGGTACATGCCCTCGGCGAACCACTGAAGGTGACCCGACGTGTTGAAGAGGTCCTCCTTGGCGATGTGGGGGCTGTTCACGAACTCGTAGCCGCCCTCCACGTGGCGAGTGCGTGAGTAGTCCTCCATCACGCGGCGCATCGTGCCGCCCTTGGGATGAAAGACCGCGAGGCCCGGACCGATCTCGGTCGGAAAGGAGAAGAGGTCGAGTTCGGCGCCGAGGCGACGGTGGTCGCGCAGTTCGGCCTGTTCGAGGAAGTCGAGGTGCGCTTCGAGCGCGGCCTCGCTCTCCCACGCGGTGCCGTAGATGCGCTGGAGCTGGGGACGATGCTCGTCGCCACGCCAGTACGCGCCCGCGACGCGCGTCAGTTTGAAGTGGCCGAGTCGTGCGGTGGAGGGGACGTGGGGACCCCGGCAGAGATCAGTGAACGCCGCACTGTTCGAGTACGTCGAGACGGCGTGGGGACTGACCTCGCCCAGATCCTCGTCGTCGTTCGCACCGTGGGCCACGGCGTTGATGATCTCCACCTTGAACGGCTGATCCTTGAACAGCGCCAGGCCCTCGTCGATCGTGTACTCGTGGCGTGTGAAGGGCTGGTCCTCCGCGATGATCGCGCGCATCTCCGTGTCGATCCGTGCGAGGTCGTCGTCACTGAAGTGGGCGTGTCCGGGAAGTTCGAAGTCGTAGTAGAAGCCGTCGGCAATGGCCGGACCGATCGCGTACTTCGCCCCGGGCCAGAGACGCGTGACCGCCTGGGCCAGGACGTGCGCGCTGGAGTGTCGAAGGATGTCGCGTCCGTTGTCGCTGGTCGGCGTCACGATCGCGACGACGGCGTCGCCGGGCAGTGGCTCGGCGAGGTCCTTCAGTTCACCGTTCACCTCGGCCGCCAGCGCGTCCTTCGCCAGTCGCTTGCCAATGGCGGCCGCCAGGTCGAGCGCGGAGGAGCCATCAGACAGGGATCGGCTGGTGCCGTCGGGGAGTTGCACTTGAATGTCGGGCATTCCGGCCTTTCTTTCGTTACAGGCTAATACCCAGTAACGAGGCGGCCGGGGCGACGTTGTAGCCCGCGTGCGCGGCGTCGTCGATCGCGCTGAGAGCGGACGGCGCGTCGAGGTCGTCGTTGAGCGCCGCGCGCACCTCATCGAGGACCGAACTCGGTCGACCGTTGGTCAAGGTGGAACGCCACGTGGCGAGACGCGACTGGGCCATGGAGAGCAGCTCCTCGCGCCACTCCCAGTCCTCGCGGTAGTGATGATCGAGGAGCGCCAGACGCACCGCGGTCGGCTCCGCTCGTGCCGCCAACTCATCGACGAAGACGAGGTTGCCCAACGACTTGCTCATCTTGGTGCCATCGAGGCCGACGAGGCCGACGTGCATCCAGTGGCGCACGAAGGGCACGCCCGTCACCGACTCACTCTGGGCCGCTTCGCATTCGTGGTGCGGGAAGGCCAGGTCGCGCCCCCCTCCGTGGACGTCGAGTGTCGCGCCGAGGTCGCGCAGCGCAATGGCCGAACACTCGATGTGCCAGCCCGGGCGACCCGCTCCCCATCGCGACTCCCACGCCGGCTCGTCGTCGAGTGACGGCTGCCACAGCACGAAGTCGAGCGGGTCGCGCTTGTTGGGGTCGTCGGGGCGACCGCCGTGGATCTGTGCGAGGGCCAACATTGCGTCACGACTCTCGTGACTGACCTGTCCGAAGCGCGGGAACTTCGACGCTTCGAAGTAGATCGAGCCGTCGACCTCGTAAGCGAGGCCACGATGGATCGTCTCGCCGATCATCGTGAGGATCTCGGGAATGGCACCGGTCGCGCGCGGTTCGCCGTACACCGGGAGGAGGTTGATCAGTTGCATGTCACGATCGAACTTGGCCATCTCCTGGGCCGCCAGGTCGAGGTAGTTCACCCCGAGCTCACGGGCCTTGCGCAACATGTCGTCGTCGACGTCGGTGACGTTGCGCACGCATCGCGTCTCGTGACCGGCGTCGCGCAGCGAGCGTTGCAGCACGTCGAAGCAGAGGTAGACGAAGGCGTGGCCCAGGTGCGCCGCGTCATAGGGCGTGATGCCACAGCTGTACATCGTGACGACGGGTCCGGCGTCGAGTTCGAACAGGCCGCCCCTCGCGGTGTCGTAGAGGTGCACGGCCTAGAGTCCGGCCATCTTCACGTAGCTGTGGGCCTTGTGACGGATGTTGATGGAGATGCACACGGCCGTGAAGGCCTCGATAGGACTCGCGAGCGACATCGATCCCGCGATCACCGCGCGAAGCCCGGGCATGTGGTCCACCATGTCGGCGACCTGACGGCGGGCGTCATCGTCGTCGGAGAAGATCAGCACGTCGGCGTCGAGGCTGGAATCCAGGTCCTCCATCTGCGCCGCGGGCAGGTGGTGGAAGGCGCCCACGACCACGCTCTCGGGCAGCGCGTGCGCGATCTGCGCGGACATCGAGCCCCGCGAGGGATAGAGCGCGACCATCTCACGACCTTCACGCGTCAACGCGTTCACCATGGAGATGACGATCTTCCCCTTGAGCATCTGTCGAAGTGCGCTGACGGTCGCGATGGCGGAGTCCCACGGTGTCGCGACCACGACGAGATTGCACGCGGCCGCCTCTTCGTTCGTTCCTCCGTCGACCGTGCCCTCTCCGCGAAGCGTGAGACCACGCGCCGTGCTCTTGGCGCGATCGGCGTCGCGTGAACCGAGCACGACGGCGTAGCCCGCGCTCGCCAGTCGTGCCGCGACGCCGCGACCGGCCGGTCCGGTTCCTCCCAGAATGCCTACTGTTGCCATCGTCGTCCTCAAAAATAGAAGTTGGGAAGTACAGTACCCATATGGGACTGCTGAATAATCACCGTATCCTCGTCACGGGCGTCTTGACCGACGACTCACTGGCGTTCGGCATTGCCAAAAGGGCTCTGGAGGAGGGCGCGACGATCGCCCTGTCGGGCGCGGGACGAGGCACGTCGCTCACCAAGCGCACCGCACGCAAACTGGGCGACATCGGCGACGTCATCGAACTCGACGTGACCGATCCCGCCCAGATCGAGGCGGCGGCCGAGGAGTTGACGTCGCGTTTCGGTCGACTCGACGGGCTCGTCCACGCCATTGGCTTCGCGCCGCAGTCCTGTCTCGGCGGCGGAATGTTGACCGCCCCCTTCGAAGACGTCGCCGTCGCGATGAACATCTCGACGTATTCGCTGGCGGCGCTCGTCGGAGCCTTTCGCCCCCTGCTCGCCAAGAGCGAAGCCCAGGGCGGCGCCTCGGTCATCGCCCTCGACTTCGACGGCTCACGGGCCTACCCCCAGTACGACTGGATGGGCGTGATGAAGGCCGGACTCGAATCGCTCGGCCGCTACCTCGCCAGGGAAGTCGGTCCCGACAAGATCCGCGTCAACATGCTCGCCGCCGGTCCCGTGCGCACGGTCGCCGCCAAGTCGATCCCCGGCTTCTCACAGTTCGAGGACGCCTGGAGCGAGAAGGCGCCGCTCGGATGGGACGTCTATGACTCGAGCGCCGTCGCCGACACGGCGATCGCGATGCTGTCGCCGCTCCTACGCGGCACCACCGCCTCGATCGTGTACGTCGACGGTGGCTTCCACTCAATGGGTTGACCTACTTCTCTTGGCCCGCGAACTGCGTCTCGTAGAGATCGCGGTAGAGCCCACCCTCTTTGAACAGTTCGGCGTGGCTGCCGCGTTGCGCGATCGAGCCGTTTTCGATCACCAGGATCTGGTCGGCGTTTCGAATGGTCGAGAGTCGGTGCGCGATCACGAGCGACGTCCGCGTGGACATCGTTTCGTCGAGGGCGCGCTGCACCGCGGCCTCACTCTCGGCGTCGAGGTGGGCGGTCGCCTCGTCGAGGACCACGAGGCGCGGTGCCTTCAACAACAGGCGCGCCAGCGCGACGCGTTGCTTCTCCCCGCCCGAGAGTCGATAGCCCCGCTCGCCCACCACCGTGGCGAGCCCGAGTGGCAGGGACTGGACGAGGTCGTAGATCTGGGCGGCGCGCAGCGCGGCGTCGATCTCTTCGTCAGTGGCGTCGGGCTTGGCGAAGACGAGGTTCGCGCGCAACGAATCGTGGAAGAGGTGCGGGTCCTGGGTGACGACACCCACCATGGCGTTGAGTGACGCGGTCGTCGCCTCGCGAACGTCGACCCCGTTGATCGTGATCGAACCGCGGTCGACGTCGTAGAGGCGCGAGACCAGCATCGAGATCGTCGTCTTGCCGGCCCCACTGTGACCCACGAGGGCGGTCATGGTGCCTGGTTCGACTTTGAACGAGACGTCGTGCAGCACGTCGGTGCGCGGCGTGTCATCGAGTCGGGCCACCGCCTCGAGCGACGCCAGTGACACCTCTTCGGCCCCGGGGTAGGAGAAGTCGACGTG